>JAESGB010000043.1_pt1 | contig 158978 bp, 147 predicted proteins | sample 9266211 | NCBI WGS metagenome assembly JAESGB01 (sample SAMN14514844, study PRJNA621659) | algae metagenome | isolation source: Goleter apudmare HA4340-LM2 and co-occurring heterotrophs from cave wall... | place: USA: Maniniholo cave, Kauai, Hawaii | collected 2009-07-28 | reverse complement strand
GTTAATTCTCATGCCCATTTTCTCTACTCACTAGTGATTTTTTGACATCCATCCTCTCCTACATAACTACTCTTTTTTGTCAATTTTCTTATTAAGAAAGATGTTTATAATGGATAGCTTGGAAAGGGGGGATTAAGGGGGGTAATTTGACTTGTGTGTACACGGTAGCCCGCTCTGGGAGAGGGATTTAGGCTGAGGGCGGATCAGTATCCAAACCTACGTCTCAAATTACTAGAGCAACAGGGATTGGAGCGGAGGTTGCTGAGGTTAAGAACTCGATGTGGCGAAGACTATCTAAAAGATCAAAGTTCGCACTGCCCCCTTAAAATTGGAATGAAACAGTTATAGAAAAACGGATATGGAAATCACGCTGAATCGACATATCGAGATGACTCCGGGCGTGCGAAGTGGGAAACCGCGCATTGCAGGAACCAGAATCACAGTGGCAGATATTGCCATTATGTATTTGCGAGTGGGGCAGTCGTTGGAAGAAATCGCTGGGAAATATCAGTTGTCGCTGGCAGCGGTTTATGCGGCGATCGCGTTTTATTACGACCATCGAGCAGAGATCGACCAGCGGACGGCTGAAGCCGAAGCTTTTGCTGAAGCCGAACGGCTTAGGCATCCTTCGCTGCTGCAAGAAAAACTTAAAGCGATGAGAGATGATGCCTGAGCGGATTCGATTCCACCTGGATGAGAATGTTGACCCAGACATTGCCCTAGCCTTGAGACGATTGGGTATTGATGTAACTACCTCACAGGAGGCAAATCTCCTCTCTGAGAGTGACACGGTGCAGTTAGAATTTGCTAGAAGCCAGTCTCGCATATTAGTAACTCACGACGATGATTTTCTAATCTTCAATAGTCAAAAAAATGACCACTGCGGGATTGCTTACTGTCAGAAAGACGCAAAATCAATTGGCTATATCATTCGGATGCTAATTCTCCTATATGAAGTTGCAACGTCTGAAGAGATGAAAGGTAGAGTGGAATATCTATGACCAGTATTCTAGTTTTCATCGGTATGTGGCAAAGGGGGTTTATTTAATTGATTGGGGGTTGCAGGAAAGGGGGATTTCACTACGGTACGCTACGTGATCGCTCAATGCATCTTCTAATCGCTTCAATACTACAATACCTACACCTTCACCGCTCACCGCTCCCTGTGCCTTAGCATCAAACGCGCGGCAATGTCCGTCAGGAGACACTATTCCCCCTTCTGTGTACATATATCCAGCTTTTCTAGATGCACTGATAGCTACTCCACCAGCTAAAGCCATATCACATTCACCATTGAGCAAACTTTGACAAGCTAGGTGGACAGCTACTAATGAAGTTGAGCAAGCAGTTTGAACTGTATAACTAGGCCCTTCTAGGTGGAGTTTGTAAGAAACACGCGTGGTTAAAAAATCTTTGTCGCCTGCTACTACAATTTGCTGAGGGTCAATAGAGTTGATGATATTTTGATTTAAGTAAACATTAAGTAAGTAGCTGCTTAAACCGGCTCCAGCATAAACACCAACGGCACCTTTATAAGTTTGTGAATCGTATCCAGCACTTTCCATAGCTGACCAAGCACACTCTAGGAAAAGTCGGTGTTGTGGATCGGTTATTTCTGCTTCTCTGGGATTAAAGCCAAAGAAGGAAGCATCAAATAATTCTGCATTTTCTAATGTAGCCCGTGCTTTGACATAATTCGGGTCATTTATTGTAGTTGAACTAATACCTGAAGACAAAAGTTCTTCATCAGTGAAAAAAGAGATTGATTCTCTTCCCATCTGAAGATTTTCCCAAAATTCATCAATGTTTTTGGCTCCGGGAAAACGTCCTGTTAAGGCAATAATTGCTATTTCGGAACCGTTTGTTGAATTAGATGCTGTTGTCATAATTAGTTTTAATCCTTACAATCTTTTCAAGATATTTGGTAGCTTTAGCCATTAAAAAACATTGATTGATGGCGAATCTTTTTAAAATAGAATTCAATAACTTTCAACTTGCATTTTATCGCTATTTTTTCATTGTCCGAAATAAATATTCAAATCAAAATCTACAACTATTTTTTTTGGATCTTAGACTTTAATTTATTAAATAGCAATCAAAACATTCAAAATATTATTCAGATAAACTATTGTATATCTGGTGCGTTAACTAAATATTTATACAAATCATTAATTACTAAATCAGCCGCAATCATGCTATGAAACCCATTATAAAGCTCGTAAATATAAACCTGCCCTTGCCGAACAGCATTCAGGCTGTTCCAAAGCGGCCTTTGTTTCAAGCTCTCGTAAGCTTCTCCATGTTCATAATCGGTAACTCCAAAGAATAAGATGTCGGCATCCGCTAGATCCAGCGTTTCTTCAGAGATACCACGTATCTCACCCCACGGTACAGAAACATCTTGTGCTGAGGGGCGTTGCAGCCCCAAGTCAGCAAAAATGGAGCCTATAAGTGAGTTTTTAACCAATAGTATTACCCTCCGCTGACCATAAGCAAAAGCAATCGAAAACGTTTTGTTGCGATAGCGATCGCCCAAGGCTGTTTTCAGTGCTTCGATTCGTTGATGGTAATGATTCCAAACTTGCTGTGCTTCTGCTTCTTTGCCTAATATTTTGGCAGTAAGATTAAAACCTTCTTTCCAGTTGTTGATTAAATCATCATATGGGATCATTACTGTAGGAGCGATTTGAGCCAGCAGAGGATAAACCCCTTCAGCAAAGTCCGAAGCCAGAATGAAATCGGGCTTAAGCTGTAAGATTTTTTCCAGGTTAGGATTATTGTCAAGACCTATATTTATGATCCCTTCCACTCGATTACCCAGCATAGATTGAGTACTCAGGTAGGGTGCTTTTAACTGCTTTAACTCATGATATAAACTAGCACTAGCCATTGGTTTAACCCCTAAAATCAGTGCATGACTTAACATAGGATTGGCAATAATAATCATTCGTTTGGGGTGATTAGGAACGCAGGTTGCGCCCATTTTGTGTTGCACAACTCGGCAAGTGGTTGAGGGTGGTTTTGCTGTTGGCATATTGCTATGGTTGATTGCTGTCCCACTACAGGCTGAGACAATCAGCATGGTCAAACTCAGACCTAACAACCATCGCCACCAAGCCTGAGATCGCGAGAATGCTTTTCCTGGTAATGCCCTAATTCTCTTGTGAAGATGCAGTAGGAATAATCTCATAAGCGACCACAACATTTTTATCAGCCCGCGAAAGTAAAGACATCAGATGCACTTTTTGATGGAGGGGTAGCTATCAAAAAAACGCAGGTACAAAAAGAGGAAGGACATAGGAAATCAAAGGTTTCATACATCCTTAACCTACGCTGCCCGTGATAGCTATTTAAGTTTATAACTTAAGCTGAAGCAATCAATTAAAACTCCCAACGAATAGATCCAACTACTGAGAAAGGTTCTGTCCGTTGAACATATGCTCTACTAGAGGCACTCGCAACAACATCAATATCAAACAGATTACGAAAGTTGATCGCCATATTCAAACGACCTGTTCGATAGTAAAGTGCTGCGTCAGTCCGGAGGTAATTGCCAAATTCAAATGAATTATCTAAGCCAGCTTGTCCCGTCCCAAAGTAAAATAACCCTAGCCCAAAACCTAAACCTTCCAACGCTCCTTCTTGAATTGTGTAGGTTGTCCAAAGGCTAGCCTGATGATCTGGTACGACGGGTAAGCGATTACCAACTGGGAATGTGTTATCCCTTGTGAGTATTGCATCTGTGTAGGCATATCCTAGAAGAATATTCCAACCGGGTAAAATCTCCCCAGTAACATCTAACTCAATCCCCTGGCTGCGTTGTTCTCCGGTTTGAATCGAACGGGTTGGGTTCGCTGGATCGGGCGTAAGAACATTAGTTCTTGTGAGATTATAGGCAGCCAGAGTAGCCGAAAGTCTATCGTTGAGGAAGTCAGCCTTAACCCCTACCTCATACTGGGTACCTCTGGTTGGCTCAAAAGATTCACCTCTAAGGTTGCCAAAGAACGCAATTGGGGAAAACGACTGGGTATAGCTGGCGTATAAAGCAATCGTTTCACTGGGTTGATAGACTAACCCAACGCGAGGACTAAAAGCACTATCTCTTTGTGTCGGAACATCAGGGAATGCAGTGGTTGCAATGTTTGAAGTAATCCAATCGTAGCGACCACCAAGCAAGAGTTTCAAATTATCGCTAAACGTGATTTGATCTTGCAGAAAGATGCCGAAGGATTGTGAATCTGCACCAATAGTGTTAGTCAAGGAGTAATTAGGTGGTGGAACATCGTAGACAGGGTTGCGGATATCGATTAATGGTAGATTGCTATCACTGAAATTCTCAGTTCCAAAGTCAAACTGATTGTAATCAAACCCCACCAGAATTTGATGAGAAATTGAACCAGTATTGAATTTTCCAAGCAAGTCAATTTGCCCAAAGTAATTATTTCTGAAGCGTGTAGCGTCAAAAGCTCCAAATGGGTTAAGGAAGCGATCATCTACTAAAGCAAAACCTGTAGCAGTTTTTTCTGTCTGCCAATTTAGACTAATTGCAACATTGTTGCGAAGTTTAAGGTTGTCATTAAACTCATGCTCTAATGTATATCCAAATCGATGGACTGCAAATGAGGCTGATTGGAGATCTGGATAGTAGGTCAAAAAGTTTCGAGGCGTTAAACGACCATCACTGGGAAGTGCTGCACTAGTAACAAAACCAGGATCGGCAGTAAAGCCACTGTATTCATAGTACAGGTTTAGATCAGTTCGTTCTCCCAAGCTGAATGCGATTGAGGGAGCAATTGTCGTAAGCCTGTAATCCCCCACACCTTGGAAATCTCCTGAACCTCGATAACCTGCGATGAAGCGATAAAGTACATTTCCATCTGTCGTTAAAGGGCCTGACAAATCGATGCTGGGCTGGTATGTGCCAAAGCTTCCTGCCTCAAATGCTACTTCATAGAATGGCTCACTTAAGGGTTGCCGAGTTACTACATTGACAATACCACCAGGCTCTCCAGCGCCAAATAAAACTGATGCAGGTCCTTTCAGCACTTCCACTCGCTCAACAGTACCAATTGGGGTGATTGTATAGAAATCTCCATCACGAAACCCATTGCGGAAAGCAGTCGCCCCTCCAAATCCTGCTAGCTCGAATCCTCTAATGATACTAGCTGGAATGGGTGCGTTCGCATAAAGACTATTTCCCTGAACCACGCCAGGAACAGTCTCTAGTGCTTCTGTTACTGTTCTTGCATTGCGATCGCGCAATACCTGTCGCGGCACAACGTTAATTGTTTGAGGAATATCCCGCAGGGGTGTATCCGTCCGCGTCCCTACACTGCTATTCGGCACGCGGTAGCTATCCTGCTCCCCCGTCACCACTAACTCAATCGGCTTATCCTGCTGCGCTGCTGGTTGTTCTGGGGGTGTCTGGTTTGCTGGCTGCTCACCTTCAGGCTGCTGTGGTGGCTGCATTGCCGTTGCAGCAGAAGTCAAAGCAAAAATCAAACCTTCATCACTGTCAAATAACTCAGCTGTTGGCAAAGCTTTATCACCCGTCACTGTCACCCGCACAGTATTGGCATCCAGGTTTGTCACTGTGATTTCAGTAATCCCCTCTACTGGTTTTTGGGAACTGAACGTGAAGGCATTACCATTGGGTAAACGCAGTTGAGCGTTAGGAATATCAGCAATAAAGTTATTCTCAGCACTGCGATTGGTAATTTGCAGTTTGTCTCCACCAGTGGTTTGTAAAATCACCTCCACACCTTTGTCGGTGGGTTTAGCTTCCACTCCCGTCACTTGGATAACACTCTCCTGGGCGGGGGGATTAGTTGGTGCTGGCGATTGCACTAGCAATTTGGCACTAGTATGAGGAATTTCTATCTTACTGATTTGAGGAAGTTCTCTAATTGACCGTGATTTCCGTAGTAACGATGCAATAGATTGACTTTGTGTCTCTTTTTTGGGGATTTCTTGAGCCGTGGCGCTGATTGCACACCACAGCCACACCGAACCCGTTATTAATAAAATTGGCGATAACTGCTTTGGTTTCATTGACTACACCACACCTGAATTTCAATTGATTTAGCTTCCAGCCAGCCAGGAAAACTTCTCAATAAACTTGAGAATACAGGATTTGAAAAAAATGATGTTGTTGCAAACGGATTTTCTTTTGTTGCAAACGGATTTTTTTACAGATTGCGATCGCCGCAGCTACCTAACCTGGATTTATCACTTGTGAGAAATCCAGGGAGTGTGGGGATGTGGGGAGAATAGGAGAATGGGCCCACCCTTCCCACACTATGCGTAAGAAATTCGGGCTAATTGTCATCCTGACTGTGTGGTACACTAGCAATATTTATCTGTAGTGTGTACTCTCAATCAATGGTATATCAGCGAATTAACATCACACTCACAGCCCAAACACTCCAAGCAATTGATAAATTTGCACCCAAGGGCGATTCTCCAGAGGAGACGCTGCGCGAACGCAGTCGATTTATTGATGCCGCAATCCAGGCTTACATCACCCAGATTCAAACAGAAAAACTTCGGCAACAGCTAAAAGAAGGGGCAATTCGTCGGGCTGGGCGCGATCGCCAGCTAACTGATGATTGGTTTGCCCTTGAGGAAGAAGCATGGCAGCAAAACGCAAATTAGCCTCTGAAGATAAAGACCAAAAGATGTGGGCGATAACTAACCACGGTAATTGCTTGGTGTCATGCCTATATATTGCTTAAAGGCATGGCAAAACTGACTAGGACTAGCATACCCCACGCGCTGGGCTACCTCTGCAATACTCAAGGAGCGATCGCTCAACAACTGCTGGGCTTGCTCCATCCGACAAGTCTGCAAATAGCCAAACACCGTAGTCCCAAATAGGTGTCGAAAACCTTGCTTGAGCTTGAAATCGTTCAGCCCCACCAGTTTTGCTAGTTCAAGCAACGAGGGAGGATGTTCAAGTTGTTGCTGAAGAATCGTTTTTGCTAGATGCAGTCTTTCGATATCTGTTGAGTGAAAGCTCAAAGTTGAAGAGGATTGTTTTTGCTTTTCTAGCAATTGATCGAACTGCAATACCAGTAGTTCTAGTACCTTACCTTCTAAATACATCCGCTTGAACACACCTTGATAGGGACAGTTGAGTATCTGCTGGAGTGCCTGTTGCATGGCAGGTGTGCTACGTTTGAGGGTCTGATGAAAGCTTTGTGCAGATTTCCCCTCAGTCAAGGATTTTATAAAGGATGGGGCATTGTCCCAAGTCATCCCAAAAGACCGCAACCGTTCTAAATCTATGATAATTCCCACATTCTTGAGGGTTTGTTCGGCTGGGAAATACTCAATTGCTCGAACTTCTTTGATGTAGCAAAGACAGGTTTCACCAGTGCTTTCAACTCGGTCTTCTTCAAACTGAATGCCGGGGTTGATAATACGGCGATCGCCTGCTAAATAAAAGTTGGACAACAGCACCTCATCTCCGATACAGTGGTAGTCCAGCCGCACGGGTCGCCAAAAGAGATGGCTATTAATATAAATGCTTAATCCCGGATACAGATCAACAATCTGTAACTCCCCCTGCCCTAACTGCTTGGGGATAGCCTGTCGTCGCTCAAAATCATTTCCCTGCCAAGGAACTTCACCGCACTCTTCGGCTTCTTGCCAGAGTGCATCATATTCTGTCTGAGCGATCGTCCTTGCTGTGTCTAGTAGCACGGCTTCAATCTTTGCTCGGCAATTGAAAATCAATCCGAATTATACAGTTTTTAAGAATTATTTGCAATAATGATATTGTTCGACATCGATCTAGTAGAGATATTTACACATTATCTCTAGTGAGTCATTTGGCACGCTTATAGCCATTAGACTTGTCCACATAATTCTATTCTTTCTAGGGGACTTGTCATTATTGATATACACAATTACATTTTTTCTGTCTATTTTCCCACAGAATTGATTTGAAAGATAGGTCTATTGGTATCACCGTATTGTGTTTCAACTCAACTGGGCTACGAGTTGATTTTCTAGTAGTGTTTCATTCGTTAATAAATCTTCGACTGTAATTCTTAAAAAACGTTGTTCATCGATTTGAAAAAGGATTTTAATGCGATCGCTTCCGGGATATCCTGGTGGTGTCAGTTGAGCAATAGTTCTCGCGCCTTCTTTGTCGTTGAGGGGTTTGACGCTGGTTTCACCGCTATGAAGACGGCGCGTAATCAAGCGATCGCCATCAAAATAAACTTCTGTACTGCCTGTGTCTTGGCCTAGTTCTCCCATAATTAATTCAATGCTGGGTTGATTTTCTAAAGACGCGCCTAAGAATAATTCCACTGGCTGACTCATGGGATAAGCTTGTCCAGCTTTAATAATGGGATGCCAACTGTGGCGTTGATGGCGACGATCCCAATAGCGGACACCATAACTATGGTAAAGAAAATCTTTGATTTCTACCCCTTGGGTAAGTTGCAGAGCACCTTGGGCGATCGCTTCAAAAGGACGTTCACAACGAATTTTGTCCGGTGCAAAATACTGTTTTACCCATGTCTGCACAGATGGGAGTTGCACGGTACCACCTACTAATAAAACTGCATTAATATCTGTCAGTTCTATCCCTTGGCGTCGCGCCTGCTGCAATAGATTCTTCATGGAATCATCTAGTTGCTCAAAAAATGCGTGTTCTTTGAGGATAGTGTCTAAGGTTTCGCGGTTGAGTTCTAATTCATAGCTTTCAAATGTTTCATCATCAAAATAAACTTCACTGGCTTGATTCTGAGTTGATAGCTGAATTTTTACCCGTTCCGCCAGGCGCGTAGTTAGAGGACTCACAGCCAGTCCTTGATTTTGAGCAAAGTAATCTACTAACCAAGCGTCAATATCAGTACCGCCCAAATTTTGTCCAGCTTTCGCTAATACACGCGCTGTCTTCACCTGTTGCTGAGAATTTTCAGCCAGGGATTTATTCCCCCATTTCAACAAAAAACCTACAGGCTTGGTATTTCCTGATGCGCTTTTATTTAACTGTACTAGCGATAAATCTAAAGTACCGCCACCAAAGTCAATTACCAAAAGAATTTCTTGATCTGCCAAACCATAACCCAAAGCGGCGGCGGTGGGTTCATCTAGCATCCGCACCTGTTCTACAGGTAAAGCTTGACAGACTTTTCCTAACCAATGGCGGTAGGTTTCAAAGCTATCTACAGGTACGGTTAAAACTAGCGAGTCTAACCCTCCTTCTAAAGGTGCGAGTTGTTGAATGACGCTAGCGAGAAACCATTGCCCTACTTTTTCAAAAGAAACACTCTGTCCATCTAATTCCGGTAAAAATCCTTGGATATCCGCACCAATACCCCGTTTGAAGCTACGAAAAAATCTGGTGTCATCTTTGAGGTCAAGACCGCGATCGCGTACTTGTTGCCCTACTAAAACTTTACCTTGGGTTGCCTCTTCCACATAAACCAAGCTGGGAATCAGTGGTGGGTTGAGGCTCTGTTGAATTGATAACCCCGGTAGAGTTAAGGTTTCCGGTTGCTGGGTAACAGGATTCCAGCGAGCAATAACTGTATTGCTAGTACCAAAATCGATTGCGATCGCCATATCTTATACCAATTTAAAATTCCCAATTCAGCAACCTAGATTTTATCTGGGTTAAGAGTCCTGTATCTGTCATTTGTGATTATTGTCTATTAGCCACCAGGAACGCAAATAGGCGATCGCTGCTTCTTTGTGTTTGGCTTCCACTTCTATCCACGGTGCTTGATGATAAACGCTGGGCATAGTGGTAATTAAATCACTATGCTTCCTGTCGTTGAAAGCTGTTTCGCCATTAGAAATATGGACTAATTGCCAATCTGGATTCGCCCACGTTGTTCGTGCTGCATAAAACATGGCGGCGACACTGGGATGATCGTAACTGTCTAGGTTTTCGTGGCAAATATGGTGATGGGCATCAAAAACCATCGGCACACCAGCCTGTTGACATACTGCTAAAATTTCACTGGCACTGTAAGCATATTCATCATTCTCAAAAGTTAAGCGGTTTTTGATTGTCCCTGGTAATTGCGAGATTACCTCTACCAGTTGTTCTAGACGTTGAGATTTGCCACCATGAATATTCATCAATGCCCAAGGCGATTGAGGTAAGCCTAGCAAGTCCATTGTGCGGGCATGTCGGTTTAAAATTTTGATGCTTGTCTGCACCACATCAGCAGAATCAGAACTCAGCACCACATACTGATCTGGATGCAGCACTATTCTGATACCCAATACTTGCGATTTTTTGCCTATCTTTGCCAGTTCAGCGCTCATTTCTTCTAAAAGATTGGCACCAATTTCATCCTCCAGATCACTGAGGGGAAATAACCCAGAGGACATGCGATACAAGCGTATCTGGTGATCTTTACAAAAAGATAAAGCTGTATCTAAACGCTGCAAATTATGTTGATAAATTTCTCTCAGGGCACTTTCACGTTGTTCCCAACCGAGTTGTAAATAGTGGGTGCGCGTTTTTGTCCGAAAGCGTACTTGCTTGTCTAAAGTTATGCAAACCAGCCCTAACTCTGGAGTTGAAGCTTTTTGCGAGGGCTGTTTATCTGGTAGCAGTGGGAGATGGTTTGCGGTCATTGACTAAATTTATCGAGTCTGCCTTTAAGTAATCAGTATCTAAAGGCAGAACTCTTAACAATTGTAAGATTTAACCTGACTTTTGAGCAATCTTCCTTTACCTAGACTCTACATCTGTTGGTGTCCATCTCAGGCGACAGAACTAAAGGAGGAATATCAACAAACCAACATGTACCTTTTGACAGTTTAGTCAAGTATATGAAATATTTATTAATATGTATATAAAGTCAGCGTCAGAAGAAGCTTTGACGAAGATTTCTCATTGCTCATCCAATTCGGAGCACAAGACCATGAACGACCAGCAACCATCAGAGTCTAAGGAATTTCTGGGAAACCTGAAAAATGGGATTTGGCTGTTTGGCCTCTCATCTTGGGTATTTGGCATCACAGACCGTAGTATTGCTTCATTTGCAGATGGTTATTTATCTGCTTTGGACATAACGCAACTATTTACAGCAGCTACATTCTTCGTAGCATGGCTATTCTTAAAGCCGACAAAGGTATAGTCCCAAAACTAAGAATGATCAAAGGTGATTAGGTGAGGGAGAACACTTGTTACCGTATTATGTGTGTGCCAAAGAGTGCATCTAAAAGCATCGAGGTAATTCTGAAAAATCGTAGAATTACTCGGAGTTTAAATGAAATTTACCTGCATATTTTGCAACACCTGAATCATCTCCTTCGCCTTGCTCCTATGTGGTTTAAATGATCGGCCTTTAACTAAACGTCTGTATTTTTTCCTCCGTGTTTTTGTCAGCATTACTCGGATGTGACGTGAAATCAATAACAAGTATATTAACGCTGTAATAGATAAGACTCATATTTGATTTTTGAAATAATTTCGTAAAACTCTACATTATTCTCTCTACCTCGTTTCCTGCTTTGATGAGTCAGTTCATGAACTAAATTGAATTAATATAGCAAGAATAACGATACATGGTGTTGTAATTATTTACTTATATAAAAAGATTTAATAGAAATTAGACTTGTATTTTTGCCGCGATCGCTGACAATTTGTGTAGAGTGTTTGTACAGTAGTGTATGAACTTGGCAAGCCTGAGGTATTAGTAATTGCAGCCTGATAATTTTGCAAAAATGAATACCTAATGATTGCACCGTCTAAAACGATTTAGACAATACATTGATAGTTACAACACATTTTACTCTTCACGAATCTCAGTAATTGATCATATAGCAATGCTAAAACTGATTCCCCCTTCAGAAATCTCACTAGAGTTGTCCCTGAAAAAATCACTTGGTTGCATCAGCAAAGAACCTGTAAATTTCGGCGACGCACAAATCTATATAAATGGTGACTCACTTTGTTACCACGACCTATATCACCTGGAAGTTTCCTGTCTGAAGAGGATTCAGATGGGCAAATATCAAGTTAGTGGTATTCACGGCATCAATTCGCCAATATTCCATGATTCGCCAATTATAGAAGAGTATGATGGTCTTTTAGATGAAGCCCGTGTAGCATTTCATGAATGGCTGACTCGGGCATCATTTTTTAATACAATTAAGCTGATAGGTTGGATATTTTGGTTAATTACACAGAGGATAAACCCCATACAGGTTTTAATAAATCATCTGCAAGTTTTGAATCGTGATATTAGCTTTATACCTAGGGAAAATAAAAGTTGGGGGATACAAGTATTTAAAAAAATACCAGATTTAACTTGTGAATAAAATGTGTCAATTTTAGAAATATAGCGCTTGTATTTGATTTTTTTAGAACCTCAGTATGACTTGCAAAGCCTGATTGCCCATGTCAGTCTCTCACGCTGGCGCTGCGCTTTTTTGCGAACACGCACCACATGAATCAGTTCAAAATTCCAAGCGGATTTCTTTTTTGTAATATTGCTAGCATGGGAAATGCATCCTGATTCTATTTTATCAATTGTGATCCAGCATAGGCAAAATTAGCCTACTCTATCCTCAGACTAGATGTCATAGCCTCAAGAGTGTGCTACAAAGTGAGAGCTAACAAAACTTAAAACTTAAGAAATTGAGATTTTTTTCCAGAGAAGAAAAAATTTAAACTGAAAAACTGATTACACTGACCGCTAGTAGTGCTAGAGTTTCAGGAAATTAATTTGAAATTTTCAGCGAGTATCGATGCTGAAGCAACTTAAAAAAAATCCAATTCCGATAATTGCCGGTGCAGGACTATTTGCCTTTTTAGCAGGGGCAATGGTGTCAGCGCCTGATATTGGGAAATCCTTAGGACAGTGGCTCAAACCCGGCAGTAATCAGCCTGAGCAGATATCTGAGGCTACCAAAGCCAAATCAGCCGTTTATCCATTGGTGTCACAATCTCTGCCAGAAAGGGCACAAAAGCTAGCAGCGATCGCTCAGGATGCTCGCTCACCAGATCAAAAACGTGCCCGTTACCTGTTAGCCAGTGATTACGTTGAAAGAACCCAAGCTCAAAAAGCCCTGGCTTTGCTTACAGGGCTAGAAAAAGACTATCCTGTCCTCGCGCCGTATATTTTGCTAAAACAGGCGCAAGCAGAAGATATGTTAGGCGAGGAAGGTAAAGCTTCAGATTTGAGGCAGAAAGTCCTCAAAGACTATGGCAACACAGCCGCCGCAGTTAAAGCTAAATACTTGATTGCCCAACCCCAGCTGCACGATCAAGCGATCGCCAAATTTCCTTCCCATCCCCTAACTTGGGAAATTATCCGCAAGCGCTTACAACAGAATCCTAGTCAGCCGCAGTTACAGTTAATTTTGGCTAGATACGCCGCCGATCAACCAGGCATAGTTGGAGTGTTAGATAATCTAGTCAAGCAACCAGCTCTGAAACCAGAAGACTGGGAAATCATTGGAGCAACTTACTGGTTAAATAGTGAATTTGGTAAAGCAGCCACGGCTTACACCAAAGCACCCAAAACACCCCGCAGCCTCTACCGCATTGGACGGGGTTTCCAGGTAGGAGGTAAAGACACAGAAAAAGCGATCGCCAACTATCAACAACTAGTACAGCAATTTCCCGAAGCCCCAGAAACTGGAACTGCCTTCTTGCGTCTGGCAGAATTGGCAAAAACACGTAAAGATGCCATACCATATCTTGACCAAGCAATCAATAATTTTCCCAACATAGCTGGTAAAGCACTAGTAGAAAAAGCCAAAATCTTCCAAAACCTCAAAGATAATCAGTCAGCGGCCAAGGCTTGGGAATTACTCATCGCCAAATACGGCAATTCAGAAGAGGCAGCCGAATACCGTTGGAAAATCGCCCAAGAGAAAGCCAAAGCCAAAGATTACCTTGGAGCATGGCAATGGGCAGAACCAATTACCACCAACAACCCCACCAGTATTTTGGCCCCCAGAGCCGGGTTTTGGGTAGGTAAATGGGCAACCAACCTCGGCAAGCAGCAAGAAGCGAAAGCCGCTTATGAGTATGTGTTAGGTGAGTTTCCTTACTCATACTATGCCTGGCGATCGGCTTCCATTTTGGGGCTGAACGTGGGCAACTTTAACACTGTGCGCCAGTTAAACCCAGAGGTCATCCCACCCCAACGCCCCGTACCTACTGCTGGTTCTGAGACTTTCAAAGAATTGTACCTGTTAGGTCAAAACCGTGATGCTTGGTTGCAATGGGAAACAGAATTCCAAAACAAAACCCAGCCAACAGTCGCAGAACAATTCACCGATGGACTCATGCGGCTAGCAAATGGCGATAACCTCATAGGAATTGACAAAATTTCTAAATTGGAAGACCGAGAAATACCAGAAGAACAAGCCGAATATCAAGCTCTTAACAAACAAATCACCTACTGGCAAGCCCGTTATCCCTTTCCATACTTCCGGGAAATTGTCAAGTGGTCTAGTGAGCGACAACTGAATTCTCTGTTGGTAACTGCTTTGATCCGTCAAGAATCTCGCTTTGAATCGAAAATTAAATCGATTGCTAACGCTACTGGGTTAATGCAAGTATTACCTGACACAGGTAAATGGATTGCCCCCAAAATCAAGTTAGACCCCAAACAAATTGACCTGGAAGACCCCAACACCAACATCAACCTGGGAACTTGGTATTTGGACTATACCCATCAGCAATATAACAATAACTCCCTGTTGGCGATCGCCAGTTATAATGCCGGGCCGGGTAACGTTTCCAAATGGCTGCAAACCCTCTCTACAAAAGATCCAGATGAATTTGTGGAAGAAATTCCCTTCAATGAAACCAAAAACTACGTGCGTCAGGTGTTTGGCAATTACTGGAATTACTTGAGACTTTACAACCCAGAAATTTCTGCGATCGTCGGGCAATACTCTGAAAGACACCCAAAATTGCCAATGCAGTGATGTGGAAACATGAGGCACAGCACTAATAAAATTATTTTATGCACCGCGATGTATTGGCTGCTGTGCCCCGACAATCAGTCTGTAAATAAGTTGTAAATATCAAGAATATTAATCCTGAAATTGCTAAAACTGCAACCAAGAGAGCAATTTTTAAACCACGATTGAGTCGAATAGCCATCCGTCTTTGTCTTGCTTGACTTGCTGCTAATTGAGCCGTTAATTCTTTTTCTTTTAATTCAAATCGTAAATGCTCAATCTCTAATTGACTCAGTTCTTCTTGCTGACGTAGCCGCCGCAATTCCATTAATATATTTTGTGCTGTTGGGGGCTGGAATATAGTAGCCTCTGGTAGATTTTGTCGCTTTTTTTGCCAGAGTTCACTGTTTAAACGGTTGATTTCTGATTGACTTTGTTCTACCTTCCGTCTTAGCTGATTTATTTGGAATTGTAAGCTAGATTCTTGTTGTTGTAGAAAACGAATCAAGTCCACTAAATAATCATGAATCAGTTGATAACGTTCCGGAATATCAGGAAATACCAACACTAATCCAGAGCGGATTAAAATTTCTAGAACTAACTCTAATTTGCAAGGGTCTTCTAATTCTGCCAATTCTGCTGTTAATTCAGCACGAGTTTTAAACGGTCGTTGCTGATTTTCATCTGTTAATAAATATAGAACTATTAATGCTAAACTGGCATTTTCAGTACCACAATCCTTAATAATTTCTTGGATATATCTCTCAATGAGTTTGTTAGGTCTATAAGGCTGATACTGTTCTAGTGTAGTAATGCCCTCATGTTGTAACTGTACTCCTACTACTTGCAATTCAATGGGGCGGACTTCTCCGATTTCTGCGGATAAATCTTCTACTAGGGCATCGATTAAAGCAGTTTCTAAGTAAAATTGTGAACGTTGGGTGAGATTGTAGATCAGATTTTTGGCATCGGCTGGCGAGAAATTCTTTAATTGATAGCGGATATTTTTGTCTAAAATATTAGAGTTAATTACTTCTAAGTGGTTGAGATATTTAAATTCTAATAATCGATGTAAATAATCTTCTCTTAAAGAGAGAATAACCTTAACAAAAGGGATATTCAGACATTGGCTAAGAAATTCATCTATTAATTGTTGTTGCTGATTGTGAGGATAACTAAAGAAAAATTCTTCAAACTGGTCAAAGATTAAAACTGTAATTAAATGGCGATTAGCATTTGTAGATAATTGTTGTAAAATTTCTGTAATAGTATGAGGTATGGAAGGTTGAGGCTCGGCATCAATACCTACTCCTAGCTTAATGTGAGCGATCGCTGCACTCAGAGATTTACCTAACTCTCGTACCCAATCTGTATAAACTTGCAGCACCACCGTCACCGCAATTTGATCACCAATAGCGCGATTTTGCAGCGCTGGTACTAAGCCCGCAGTCACAGTAGAACTCTTACCCACCCCTGAAGGGCCATGAATCACAATCAGCTTTTGATCAGCACGGCTGATTCTCCCAATTAATTGATTAACATCTCGTTCTCGACCAGAAGCAGCAATTTCTAGGGCGATGCTACCGCCACCAAACGGTGATTCTGGGTTTGTGGGTTGTCTTTGAGGTTGCAAACGTCTTGCACCCACAAAAGCCCGTAAACCATACTGCTGTTCTAGGGAATCTTGTTGCTGTTTAATAGTAAAAGCTTCCAGATACGCGCCGGCTGTAAAATAGAGCGATCGCAATGTTTTTAACAAGCGAATATAACGATGGGCATTATGCACATCATGATGAGCACTATATTGATCATCACTACTAGCTAAAGCTGCTTCTAGTTCTTGAGTTGCTTGTGCTAAATGTGCATTAGCTGTTGCTATGTCGCCCAAATTTTGTTGTGCTTGCACTAAAAATAAACGGTAAATTTGTACTAACAGTGAGGGAAACAAGCATTGATGTGGATTATTGTAGTTTTGCGCCTCGCTTAACTTTTCCAGTGCTAGTTGTGCAAATTCACTCACCTTTTTCCACTGCAATTGTTGCATCGCCACTTCTGCCAAAAAGCCGTAGTCGTAAGCAATTTGGATGTAACTACTGTATGTTTGATTGTATGTTTGATGTAACTCCAAAGATTCTGCGGCTACTTTTTGCAATTCTTCCCATTCTTGCAGGTATTGTAAAACTTCCTCAGATTCACAAATTAGCTGGGCGACTATATCCAAACGTCCAGCTACTCGAAAAACATGCTGACATTGCTGAAAATAAGTCTTCGCTGTGTAGCAATGCTGGCGATTTTCTGTTTGATTGTATCCGCCCAAGCGACGATGACATAGTCCTAGATAAAACAGCAGTATTCCCTGTCTGAGAAAATGGGGAGATGCAGTAGGTAAATTTTCTGATTCCCGGATTTGCCAAGACTGCAAACTTCGCTGAAAATGACTTAAAGCTTGATAAATTTGGTCTTCTAGATAACTGCGTAAACCAAAAACAAATTCTAAAACAAATTTTAAATCAGCACTTAACTGTGGTTCTAAATTAATATCCAGACGGGTTAATTCTTGAATTGCTGACAACATTTCATGGCTATTTTCCCAGACTTGACCAATATGCATGGGAAAACCTATAGATTTCTCTCTGGGGTATGGTGCGGCTGCTAGAGTCAGAATTTTGGTAAACAGCAAGTCGGTTTCTTGTTGCAGGAATCGCAGCAAATCTTCAGAGGTCATCTCGAAGCGAATGGGTGTAGCAGCCCAACTAGCAAAATCTGGTGCAAGACGGACAATTTTTTGCAGGACTTCTTCATTTACCCACAAGACTAAAGGAAAGGGTAATCGTTTGGGAAATTCATCCCGCAATTGGTTAATGCTAATAAGTAAATCATCAAGTGTAGCAACATTTTCTAAACCCAAAACCATCACAGATGATGGGTAATCATCTGCAATTTCTATTTGAATAATACTTTCTAAACTGGTGACATCGTGGGGAAGAACTAACTTTTTAATTGGTGATGTAGGGGAAAAAGCTGTTTCTATTTGTTGCAACATCTGCTCTCGCAAAATCCTGTAGTTGCAGCAAACTAAAACTATGGAAAATTGACCGTGAGAAAGCCCGATGGAGCGTGTGAGATTTCTCAGGGCACGGCTATTATTAGCGATAAAATTATAGGCGATCGCTACCTGATCAAACCTAATTGGTGTTGCCATCCAACTAGTAAAATCTGGCGCTAAACGCAAAATTTGCGGTAATATTTGATCATTCACCCACAAAACTACGGGAAATGACAGTTTTTTCCGAAATTCATCTCTGACAATATTAGTCGCACCAAGCAAGTCTTCTAGCTTTGTTACCTTCTCTAAACCTGAAATCATCAATACTGATGGTTGTTCATCACCCAATTGTTCTTGAATAGTGCTGTAAAGGGTAGTAACAGTCTCAGCTAAGACAATTTCTCGCATCTGATACTGCTTTTGTTGTGCTAGTTGTTGCAGCCGTTGGCATAGTTCTTGACGTAATGTATCATCATTACAACAAACTGCCACCAATGAAAATTCTCCCTGAGAAAAGGTGAGTGACCTTACCAGAGTCTTCCATGAACGCTCTTGATTGATTAAATTTTCTGCTGGGCGTTCTGCAACCATGATTTAAATTTTTGCGTTTCTGCTAGCACTGGGTTAATAGCAAACCAAGCCCCTTGATGATCGCGGTATTCAAAGACAAATAAACTCCGCAAAAGTGTGTGATATTCTATGTCACCCCTAACCCTTTGTTGTTGCACTACTTGAAAGATTAATTCCCATTCCAACGGGTCAATAGCATTAGCACGATAATCACGATGTCTTTGGATTACCATCTCTGTACAATCACGATCAAACGGCGGATCTTGTTCTCGCAAACAATCAAACAACAATCCCAGTAAATCTCGGACATGACCACCACTAATTAAGCACAACCGATCTAAAGTTTCCAGACTATCAAATAATTCTGTGACTAAGTTTAAGCGGTCTGTAGGAGAAGCATCAGGAAAAGCTCTAGCTAACACTAATTGCCGCATTAAATTCAGTCCTTGTTGAAAAATTTCCCCAGAACGTAGACGTACAGGAATCATGGGCAAAACTTTCGGTGCGACTCCTCCTCCCAAACGATGCTGTAGCTCGGCGCTATCGTTAGCAAAAGTTAAACTCAGAGGAATAGTATAAACTATGTGGCAATCTAATTTACGTAGCTGCTCTCCCCGGTCAATGAATAGGTATTCTGGGAGAGAACGCCCGGATGGTAGGGGTCTGACTGCTACTCTATCTAGGTTATCGACAATCACTACCAATCCTTTTTTACCCCTAGTTTTGAGTTCTTGGTTAGCCCGCTCTAGCAGTTCATGATTGATTGATTGTAAAATATTGGCGGTGCGGGGTTCGAGGTAGTCTCGCAACCGTCGTCGCAATTGGGGACTCTCTTTAGTTTTGGCAGTAATTTTATTAATACCCACAGATAATTCTGCTTCTAATTCTACATAAAACGGTATTTGCAAAAAATCGACAACTTCGCTAAATAAGTTGGTGAAGTAACCAGGCTTGAATTTAATTTTTATTGCTTCTAGGCTTTCACTTACCTGAGCTGCGATCGCCAGTAAAATATCTGTGATGTCTACATCTGCCATTTCTAAGACATGGGTAGACTCAAAGTAGACTACATGAAAGTTTTCCTCTTCTAATTGGGCTTTGAGGCGTAACAATTCGGTGGATTTACCGCAGCCAATATAGCCTGTAAATAACTGACAGGTGGGTGCATTAGGTGAGATGCGAGTGATGGTGCGTTGTAGGGCTTCGATGATTTTACCTCCCCGCACTGCGGCAAAATCGATATAGTAACGGCGATCGTTGGCATACTCGACCATCAGAGGTCGGCTGGGATTACAAGCTTGATAAAATCTTGCTAAGTCTAGTAACATAACCAATATTTAGCTAGCGATCGCATTTAACCCATATCCTGCATAAATCGTTCGGCTTCCGCCAATAAAGGGTTGATAGCAAACCAGCGATCGCCACTATATTGATACTCAAAAATGAACATATTCCGCAAGAGGATTTGATATGCTTCCTCTCCCACGGCAATCTGCTGTTGTACTACCTGACGCAGCAAATCCCTTTGATCTATTGTAACTATTCGCGTTAAGTGGTTGCGGTTGTTCTCAATCACTGTTTCTATGCATTCCCTGGATAACGGTGGATCTTCTTGACAAAGACATTCATAAAGTAAGCTCAACAATTTCCGGACATGACCACCACTCATGCGACACAATCGATCCAAAGTTTCTAGATGATCGAAAACTTCTGATACTAAATCTAGCCGCTTTTCGGGAGTAAATTCGGGAAAAGCCCTGACCATAACTGTCTGTCGTAATAAAGCTATTCCTTCTGGACAATCGCTACCATCTCGTAACTGCACTGGAATCATGGGTAAAACTCTAGGATGTACTCCTCCACCCAAGCCATTTGTCAAGGCTTCGCTTTCAGCTGAGAAAATCAACACCTGGGGAATTGTGTAAATTACATGACATTGTAATTTCCGCAAATCATCGCCACGGTCAATAAATAAATGTTCAGGCTGCGATCGCCCCCACTGCAATAATCGCATATCTACCCGATCAAGATTATCCACAATCACGACTAAACCTTTTTTGCCTTGCTGTTGTAGCTGCTGATTAGCTGCGGCTAGCAAGTTGATATTGATGGCTTGCAATAGACTAGAACGTTCTGCTTCTAAATGATCTCGCAGTCGGCGTCGCAACTTGGGATCGTTTTTAATGATGGTTGTGATGCGGCTAATACCAACAGACAACTTGACTAAATCTGTAGGTGCAGAGAAATCTATTGGTGTCAGTAAAAAATTCTTGACTTCGCTAAACAGTTGATTAAAATAATCGGATGGTTCAAACTTGATATCGGCTGCTTCTAAACTTTCGCTGACATGACGAGCGATCGCCAATAACACATCACTAATATCCAAGTCCACCATGTCCATATCTTGGCTAGACTCGAAATAAACTACGTGAAATCCCTTTCTCTCTAGTTCTAATTTTAGCCTTAATAATTCCGTAGATTTGCCACAACCAATATGCCCCGTAAACAACTGACAGCTAGTGTCATTGGCTGAACGGATAATCGTCCCACTCAAGGCCTCAATCAGCCTGCTGCCACGGACTGAAGAAAAATCAATATAATATTGACGATCTTCCGCATCTTCCATGTTCAGGGTTTTGCTGGGATTACAGGCATTAAAGAAGCGGATGAGATCCAGTTTGTATGTGTGGTCTGCCAGTGCTTTGAGTTGCTCTTGAGCTAGGGCATGATCGGGTTCAATCAGCAAAGCTAGCTGCAATTGTTCCTTAGCTAAGTCTAGCTGATGTTGTTGACTTAATTGCTCACCGTAACCAAGTAGCGATCGCACAAATCCTTCTTGATTGCGGATGGGGTCAAGTTGATAAGCACGTTTGTAAAATTCTACAGCTTTGCGGAAATTGGCTATTTCTAAATAACCATCAGCTAAGGTAAACAGAGCGCTGAAATGGTTAGGATTAAATGCTAAAACCTGTTCATAAAGATTGAGAACATGACCTATCCCGTCACGTTTACGCCTCCTGTCGGCGATTTCATAAATTCCGTGGGCTTCATCATCTAAATTTTCTAAGTCCCGAATTTCTCGCCTGAGGGAATGTTCCTGAATTAACCAGCGCCGGACTAATTCAAGTGTCACATTGTAAGTAGGAATTTTCGTTAACGGTGGTTCGGGACTAGCTAGCTGTCGTAAAAAATTCCACTCAACTAATCGGTCTCCCGCTTGACGCAATTGCTCTGTATATTCCACCCCATATTCTTTGAGTAACCTCAAAGGTTCCCCCACCACCCAATCAGGTCTGACAGTATCAATATTTTGCGACTCCGCCACCGCCGAGAAAATCACTCGTTCCGGAATCGATAGTCCATCCCGAAACCACGCTAATCCACCCATTCCCAGTTCAATCGCCTTATCAACGATATTTTCCACGTCGGCGGCTTGCACCTGAAAACGTTGACTATCTCTGGCTTGGGTGAATAGGGCATAGCAAAGTAACTGTGTAAAATATGGATGACCAGCACAGAGGTTGTTAATTGCCGCGATCGCATCTGGAGTATATTGCAGCAAGTCTTGAGCAGGGTTGACAATCAGCCCTTGGGTACTAGATGCATCCAGTAGTCCAATGTTGTAGTTAGCTGCGCCCCGAAACAAGTTGAGCAAAATCGGCATATCTTCCAGCCGTCGCCCCACCACGGGAATGATTACCAGTTTTTCTTGTCCACTCACCAAGGACTGTAAATAGGGAAAGAAATGCTCACTAGAGGTTTCTTTGTGATAATCATTCAAAACATCAAATTCGTCCAGCAACAGCACCAAATTTTGATTGTTTAATGCTGTATATACTTGGGGTAAGAAAGTATCCGCAAAGAGTTGGGGATTGTGTTTCATCTCCTCGCGCTGCGGGAGTATGACTTGAGTTGTTGGTAGATTGAGGCGATCGCAAATAGTCTGCGCCAAGTTATGTAGCAAGTAGCCCAACGGCTCACTAGCCAATCCTTGCAGGTCAAAGGTGACAAACACAAAATCTGGCAAATCGACAAAATAGGGAATTTGGCACAAAACAGTAGATTTGCCAATCCGCCTCTGACCATGCAGTAAAATTACCTTGACATTTTGCCTAAGTTGATCATCTATGAACTGAAACAAGTCTTCTCTGCCAAAGAATAACTCTCGTTCATAAATTGGGCGACCAATTACGTAAGGATTATTCCGACTCATTTGCCCAGTCATACCTGTTAGCTCCATCTCATACAGATTTAGGATTTGAGATTTGGGATTTGAGATTTGGGATGGTCAACCTTGATCCGATAGACTTGAGGGCGAAAGTTTCTGAAAGATGTCAAACACTCAAAGCACTCACTAGTTTACTAACCCATCCCACAATTGACTGGATAGTGTCTTGATGCTCCCATACCTGCACCATCACCGTCTTAATTTTTTCCGCTTGTTTGCGACTCATGAGATTCAACATAACTTTCTCGCGGGTGACTAATTCCGTTGTGGTACTGCTGTTTTCTATTTCCTTAATTACCCACCACTCCATCAGCGATGATGTAAAGGCGATCGCAAATTTGCCTTGTTCTACTTTGTAAGTAATTAGCCCCCGTTCTTCTAAATCTCGTAGTTCGCGGTTTCGTTGCGAAAATATCAAATCCATATCACCCAAATCGTACTTGCGTTTACGATTGAGGCGACCTTCTAACTTAGACAAAGCAATTAACATCATTAATACCTGCTCATCTGGGGATGAGAACACCCACATATCCCGCAAGAAATGTTTCGTCGCACTTTCAAAATTTCGGAAAAATGCCTCAACCTCAGGTACTTGCCCAGTCCGCAGATTGTTGTATAACAAATAATAAGCAGTTTGTAGCAGTGCTGGATGCTGACCCGCAACTTCATGTACGCCATCATGTAGTTCTTGTGTAATGCGATCGCTCAGATAAAACCAAGAAGCTACATCATTCTGTGTAAAAGGTTTGAGTGGTTGAAATAGGTAGTGATTATACCACGGCGAAGCATTAAATTTGATTTCCGGGCCTAATTCATTCAACCGTCGCAAAGAAGTGACAATAGTTGAGAGGTAGCGACTTTCTTCACCATTAATGGCTAGATTACGAAATTCGCTCAAGAAATTCGTCATTTCCTCCTCTGTGTAGTTAGCATTTGCTACTAGTGCAGCGTGGTAATCGTCTAACAGCAGTACTAAAAACTGCTGCTGTTGTCCTATGAGCCTTAACACACGTTGCACATCAGATTTCTGAATCGACAATTGTTGTAATATGACCTCAATTGGCGATCGTAACGCCACATTGCCCTCAACTTTTTCCCTCAGCTTACTCAATATCTCTCGCCAGAAAGCCCCAGGTGTGAACGGATTAATAGTTGAACAATTGAGTAAAACAATCAACGCTTGGGAGTGATCATATTGTCGGTCTATCCATGTTTGTGGTTCTGCAATAAACCGCAAAAAAGATGATTTACCCATACCAGGGCCACCCCAAAGGGCCAAGTGACTACCATTAGAAATTTGATCAAAAGCAATGTTCACTTCCGATCCCCTACCCACAAAATATCGTGGGGGGACGGGGCCTCCCACATAAAAAGGATTTTCTTTCCTTGTCTGTGTCATAGCAACTTAAATGATATTCTTAATAATTCAGCAATCCGGTGGGAGTTATTGCACACCCATACTACAAATCTAACTAAACTAATTCCGAAAAAAGGGCAATAAAAGTTACCAAGCCAGCAAAAACATTTGTTTAGCTGCTTCCAAGTGGGTAAAATCACGAAAATTCCGCCCAATTCTCTGAATATTTGTGCTTATAAAGTAATTTCTTTCACCACATACTACCAAGCAGAACCCGTAGGATAAGCACAAAGAACACGAAGAACAGCGTTATCAAATATCGCTTTGCAAGACCTAGTCCTATCTTTCTAGCTGCTTCCCCAGATAAAATAGTCAACAAATGTTGCCGAATAGCTGACTCATGACACCACAAGATTTAGATAGTGTAGGGCAGTCCGCTCAACTAGGGGAATATCCTGATGTGGCTGACTCCAACTCTGCCGATATTGACCTAGAAGCTGATGGCAACTCAAATACCGATCTACTGGATGAGTTGCCAGATGAAGTCGAAATGTCCTTTTTCGACCACTTAGAAGAGTTAAGACAGCGAATTTTTTATGCGCTGATTGCTGTGGTGGTGGCAATTGTCGGCTGTTTCTTTGCCGTCAAGCCACTTGTCCAGTTGCTAGAAGTTCCTGCACAAGGAGTGAAATTTCTTCAACTCGGCCCGGGAGAATATTTCTTTGTCACTGTCAAAGTCGCAGCCTACACTGGCTTAGTACTTTCTAGCCCGTTTATCCTTTACCAAATTATCCAATTTGTCCTCCCAGGACTGACTCGCCGTGAACGTCGCTTAATCGGCCCTGTGGTTTTGGGGTCTACAGTTTTATTTGCGGCTGGATTAGTATTTGGCTATTCTCTTCTCATCCCCGCCGCTTTGAAATTTTTCATTAGCTACGGTGCGGATGTTGTAGAACAACTGTGGTCGATTGAGAAATATTTTGAATTTGTGCTAGTGCTTTTATTTTGCACTGCCCTAGCATTTCAAATTCCTGTGATCCAAATTTTGCTGGCTAGTTTAGGGATTGTTTCTTCTAAACAAATGCTTGCTGGTTGGCGTTTTGTAATTATGGGTTCTGTCGTCTTGGGTGCTGTGCTCACACCTTCGACTGATCCCTTGACTCAAAGTCTCTTAGCAGGAGCAGTTCTAGGACTTTATTTTGGTGGTATCGGTGTAGTGAAGCTCTCAGGCAAATGATTGTCATTCGTAATTTGTAATTACTCTAATTCCAGTAGGAAATAATTCAAAATTGCCAATCAGTCATGCCGCAAATTAGCTATGATGACTTTGAAAAAGTTGAAATTCGCGTTGGCAAAATCATTCAAGTTGCAGATTTTCCTCAAGCACGAAAACCAGCTTATAAGTTGTGGATAGACTTTGGTGATTGGGGCATTAAAAAATCTAGTGCTCAAATTACCAAACTTTATCAACAAGAAGATTTAGTAAATAAAACAATACTAGCTGTTACCAATTTTCCACCTAGGCAAATTGGTAATTTTTTGTCGGAAGTTTTGGTTTTAGGCGTTGTGTTGGATGATGGTGACGTGGCGTTAATTCAGCCAGATAGAGATGTGCCTTTGGGGAAAAGAATTTTATGAGTTTGCAAGGTCATCAGCTACAATATCCACTCCGAAGAGCGTTCACCCAAATCGAGAGGAATACTAACGGCTTTGCCAAGTCGGGGGCGATCGCGTGTTTGTGTAATAAATCTTTGTACTTGCGTTGTGCCACCTAAAGCATGAAGATAATTAGCAATAGTATCAAGATGCACTTGGTACTCGTCCTCACTCATGGGAAAAGAAGCTTGCTCCAAATATTTCCACATGACCTGTAAAAATATCTTGCCTTGGGATCGCCGAAACTGGACATCATAAGAGTGTCCCCATTTATCAATCAACATTTGACGTAATTCTTGTCCTGTCATGGCTCATCTCATGAAGATTTTTACATTTAGTTATGATGTTAAGTTCCGTAACTCAAGTATGATAAGGATATAAAGAAATGTAATGCTAACAGAAAAGATGCTAGAAATATCTTGGAACAAAGAAATATGGCATTTTTGTGGGCGTTAGCATTTCGACTCAGATAGGAGTTACTCAAGTATTAGTACTCTTATCAAAATGCTTAACAAAATACACAAAGAGCGCGTAGATTATGGCTCAATTTTCTGAATCAGCAGACGTGCCCGATATAGGGCGTCGTCAATTTATGACCCTGCTCACTTTTGGAACTGTCACTGGAGTGGCTCTAGGAGCATTGTATCCCGTCGTCAAATACTTTATCCCACCTGCTACCGGTGGCAGTGGTGGCGGAACAACGGCAAAAGATGAGCTAGGCAACGATGTTAGCCTTAGCAAATTTCTAGAAAGCCATAATCCAGGCGATCGCAACCTAGTTCAAGGACTTAAGGGCGACCCTACCTATATTGTGGTAGACAGCAAAGAAGCGATCGCTGATTACGGCATTAATGCTATCTGTACCCACTTAGGTTGTGTTGTCCCCTGGAATGTGGCTGAGAACAAATTTAAATGTCCTTGCCACGGTTCCCAGTACGACGCCACAGGCAAGGTTGTACGCGGGCCAGCACCACTTTCCTTGGCCCTTGCTCATGCCAATGTCAACGACGACAAAATCGTCTTGACCCCTTGGACTGAAACCGACTTCCGCACCGGCGAAGCACCTTGGTGGGCATAGTACAGTGCTGAGTGCTGAGTTATGAGTCAAAAGTCAAAAGTATTTACTCTTAACCAATGACTAATGACAAATGACAAATGACCAATAACCAATTCATCAGAGAATCGTTGTCCTTATAGAGATGAGAAATGCTTTTACAACAGCGAGGTTAACTCGCAGTGCTAGAGCAATAGTAAAAACATTGCTCATAGCGATCGCTACTGTGACCTTTTTCTTCACCAGCGATCTAGCCTATCCCCAAGCCGCCGCCGCCTATCCCTTCTGGGCACAGCAAACCTATCCTGAAACCCCCCGCGAGCCAACCGGGCGGATTGTTTGTGCTAACTGTCACCTGGCCGCCAAAACCACGGAAGTGGAAGTTCCCCAATCCGTGCTGCCGGATACGGTATTTAAAGCCGTGGTGAAAATTCCCTACGATACCAACGTGCAGCAAGTGGGTGCTGATGGTTCTAAAGTTGGTTTAAACGTCGGCGCCGTATTGATGCTACCTGAAGGCTTCAAAATTGCTCCTGAAGAGCGTATTCCTGAAGAGTGGAAAGAAGAAGTTGAGGATCTAACCTATCAACCTTATAGCGAAGATAAAGAAAATATTGTCATCATTGGACCATTACCTGGTGAGCAATATCAAGAAATTGTCTTCCCAGTACTTTCTCCTAACCCCGGAACCGACAAAAGCATCCACTTCGGTAAATATTCAGTTCACGTCGGTGGGAACCGAGGACGCGGACAAGTTTACCCCACTGGTGAAAAGAGCAACAATTCAGTTTATAACGCTTCCGCTACTGGCACAATTAGCAAAATTGCCAAAGAAGAGGATGAAGACGGTAACGTTAAATATCTACTGAGTATCCAGAGTGAATCTGGTGAATTCGTTACTGATACTGTTCCCCTAGGCCCAGAACTAATTGTTTCTGAAGGACAAGCAGTAAAAGCAGGTGATGCTTTGACTAGCAATCCTAACGTTGGTGGATTCGGTCAACAAGATACAGAAATTGTGCTGCAAGACGCCAGCAGAATCCAGTGGCTAATTGCCTTCATCGCGCTTGTGATGATGGCTCAAGTACTTTTAGTACTGAAGAAAAAGCAGACTGAAAAAGTCCAAGCTGCTGAACTTAATTTCTAAATTCTCTGCTAAATAATCACTTTTAGGACAGGTAATTTACCTGTCTTTTTTTATTAGGAGTAGCTTGGCAATCAAAATTCGACTCCATACTGCTCTGAATCATCCCCAAATTTTACCCTAGTATAATTTTGGGCTTTTGGTAGTTCTAAAACCAAGCGGAGTGGAACAGCTAAAACACATAAATTTTTGTAAAAACTACTAGTCTGTCAAGATAAAAATGATCGACTGTAGTGCGGGCATCTTGCCCGCGTGAGCGAGACGCTAGTAGTCTGTCAAGATAAAAATGATCGACTGTAGTGCGGGCATCTTGCCCGCGTGAGCGAGACGCTAGTAGTCTGTCAAGATAAAAATGATCGACTGTAGTGCGGGCATCTTGCCCGCGTGAGCGAGACGCTCACACTACCAAAAATCCCTCAAAACAAAATTGACAGACTACTACTGTCAAGCATTGATCAGCTTCTTAATTAATATTTACTTGATCAATAACTATTGGTTATTGACTATAAACTCAGAAATATTAACTATATGATCAAGAATTAAGGAGCACAAAAAAATGACTGCAAAGAAAATTTTAATGCTGGTTGGCGACTATGTGGAAGACTATGAAGTCATGGTGCCCTTTCAAGCGCTGCAAATGGTAGGGCACACAGTTCATGCAGTTTGCCCTGACAAGAAAGCCGGTGATCAAGTGCGAACAGCAATTCACGATTTTGAAGGAGACCAAACTTACAGTGAAAAGCCTGGTCACAATTTCACTTTAAACGCCACCTTTGCTGAAGTATTAGCCGAAACCTATGATGCCCTAGTAATTCCCGGAGGACGGGCCCCAGAATATATCCGCCTTAATCAAAAAGTGCTAGACATCACCCGCTACTTTGCTACAACCAATAAGCCAATTGCTGCAATTTGCCACGGTTTACAGTTGTTGGCTGCGGCTGATGTATTACAAAGCAAGACTTGTACTGGCTATCCTGCCTGCGCTCCAGATGTGCGAAGTGCTGGCGGTAACTACGTAAGCATTGATGTTGATCAGGCAATAGTTGACGGTAACTTAGTGACAGCACCAGCCTGGCCTGCTCATCCTCAGTGGTTAGCAGAATTCCTCAAAGTGCTTGGCACTAAAGTTGTGCATCCAGAGATAGCTGCTGTTAACTAACGGTCTGACCGAGGGTTACAAGCTGGGAAATCGTCAGTGGAGAAAAATTACTACAAAATCATTGACGATTTTATATTTTTTGATTTTAACTAAATGTGGTCAAGACTACTAATAGTTAATAAACTAATATACATTGGATTTCCACTAGGGTATCCATAATTTTTCATGGATGCTCTCGATAATTAATTAACCTGACAAATAAACCTGATAGCAGACTTTCAACAGCCACAATGCTTGTCAACATTGGGTAAAACAATTTTAAATTCTCACGCTCACGAATTTTCAATTCCTGAGCAGTGAGTAAAGCTATATTTATATTTAGCAATACTGTTGATGATTTGGCTAAACTTTAAGTTCTACTGCCAAAGTATTTGAATAATTAGCTTAAACACCCACTTGAACTCGATGACAGGCAAAAACCCAAGACATAATGCATTTCTGCGGCTAGTGTCTGGTAATGGAGCGACTTTGAGGTCAGAATCTCGCTACTCACTGCTCCCCAGTAAAGAAGTGATCATTGGACGCGACCCCAGCTGCCAAATTGTCTTAGATGCCATGATGTATCGGATGGTATCTCGTCGTCATGCGGTGGTTCGTCCCCTCTCCTCATCTCCAGACAACAAGTTTAGCTGGGTAATTTGTGATTTGAATAGTGCCAATGGCACTTATTTAAATGGTAAGCCCTTACAGGGTTGTCAAGAATTACACCCAGGCGATCGCATTTCTCTTGGTGCTGATGGGCCGCAATTCTTATTTGAGAATGAATTTGTCTCCCCGGCTACCATTATGACTCGACCAGTCAGTGCGCTGCCTTCAGCCGGAAATTCCCCAGGGCAGTTAAAGCCTGATTCTGTTAGCTTCACTCAACTTTTTCCGATTATTTCTACTGGTAAAGACTTAACTCGCAAAGCTTACCTCATCCCAGGAATCCTGACTGTGGTATTTGTGGTACTGATGTTTGCTACGGTAGGGCAACCACAGGCAAATCAGGTAATTGTTGCCAGTTACATAGCTTTTGCTGCCTACTTCTTTGTTTACCAACTTTGTGGCAAACAAAAGCCTTGGTGGGTGCTAATGGCTGTGGCATTAACTACAACGCTGATTTTAAAAAGTCCGATTTTGGATTTATTTATCTTTGTGTTTCGTGATGTCCTACCTGGCAAACTCCCCTCTTCTCAAGATTCCATCACCTTCACAGAATTGCTGATCCGGATGTTTTTTGGTGCTGGGTTGATGGAAGAATTACTTAAGGCCCTACCTATATTGGCGGCTTATTTAATTGCTAGCGGTTTACCCTCACCTTGGCGGGAACGTATAGGTGTCCGGGAACCTCTGGACGGTATCCTCTTGGGCACAGCTTCGGCTGTGGGTTTTACCCTCTTAGAAACTCTGGGACAATATGTACCAGTGATTACTCAAAATGTCGCTCAACAGGCAGATGTAGGAACTGGTCAATTGGTGGGCTTACAATTGCTAATTCCACGAATTCTCGGCTCTGTAGCGGGACACATGGCTTATAGTGGCTATTTGGGGTATTTTATCGGGTTGGCTGTGCTCAAACCCCGTTTAAGCTGGCAAATTCTGCCGATTGGCTATGTGAGCGCTGCTGCACTGCACGCTTTGTGGAACGCTACTGGATCAATCAATGCTTTGCTGTTGGTGGTGGTTGGGGTATTGTCTTACGCCTTTTTGATGGCAGCAATTCTCAAGGCGCGGGCTTTATCACCGACGCGATCACAAAATTTCGCTACTCGCTTTCTTGGCCCTAAATAATTATTGTTGGTTATTTGTCATTGGTCATTTGTCAGCCACTGCTTGACTAGGGTTCTCGGTCATTGAGCATAGCCTCTCCGTCAGAAAAAGTGTGGTGTCATTGGCAAGGGTTTCAAGCGTATTGACGTTTGGTAACGTAGTTTAGTTTGTTCTTGCTTACCTATTTCTTGCCTATTCCCTATCTCCAGTTCCCAAATAGTTTTAATAAATTGGTTTTTTAAAATCAAGCAATTTTTTATCCTAAATTCAAGGGTTAAATACCCCTACGTCTACACGTAGTATTAGTTGAGTTAGGGTTTAAATCTCCTACTCCAACTGTCTTGAATTTTGAATAGTTACGTCTTGGGATAGATGGCACTAGTCTTGCAATCAGCGTATTATAACTGTCTGTTGTGGAAAGCTATGTCCTGATTACTAGCAATTCAAAATTATACTGAGACTCGCAGCATCAAAACTATTAGCCACTAAAGTTCCTTGTCTTAAATCTTAGCCAAGAGACACAAAGTTAAACTGAGAACAGGAATGTACTAATTCGCAGCAATTTTGACCACGCAAGATTCTGTGTCTCTCTACGTGACTCTGAGTTTAACAAGGCGATGATTTTAGGCAAAGCGGTACTTAAATTTCCGACTCAGAGTTATTTAGTTGTGCTAAAGCGTAGTAAGAAATGGCCAAACTAACTTTGGCTTGCTCAATTTCTGATAAAGCTGCCCAATCACGATTGCCCAAGTTGTTCATGACGGATGTCGCATTTTGTGATTCATTGCTTCGCATAGCGTAGGCATAGGGACGAGCCAAAACCAAAAGGTCTTCTACTTCCCAAGCAGGTAGTACAGCCTGAACACACTGAACCAACTGTTCACCGATTGATGCTTGGGTAGAAAAAATCTCAGTAGCTTTTTCGGCGATCGCATTTAGCCAGCTTTGGGGTACACCCGCAGCAAAAGTTGTTTGCAAAGTTTCTTGAATGCTAGCGACCACAGATTGGCCAGTGGTGAACCCAGACCAAAGATTGTTGAGTTGGCTGTAAAAAGTCTGCGATCGCGTCGTTAGTTCTGCTTCTAAGGAATCGTCAAGAATGAACTGCTGTTCTAGCTCACGAAAATAAGCTTCTGATTCTTCGTCAGCAGGATTCCAGGGATAATTCTCATCCTCTGGTTCTAGTAGCCCAGCGAGGAAATCTAGTTCTGTGGCAGAGGGTAAAGATTGAAAATTGTCTACACCTTTGATTTTATTAGTCATTTCTCACCTTTTAGTTAATTATTTGACAGTATTGACAACTACACATGTCAGGATCAGATTTCCGCAAAAAAAGTTAATTTTGTTTGAGGGTGAAGATTGTCACACTCATGGCTTTAAATGGTCATGGGGAATGGGAGCAGGAGGAATAGCTTTTGAATCTTAACAAATGAAAAATGTTTAATTTTACGAATCATTAATCATAAACTCCCAGATATCACCTCTGGTAGAACTACCAAACTTTAACTGCATTCCAGGTTTTAATACTACTTGCTCACGGAGGATTTGTTGCCAACCATTCGGGCCTAAAAACCAGGTGGTGCCGTGGGTAGATACATCTTGCAGGTAATAAGTTCGCATCGGAGTACTACCAATAAAAGTATGACGGCATAAAATCTCAGCGTGGCGTCTGGAAACTGAGGGTTCTGGGATGACGATATCATTGTCTCTCGTGCGACCAATGCGAGTCACGCCAGAACGCAAGGGCCAAGTTTGACCTTCTGGTGAGAGCGATCGCAAAGAACCTGTGGGCACTTGACCAGTTAGGCTAGGGATGGAGGTTTCTGGTAATTCTGTATTCCCTTCATCAAAACTCTTGATTAGTTCGCCATTATAGTCTGGATGTAGATAAAGGACTGGTAAAGTCCAAGCTGGCTGATTAAATTTATAAATTGTCAATAATTCTTGCCTAGCCTCTGCTACAGCTTCATCAATTGGTTTACGCGATCGCAATGCTTTAGCAAAGGCTTGAATAAAACTGTGGCTTTCGGGATCGTTAATTTGATCACGCATTCCCAAAACAGCTGGTACTCCATGACGGATTAGCACTTCTGCTAAACTACTGTGAGGTATGGCTTGGTTATTATTAGCAGCTGGTTGTGCTCCCCAGCAGGCATTAAAAACTGCTAATTTAACACCAGTATGGGTCAAAACCTGGGCTAGTTCTATACCATTCAATGTCTGACCTGGCTGCAAAAACAGTAATCCTCCATCCGGATCTGGCAGTCCGTGACCAGCATAAAAAAAGACATTATAAGTTTTCGTTTCTAGCTCTTGGATCAGTTCTTGTGGTGTGGGTTGCAGCAATGTATTTACCATGCAAGGTGCATAGCCTTGAGAGTTACTACCAACCGGGCTACCATGAGCCAAAGCCTTTGATAAAATTTCAGCTTCTTGTTCTAAGTGTAAATTGTCATTTTCTCCCAAGACCAGCAGAATATTTAGAGCCTGGGCTGTGCGCGAATATGGTAGAGGCTCAACCTCGCTGGTGGTGCGACTAAACAGCAAATCTTGAGACAAAGACATCGCTGATTGACCATCACGCTGCATAATTTCCCAAGGCAAGGCGATGAGATGGGGGTCACGAATTTCTAGTCGGAAGCGCAACCGTGTACGCTGACCCATAGCAATACCACGACTACGTTCTAAACTACCCAGAATTTGTCCGTCAAACAACCAATGCCACAGACTAATTCCCAAGTATTGCATCAAACGACTACTGTAAGCAGTCTGACCTGAAGAGAGTGAAACTAGGTTAATTGGTAACGGGTTCGTCGGTACAGGCGTAGAACTAGGAGAAATATTTAAGGGACAATGACCAGCAAACATCTCTTGCCATTCTTGCCATACTTGAGTGAGTTCAGCAGGCCACACACAGTCATGTAAAACATAACCACTGGGATAGGGAGCCTTAACCACCCAAATGGCGAAGTTATCAGTGCCAGTGTTCATCAGACGAGCGATCGCCAAGTTTAGTGATGGCAATGGATTCATTCAACTAAAAGGTAAAAACAAATAATTTCAAATAGTAATTTTTCAAGGTGAGGATTTCTACCTTGTAAGTTTCTTATTGATTATTATGTATTATTTCAGGTTTTAACAGTTTGTGGAGTGTCCTGACCAGTTACATTCCCATACAGTTTAGCCTTCTGGTTTTTTAGGTAAATTTAATTACACGGACAAGAGCGATCGCTATTTGGCATTGTCACCCAAGACATATGCATGGAGCATTATCTGTTGCTTATGATACATTACTCAAAGTAATCGGATAAAGCTATACCTAATAAAGCTCATCTGGCGATGATATTTCTCCAAGATTAACAGCCAGAATTTGAGAAGACTTCAACCATTGGGAATCAAAAGAACTGAGGTGAGTTGTAGTAATTAAAGTTTGAAATCTGTCTTGAATAGCATCAAGTAATTGATTTTGTCGGGATGGATCTAATTCTGCCAAGACATCGTCTAATAGCAGGATTGGCGGTTCTCCGACTACTTCTTCTATCAGTTGTAATTCAGCTAATTTTAAGGCTAGCACTAAGGTTCTTTGTTGACCTTGAGAACCGTATTGCCGAGCGGGTGTTTGGTTAATAGTCAATTCAATTTCATCACGATGGGGGCCAACAAGGGTTGTACCTTGATGTAGTTCAGCAACAGATCGCTGCTGAATTTTGGTTAAAAAAGCTGCTTGTACTTCTTCTAGATTATTGTGCTCCAAAGGTATATTTGGTGAGTACTTGACTTGAAGTATTTCCGTACTACCACTAATACTGGCGTGCCAAGCTGTAGCAATGGGAGCTAGCCTTTGGATGGCGCGATCGCGTCTTCTAATCACCCTTGTCCCGGCGGTGGCTAACTGTGCATCCCACAAAGCAAGTTCTGATTGTAGAGAGGCTGTGTGCAAAGTCTCTAATTTTTTTTTAAAAAAAGCATTACGTTGCCGCAGCACCTGATGATACTGCTGCAAAATGTGAGCATACACAGGTTCAAGTTGGATTAAAAGTGTATCCAGCCAATGACGACGACCTTCAGGGCCGCCGCGCACCAAGTCTAGATCCAAACTAGAAAACTGTACGGCATTGAGGACGCCGAGAAAGTCCATTTGGCGACGCAGGGATTCACCATTGAGAGCCACACTGCGGCGACCTTGACGACGGAGTGTTAAGCACAGGTCACTAGTACCAGTATCTCGTTCCAAGGTGGCATGAATTTGGGCGATCGCTTCTCCTTCTTGGACTAAATCACGATCGCGTGCCATGCGATGCGATCGCAATGTCGCCAGTAACTCCACCGCCTCCAACAAATTTGACTTACCCTGAGCATTATTACCCACCAAAATCGTTTTGGCAGCATTAAAATTAACCTTTTGGTCTTGGTAATTGCGGAACTGTCTCAGGTGTATGGTCTTGAGGTACATAGGGGGTGATGGGGTGATGATGTGTAGAGTAGAGACGTAGCATTGCTACGTCTCTACAAATGACAAATGCCAAACACCCCATTACACAGTTCTCTTACCCATAAAACGGAAGAATAACTTTTCTAACTCCACCCAAACAAACATCAAGCTACTGAAGCCGATACAAATGGCTAGTTCTGTGGGACTAAGCCAATGAGTACCAAAGAAGTCGCGCAAGGGCGGCACATAAATGAGCATCAGTTGCAAAATTGTGGTGAGAACCACAGACCCCAATACAAATAGATTAGAGAAGGGGTTCATTTCTATGGTCAGTTGGTTATTAGAGCGAATGGCGATCGCATGACCCATTTGGGCAATACATAGAGTAGTAAAGACCATTGTTTTCCAGGTGTCTGGATTACGTTGATACGCTGGTGCATGGGTATGGCCGTAAGCCCATGCCATTAAAGCAATGGAGATAATCGCAAATATAATCCCAATGCGGATCATATAAGCACCTAGCCCCCTGGCGAAAATACTTTCGCGGGGACTGAAGGGCGGACGCTTCATCACGTCTGGCTCTGGAGGTTCCACCGCCAAGGCTAGGGCTGGCAAACCGTCTGTCACCAAGTTCATCCAGAGAATTTGTAAAGGTGTGAGGGGAACGCCTCCTAAGCCAATAAGGGGTGCGGCGGCAATCGTGAGTACTTCGCCAATGTTACTACCGAGGATGTACTTAATAAAGCGGCGGATATTAGTGTAAACTACTCTACCTTCTTTGGTAGCAGTGACAATCGTGGCAAAGTTGTCATCTAGTAGTACCATATCGCTGGCTTCTTTGCTGACATCAGTGCCTGTGATGCCCATTGCAATGCCAATATCAGCTTGTTTGAGCGCTGGGGCGTCGTTTACACCATCACCTGTCATGGCAACAAACCTGCCCCGACGTTGCAATGCTCTGACAATTCGCAGTTTGTGTTCTGGCGCTACCCGCGCATAGACACTCACCAGGTCAACTTGTTCCTCTAGTTCCTGGTCACTCATTTTTTGTAATTCTTGACCTGTGAGCACACGAGCATCTTGGTCAGCAATTCCCAAGTCATTGGCGATCGCTCTGGCGGTTAACTGGTGGTCGCCAGTAATCATCAATGGGCGGATACCAGCATCCCGACACTCTTGGACTGCGGCTCTCACTTCTGGACGTGGTGCGTCTAACATGCCCACCAATCCTAACCATACCAAGTCATTCTCGGATATTTCTTCTGATCCTTCAGGCGGAATTTCTGAGAGGGGTTTGTAAGCAAAACCAAGAACCCGTAGACCTTTACTGGCCATGAGGTCGTTTTCTGCCAGAATTTTACTACGTTGCTCTTCACTCAAGGGCACTGAGTTATATCCCAGGTGAATCTGAGTACAACGCACCAAGGTTAATTCTGGTGAACCTTTGGTAAACATTAAGTAATTTTCAGATTGCAAAAAGCTAGCAATTACCGGGTCAACACCTGCGAAAGATGATGTCCCTGTGGTGACTTCTTCCACCTGAGAAATCACGCTCATCCGCTTCCGTTCCGAAGAAAACGGGAACTCCCCAACTCTGGGTAACTTACTGCTCCACTGGTCTTTTTCAATTCCCGCTTTGCCTGCTAGGGTGACTAAGGCTCCTTCTGTAGGATCGCCTAAAATTGCCCACTCTCCTTGTTCTTTTTGCAACACCGAATCATTACAAATAGCACAGGCAACTAGTAAAGCAGAGATTTCTGGATACTCATCTACAGTAACTTTTTGTCCATCTAAGTGGAACTCACCCACAGGTGCATAACCTTCACCCGTGACGCGAAATGAGTGTTCATTGGCATAAACTGACTGCACAACCATCTTGTTTTGAGTCAGTGTGCCAGTTTTATCAGAGCAGATAGTTGTCACAGAACCCAATGTTTCCACAGCTGGCAACTTGCGAATTAAGGCATGTTGGCGCACCATGCGCTGTGTTCCCAGAGCTAATGTCACGGTGATTACAGCAGGTAGACCTTCAGGTACTACAGCTACCGCCATACTCAAAGAAATTTCCAAGAGGTCTTGTAAGTTGCTAAAACCTCGTGCTTGGATAATACCGCCGACCACAACGATCGCCACCAAAATCAAAGAACCTGTAACCAGAACGTTGCCCAGTTGGGTCATCCGTTGCTGCAAAGGCGTTGGTTCACTTTCCACAGATTGCAACAAGGCAGCAATTTTGCCTAGTTCTGTCCGCATTCCAGTGCTAGTAACCAGCACCTTAGCGCGTCCTTGGACGACTTCAGTACCTTGAAAGACTAAATTAAGGCGATCGCCCAATGATGTATCTTCAGGTAAAACGATCTGAGATTGCTTGTTGACCGCTTGAGCTTCACCTGTCAGCGCCGACTCTCGCACCTGTAAATTCGATTGTTCCAGCAAACGACCATCTGCGGCTACCTGTACCCCAGCTTCCAGCAGCATCACATCTCCTGGTACTAGTTCTTTGGCTGCTACGTCTAAGAGTCTGCCATCACGGATAACTCGCACTAGGGGAGATGCCAGTTTTTTCAGGGCGGCGAGGGCCTTTTCGGCGCGGCTTTCTTGCACATAGCCCAGGATACCATTGAGGATGACAATTGCCATGATGGCGATCGTGTCTTTGAATGGCACTTCACCTGGCTTTAAAGTACCCCCCTGCCAAGCCATGAAGTCTAAGAACCCAGAAATGAAAGCAACGGCAATCAGCATCAACAACATGATGTTTTTGAACTGATCTAGCAAAATTTCCCAAGTGCTGCGCCCACCATGTTCTTCGAGTTCATTGGGGCCGGATTTTTGCAACCTCTGTTCAACTTCTTGGGGTGTTAAGCCACTTTCTGCATTACTATCGAGCAGGTCTAGCGCTTGTTTAACTTCCAAACTATGCCAAATGGCGGCATCTTCTCCTGACGGAGACGCTGGGCGAGCAGGCAGAGAATTAGCAGACATCGTGTATGACACAGGAAATGGTTACAGAATTTGATCATAATTTAGTGATGGCTGGAAAACCATCAACTAAAGTTACATTAGAGATATTGTCAAACTAAATGATTGTAAGTGTGATTCCTGATATTTGCCAATTTCTATCCCTGGTTCTTTTATGTATTATTATTTAGATAATTGTTGTAATAATTACATGCTACTAATGATTGTTATTATTAGTAGTGGAAAATTTGGTTACACCAGAAATACCACAATTTATTATCAGTGTGCTCAACGGTTGTATGAATATGCTTAATATGAGTCTTGTACTCCCCAGTATGACCGTTAGCCAGATGTTTGGGCAAAGAACAATTCGACCGCTTAGTGCTGCCGCCTTGGGTGGCATTGCTTTCATCAAGGATACACTCATTGCGATTGATACTGCTAAAGGGCATCTGTTGGAAATTGATCCAACTTCTGACAACAGTAAAATTCTCAACCCCCACCAAGTTAGAGAATTTAATGAGGTTACAGGTCTAGCAGTGTGGTCAGAAACCCTCTGGCTGACCCGTGGTAACAGTGTTTATTTATGTAAGCTCTCATCACTGGGTTTAGAGCATTTTGTCACCTTGCCTTATGCGGCTGACGGTGTTGCTGTTTGGGAATCAACAGTTTATGTTAGCTGCCAAAAGCTGGGTTGCATTCTGATTTTTGACCGGGAAACCCGCAAAGAGATTACCAGATTTTATGCGCCAGGGGTGGGGGTGGAAAATTTGGTCGTTAGCCAAGAAACCCTGTGGGTTAGCGATCGCACTGAGCAAACAGTTTACTCCCTAGACAGAGGCACTGGAGAAATTCAATTCAGTATGTTGACGCCGTTTGCGTCTCCCACAGGCATTGCCATTCACAAAGATTACGAAACAGGCAAGGAAACCCTCTACATCGCCTATGCTGATGAGGAGCCTTACATCCGAGATAACCCCAACGCTGACCCCAATCATGAATTAACTTACCGCGATCGCACTTTTATCCACCCCCTGTATTATCATTACGAGCCAGATAAACGTTACGCCCTCTCTAACGGTTATCTGATCGAAATGTCTTACGCTGAGGAAATTGCTCCCTTAGAAGAGGTCTATCTCCCAGACGTAGAATGGCGGATTGCCCTACCATCAGATACTGAACGCCAAAAGTTGCAACACGTCGAACCCATCGGTATACCGTTTACCGAAGAAATCATCGACGGGCAACGGGTGGCAGTGTTTAAATTTGATTCCCTTACCCCAGGCGAACGCCATATATTTGGCTGGAAAGCCCTGTTGGAGGTCCGGGGTATCAAATATCGCATCACCCCTAAAGATGTAGAAGAGGTTCCCGAAATTTCACCAGAATTACAAACTCGCTACCTGGTGGACGATGATGATTTAGCAATGGACTCTACCATTGTCCGCCGTGCTGCCCGTGATGCCATTGGTTCGGAAACTAATCTCTTGCGGAAAATGTACAGCATCCGCAATTACGTTTACGATGAGTTGTCCTACGGCATTAAACCCTACATTGATACACCCGATATCGTTTTAGAACGGGGTGTAGGTTCCTGTGGCGAATATGTCGGCGTTTTGTTGGCGTTGTGTCGCTTGAATGGCATCCCCTGTCGCACCGTAGGTAGATACAAATGCCCACAGCATAGTGAACAGCAGGGTGTGCCCTTACAACCAGATTTTAACCATGTGTGGCTGGAGTTCTACATCCCGACTTTGGGCTGGTTGCCGATGGAATCGAATCCTGATGATGTGGGCGAAGATGGCCCTTATCCCACGCGCTTTTTTATGGGTTTATGCTGGTATCACATCGAAATTGGCAAAGGTATCTCCTTTGAAACAATTTCTAGTCAAGGTGTGCGACTCACCAAAGAAGATATTCCCCTTGGCGATTTAGCAATTAATCACATTCGCTTTACCATTCTCAAAGAATTGCCGCCGTTTTGAATGTATTTGGGCTGATCGCGTCAAGGATGATTGCTAGCGATCGCCCTTTGGCTACAATTGGCCTGTTTATCAAAGATTATCTGTTGGTAATTCGAGGTTGTCTGCGTCCGGTGATTGGGAACGTTGGGCTGCTTCTCCTTATCTGTGAGACGGCCTTAAATCGCTTCTGCTGAGTGCCAAAAGCGATCGCACCAATCCAGCTACAGCACTAAAATGTATTGACAATGTAAATACGTCTTGCCTACACTACAAGCATGGATGAGTATTTCGTTCTCAATGGCATCACTTTTGTCTGGAATGACGAAAAAGCCAGGATCAACCCAATTAACCACGACGGTGTTGTGTTTCAGCAAGCCGCAGAAGCCTTCTTCGATCCATTGCTTGTGGTCATTGATGCAAGTCGTAATGATGAAGCGCGAGATGCTGTTATTGGTTTAGATCGGCGTTGGAACTTGCTGTACGTTGTCTTCATTGAGAGGGAAAACGACATTATTCGGATCATTTCAGCTCGTAAAGCAACACGTAAGGAGCGGGAATTTTATGAAACCTGAAGCGTTGAAAAAGCGGTTAGATAGGAATCGTCCCATGACGACAATCACAATTCGTATGCCCGAAGACGTGATTGAGGATTTGAAGCAAGTTGCACCACTGCTTGGTTTTTCTGGGTATCAACCTTTAGTGCGTGCTTATATTGGGCAAGGGTTGCGGGCTGACTTGGAGCGTTTAGAAGGCGATACGGTATCTGCCTTGATTGCGAGCCTCAAACGTCACGGTGTCAGTGATGAAGTGATTCAAGAGGCACTAGACGAAGTTATTCAGCGTAGCTTGAGCGTTAGTTAAAACCTTAGTTAGTAGAATTGAAAGAGATACCAACCCAATTGCAACTTATGCTAAAAACCATCGAAGGTATTTATCAGGATGGGCAAATTCATCTTACCGAGCCACCGCAGGATGTTAGCGATCGCGCTCAAGTTCTCCTCACTTTTCTTGATCCTGGTAAGATTAATCCCGCAAAATTACGCCAACTCATAGATCAGTTGGAGACAATTGAGGGGATTGGGCAAGGTTTTGAGGAACTTAAAAAGACAGACTTGCAGCTAAGGTGATTATGAAAACTGCAATTTCGCTTCCAGACTCAGTTTTTCAAGAAGCAGAAGCACTAGCCCAGCAGCTAGGGTTGTCACGTAGTGAACTTTATACAAAAGCGTTAAAAGCTTATTTGAAAAAGTACAACCGCAATCAAATTTTGCACAAGCTGAACCAAGTTTATTCTCAAGAATCTTCTGAGCTAGATCCAATGATGGCAAAGATGCAATTTATGTCTCTGCCTCATGAGGATTGGTAATGTACCGGGGAGAAATTTGGTGGGCGAATCTGCCTAACCCAGTAGGTTCAGAACCGGGATATCATCGTCCTGTCTTGGTAATTCAAGATGATGTTTTTAATCAAAGCCGTATCAATACAGTTATCGTTGTCATCATTACCTCGAATACTCAGTTAGCAGAAGCACCAGGCAATGTGTTATTGCCTCGTGAAGTATCAGGTTTATCTAGAGATTCTGTAGCTAATGTATCTCAGATTTTGACAGTCGATAAAGCATTTCTTTCTGAACGCATCGGTTCACTACCCAATGATTTACAGGAGGAGGTAGACGAGGGTTTACGAATGGTTTTGTATCTCTAGCCGCAAGTTAACAAGTCAAATGCAGCAGACAGTTGAAAGCGACTGGTGCTGGGTTTAAAGCTATATGCCACCGCACAAATTCGCCGTTAGGCGGCTTGATTTATTGGTGAGGGCAGATTTGGATATTGAGCAAGGCGATCGCCCTGCCACCTTGCTACATTTCCTTAAGTCAATCATCGTTTTAACGTTCAGGTGAGCAATGATAAAATCATCTTATGCAGTTCGAGTGGGATTAAAATAAGGCAGCCCGCAATTGGTCAAAGTATGGAGTCTCATTTGAAGAGGCAAAAACAGTTTTTGCAGATCCTCTCTATGTTGACTTTTATGATCCAGATGGTCAAGCAGTGCGATCGCCCATCGCTGTAGACTGGGTTGGGAACAGGAAACCCAGCATCACTCTTCTGGCGCTGCTGAATCAATGTAAGTATAGTGAGGTAGCTCAGGCTTATTAATATCTACGAAAGCAACTGTTATCTTAGGTCGCCACAGCCGTATAACGTTAGCTTGATTTACACCTACATAATTACTCATGCACTTTTAAACTGGGCATGGGATGGGGTTGAGAAGGATCAACTTGCGAAAACTCACAGATAGAATTAAATGGACAAAAACGACAGTGATAACCAGGATTTGGAGGGAAAATCTCGCTAAAGTTTTCGGTTTCTTGCTGATATTTTTGTAAATCTCGTTGATGCTTGTGAGCAATGTTGGCTAATTCCAATTCTAAGGATGCCAATTCACTATTATTAATGCTAATTAAATCGGATTTTTTACCAATTTCTAAATTATAAAATGATGCTACTGCTTTACGTCCAGGATAAAGATAACGGGCTGCCAATAAATACACTAATGCCTGTCTTTTGTCAAAAGCAGATTTACCAGTTTTGAAATCTAAAATGTGTAAAGTGCGATCGTAATCAATGAAAATACAATCCATCGCTGCATATAACCGGAAGCAATAATCATCTTGGTCAATTAAAATCGGTTTGGGAAAGCCTTCATCACCCGGAGTGAGTTGGATGATGTTTTTATTCACAAGTAAGGGCGCATCGTGATATTTTTTGAGAATTTGCCGCACGCGTTGTTGTACTTCATCTGAGGCGTTGCTTAATTTCAGTATCTGGGCAATTTTTTCTACCCCATCAGCTTGACGTAACAGATGTCGATTATGATGAAACTCATAAACGCCTTTTTGGGCGAGTATACCAATCCTCTGGGGTGCAGTGGCCTTTGCTAACAGTGCTTTGACTTGGGCTTCGTGTTGACGCGCTTTGATAAACCCCCGTCGCATCTGGCAATGCCAACGTTCTTGCCCTGTTGCTGGGGCAAATAAAGACCAAAGATGATAACTGGCAAAAGGGCGATCGGGGGTTGACATTGCAGAAGCAGTGAGAAAAAATACGGTGGGCACACTTGCGGCTACGCACGCTTTGCGGGAAGCTTCCTATAGTAATTGAAGATGCACGGGAGATATTGGCAAAATGAGCGTCAGTAGCAATTCCAGCAAGATCAAATTTGGCACCGATGGTTGGCGAGGAATTATCGCCGATGACTTTACTTTCCCCAATGTGCGGAAAGTCACAAGGGCGATCGCTAGATATTTAGAAACAGCCTACAGCAAAGACAGACCAGTTCTTGTCGCTTACGATACTCGGTTTTTAGCTGACCAGTTTGCCCAGACAGCCGCCGAAGTCTTGGCAGATTTGGGTTGGACAGTGAAAGTTACTGATCGGGATTGCCCCACACCAGTAATTGCTTACAACGCCCGTCACCTAAATTCGGCTGGGGCGTTGATGTTTACTGCTAGCCATAATCCTGCACCTTACTGTGGGATTAAATATATCCCTGATTATGCTGGGCCTGCCACTCCAGAGATCACTGATACTATTGTGGCAAACATAGAAAGTGCATCGGATGCTCTGCCTGGTAGCAACCCATCGGGTTCTATTTCTATTTTCGATCCGAAACCCGATTATCTGCAATTCATCTATACCTTATTGGATACAGAAAGGATCAGAAGTGCCCAGTTAAAGGTAAAATACGACGCTTTGTATTCTACTTCCCGTGGATATTTAGATGAAGTTTTGCAACAAATTGGTATTCAATTAGAATCTTTCCACACTTGGCGGGATGTTTTATTTGGTGGTGGGATGCCAGAACCCAAAGGAGAACAGCTAGTTGAATTAGTGGAAGCAGTCCGCGCCGATCAGGCAGATTTAGGTTTAGCAACAGATGGCGATAGCGATCGCTTTGGCATTGTTGATGAATTGGGCAATGTTCTCACACCAAACACTGTACTGCTATTGTTAGCACGTCATTTAATAAAAAACAAAGGTAAAAGCGGCGCGATTGTCCGCACTGTCGCCACAACCCATCTGTTAGATAACTTCGCAGCTAAAAATGGGCTACCAATTTATGAAACAGCAGTAGGCTTTAAATACATTGGTGAGAAAATGCGGGAAACCACCGTGTTAATTGGTGGGGAAGAATCCGGAGGTTTAAGCATTATCGGGCATATTCCCGAAAAAGATGGCATCTTAGCAGATTTGCTAGTAGCAGAAGCGATCGCCTATGAAGGGAAACCTTTAAGCGAACTCGTCAAAGAAGCGATCGCCGAAGCCGATGGACCCCTTTATAATAACCGCCTCGACTTGCACCTTACCGAAGCCCACAAAACCGCCGTCATCGACTCCTTTACTCAAAATCCACCTACAGAGGTAGCCGGGATTAAAGTCAAAGAAGTTGGTCGCAAAGACGGCATTAAGCTGTATCTAGAAGAAGGTAGCTGGGTATTGCTGCGTCCCTCTGGTACAGAACCACTGGTACGCGTGTACCTAGAAACCAACTCCCCCGAAAAACTCACCACCATCGCCCAAGAGATGGAGAGTGCGATCGCTAAGTTAAAGTAAGAGTTAAGAAGCACTTACCCCTAACCCCTCTCCGCAACTGGAGAGGGGAATAGCCGATTATGAAAACTATTGCCAATTTATTAATATCTGTAGTTATAGCCATTTGGATCATAGCGATCGCCATTATCTCAGTTCAAAATGCCAGACTCATATCCTTAAAATTCTTCACATTGCAATCAATTCAAATCCCCTTTGGTTTGGTGTTGGCTTTCAGTGCCGGCTTGGGTTTAGTTGGAGTAGCTGTGTTACAACCCTTGTGGAAATTGGGTGATTCTGTGCAAGATTCCCGGTTTGATGAAGATGCCGAGTTTTTCGTCGATGATGAAGATTTTTAAACCGTAGTTCAATCTGGATAGCGCTAATGAGCGATCACGGTAAGAATAATCTTTCTTCATAGATGACCTATATCAGTGAATTGAGCTAATAATTTATGATGAATACAGAAGTGTTTAAAACAATTGCCTCAGAGGTTCAGATATTTTTAAATGTTGAGCAAAAAGAGCGATTTTTGTTTGTTATTGGTGCTTTAGCAGCCAGGGTAATTAGTTTGAAAAAAGCAGCAGAACTTATGGAAGTAGAACCCGAATTCTTGCTGAAGCTACTAGAGATAATCGGAGTAAATTTCTCTTATTTATCTGAAGAGGATGTTGCAATTGAAAGAAATTGGTAATTTCCATGAAGATAGTTTTTAATTCATCTCCTTTGATATTTCTCAGTCGTCTGGATTACTTAGAAATATTTATTGATTGTCGAGATGAATTTTATTTACCAGAATTTGTTGTTAGAGAAATCAATGCTAAACAGGATGAAGCTAGTCAAGATATTTTGCGTTTAATTTCTGGAAAAAAGATAGAAGTAAGAGTAATTAAACTAGTTTCCTTAGCTAATAGCTTGAATGCACGTCTTGGAAGGGGAGAGGCGGAGGCTATAACTCTAGCAACAGAATTACAAGCTGATTACATTTTATTAGATGACTTTGCAGCGAGAAAAGAGGCGATAAAATTAGGTTTAAATGTCAGGGGTAGTCTAGCTATTATCAGAAAATTGAACTCAGAAGGTAAAATTTTCCTAGATGATTTAGATGAATTTTATCAAAGGCTAGTGGAAATTAATTTCCGAGTTAAGCGATCGCTATTTGATGCCATCTTTGAAGATTGATACCCAATTGAAAGTGAGGCAAAAGATATTAATATTTTTTGCGAATGATGAATAGTTACGATTACACAAAAAAAGCAGGGATAAAACCTGCTCTTAGAATGATTCTACACTTGTGCAATGTCTCAAATCAAAATGTCCATTCGTGGTTCGGATCATCCAATGCAGCGCGGACAGTAGCTAAATTGGCAAGGTCTTTAAATGGGCTGGATTTAGCAATTTCTGTGATGGAATTTAAGGTAAGTGCTAGTTGCTCGTTTGAAACTATGACTAGTGATAATGATCTGTTAGAAAAATTATCCAACCAAATAACTAATGATTTTATTTAGTATTGGACGGGGGTAGCCCTCTCGCTTCGGATAAAACTTCTCTAACAGCTTTATAAGCATCACTGATAGACATTTTTCCAGTTTCTACAAGCTCTATAATTTTTTGAGCATCTTCACTAGTAATTAAATCACGCTTGAGTGGTTCCTTTAAGAAGCTGTAAAACTGTGTTTTGTCTTTTTCAGTGGTGCTAGATTTTCTTTCTTTTTCTTCAATTTCTCGTAGTAAATCTCTCAATTGTCTCAGCATTTCTTCGCGCTTACCATCCTGATAAGTACCGTCCATCAGAAACCGTTTAGCGCCCAATAATGCTACTCCACCTAATAAAACAGCACCTGCTACAACTGTTACTGGTGCTGCTACTGGTAACGTTACTAATCCAAATAAAATTGAAGCTGTTGTTCCGCCAAAAGCAACTGCTGCTGCACCTGCACCGACTGCACCAACACCGATCGCTCCAATATCGGTTAGGAATGTGAGCCGATCACCAGGATTCTTTTCTAGTCTTTCAATTGCTTTTAGTATATCTTCTTTGCTACGTTTATTTTCTGCCATGACATCTCCAAACTTTGCAAATTAATTTTTATTAGATAAAGGCTAACTCATGAGAAACTGCGTTTATAACATCTGTTAGCAGTTTAAAAAACTCACTTGCAATTTCACTAATATTTTGACCTACACCTTGAAATTTCTTATCTAGAGCATGTCCAACAATAGCCCCAGTTAACGTAATGCTAATTCCCAAAGCTCTTGCTATAGGCTCTAACCATGTACCTAAAACTGGAATTGAAATAATCAAGTTATATATAGCTAATCCTACAACAGCGCATATTCCAGCACCTGCAACTAGGAAAGGGTGTGCTTTAACAAATTCAATAATTTTAAAAAGTACTATTTTACCTATTGAAATTAGTTTTTTACCAATCTTGAGAGAACGGCTGATTAGATCGTGTAATCTAGTTACAATTTCTTCAGGTAAACCCATATTTTGAAGATATCCATAAAATTCGCTGCTTGTAATTGCTTCTACTTCTGCATTCCACAGTGACATTTTTAAATTTGCTTGTGCCACGGATAGCTTTTCACTTGTCATGAGAAACCTCTATTCGAGAGTTAAAAAGTTGATCAATAATAATTAACCTAGCTTCTGAGAGTAAAAAAATACCCTGTGTAAATACTCGTTTGGAAGCATCTTCAATAACTTATGATGTTACGTGAAATCACTACCCACACATCACAATCAGGCAAATTGAAAAAGAGCGATCGCATTATTCGTACCCTGATAATATGTACGAATGTGCATACAATAGAGTTAGATGGTTTATCAATGGGACAAAGGCAACGCAGCAGCTAACCTTCGTAAGCATGGTGTTAACTTCGCTGATGCAGTTTCCGTATTTTCCGACGATTTAGCCATCACTATCACGGGTGAACGTTTTGACGAAGAACGGTTAATCACAATCGGGATGGATGCATTCGGTAGAATTTTAGTAGTTGTATATACATGGCGCGGTGATGAAATTCGATTGATTTCTGCCCGGAAAGCTACACGTCATGAACAAAAGCAATATGAGGAAGAATAACCAATGGAAACTGAGTATGATTTTAGCCAGGGTAAACGGGGAGCGATAGAACAGACACCACCGGGCAAAACTCGGATTACAATCCGCCTAGATGATGAAATACTAGCGTGGTTTCGTGACCAAGTTAACCAAGCAGGTGGAGGGAATTACCAGACTTTAATTAATGATGCGTTACATGAATATATTCAACAGCGCCGAGAACCGCTAGAAGATACGTTACGCCGCGTATTAAGAGAGGAACTTGAAGATGAAACCCTTTGGGACAGCTTATTTACAAAATCTCATGATGCACTTGCTAAACTCGCAGCAGCAACTTTAGCAGAAGATCAAGCAGGGGAAACCCAAGAGTTAGATCCAGGCTAAAATACGAGACAATGCAACCTCATAGCAATAATTGGCAATGAAAATAAAGGCAGTTATCTGGCAAGAAGATGGTGTATGGTGCGGTTCTGTACCTGCTTTACCAGGATGTCATACTTGGGGCGATAGCTACGAACATCTGCTAGAGATGCTGCAAGATGCAATTCAAGGTTGGCTAGAAGTTGCTAGCGAACGGGAAGAACTTGAACCAGAACAGCAGTTGATAGAGTTATCGCTATGAAAGCGATTTCCGGTAAAACTCTGTGTAAAATTTTAGAACGTCAGGGTTGGCAACTGAAACGGATTACTGGCAGTCATCACATTTGTGCAAAGGAAGGTGTTGACGTTATCCTGTCAATTCCAGTTTACAGTAATCGAGATTTACCAACTGGGACTTTGAAAAGCATCATGAAAGACGCTGAACTGACCGAAGAAGATTTGGGCTGATAGTTTATAGTGACACTTGTTTACACATCACAACCAGGCAAATTCAAAAAGAGCGATCGCTGCTGTTTCCCAAACTTTTACACAATAACTAAAAGGTACAATAGTTAGCAGGACTTGTAGAAAGCAGCATTACCGCTTATGGCTGTAAATTACCAAAATATTATTACGATTGAACCTGGGAAGCGAGGTGGTAAACCTTGTATTCGCGGGATGCGAATAACGGTTTATGATATTTTATCTTATCTTGCATCTGGGATGACCTACGAGGAAATACTTAGTGATTTCCCTTATTTGACACAAGAAGATATTTTAGCTTGCCTCAGCTACGCAGCTGATAGAGAAAGACAAATGCTGATAATGCAAGCATGAAGTTACTGTTTGACCATAACCTATCACCTCGGTTATTAGATCAGGTAGCTGATATTTACCCAAACTCTCAACATGTTTTTCTGATTGGTTTAGATCAAGCAGATGATCGAGTTTTATGGGATTACGCCAAACAGGGTGAATTTACTATAGTCACCAGAGATGCTGATTTTAACGAATTGAGTATACTGCATGGATTTCCTCCTAAAGTTATTTGGATTCGTCGTGGTAATTGTTCAACTAACCAAATTGAAGAGATTTTGCGATCGCATTCAGAGAATATCCAAGTTTTTGTTCAAGATGCTTGTTTGGGCGTTTTGACACTTTATTAAATTCACGTCGATAGACATCGCCTACACATCACAATCAGGCAAACTGAGAATAAGCGATCGCTCTTTTTAATACAAGATGAAATTCAAAAGTGAGCATCTGCACTGCTGTCTTGACAATAGCAGATTAAATCGAGTACTATACTTTATAGTACAAAAGTACTATAAAAGGCATAGAGGCATTTTACGTTAGCAAAATTTATGTTAACAGAAGTAAGAACACTAATGTAGTTAATTTTTACCGCATTAGTGTTACAAGGTGCTGCGTTTCGGTATTTCTACTGCGCTAAAAACGGCTTTTTACAGGCTATTCTGATGTCTGCATGGGTAAGACTTAGTAAGTCTTATTACCAACTAAATTTTTGTATTTTAAAAGGAGTTGGACTGATGACAACAGTTGCAATCAAAGACAGTAAACAACAATTAATGCAAGCATTTCAACAAATTATTACAGAAAGGAAAAAACTAGAATCAAAAATAGCAACTAAACAAGAAGAAGCAGAAAAGGCAAAAAATCAAGAACTTTTGGCAGCAGCTTCTACATATACTGTCGATAGTATTATTAAAGGATTAGCTGATTTACAATTAGAATTTGGCAGTATTGTCAACACACTATCAGAAAAATTAGCTCAAGAAAATTCCAAGTTAGATGAACTAAATCGGGCTATAGAAATTGAAAACCAGCATCTAAAAGAGCTTCAACAGATAAGAGTTGTCGCAGATATTCTAGACATTCTAAATCAAGAACATCAAGAAAAGTTAAAAACCCTAGAACAAGATATTACTAGCAAAAAAGAAGTCTTAGATAAAGAAATCACAACTCAACGCAAAGAATGGCAAAAAGAGCAAACAGAGTATGAAGAAGCACTGCAAGCATATAATGAATTATTAGCTAAACAAAGGTCTTTAGAAACAGAAGAATATCAGTATAAGTTAGAAACTACGCGTAAACTTACCACAGATAGTTACGAAGCAAGAAAACGTAAACTTGAAAGAGAGATTCAAGAAACTACTCAACAAAAAGAAAAAAACTGGGCTGAACGCGAAAAAACTCTTATACAACATCAGCCTGTATTTACAGAATATCAACAAAAAATAGCAGCATTCCCTCAAGAATTAGAAGAAGCAGTTAAAAAAGCTAGAGAAGAAGCAATTAAAGAGACAAGCCAAAAGGCTAAAATTGAAGCAGATTTGTTTGAGAAAGATTGGGAAGCCAGTAAACAGAATTACGAATTAAAAATTAAGTCTTTGGAAGAAACTGTTCAGAAACAAACAGAGCAAATCGAAGGTATCTCTACTCAATTACAAACAGCTTTGAAACAAGCACAAGATTTAGCAATGCGAGCTTTTGATAGTTCCACAAACAAATAATAGCTATTTAGTCAGGACTTTAGTCCTTAATTGCCAAATTGTGCGCTTTTGATAATTCGATATGAGGAGGATTTTTATGGCAATCAAGAAACCAAATGATAAAAATACCAAAGTTGAAATTCTGCAAGCCTATGAAGAATTGGCTAAAGAAACCATAGCGGTGAAATCACAACTGAATCAATTGCTCAAAGAACAGCAGTCTGTAGCTACAGAAAAACCTTTATTAGAACCAAAGATATCTATGAATCAGCCATCTACCATCCAACAGAAAATGAATTATACAATTGAAAGTTTGGCTAAAATTCAGTTGGGATTTGGTAGTGCAGCTAATGAACTATCTGAACAGCTAACTACCCAAGCTTCTAAACTAGGCGAAATTAGAGAAGCTGTAGAAAATGAAGTAGAGCAATTAACACGATTGCATAACTTAGAAGTTTCTGAAGATATACTGGATACTCTAATTAAATCCTATGAAGATAATTCTAAGACTTATCAAGACGAGTTTAATCAGCGCCAAGAAGTTTTATTACAAGAACTAGATGAGCAAAGAAAAACTTGGGGAAAGGAGCAAGAAGAAAATAGCCGCGCGGTTAAAGAACGCAATCAAGACCTCAACAGAATTCGTCAACGGGATGAATCTGAATATAAATACAATTTAGAACTGCAAAGAAAGCTAGAAAATGATGAATATGAACAACAACAAAAAGTCTTAAATAATCAACTTGAAGAATTGCAGCAAGAAACAGAAAAAGCATGGAACGAAAGAGAAAAAGTTATTGCTGAAAGAGAAAAACAGTTTGAAGAATTCAAGGCTAAGGTAGAAGCATTTCCTAAAGAAAAAGAAGCCGCTATCAAAAGAGCATCAGAAGAAGGCAAAGGTATCGCTCATTATCAGGCGAAAATTAAATCAGATTTATATGGTAGAGAAGTGGAAGGACAGAAACGTTTTTATGAGCAGAAACTACAATCTCTAGAACAGACGATTAATAATCAAGAAACGCGAATTCAAAATCTATCTAAACAACTAGACTCAGCCCTCAAGCAAGTTCAAGATTTGGCAGTTAAAGCGATTGAAGGAACTGCAAATGTTAATTCATATCAGGCAATTAAAGAAATAGCTTTAGAACAGGCAAAAAGTCAAGTGAAAAATAAATAACTTTAGCTTTTTGGGATTTGAATGTAGAGATGCGAGATTTCGCGTCTCTACAAAGGTTATTGATCACGGATATTTAAATTCGGTCGATGTCTATTGCTTCTATTTTCCACCAAGCGGCACTATGATAAATCTGGATAATATACTTACTCAACCTAGTGTAAAAATAATCCTGGATACAATGTGACAAGCTATCTCTAAAATTAAAATTTGTTAATGTAAACTCAGGATTTATAGAGTGTTTAGTTATCAGGACTGTGTAGCGATCGCTGCCATCACTTAGTATCTCTGCATACAAATCCCCTGATGTTTTAATCATCAGCAGTGCAATTACTCACTCCCAGCCTTCTGTAAACTTAACTAATGAGAATCTTTGATCCCCCCTTACCTGTAGCGGCATACAGTCCTAAACTGTAGGTGAGAGTTGAAAGGCAGCTGGGAGACATCTTGTGAAAAAAGTTTTAGCAATCATTCTTGGTGGTGGCGCAGGGACAAGGCTTTACCCGCTAACTAAACTGCGTGCTAAACCCGCCGTACCAGTAGCAGGTAAGTACCGTTTAATCGACATCCCTGTTAGTAACTGCATAAATTCCGAAATATTTAAAATCTACGTCCTAACTCAATTCAACTCAGCTTCCCTGAATCGCCACATTGCCCGTGCTTACAATTTTAGTGGTTTCAGCGACGGCTTTGTGGAAGTGCTAGCAGCCCAGCAAACACCAGAAAACCCCAACTGGTTCCAAGGTACTGCTGATGCTGTGCGTCAATACATCTGGCTGTTAGAAGAATGGGACGCCGAAGAATATCTGATTCTCTCAGGCGATCATCTCTACCGCATGGATTACCGCCAGTTTGTCCAGCGCCATAGAGATACGAACGCTGATATTACCCTCTCAGTTATTCCCATCGACGATCGCCGGGCCTCAGACTTTGGCTTAATGAAAATTGATGATGCAGGTAGAGTAGTTGACTTTAGCGAAAAACCCAAAGGTGACGCTTTAGCCCAAATGCGCGTCGATACTACCATCTTGGGATTAAACAAAGAACAAGCCCAACTCCAGCCCTACATCGCCTCGATGGGGATTTATGTCTTCAAGAAAGATGTTTTGATCAAGCTGTTGAGAGAATCTTTAGAACGGACTGATTTTGGTAAAGAAATTATTCCCGACGCTTCTAAAGATTACAACGTTCAAGCCTACTTATTTGATGGTTACTGGGAAGATATTGGAACCATAGAAGCCTTTTATAACGCCAACTTGGCTTTAACTCAGCAACCCCTACCGCCCTTTAGTTTCTACGACGAAGAAGCACCAATTTATACTCGTGCTCGTTACTTACCTCCCAGTAAACTATTAGATTGCCAAATCAGACAATCGATGATTGGTGAAGGTTGTATTTTAAAAAATTGCCGAATTGAACATTCGGTTTTGGGAGTGCGATCGCGGATTGAAGCTGGTAGCGTCATCGAAGATTCTTTAATTATGGGTGCTGACTTTTACCAAGCCTCTGTGGAACGCCAATGTAGCATAGAGAAAGGTGACATCCCAGTCGGCATTGGTACAGATAGTATTATTCGCCGTGCCATCATTGATAAAAATGCCCGCATTGGTCATGATGTCAAAATCATCAACAAGGATAATGTGCAAGAAGCAGAGCGCGAAAGTCAAGGCTTCTATATTCGTAGTGGCATTGTCGTTGTCCTTAAAAATGCTGTTATTCCTGATGGGACAGTAATTTAGTCATTGGTCATTGGTCATTGGTCATTGGTCATTAGTCATTAGTCAGGTAAAACTAAGGACAAACTACATAGACGCCCTTAGAAGCGCTAAATGCGGCTGACAGAGGCTAAGACAAAGAACAAAGAACAAATGACAAAACTTATCTTGCTAATTGGCCTTCCTGGTAGCGGTAAGTCAACTTTAGCAAAACAATTACTTACAGATTGCCCCTGGATGCAGCTGATTTCTTCAGATGCCATTCGGGGGCAACTTTTTGGTAATGAAGCCATTCAGGGGCCGTGGCCGTTGATTTGGGGGGAAATCCAGCGACAATTGCAACTAGCTGCTACCACAGGTAAAACGGCAATTTGTGACGCTACCAACGCCCAAAGACGCCATCGCCGAGAAGCGATCGCTATTTTCCGAGACTTAGGCATCACTCACATTACCGGGGTCTGGGTGGATACGCCTGTGTGGCTGTGTTTAGCACGCAATCAAAGGCGCGATCGCCAGGTTCCAGAAGCAGTGATTTTCCGAATGCATCGCCAACTCCGGGATGCCCCTCCCAGCTTAGAAGAAGGACTAGACTGCCTGATACGCTTTCCCGAATTGCGACAGTACGGAAATTGCTCTCATGCAATGAGCAAGAACCCCACTTGATTTTCCGCAATGTTTGTTAATTTAAAATCAGGCTTTGTGTGCTCGGCATTTACGCTTTGCAAAAAACAAATCTCGCATCTTAAAAAAAGAACATTATAGAAATTTCTAGAGGAGGCTGGTAGATGGCTGCAACCGACTTCAAAGATTATTACGCAATTTTGGGAATTAGCAAGACTGCCAGTCCGGAAGAAATTAAACAAGCTTTTCGCAAACTAGCCCGCAAGTTTCACCCTGACGTCAACCCAAACAACAAACAAGCAGAAGCGCGCTTCAAAGAGATTAACGAAGCTTACGAAGTTTTGTCAGATCCAGACAAACGCAAAAAGTATGACCAATTTGGTCAATACTGGAAACAAGCTGGTCAAGGCTTCTCCCCCGGTGGTGTGGGTGTTGACATGGGCGGCTTTGACTTTAGTCAATATGGCAGTTTTGATGAATTTGTCAATGAATTATTAGGGCGCTTTGGCGGCGGTGCTGGGCCTCGGACTGCTCGACAAAGCTACTCTTACAGCACATCTACTAGCAGTAGACCTAGTGGTTTTGGTGGCTTTAATGATTTTGGCTTTCAGGATGTCAGCGCAGGTACGGGAACTACCCAAGATATTGAAGCCCCAATCTCCCTGACTTTTGCAGAGGCTTTTTCTGGAATCCAAAAGCGCTTTAGTTTAGGGAACGAAACCATTGATGTGCGGATTCCGGCTGGCGCCAAATCTGGTACTCGCCTACGTGTCCGGGGAAAAGGTCAAGTTAACCCTATGACCCAACAACGAGGGGATTTATTCTTAAAGGTAGAACTTCAGCCCCACACATTTTTCCAGATTGAAGGCGATAATCTTGTCTGCGAAATGCCCATCACTCCAGATGAAGCTACCCTGGGTGCTGCGATTGATGTACCCACACCCGATGGCATGGTTAATGTTAAGCTGCCGGCTGGGGTGCGTTCTGGTCAATCACTGCGTCTCCGTGGTAAAGGTTGGCCCTTAACCAAAGGTGGGCGTGGCGATCAATTGGTAAAGGTAGCGATCGTCCCGCCAAAAGACCTCAGCCAGCAAGAGCGGGAATATTATGAAAAAATCCGGGCTATACGTACTTATAATCCCCGCAGCCATTTGCACCAGGTCAAACTATAGAATAATCTTCCGTGCAAAGCTATAAAAGATGCGATATGTTGCGAGTAGGCCATAACCATACCGCATCTTGGCGTTTAATTACAGATTAGCAGCATCAATCACGCCAAAACCCCATTTTTGATCAAACTTTCCTTGGGGTTTGCCGGGAATGGAGCTATTCTGGCGTAGCAAGTCTTTCAGCTTAACTGGATCAAGTTTGGGGTCACGCTGTAATAGTAGTGCGACTAAACCAGTGACAAATGGTGTAGCCATACTTGTACCAGCCATGGCGACAAATTTAGAATTAATCATCATAGAGCGATCGCTCTCTGCATGGGCAGATAGTGCTGCCACAATCATCGCTCCTGGTGCGGCTACATCTGGCTTTTGAGCATCATTACGCAGTGGCCCTTCACTACTAAACTCAGAAATAGTATCCAATTCCAAACCCATTTCTCGGACTTGACCATCGATATCGGTGTACTCGGCTTTTGTTGTGTAAGCTGCCACCGTTACTGCACTACTAGCAGCACCGGGTGAACCAATTTTCACTGAGTCCTTGACGCTAGTTCCTGTAAAAAACACCGATGATACATCATCGAGAGTCCACACATCTAGACGGGTGTTTTTTGCGGAAGTGTTACGTACCCGCAACTGCCAAATCCCTCCCATCACAGGAGAGCGACCATTGCCCCGAATTTGCACAAAGAAATTATGGTCGCCGTTACCCTGATCTGTCCCTGGTGTGACTATTTCTATCCTGGCATCTGGTAGCTGGTAATTTTGGGCGGGATTGCCATTGGTAATCACTTTTTGGTATGGGGTGACAAAACCGTTGGGACTCCGCAGTGAAACTTCCAATTCACTATCACCGGCATACCAGCCGTTTAACCAAACGATGCCTACTTGATTCAAGGGCACGTTAAAGCGCATCGTCCCCGTCCGTTTGGCGGCGATGGTTGCTTGACCGTGAATGTTGTCGTTACCTTCGTTACCTGCGGCACAACAAACAATCTGTCCTGGCCCAGATTCCGCATCAATAATCCTGGAGAGGGAATCACTACCGTCGTGACCATCGGCGTGCCCACCCAAGCTAAGATTCACCACGGCGGGGCGTCCCAACTCTCTGGCTACCCGGAATACGTAGCGGACAGCATCGGCAATGTGGGCATCCTGTAAGTCAGATTTGACCACAACTAACTCTGCTTCTGGGGCGACACCTCCATAGGTTTGATCAGCACCCGCAGCTATTCCAGCAACATGAGTCCCATGACCGTTAGTATCCTGGGAAATCGTGATTTGTGCCCCCGTAAATTCAGCCCCATAGTCCCCCTCTTGGACTCCTGGCCCTGGTAGTGTTTGATCCCAAATGCGTAAAATGCGATCGGCAAAGGCGGGATGCTTGGCGTCAATACCACTATCGACAACGCCGATGACTACTCCCTTACCAGTCAGCCCAGTTTGACACTGAAAATCAGGCAATTTTACCTTTCCCGGTGCAACGTCCATCCGCAGATGGAGTTTGCGTGATGGCTTAATGCGCTGGATGGCATTCTCTTCCGATAAGGCATCTAAACCCTCTATGGGTAAGAAAGCAGTTCTGACACTACCTGAGTTCTGATTGAGGTGAATTCCGTACTGTTCTAGATGGCTCAAGTCGGCATCAGCGTCACAGTAGAGAAAAACAACGCTTTTGGCAGGCTTGACAGTACTTTTGGGAGATGTGATTCCCAGCGATCGCCTATGTGTAATTAAAGCTTCCTCTCCTTCGCTTTGATAGTCTTCATATGCCAACAGTAGTCCAGGAGAAAGTTTTTCGTGTCTCATAATTTACCTGCTAATTTTTAGCACTTACAAAAACTAAAGTATTGATTTTAACAGCACCATTACATTTGTCATTTGTCAATAGCTCCACTCCCCATTCAACTGCCGTTAACCAAATACTCTCTAGTAATCCAGCAGCTAGCTGCTGGATTACGCACAAAGCGAATAAACATAAATTAAGAATTATCAAGAAAAGAATAGGACATTGGTAATTCTTCCCAGTTTCAATGCCCAATGATGGCATAATTTTCTATCGTCAGTGAGAGCCACAAGAGGGCTAGTATTTGCAACGATCGCTCGTGAAGGTATAAAGAGTAATTCATGCAAATTCAAACACCAGACTGGGTTAAGCACGCTGTGTTCTACCAAATCTTTCCCGACCGTTTTGCCAGAAGTAAACAGCCACGCAAACGGCTGTTACATGAAGCACGTTGGGAGGATTGGGAAGCTATGCCTACACTCCAAGGTTATAAAGGCGGCGATTTGTGGGGCATCCTGGAGGAATTAGACTACATCCAGGATCTAGGAATTAACGCTATTTACTTCACACCCATCTTTCAATCGGCTAGCAATCATCGCTATCACACCCACGATTATTATCAGGTTGACCCACTACTGGGGGGTAATGAAGCCTTTAAGGAATTGCTAGACGCAGCCCATGACAGGAAGATCAAAGTGGTTCTCGATGGCGTATTCAACCACTCTAGTCGCGGCTTTTTCTTTTTCCATGACGTATTAGAAAATGGACCCCATTCCCCTTGGGTGAATTGGTTTAAAATCACAGGCTGGCCTCTCGCACCCTACACAGGGGAATTACCTGCCAACTATGAGGGTTGGGCTGGTAATCGTGCCTTGCCAGTATTTAACCACGACAACCCCGAAGTGCGAGAATACATTATGAAAATTGCCGAATATTGGATTAAATTCGGCATTGATGGTTGGCGGTTAGATGTGCCATTTGAAGTCAAAACTCCGGGTTTTTGGCAGGAGTTTCGAGAGCGAGTCAAAGCAATTAATCCTGAAGCATATATTTTGGGGGAAGTGTGGGGAGATTCTCGTCAGTGGCTAGATGGGACACAATTTGACGGCGTGATGAATTATTTATTCGCTGGGCCGACAATTGCCTTTACAGCAGGCGATCGCGTAGTCTTAGAACAAGTCCAAAGCCGCGACTATCAACCATACCCACCCTTATTTGCGGCTGAGTACGCCGCCAAAATCCAGGAAGTATTGCAACTATACCCTTGGGAAATTCAACTTACCCAACTCAATTTACTAGCAAGTCACGATACAGCCAGATTACTAACTATTGCTGGCGGCGATCAAGCCAGTATAGAGTTAGCAACTTTACTTCTGCTCACCTTCCCCGGTGCCCCCAGTATTTACTATGGTGATGAAGTGGGTTTACCTGGTGGTATAGATCCAGATTCTCGTCGCGGCTTTCCCCTAGAAAATAGCTGGGACAAGGAAATTTTCGCTACTCACCGCCAATTAATTGCCCTGCGTCACAATTACCCCGCCTTGCGTATAGGTGATTATCAAGTTCTTTTTGCTCAAGGGGAACTTTACATTTTTAGGCGCACCTTGGGAACAGAAGAATTGATGATTGCCGTTAATGCTGGTACAGCAACGGCTAAAGCCAATCTAGATTTAGCAAGTCTGCATACTCAACCCCAGCAACTTTTATATGGCAGCGCAGAAGTAGAATGGCATACTGAACAAGCAACTCAGCAGCTAGCGTTGACTGTTCCCCCTCGTAGTGGGTGTATTCTAGGCGTGAACTAAGCTTGCATATCTGAATCAGGAGTGGGGGAGTGAGAGAGAAATCACCCGTTTGCTCACTCCCCATTGATCAGCAACTCCTACCCCCTGCAACTATTGCAGGTACTAACACCGCATCAATCACATGAATTACCCCATTGTCTGCCAGAATATCGGTTGTGAGTACATTGGCATCATTGACCTTAATTGCACCGTCAACTGACTCAATGGCAACAACAGATCCCTCAAGAGTTTGCGCTTCATCAGTTTGTTTTAAATCCTCATTCCTGACATCTCCAAAAGCCACATGATAAGTGACAATTTTCTTGAGCTTGGGGATGTCTTGCAATAGTGAATCTAACGTTCCCTCTGGCAGCTTGTCAAAGGCCTCGTCAGTAGGTGCAAACAGAGTAAAAGGGCCTGGACTCTGAAGAGTTTCTGTGAGTTCCAAAGCTGTAACTGCCTTTAACAGTGTGTTGAAATTGCCGGCATTTCTAGCAGTTTCCACAAGGTTAGCCATGAGGTTAAATTTACTCACTATAGCGGTTTTCAGACGAGTGAAGTACAGTTTTAAATCGCAAAACCCGTAGGGGCGGGGTTTCCCCGCCCTTGATTGTGTTGCGTTCAACCGAGAAAAGCTATAAGTTGGTGTTACAACATACTTATAAAGTGTCAACCAGTGATCAACCTCTATCAACAGATGGGTTCCGCAAGACCAACAGGCTACAGATAGAAAACTTCCTGAATTACTAAATTCCTGAGTTGATCTTCCGTCGCCGTATTACGAGTTACGAAGTGGCATGAGTGCATTATATTGAGCAGTGCTGCTAAACTGGGGGATGACCCCAAGAACCACTGAACTATGCTAAAGCGTTCTAAGTTCGAGACCACCCAGTCTCAGATTATGCACCGTGCTGAAGATTTGATTAGTGCAGCCTCAAATCGCTACCGCATTACGGTTCAGGTGGCAAATCGTGCCAAGCGGCGGCGTTATGAAGACTTTGAAAACGCAGAGGATGCCATGATGAAACCGGTGTTGAGGGCAATTATCGAGATGTCCGATGAACTAACACAACCAGAGATTATTGGCGAAGTATAAAAACACTGCTGGGGTGAAAGTGCTGTTTGCTGAGTATGTTAAGTGCAAAAGCGATCGCATCTCACCTCAGAATATTTACTTTATGGCAAAGAAAAAACTTTTACCCTGCTCAATTCTCCAACTGCGAGTTTTGCAGATTAACTCAACAAGGTTAATCGCCCTGCTCGTCCTGGTTGTAATTGTTTTGGGCGCAGGGGTAGACAAGTCAAGCAATACAGCTTTAATTGGTATCTCACCCGCCATAGCTCAGAGAATCAGCCCTAGTGATGTTTGGCAGCTAGTCTATCAGCAATTACCAGACTTTCCCCAAGAAAATCAGTACATTAGTAAGGAGACGGGCAAAGTTGCTGAAACCAATACCTTGGTCAGTCGCCTGATCCGCTACCACATTTATGTCAAAGAGCGGACACCGAATTATCGCTTAGATTGGAAACTGACTTTAGCTGATTATTTAGATGTGAATGAAACTATTTATGACACTACATATCCTGGCCATGATACATTAAGACAAAATCCCATAGAAGGCGATCGCGCTGCCATTACCCGCCTCACCCGTCGCCAGCGAGATGCCCTAGTGCAAGTCTTAACTGACATCTTTAATCCTAAGTCTCAAAATACCCCCAACCCCACAACTAACCCTGGTACATCAACCACCCCACGCCAACCCCAAACAGGCGGCGCTGAATTGTTGAAGTAATTCGTAGTCTCTCCTAACTATGGAACGTTTATTAAAGAGCGGATCTGGTTGGCGTATTGGCTGGAACCCCAATGCACCAGAATTTAAAGGCTTAGTGGGGACAGATGATTGGGCTGTGGAGTTAACAGAAGCCGAGTTGAACGATTTTTGCCGTCTGTTGGCAAAGTTAGCTGACACTATGAAGCAACTCGCCACTGAATTGATGGATGAAGAGAAAATTGCCTGTGAAGCCGAAAGCGATTTATTATGGATAGAGGTGGAAGGCTATCCCCACAGCTACAGTCTGCGATTGATCCTGAATACAGGACGCTGTGCAGAAGGTAGATGGAATACTAACGCTGTTGGAGATTTGCTGCAAGCCACGGCAACACTCAAGGTTTTTTGAATTAAGATTGTTTTTTCTCTTCACCTCGTGCTAAAATAGCAAAGTTGACTGAATCCGTTATCGATTAACGGGGCGTAGCGCAGCTTGGTAGCGCGCCACTTTGGGGTAGTGGAGGTCGTGGGTTCAAATCCCGCCGCTCCGATTGATGAAAAGTAAACCAGCTAATCTTCATAAAAGATTAGCTGGTTTTTGTTATTTATGACTTTCGGACTGAGTTTTGTGTTGATGAAATGCAAATAAAAGGAGTTGTTTTAGCCGACCAAATTAAATCCCTAACTAGTAGTCTGTCAATTTTGTTTTGAGGGATTTTTGGTAGTGTGAGCGTCTCGCTCACGCGGGCAAGATGCCCGCACTACAGTCCATCATTTTTATCTTGACAGACTAATAGTACAGCACGGCGTAAATAGCGCAAAGTTGAGCCAGTGTGTTGGACGGTGTCAAGCAGTGAAATGCAGACGCAATTAGAGCAACACCAAGCTCTGGCTAGTGTAATTATGCGAATTCGGGAATCTTTAGACTTAAACACAATTTTTCAAACTACCGTCACACAAGTTCGTCAATTACTCAAAGCTGACCGAGTAGCAGTCTTTCAATTTGACCCAAAAAAAGACTGGGAGGGAGAATTTATATCAGAAGATGTTGTACCTGGTTGGACATCGGCGATGGCTGCTTTAGAGGTAACAGGGACTGGTTATTAGGGATTGGGCATGGTTTTCACTCTACCCCTACACTCAGAACTCAAATCTTTTTAACCCTGACATCATCTAGGCTTAAATTGGTTACTGTACAATGACCAAAACCTAAAATACCTTAGGCGATCGCAGTGAGCATTAAACTCCTAACGCCTGTACTTCTATTTGTTCTATCCTTTACCCTGGTAAGCGCATGTTCATTGGGGCAAACAACTATGACATCAACACCCCAGTTACTGACCGACCCATTTTTGCAACTGCCAACTGCCACTTCAGTAAAGGTAGTATGGTTTACTGAGTTTCAGGGTGATAAACACGTAGTCAATTATGGCGAAAATCTCCTCAAAACCGCCTTTGCCAGCACTACTAAACTTAGCCGCACACGAGAAGACCAACAATCACGAGTAGCACAGCAAACTCAAGACGGGCAAGTTTATCAGCAACCTGTACAGCGTGATATTTGGCGACACGAAGCTGAGGTGACTGGTTTAACTCCCGGTGTGCGGGTGGAATATCGCATTACGAGTGTGCAGGAAAATGGTACAAGTGTCAGCAGCGATGTTTTCACTCTGGCGTCTAACCCAAAACCAGGTACACCACTCAAAATTTTACTGACCTCAGATCATCAACTCAAGCCCATGACCGCCGCAAATCTGCAAAAGGTCGTGGAGACAGTGGGACGAGTAGATGCAGTTTGGTTTGCTGGTGATTTGGTCAACATTCCAGACCGCGCCTCAGAATGGTTTGATGATCATCGCGGGGGTGCTTTCTTTCCGGCTTTGCAAGGTCGCGCTAAATATGAAATGAACCACAACGGTGTCAAGACAATCTACACTGGCGGGCAAATCATTCAACATGCACCGATGTTTACCGCTATTGGTAATCATGAGGTGATGGGTAGGTTGAATAGGAAGGGGAGTTTAAATGATGAATTTAACGATACCATTCCCCGTGTAGTGGCTCAAAAACTGTACAGTGGTAAATCCTTAAAAGATAATTCCTTTAATACCGATACTTACGAAGAAATTTTCTCTTTACCTGAAAGTAAGGAAGGCAGGAAAAGATATTATGCCTTCACCTTTGGTGATGTGCGTTTGGTGGTACTTTATGCGACGAATATGTGGCGGACTCCCGGCTTAGATGCAGAGGCGAGAGGTGTGTACCGGGAAGCAGACAAAGATTTAAATAATCCTGAGAATTGGGGTTATGGGCAACATATTTATGAACCAATTGCCAAGGGTAGCCAGCAGTATAATTGGTTAGAGCAAGAACTCAATAGCCCTGAGTTTAAACAGGCAAAGTACAAGGTGGTAATGTTCCATCATCCACCTCATACTCTAGGCGATAATATTGTCCCAGCTTATACAAATCCAGTACAGATAATTGCACGGGATGATGTTGGTAAGATTAAATCTGTGCGTTACGAGTATCCCAAAGACGCAGATTATCTGGTCCGTGATGTTATGCCCTTGCTAGAAGCAGCCAATGTGCAATTTGTATTGTACGGGCATTCTCATCTATGGAACCGTTTTGTTAGTTCCCGTGGAATGCACTTTTTAGAAACATCTAATGTGGGCAATTCTTACGGTGCTGCATGGGGTGAAAAAAAGCGACAAGTGCCAATAGGATATCAAGAAGATTATGTTATGGTTGGCGACCCGAATGGCTTGGAACCTATAGTACCAGCGATCGCCCCTTTACTAGGTGCAGATGGTCAGCCCATGCCTTACATTACGAGTAATGACATTACGGTGTTCAGCATCTTTGACACTGGCACAGGTACGATTAGCAGTTATCGTTTTGATACGCGTCAGCCTGAGTCTGAGGTTGTTAAGTTTGATGAATTTTCGTTGTAATAGTTTATGGAGCTAAGAGCACAAAAGTTTTGATCTGAATCATTAGATTTGGTAGAGTAATTTTAAACCGCTAGAATTTCTCAACAATCCAGAGGCATCACAATCTATGAAAGTCCTTCATGGCACCTGGATACCAAATACAGACAATAACTTTATTCAGTCAGGGTCTTTTTACTTGTGGGTGGAAACCCCTGTGATCAAGAAAAGCCGCAGTCAAGCTTCACAAATTCACCCTGGACATCTAGCGAAAGAAGAATTAATTACCTTTTTAGCTTCAACGTTGGGTTTAAAAGAAACAGCCACCCAATTAAGTCAACGGGTATCCCCAAAGTATTTTGCCCTGCCGAGTGCCAACAATCAACCCTTACCTTCACCAGAATTAATTAAGTATCTAGAGATAGAAATTCCTGAAGAATATGAAGAGTTTCAATATTGGCAGGTAGATTGTTATGAAACGGTGATTTCTGTCAAAACAGCAAGAGCTATCAATGTGATCAAAATTATCAATGATATCCATTTTTTAGCCCTACATAGTTCTGGTGAAGTACAACTTGGTTCTGATTTATTATTTTGGTATCACTACACCCAAGCTTTTAAGCAAGTCATCCTCAAAGACCAATATATTCCAGCACTAAAGTATCGGCAGTTAGAAGCAGCAAAACCTAAAAAAACGCCCAAGAAACCAACTCCCCAGCCATTTGAAATCTATGCCACTTGGGAAATTATCTCTCTGGAGTACGAAGCAAATATCCAAAAATATATAGACTACATGCCGTTGATTTGTGCGGCTGGTACAGCAACAATCAAAGATAGTATTGAGTTTTTTGATCAGGAAAAGCTATTGCGTCACTTTTCTGAATTTGTACTGCATGATTTAGTGACTCACACACCATCTACAGCTGCTTTTGATAAACAAATTGCAGATTCCCTAGTTTATTATTGCCTGTATCCTCAGCATAACCCCCTGACAACCAAGACTGCCCTCGCGGAATATCAGCAATGGTTGGCATGGAAAACTAAAATCAACCGTAGCCAAGCTGACTCTGCTTTTTATCTCTGCTTGCAATTGCATTCACCTCATGCAGAAGAAATAGATAATTGGCGAATGCAGTTTTTAGTGGCTAGCAAACAAGACCCTTCCCACAAGCTGGCGTTGTCAGATTACTGGATAATGAATAAAACAGCCAAAACTGGCATACAAAAACAGTTTGGTAAGGACTTTGAAATGCATTTGCTGTTGAATTTAGGTTATGCAGCGCGGATGTATCCCCAGCTATGGGAAGGGTTGGAAACAGACCAGCCTACAGGAATGCAACTTACCCTAGAAGCAGCGTTTGCATTCCTCCAAGAAAGTGCTTGGGTGCTGGAAGATTCGGGTTTTAAAGTGATTGTCCCGGCTTGGTACACTCCCACCGGTCGCCGTCGTGCCAAAATTCGCCTCAGAGCATCAGGTCGTAAACTCGCCCCCACCAAGGGCGAAAGCAAAAGCTATTTCGGGTTAGACTCCTTGGTTGAGTATCAATATGAATTAGCAATTGGTGAACAAGTTGTTACCCCCCAGGAATGGGAACAACTAATTAATGCTAAAGCACCTCTAGTGCATTTTCGCGGTCAGTGGATGGAGTTAGACCGAGATAAAATGCAGCAGTTGCTGGAGTTTTGGCAATCCCACGGTGATGAAAAACCCCAAATGAATCTGCTGGAATTTTTGCAACGTAGCGCCGAGGCTGGGGAAGAGTGGGAAATTGAACATGATGAAGTGCTATCAGAGATGATGGCGAAGTTGCAAGATAAAACTCAGCTAGAACCAATTTCTGAAACTCTAAATCTGCAAGGTAATCTGCGTGAGTATCAAAAACGCGGCGTTTCTTGGCTGGAATACCTGGAACGCTTGGGGTTAAATGGCTGTTTGGCAGATGACATGGGTTTGGGTAAGTCGGTACAGGTGATTGCGAGATTGGTGCAGGAGAGGGAATTGTATGGAGATGGGGAGAATATTCCAGCACTCTTACCCACGTTATTAATTGCGCCTACCTCCGTTGTGGGTAACTGGCAAAAGGAAATAGCCAAGTTTGCGCCACATTTAAAAAGTATGGTGCATCATGGTGGCGATCGCGTACAAAATACCGCAGATTTCCCAGCTGCTTGTCAACAGCATGATGTGGTGATTACGTCTTTTACTCTGGCACGCAAAGATGAAAAGCTACTCAGTAGCGTAGCATGGCAACGCCTTGTCCTAGATGAGGCACAAAATATCAAAAATCCCAAAGCTGCCCAAACTAAAGCCATTCTCAAACTCTCAGCCAAGCATCGGCTGGCGTTGACGGGAACGCCTGTAGAAAACCGCTTGCTAGATTTGTGGTCAATTTTTAACTTTCTCAATCCTGGTTACTTAGGTAAGGAAGCACAGTTTCGCAAATCCTTTGAGGTTCCCATTCAGAAGGACAATGACCGGGTAAAATCCACCACCCTGAAGAAGTTGGTGGAACCTTTGATTTTACGACGGGTGAAAACTGACCAGTCAATTATCAACGATTTACCAGATAAAGTTGAACAAATACTCTACACCAACCTCACTAAAGAACAGGCTTCACTTTACGAAGTCGTAGTGAAAGAGGTAGAAGAAAAATTACAAAAAGCCGAGGGGATAGAACGCAAGGGGTTAATTCTCTCTACATTGATGAAATTGAAGCAAATTTGCAACCATCCAGCCCAATTTTTACAGGATAACAGTGAATTTTCAACTGAGCGATCGCACAAACTTAGTCGTTTATCAGAAATGGTAGAAGAGGCAGTTTCCGAAGGCGAAAGTCTGCTAATTTTCAGTCAATTTACCGAAGTTTGTGAAAGCGTCGAAAAGCATATCAAACACAGCTTACATTACAACACTTACTACCTGCATGGCGGTACAAACCGTCAACGTAGAGAACAGATGATTACTGAATTTCAAGACCCCGATACCGAACCATCTGTATTCATTCTTTCCCTAAAAGCAGGCGGTGTGGGTATTACCCTCACCAAAGCTAATCACGTCTTTCATTTTGACCGTTGGTGGAACCCCGCCGTCGAGAATCAAGCAACTGATCGCGCTTTTCGGATTGGTCAAAAAAAGAATGTTTTTGTGCATAAATTTGTCACTATTGGTACTTTAGAAGAGAAAATCAACCAAATGATTGAAGATAAGAAAAAGCTTTCGGCATCTGTCGTGGGTAGTGATGAATCTTGGCTGACAGAACTAGACAACGAAGCCTTTAAGCAACTAATAGCCTTGAATAAAAGTGCAATTTTGGAGTAAATATATATGAATAAATTTAGCAGGACTTGGTGGGGCGATCGCTTTATTCAAGCCTTAGAAACATTCACTGATGATGGCAGACTCCAACGCGGTCGTTCCTATGCCCGTGGCGGTAAAGTTCTCAACTTTGAAATTGAGAAAAATACAATTACGGCTCAAGTTAAAGGTTCCATTAATCCCTACTTTGGTGTTTATAAAGAACCAACTTATCACATCTCCATTGCAATTACACCTATTGCCAAAACGCGCTGGAGTGAAGCTATTCAAAAACTTTCTTCTAAAGCCAGCATTATTTCTCGACTGCTACTCAACGAAGTCCCAGAAAACATTGAAGATACCTTTGCTGGGATGGGACTACATCTGTTACCTCACAGTAGCAAAGACTTTAAAACTACATGTTCTTGCCCAGATTATGCCAATCCCTGTAAGCACATTGCTGGCGTCTATTATCTAGTCGCTTCCCAATTAGATAATGACCCGTTTCTGTTATTTGAACTGCGGGGATTATCTAAAACTGAACTTCAGCAAAAATTAGCTGAATCTAACTTAGGTAAAGTATTATCTGAGTCCCTAAACACTAAAGAAATACCCATAGAAGCATCTACCTCATTTTACACACAACTAGAAAAAAAATCTCTTGGACAAGAGCTTACTAGCAGAGAATTTTGGTTAGGAAAAAAGCGATTACCATCAACTATAGAAGTGCCAACTCCAAGTGGTATATCGGCAATTTTAATTAAGAAGCAAGGTGATTTTCCAGCTTTCTGGCAAAAGGATAATTCCTTCATCACGACTATGGAGGAGTTGTATCAGCGAGTGAAAACAAAAAATCAGCACTTGCTTTGAAGTCTCTTCATCAAAAAAGATGATCATAAAGTAATATTACAATCTTTGGAAAAATATTTAAAAATTGTCTACAAGTCAAACATGGCTCTAACGTAGAACCTATAGAATAGGAAAGACTTGAGGCAAATTATGATGAGCAGAAATAATATTCAAAACTATCGGTTTGTCTGTACCCTGACCTTTGGTGATATCTACGGTCAAATAATGGTTTGGTTGATTACCATTACCATCAGTTTGGCATCAGCCCTAGCGCTGATGGGTGCCAGACGACCAGTGTATGCTTTAGTGGCAGTGGGACTTGTTGTCGTGCTATCTCTGCCGTTCTTGCTGTTTGCGTTTGTTACCACATTGATAAATCATATTGAAGTAGCTCCTCTAGAGCCAGGAATGAAGACTGAACCCATACCAGGTAATGTTTCGGAACAAAGACCTGTACAAGCAACTAGTTGACCCTTCGCCTCCGCTCAGGGTCAACCACTATACTCACTAAGGATCAATTTTTTAATTGAGAATTTTGAATTGTTAACTATCCCTGCCTACTGACAGGGAATTTTTTTGTAGCTATTTCACCATCTCTCAAATCCCATCTTTAAAATATATAGAGCAGTGGCTTTTTGCCGTCGGGGACTAATTAATACTAATTATGCTGGAACATGATGTAATTATTGTTGGTGGTGGATTGGCTGGATGTCGTGCGGCTGTGGAAATTGCCCGCATTGACCCCAGTTTAAACATCGCCCTAGTTGCCAAAACCCACCCGATTCGTTCCCACTCAGTTGCTGCCCAAGGTGGGATGGCAGCTTCACTGAAAAATGTGGATACTGAAGACAGTTGGGAAGCGCACGCCTTTGATACTGTCAAAGGTTCCGATTACTTGGCAGACCAAGATGCTGTCGCCATCCTTACCCAAGAAGCGCCAGGTGTGGTAATTGACCTGGAACACATGGGTGTATTATTTTCTCGTTTACCAGATGGTCGCATTGCCCAACGGGCTTTTGGTGGACATTCCCACAACCGCACCTGCTACGCCGCCGATAAAACTGGTCATGCAATTTTGCACGAATTGGTTAGCAACTTGCGTCGTTATGGTGTGCAAATTTACCAAGAATGGTACGTGATGCGCCTGATTTTAGAAGAGGGTCAGGCAAAAGGTTTAGTGATGTTTAGCCTGTTAGATGGGCATATCGAGGTGGTGCGGGCTAAGGCTGTGATGTTTGCCACTGGGGGTTATGGTCGCGTTTATAACACCACATCTAACGATTATGCATCCACAGGTGATGGTTTAGCCATGACAGCGATCGCTGGTTTGCCTCTGGAAGATATGGAATTTGTGCAGTTCCACCCCACTGGTTTATATCCTGTAGGGGTGCTAATTTCCGAAGCAGTCCGGGGAGAAGGAGCATATCTGATTAATTCAGAAGGCGATCGCTTTATGGCGAACTACGCCCCCAGCCGCATGGAATTGGCTCCTCGTGATATTACCTCACGGGCGATCACCTATGAAATTCGCGCTGGTCGTGGTGTACATCCCGATGGTAGTGCTGGCGGGCCCTTTGTCTATCTCGACTTGCGACACATGGGCAAAGAAAAAATTATGAGCCGCGTTCCCTTCTGTTGGGAAGAAGCCCATCGCTTAGTAGGCGTGGACGCCGTCACTGAACCCATGCCAGTCCGCCCCACCATTCACTATTGCATGGGTGGTATCCCCGTTAACACAGATGGACAAGTCCGCAGTAGTGGAGAAGGCTTAGTAGATGGCTTCTTTGCAGCCGGAGAGACAGCTTGTGTATCTGTGCATGGAGCCAATCGCCTCGGTAGTAACTCTCTATTGGAATGTGTAGTTTATGGCAAACGGACTGGTGCAGCGATCGCGCATTTTGTCCAAAACCGCAAACTACCTGATGTGAATGAGCAACCATACATCAAAGAAGCCAAGCAACAAATCCAAGCCCTGCTAGCACAGCCAGGAAAATACCGCATTAACCAAGTGCGTCAAGCCTTCCAGGATTGCATGACTGAGTATTGCGGCGTTTTCCGCACCGCAGCATTAATGAGTGAGGGTTTGCAGAAACTCCAAGAAATACAACAGCAATACCCACAAATTTATTTAGACGATAAAGGTACTTGCTGGAATACAGAACTTGTGGAAGCCTTAGAACTACGGAGTTTAATGGTAGTAGGGCAAACCATCCTAGCCTCAGCCCTCAACCGTCAAGAAAGTCGTGGCGCACACTTCCGTGAAGATTATCCCCAACGCGATGATGCTAATTTCCTCAGACACACAATGGCTTACTATTCACCCGCAGGCATTGATATTCAATATCGCCCAGTGGTGATTAATATGTTTGAACCCAAAGAACGGAAGTATTAATTAAAGTTGCAGGAATACGGTAACAATCGATAATCACTCGATATTGTTTTTATGAATGCTAGACTACAATCACTATAAAGATTAAAGATATGTCGGCAACTATCTAGACATCCTTTATGGAAACAGCTATGTCTTCCCTCAAAACGCATTCCCAAAAGCTATATGACACCGATTACTGGCAATGGATACAAACCACAGTAGAAAAATTGCAAAGTCAGGACTACACCAACGTGGACTGGGAAAACCTGATTGAAGAAATAGCCGATATGGGAAGGAGTGAACGCCGGAGTCTGAAGAGTAATCTGATTGTGATTCTATTACATTTGCTGAAATGGCAGTATCAGCCAGAAAAAAGAAGTGGTAGCTGGGAAAGCAGCATCATAGAGCATCGTAGACGTGTCCAAGAAGCTTTAAATGATTCGCCCAGTCTCACACCTTATCTAGAAAGTGTCTTTACAGAATGCTATGCACAAGCAGTCAAACAAGCAAAAGCTGAAACTGGTTTAGCAGTGGAATCTTTTCCAGGGATGTCTCCTTACGAAATTGCTCAAATCATAGATGATCAGTTTTTACCTCATTAAGCAAAAGTCTATCCTATAGTCCTACTAACCTGTTATGAATTTTCTATCCCCGATTTATCCAAGAAATCGGGGATTTTATGATTCTTCAATTTCCTGAGTGTATTGCTAGTGATCTCTTCATCATCTCTGGGTACTCTAAGTTTATTGGACAACACCATTATTTTTGCTGGGTTTGTAGTGATAATTTTAGTCATTGTGTTCTTGAGACTAAAGTCCTAATACCAATTTAATATGAAGACGCATATAAATACCCCACCCGCGCTAACGCGCACCCTCCCCTTGCTAAGGGGAGGGTTGGGGAGGGGTAAAATTCTATGCAGCTTCACAAAGAATTGGTATAACGATGAACTATTAGTGTGAAGTTTTGAGTATAAGACTGCTCAAACTTGCTTCAAACTAACACTCTTGAGACTGGAAAACTTTTATTAAACAAACTATGAAGCGACGTAACTTTCTCTCATCTTCCCTGCTATTTGTGGCTGGTTGTAGTGCCGTGACTGGTACTCGTTCCTCACCATCTCAGGTAAACATCCCCAACAAATTACGCTTTAGTGTCACCGATGCTAAAGGAATCAAAGAATTGCAACGCGACTATGAACCCTTTCGCGCAGCATTAGAAAAAATTCTGGAAACTAAGATTGAGTTTTTCCCTGTAGAAAATATTTTAGCGACAGTACCAGCTATGCTCTCAGGTCAAGTAGACCTTACCTGGGCAGGGCCATCAGAATATGTAGTTTTACATGCTAGAGCGCAAGCTAAACCTGTAGTTCGACTCAATCGACTCAAATATCACACAGTGATTGTTGTCTCTGCAAAGAGTCCAATTAAGTCCCTCAACGATTTACAGGGTAAAACCCTTGATGTCTGGCGTATGGGTGGTGCTGCTGGTCATCTGGGCGCTATAGAACTGCTACTGGATGCAGGTGTACAACCCTCAGAGGTAAAAACTATTGCATTAGACAAAAGCAGCTTACAGCCACTAAAAAACGGTGCAGTTGATGCCCAATCTATGTCTCTTGTGGAGTATAAAAATCGGTTAAAAGTGGATAAATTCTCTGAAAGTGAATTTTTATTACTAGCTCAGGGGCCACCCTTACCTGGCGATGTTTTTGCTGTCAGTAGCCAACTGGAACCTCAAGTCACCACAGCCATTGGCTCACGAATGCTCAAACAGCAAGACCAGCTCATGCAAGCAATCTTATCAGTGGAAGCATTAACCAAATTCCAGGGTACAACGATGACTACTGCCATTGATGAGGACTTCGACATGATTCGTAAAGCCTATCGCGCAATTGGGCAGGAAAAGGTCATTCAATAGGTTTGGTTATTGGTTATTTGTTATTTGTCACTTCCTCGTCCCCTCGCAATAAATTAATTCTATGAAGCGACGCAATTTCTTTTGGTATTCTTGCCTCTTAATCGCTGGTTGCAGTGCAGCCACAAATCACTCTACTTCTCCTAATCCTGTTTCTATGCCAGCCAAGCTGAGATTTGCCGTAACTGATGCTAATGGACTCACAGAATTACAGCGAGATTATGAGCCATTCCGAGTAGCCTTAGAAAAAGTGTTGGCGACACCAGTTGAGTTTTTCCCTGTTCAAGACTACTTTATGGCAGCATCAGCACTGCAATCAAATCAAGTCGATTTAGTTTGGGCAGGGCCATCAGAATATGTTGTGATTCGCGCCAGAACCAATGCCGTTCCACTGATTACTCTGACACGTCCTGGTTATTATGCCGTGATTGTCGTGCGTGCTGACAGTAATATCAAGTCACTGACTGACTTAAAAGGCAAAACAATTGATATGTGGAAGCGAGGTTCAACGGCGGCGCATCTGGCTGGTATCAAACTGCTGATAGATGCAGGTTTAAATCCCCAAACAGATGTGGAAATCATCATGTCAGGAGATGACGGCTTAAAAATGCTCAAAACTAAAAAAGTTGATGCTTTGGTAAGACCATTTCACAGGTACAAAACCGCCTTGGTTAATGAAGGTGATTCTGAGCAAGAGTATCCAGTAATTGCTCAAGGAAAGCAGCTTCCAGGTGATATTTTTGTGTTGAGCAGTCAGATGGAAGCACCAGTTGTCACTCAAATCCAATCACGAATATTGAGCAATCGAGACAAACTCCTGCAAGCAATTGATGCTGTCAAAAGTCTGTCTGTAAGGTTTAAAAATGCCAATTTAATATTGGGTAATGATGCAGATTTTGACATGCTGCGGGAGGTATATCAGGCTATTGGACAGGACAAATTTATTCGCTAAAGGAATTGATGCAGTTATGAGTCTGGCAACAAAACTATCAATTCTCGACTGGGGAAAACAGTTTTTTGCTCACTTAAGTGTTGCAAAAAAGATTGGTTATGGTTATGGCTTGGCTGTGAGTATTGCCGTTTTGGGAACTGGAATAGGTTTAATTGTGGGCGATTTTGCACAACACAAAGCTCAAGAAGAAATGCAAATTGCAGACGCCCAGAGTAGTTTAATTAGTGAATTAACTGTAATGACCCTGTTGGTGCGATCGCATCCCCAACAACTATTAGCAACACTGACAGACTCGATTTGGTTTCAATACGAAACTGGTAAATTTACCAACGATGTGAATCGGGTCAAAGATTTGCTCTCACAACTTAAAGTCTCTACTAATGACTCTAGACAATCAGCGATTGAGACTCAGCAAATTCAGCAACTTATCCGAAATTATACAGAAACCACTGAAGCACACGCTCAGTTTATTGTATCTCTCTGGCAGCGCATCGACCCCCAAAACTTGAAGCCAGCACAAATTTCCCAGTCAAAGCAACAGCTAATAGCGACACTAACTGAGGAAAAAGCTGTCCAAATCCGGATCAAATTTGAACGCCTATCAGAAGATTTAATTCGCTTTAAACAAGCTGCAATTAAACAAAAAACTCAAGCGCTGATACAACTTGATCAAGCCAAGACTTTTCGTTTGTACACAATCATCGTTAGTATGGTCATGTCAACAGCGATCGCTATTACTTTGGCTGTGATTACCAGTCGCGCTATTGCTCAACCTGTCCAGAGCCTAACCAGTGTAGCACAGCGATCGCTCAAAGAATCTAACTTCGATTTACAAGCTGCTGTCACTAGTAATGATGAAATTGGTAGCCTCGCTAGTTCTTTTAATCAACTGATTAACTCTGTCAAATATCTATTACAAAAGCAACAACAAGCCAAAGAACTTTTAGAACAAAAGGTGGAAGAACGCACTCAAGAGCTAAGTGAGAAAAATACTTACCTGAAAAATCTCCTAGAAGAACTACATCGTACCCAAGCACAAATGGTACAAAATGAAAAAATGTCTAGCTTGGGACAACTTGTAGCAGGTGTTGCCCATGAAATTAATAATCCAGTCAATTTTATTCATGGCAATTTAGAGTATGTAGAAAAACACACCCAAGATTTATTAGAATTACTAGAAAACTATCAACAGTACTACCCTGAACCCCTAGAACCTTTACAAGATTTATTGGAAGACCTTGACCTCAACTTTCTGACAAAAGACCTGCAAAAAATTCTCAAATCGATGCGGATGGGCACAAATCGAATTCGAGAAATTGTTTTATCACTCCGCAATTTTTCCCGTTTGGATGAAGCCGAATTCAAGAAGGTAGATATTCATGAAGGCATCAATAATACTTTATTGATTTTGCAGCACCGCCTAGAGGCAAATACCCAACGTCCAGAGATTAAAGTGATTAAGAATTATGGGCAATTACCTGCGATTGAATGTTATCCGGGTCAACTCAATCAGGTGTTTATGAATCTGGTTGCTAATGCTATTGACGCAGTAGAAGCATCAAATCAGCAGCGTTCTTTAGCAGAAATTACTGCTAATTCTAATATAATTTCGATTGATACTCAAGTAATAGATGAAAATTGGATATCAATAGCGATCGCCGACAACGGCTGCGGTATTCCAGAAGAAATCTGCTCACGATTATTTGACCCCTTCTTTACTACAAAACCTATTGGTAAAGGTACAGGTCTTGGTTTATCCATCAGCTATCAAATTGTCGTCGAGAAACATGCTGGTAAAATCCACTGCAACTCTACACCAAAACAAGGTACAAAATTTGTGGTGGAAATCCCCATCCGTCAAATGATGCCAATTATGGCTTAAATATATTTGTCATTTGTCATTTGTTATTTGTCAAGGGTCAAGAGTCCAGGGTGATTATTATCTATATCCCCATGCTTCATGCCCTATGTCCAATCCCCAATCTCTTGACTCACACCTCGGATAGATATATGATACCCACTAAATAGAAGGGGAGTAGCTGCTGGTAGTAACCAGTGCATCTAAGTCAACATACTGGCGATGAGCCTGGTTTAGATGGCAAATAATTAATATTTGGAAGCGAGACCTTCACTAAGTTCACACCAAAAAAGTGTGGAGCTTGGTGAGGTTTTGCGACTCTCATACAAGCTCTACACAGGTAAAAAATCCTTCAGGAGCTTGAGAGAGTGCTAACAGCTTTTACCGCAGGTTTATTACTAATAACAGTTTCAGAGCTAGGCGACAAAACTTTTTTTATAGCTGTGATTTTGGCGATGCGTCACTCACGGCGATTAGTATTTGTAGGTGTAACAGCCGCTTTAGCAGCGATGACCATCCTGTCAGTGGTATTTGGACAATTGGTTTCTTTGCTGCCAAAAGTCTACATTCATTACGGCAAAATAGCACTGTTCATTGCCTTTGGAATTAAGCTGTTGTACGACGCGAGTAAAATGTCTCCTGCTGCTTGTGACACAGAAGTTGTAGAAGAAGCAAAAGCAGCAGTAGAACAGGCCGAGTCGCAGCTACCAAAGCAAAAAAGCTCCTGGGCGATTTTATTAGAAGCCTTTGGTTTAACATTTATGGCAGAGTGGGGCGATCGCACACAAATAGCCACCATTGCCCTAGCAGCTGCGAATAACCCCATTGGCGTCACGCTGGGTGCTGTATTAGGACACGCCATTTGTGCAGCGATCGCAGTTATTGGCGGAAAAATGATTGCCGGACGCATCTCTGAACGTCAACTCACTTTAGTTGGTGGCTGTCTATTTCTGATCTTTGGTATTTTAGCTGCCATTGAAAAAGGTTGAGGAGAATGAATAACAATTCAAAATTCAAAATTAAAGACGTTTTCAGTCGGAGATTTGAACCCCGGCTGAAAATTATACTATGTGTCAACATAGGGGTCTTAAACCCTTGAATTTAGAATTTTCATGGTGTGGGTTTAGCTTCCGGTGCGGGTGTAATCGCAGCAGGAGTGGGAGTAGGTGCAGTAGTAGCTGCCTTGTTAATTTCGTCTTTGTATTGAGCTGGTGCTAAAGCTGAGGCTGTATCAAACAAAGGTTTAGCTTCTGTAGCTTTACCCTGTTGCTTGAGGAGCATCGCCTTAGCCAAAACAGGGCGAAAATCCTTAGAATCTTTCTTAATTGCCTGATCATAAGCAGAAAGGGCTTGGGGATAACGCTTCTGGGAAGCATGAACACTACCCAACAAAACCTGTACAGCGATCGTATCCACACTTCCAGGCTGGGCTGTATTTGTTTGAGCAGCAACAGAGAGGGTATCTTGCAATAAACCAACAGCTGCTTCGGGACGTTGCTGATCCAACAGGAGAGCCACCATTCCTTGCAAAGCTTTGACATCACCCGGCTTCGTTGCCAAAACAGTGCGATAAGCTTGAGCTGCACCTTCCTTATCACCAATTTGCTGCTTGGCTTGAGCCAACAGCACTGCGTATTCTGTTTGTTCTGGATTCAGCTTGGCTAACTTTTCTAGGGGTTCAATTACTCCTTGGATGTCACCTTGTTTTTGACTCAGCAATTGTAGCCTTGCCTGTAACAAGCCCTTAAGAGCAGTTTGATTTTCTGGTTCCCGTTGCAAAACCAGTTCATAACCCCGGACTTCGTCTTGTAACTTTGTTTTTTGGTCAGAAGAAGGTAAATTACCTCTGTTACTGGTGGTATTCTGGGTTGGGGGTTCTGTCTGATTAAATGCAGCAATTATGGGAACCATTGAGACCCCCACAAAAGCCAGAACTGCCAGCACCAACACGACCTTAACTATCCAGCGATTGCGTGGTTGAGACACAAAACCTTCCTCGTCCTGAACTTTAATGACATTATCATTTACACAAATTGGAAAGTTAAAAATTTCCAAAACTTTGCGGAATACCGCCAATTGCCTGTGAATTTTATAACAAATAACTATCCACGCTGCTAAAGTAAGTGATGACTTTAGGAGGAGCCGTCAGAATTGTAGCTATGATATGCTTCCGAAACTAGTGTAAAGACGCTAAATTACACATTTAGTGTAAAAATGCAAATTTTTGCGTCTTGAGGATCTTACAGAGCGCTCTGAAGTGGCTTTGCTGAAAGTAAATATACTTTCATTAGCCGCACAAACGCTCTTTTCAGCTGCCTTAGTAAAATCCCACAATGGGATGTGTCTCCGCCGCAAGGAGTTTTTATGAATTCCGACCTGATGCCATCGCCTGAATCTTCCAACTCTTCTGACTCAAACCAGGACTCAACTAACAACTTAGAGAAAGCCGCTAATGTTAATACAGTAGCAGCCCAGTCCCCCAAACTTGAGAATTCGCCCATTGACCCTAGTGATACTACCTCAAATGAAAACTTAGCCAATCGGCAACAACCGATTCCGCCTCCCAGTGAACCAATGCAGTACCGAGCTATTGGGTTAGTTCGGGGTCGCTACTGTGCTAGCGAAGAGCAGTTTACTCAAGGTACACTGCTGACCACAGATGGTGTAGAACTCAATGCCGTCCTCCTAGGTCGGATTATGAGTTTAGTGAAAAATCATTTGAATTTAGAACAAGAACATCTGTGGGTGGTTTATCCACGCACCAGGCAAGAAAATGACACCTTGCACATCCAAATCGTCGGAGTTTGGGAGCCAGAAAATCTGGCTAAACATCTCGCAGACGAAGAAGAACTAGATTCGGAGTTATCAGAACCACAGATACCCGATGAAAGTGTCTCCAAGAGCGATGACGAAACAACAAGCGCCCCTAAGCCCTCAACAGAAATTCCAGATGGTGGTTTTTCTGTGCGTGGTGAAGTAGTTTATCAATCTTTTGATGCTAAGAGCTTGGTTGTCAAAATTAAGCAGGCTCCACGCAAACCAACTGATAAACCCAAATATTTTAAATTAAAGCTGAGGGGTGTACTGACCACCAAGGCAGTAGGGAAGTTTTGGGACTTTCAAGTTAAGCGGGAAGCTGACGTGTTAGTAGTAGAAAATGCGGAAGCGATCGCTGACTTACCCAAAAAACGCCGACCACCTTTCAAAGGTGGCCCTCGTGGTGGTGGTGGTGGTGGCAGAAAACCATTCCCACCCAGACGCCCCGGCGAAACCCCCCGTCCGATCAAGAAAACAGTCGGCGACCCCTCTGCGGTGTCAAAACCTGTACCAAAAACACCCCCTCCTAAACCCATCAAGCGACCGAAACCAACGCAAGAGTAGGTATTGGAGATTCGGGGCTATACCAATTTGTAATACTCGCCTCCAGCGAGAAACAAGCTACGTAATTTGTAATTCTTAATTAAGGCGCAGATCCAAATTTAGACACCTAGATTTGGATCTGTGCCTTAATTTTACCTCATTTGCTATTAGGAATTAAGGATTAAGTAGGGCTTGCTGAATAAACAGAAAACCTTGATAAATCAATGCCTTGAGTGGGATAAAAGGTGATGGGAGGTGCAAGGAAAAAGACTTGATATCACTTTTTCGGATTCAAGAGATTTAGAGGATGTTTGAAAAGTTTTGGGCGAATATAATTCGCTACTACACAAACAAAGTCCGCCTGCGCGGACTAACCAAAAATTAGGCCTTTCAAACCCACAGAGGTGGGTTTCGTCTGTGTAGCCGCGATTTCTAATCGCTTTTCAAACAACCTCTTAGGGGTAGTTTGTAACTCCCCTCCTGCCTCCTGCCTCTTAGCCCCCACGAAAAGACTTTTTCAGCAAACCCTAAGTACCAAAAGGATAATCACTAAGCCCCATGCCCCAATATCAAATATTCGTCCAACGGTCTTGGGGTAGAAAAGAACGCTCCATCGGAATGGGAGAAACTGGTTCTGTGAGAGTAAACTTACCTGCTGCAATCCATTTTTTTAACTCTAAGGCGACTTGCCGAGAAAAAAACAAACTCGCTAGGGGCGCACTGCGTACTGCTTTGCCTTCGATGGTGACACGTCCAGACTTGAGCTGGGCGTAACTCACCAAACCAAACGTTGGACGCACCCGCCGGGGAATAGAAAAGTCCACGATTGGTGCAACTAAGTCTTTATCTTGCACAGCACAGCGTTCAATTACGGCTTCGTTTAACACCGGTAGTGGCACGCCTACACCCAACATCAACGAAGGTCCATAACTTTTGAAGTAACAACCCCGTACCCAATGAGCATCCATTTGCTTGGCATCGCCAATTAAAGCTAGAGTTGCGGCAGGCCCAATGGGTGTATGGTTGGCTAAACGCTTTTGTAAGGGAAAGTGTTGAGTGCCTTCCCAAGCTACATAGCCGATACCACCGCCTAAGAAGATTTTGCTACCAATGCCGATGAGTTGTAAATCGGGGTCATTGAGTAGGGGAGAAACGGCACCGGGGTTAGAATAAACTGCATTGCCCAAGTGGGGTTGTAAAGGGCCAAGATAAGTAAAAAGTGGGCGATCGCCTCCGTTCACGCCTACTATAAAATTTTGATAAAGATTACGCGGATTAAATAAATAAAACTGATTTATTGTTTCACGAGTAATTGTAGTTTCAAATGCTGCTCTAGGATAACAATCTGTTACTTGTCCTTGTGCGCGTACTTGTATAGATTTACCAGCAATCAGGTCTTCAATTACGTGACCGCCACCCCTTTCTCTGACTTCTTCCCCATCGATCGCATCTACAGCACAACTTGCACCCAGATATAAATCTACTGCGCCAAAACCAGAGTATGCTGGCACCCCATCCAACCAACAACGACGAATTTTAATTGGGGGGTCAGTGTGTCCAATATTAATAATTGCCCCACTGGATTCCATTGGCTCAAAAGTCCCAGTGGTAATTACATCAACTTCTTTAGCAGTCTTGGTAACGCCAATTTCGGCAACACGCGCTTTTAATTCTTCTACAGTCAAAACGACGGCTTGGCAGTTGCCGATTTTCTCATTAATTTCCGCAATTGTTCGCATTTTAAATGTAGCGAGTTAACATGAATTTCTGAAATATATTGACCTAGGCAGCAATCAACCCTTAATTTCTCAACTGATTGCATCATAACTCTACAATACCTGCACCAATGAACGAGAATGAAGCAAGCTACGCCTCTACAAGTTATTGTATGTGTATCAATATCTTGTCTCGGTGAATTAATATCAAAGACTCGTTTACCTCCCTCGGAGACTCATTCGTGAGTATCAAAGACTCGTTTATCAGTATTAAAGATATAGGAATCCGATTTGATATCTGAAAAAATCTCAGTATGTGTAGGGTGTGTTAGGCGCAAGCCGTAACGCACCGAAAGCTTTGGGGGGTGCGTTACGCTGTCGCTAACACACCCTACGTATCTGTTCAAAAATCAAATATGAGTCCTATACGAGTGAGTATAGTTACTTGAGCATGATATGGCTGGATTTTAGAAAATTGTCGGCTAATACCAAAATCCCCGACTTCTACCCTTCAAGAAGCCACCCTACGGGTGTCTAAAAGAAATCGCGGGTCTGAAGTCGAGGATCTAAAATCGGGTTTCTGATTGTTAGTTATTCGCATGAGTGAATAACTAATATTTAAAGCAGATATAACAACCCAAACAAAATAATCCAGATTACGTCTACAAAGTGCCAATAAATCTCGGCGGCTTCGATACCGAAATGGTTTGCATTACTGTAGTGACCTTTAGTGCGCGATCGCCATAATACAGCCACAATTGCCAAAACGCCGATGGTGACGTGCAAACCGTGGAAACCAGTCAAAACGTAAAATGCACTGGCAAATAAATTTGTAGTCAGACCAAATTCTAGGTGAGTGTATTCATACACTTGTCCCACCAAGAAAATCGCTCCCATCGCGGCCGTAATTGCTAGCCAGATTTGCGTACCGCGTATATCATTCTTTTTGACAGCAGTATCAGCGTTATGCATGACAAAACTGCTGGCAATCAGGATAACTGTGTTGATACCGGGTAGCAATAGTTCTAATTCTGGTGTGCCTTCTGGAGGCCAGACAGGTAATGTAGAACGAAAAGCTAAGTAAGCTCCAAACAGCCCCAGGAAAATCATTCCTTCAGCGATTAAGAAGATAATTAACCCAAACAGGCGATGGTCTGGATGTGCTTCATGATGAGCATCAGCCGTTGTCGCTGCATGGTGATGATTTAGTTCCGTTTTAGCTGGGTCAATGATTTGACTTTGCATGAATCTTTTAAATTAGGGAATGGGGGATAGGGAATGGGGGATGTACTGAGTAAACTACCCATTCCAAATTAATGCAACCTTTGCGGTATGGTAATTACGAATTACGCATTCAGAGTACTAGTTTATTCCTGGTTTGGGGAACTAGCTGCCACTGCGGGGTCTGGTTCTGTGCCTAATACTGAGTTCGGCCCGCCAGACAAAACTGGATCAGGGTCAGATAAGGGTACACTTGCTGAAGCTTTGTGTGATCCGTAGTCGTAGGGACCGGTTACTAGTACTGGGAGATGATCAAAATTCTCGATCGCTGGCGGTGAGGTAGTCATCCATTCTAGGGTCAGTCCATTCCAAGGATTATTACCTGCTTTGGGGCCGTATAGCCAACTCCAAACGGCATTGATAATGAAGGGAATGGTGGAAACTGCCAGGATGTATGAACCATAAGTACAGATTTCATTCAGGGATGTAAATATGGGGTCATATTGTGCAACTCGGCGGTTCATACCCATTAAGCCCAGCTTGTGCATGGGCAAAAAGGTCATATTTAAACCGACAATTGTCAATGCAAAATGCACCTTACCCCAAAATTCGTTAAACATCCGCCCCGTCATTTTGGGGAACCAGTGATAGATGGCGGCGAAAATTCCTAACACACTACCGCCAAAGAGGACGTAGTGGAGGTGGGCGACCACAAAATAAGTGTCGTGGACGTGGATATCAAAGGGCACAGCTGCCAACATCACACCACTGATGCCACCAATCACGAAGGTTCCTAAGAAGCCCATGGCAAACAACATCGGGCTATTGAGGTTGATTTTGCCACCCCAAATCGTCGCCAACCAACTAAAAATTTTAATACCAGTGGGTACAGCGATGATCATCGTGGTGATCATAAAGAACATCCGCAACCAACCAGGGATACCACTAGTAAACATGTGGTGTGCCCAGACGATTAACCCCAAGAAACTAATCGCCAAACTAGAGAAAGCGATCGCTTTATAACCGAAAATTGGCTTGCGGGCATGAACAGGTAATATTTCCGAAATACCCCCAAAAAAGGGCAAAATCATGATGTAAACTGCCGGGTGGGAGTAGAACCAGAACATGTGCTGGTACACCACAGGATCACCGCCGCCAGTGGGGTTAAAAAATGTTGTGCCCGCGATTAAGTCAAAAGACAGTAGAATCAGGGCGCTTGCCAGTACAGGGGTTGATAATAGTACCAGCGCCGAAGTGGCAAACATCGCCCAACAAAACAGGGGTAGTTGGTAGATTCCCATACCTGGGGTACGCATCTTCAGCATGGTGACGATAAAATTAATCGCCCCCAAAATTGATGATGTCCCCAACAGCAACAGACTCATAATCCAAATTTCTTCACCCACTTGGCCTGTTACCAAACTCAGGGGTGGGTAGGATGTCCAACCTGCGTCAGGGGCGTCACCAATCACTAAGCTTGCAACCAGTAACAAACCCGCAGGCGGAATCATCCAGAAAGCCACAGCATTTAGCCGGGGGAATGCCATATCTTTAGCCCCTATCATCAGGGGAATCAGATAGTTGGCAAAACCAGCACCAGCAGGCACAATCCACAAGAAAATCATGATTGTGGCGTGCAAGGTAAACAAGCTGTTGTAAACTTCGGGTGTGACAAAATCTACTTCTGGGGTTCGCAGTTCTGTCCGCACCAAGTCAGCCATCACACCGCCGATGCAGTAGAAAATAAACGAAGTGACGAGGTATTGAATCCCAATCACCTTGTGGTCAGTACTGAAACCAAAGAAATCTCGCCAATGTCTTTCCCCTGGTTCTGGAAGCAGGATGGGAAAATTAGCAGTTTCTTGTAATTGAGCTTGTGTCATAGGATTTAGTTATTTGTCATTTGTCCTTTGTCGCTTGTCATCTGTCTTTACAAAACTAATGACCAATGACTAATGACCAATGACTAGTGATGATGATCTGTGTGAACTTGAGAGAGGATTTCTGAGTTGATTCCCATGTCCTTGGTGTAAGGAGTGAGAAATTCATAGGGGGATAAATCGGCAGGATTGACAGCAACTGCTTGGTTGAGATTTTCGCGGCTAGCCACTAGCTGTTCCTGCATCCATTTGTCATAAGCTGCTTGCGACTCGACCACAACTTGGGTTCTCATCGCGCCGTGGTAAGGGCCGCAAAGTTCAGCACAGATGAGAGCATAATCACCCTCTTTGTTGGGTGTGAAGCGAATCTCACTCTGTCTACCAGGGATAACATCTTGCTTTAAGCGAAACTCTGGTATCCAAAAAGCATGGATTACGTCGTTGGCTGTCATATTAACTAGCACCTGACGCCCAATGGGAACGTGCAGTTCACCAGTTGTGATCCCAGTTTCGGGATAGGTGAATAGCCAAGCATACTGTAAACCAGTGACATTCACCAACAGTTCTGGTGCTTGACCTGCCTTGTCCTCACTAGTCCCAATGGTGGGAGCAACACTACCAACACCAGGAGCATTCCGCAGTTGGGGAATTTGGTCAGCATTGCGGACTGCGGCGGTGGCTGGGTCTTGCATCGCCTCATCAGATTTCTCTTGGTTGAGGTTGGGTGCTGTGCTGGGGGGTGTGTCGCTTAAAGTAGCGGCGAGTGCTGCCCCAGGCATACTATGCATCGACATATCCATACCCTGAGTGATTGGCGCTTCATGAATAGCGTGGGGATCGAAGCCACCAATGTCGTTGTACACCTCAAAGCTGTAAACAGATATACCGAGAACAATAATTGCGGGGATTGCCGTCCAGAGAATTTCTAGAGGCACATTACCCTCAACAGGCGGGCCGTCTTCATGATCACCAGCCCGCCGACGGTATCTGAAAGCAGCGTAAATCAAAATACCTTCAACCAGCAGAAATATGCCTGTAGAGACGATCATCATCGTGTTGAACAAACCATCGATCAACACGGCTTCGTCTGAGGCTGCTGTTGGCAAGAGACCGTGATTTTGACCGAACCAAAGGCTGGCCAGCGTTAGGACGATGCCAATTAGTAATGTCCAGATGGAACTTGGAATATTCACGGCTTACTTAATGGAATTTACTACGTTATTTAAAGCTGCCCACTTACTAAGGTAGACCAGGCTATGAGACATAAGCTATGAAGGTCTGAAATTTTTATTAATTTTTTAGGCTAGATCACTAATTTTGAGTACAAGAGATTTAACAGATATTGCCAAGTATTACCAAGAATAGATAATAACAACTAAAAAAATTTAAGGAAAAATTTAGGAAGTTAAATTAACTGCCATTTATCAAATACTCACAACTGGAAAAATCCCTAAAGCTTCCGGCTAAAAGTGGCGAGAGTGATTCAAAGTATAAGTGAAAGCTAAATCTATCAATCCTATTCCTATACGCTAGGGTGGAGATGGGTCGTGACTGACAAACTGATAAATTTAAAAGCTTTACCAAGAGCGGGCAGAAGGTATCTTTCATGAGCGAATTTGTCCTACAACAACAAAATGAAGCAACAGCCGAGCAGCAAAAGCCTAAAGAATTAATTCGTCGCTTGGTGTGGAAGATTTGCATAGCCACCTTAATTTTGATGGCTATAGGCTCTGCTACCCGTGTAATGAATGCTGGACTTGCTTGCCCAGACTGGCCCTTATGCTACGGGGAATTAGTACCAGCCAAGCAAATGAACCTGCAAGTGTTCTTAGAGTGGTTCCACAGATTAGATGCAGCTTTGATTGGCATCAGCGCGATCGCGCTGGTTGGTTTATCCTGGTGGCATCGTCGTAATTTACCCGCTTGGCTGCCTTGGGCGTCTACATTCGCCCTGTTTTTAATCGTCTTCCAAGGCATCTTGGGAGGACTCACTGTCACCGAACTATTGCGATTTGATATCGTTACCGCCCACTTGGGAACGGCACTATTGTTTTTCACCACCCTACTAATTATCGGCACAGCCCTCACACCTTATCAGGGCACGGGAAACGTGGGTAACTTGCCTTGGGTGGGCTTAGTTGCCGTGGTTTTGGTGTACCTCCAAAGTCTACTGGGCGCTTTAGTTGGTTCTCGTTGGGCACTACACCAATGCTTGGATACATCCCAGCTTTGTACTGTGATGTACAGCCATATTTTTGGCTTAGTACCGCCAACGCTAGCCACTTTAGCTGTGGTATTAATTGCCTGGCGTACACCCGCACTGCATCCAGCTTTGCGGCGACTAGCAAAAATGGCTGGCGGATTGTTGATTTTACAAATCCTCTTGGGATTTGCCACTTTCCGATTACATTTGCAAGTCGAGCCGCTCACGGTTTCCCACCAAGCCATAGGCGCAGCTTTGTTAGGTACTTTGGTCTGCTTCACAGTACTCGCATTGCGTGACTGGGTTGATAACCGTGAAATCAACGCTTACCCTGTCGCTGTTACAGTAAATGCTACAAGTACACCAGCGAATGGAGCGAATCCCTAATTAATTTCAAGTTCGTTTTACTGAAGTGGTGGAACCCTAAAACCCCGATATCCACTTGCGCCCCTACAGGGGAAATGCGGGAGCAAGGGAAGCACTTATCTTCCCGATCCTCCTCATCTTCCTCATCCTCCCCTAAGCTCACTGAGTATCTTTGATGAAGACTCATACCAATTTGCAGCAAGAAGGTGACAGATCCCAAACTGTAAACCTATGAGAGAGTCTAACTTCTTTAATTACGTAGCTTGCTTCTCACACCTAAGTGAGTATTACGAATTGGTATGACTATGAGCAGGGGGTGCAGATAACTTGTTGAAACAGAAGGAAAATTAGCCGACATGATTGAGACTAATGTCTCTCGCCACCACGAAACATTTCTCCAGGTAATTCAAAGCTATTACCAGCTAACCAAGCCACGGATTATTCCCTTGCTTTTGATTACCACGGCTGGCAGCATGTGGATTGCCGCTAAGGGAGAAGTAGATCCATTGCTGTTGCTAGTAACTCTTACTGGTGGCACTTTAGCAGCTGCTAGCGCCCAGACAATTAACTGTATCTACGACCGGGATATTGATTATGAAATGGAGCGGACGCGCCATCGTCCCATCCCTGCCGGTAAGATACAGCCACATGAGGCGCTGATTTTTGCGATCGCCCTGGCTGTACTTTCCTTCACTTTATTGGCAGTATTCGCCAACCTCTTGGCTGCTCTGTTGGCATTCTCCGGTATCGTATTTTACGTTTTAGTTTATACTCACTGGTTAAAACGCCATAGCACCCAGAATATCGTCATTGGTGGGGCAGCTGGGGCAATTCCGGCTTTAGTAGGCTGGGCTGCTGTTACAGGCACGTTAAGCTGGTCAGCTTGGCTAATTTTTGCGATCGTCTTTGTCTGGACACCTCCCCATTTCTGGGCTTTAGCTCTGATGATTAGGGATGATTACGCAAAAGTGGGGATACCAATGCTACCAGTTGTTGTGGGTGATACAGCCACAGTCAAGCAAATTTGGTACTACACCTTGGTAACAGTCGCCGCGACACTGTTACTAGTTTTCCCCTTACACGCCAGTGGAATGTTATATGGGGCGATCGCTTTATTTTTGGGCGTTGTCTTTATCCACAAATCCTGGCGCTTGCTGCAAAATCCAGAGGATCGTACCATCGCTAGAGAGTTGTTTCTCTATTCCATCTCCTACATGATGCTGTTGTGTTTGGGGATGGTAGTTGATAGTCTCCCAATTACCCGTCATCTGATTACTACAGCCATTGATCAGCTGCACTTAGTTATTTAGGGTGGGAAAAATCTGTGCGATCGCGTTGTGAAAATAGCGCGATCGTATTTTTAGGAATTTCAATATTTTTAATCATAAGCCCAATCTTGCAAATTAAAAAGAATGTTGACACATTACATCAATACAGCGATGCACAAAGCAACTTATGAGTTGCTTGAAGTTGGAACTTTCTATAGTGAAATTTCTCATTGTCCTGGTGTGTGGGCAAATGCTGCAACACTAGAAGCTTGTCGGGATGATTTGCAAGACACTCTTGAAGGATGAATTATTCTAGGATTAACTTTAGGTCATACTCTACCAATACTTGATGGTATTGATCTAAATATTCAGAAAGAGGTTGCCTAATGCCACCTTTTGCAGTTATTAATCGACGGGATATAATTCGATACTTAAAAAGAGGTTGAACATGGCGCATTTAAATCTTCGTCGTCCCCAAAATGTCAACGGCGATTTTTATGTTGATACCACCTGCATTGATTGTGATACCTGTCGTTGGATGACTCCCGAAGTATTTTATCGTGCTGGTGAGAAGTCGGCAGTTTATCATCAACCTACAAATGAGGCAGAGAGATTAGCTGCACTCCAAGCACTTTTAGCTTGTCCTACGAGTTCTATTGGCACAGTTGAAAAGCCAACAGATATTAAAGATGCTCAACAAAGTTTTCCGATTTTAGTGGCAGATAATGTTTATCATTGCGGCTATCATTCAGAAAAATCTTATGGGGCTGCTAGCTACTTCATTCAACTAGCAGAAGGCAATATTTTAGTGGATTCACCTCGCTTTACACCGCCTTTAGTCAAGCGGCTAGAGGAGATGGGAGGCATCCGTTATATGTATCTGAGTCACAAGGATGATGTGGCAGAACATCAAAAGTTTGCCGAACATTTTCAGTGTAAACGCATTCTCCATGCTGATGATATTAATGGGAGTACGCGCGAAGTGGAAATACAGGTAACTGGTTATGAACCATTTGCGTTAGCTGAGGATTTGGTGATTATTCCAGTTCCAGGTCACACGAAAGGACACACTGTTTTACTCTACAAAAATAAGTTTCTCTTCACTGGAGATCATTTAGCTGGGTCAGAAGACTATAAACAACTAGAAGCGTTCCCCGATTACTGCTGGTATTCTTGGCAAGAACAAATTAAATCCATGCGTCAGTTAGCTAATTACTCGTTTGAGTGGGTGCTACCAGGACATGGGCGGAGGTTCTACGCTGATGTTGATACTATGCGTCAACAGTTGCACAAGTGTATTGAGTTGATGGAAAGGTTTTAATTAAAAGGGAACCCTGCCTCATAGCGAAAGTCCATTTTTAATGGACTTTGCAGAGAAAATACTGAATTTGCGCTTATTAATATTCAAGAAAAGAATGCGAGAGTCGCTTGTGGGTGGAGTTTTTCATATCGCCTCAAGCGTGTGTTTTGCTGCACGCACACTCATCACGCCACAACTGATACAAGCGATTAGCTGGCATGGTTAAATATAAAATATCCCCTGGACTAAGTTGCGTTTCTAGTAAAGCCCAGCCGTGAAAGGTTTGGCAATTGGCTTCTACGTATAAAGGTACAAAGTCAGCAGACATGGCTACATCTTTGACTGATTGACCACAAAAGGGGTGGATGGTGGTAATCATTGTGGCAAATGCTACCCATAAGCAATCACCTGTGATGCCATTACCCAAGATGCGCCCGCCGAGTGCAGCCGCAGCAAAAGCTGGGGCTGCTAATTCCGCAGGGCTAAGTACTGCTTCAAAATCAAATACTTGTTGTGCCATCCCGGCAAAATCAGGATCGGCATAATGCACAATCACCGGGATGCTTGGTGTTAAAACTTTGGCTTTCAGGGCAATCTCTAGGTTAACGGCATCGTTATTGGTGACTGCAAGTACGGCGGCGGCGGTATCTATATTGCTGACTTTGAGGATGGTGCGGAAACTAGCATCCCCCTGAATCACAGGAATCCGCAATCCTCTAGCGGTGTTGATAAATCTGTTATTGGCATCGGTTTCAATGACTACCACTTCTTGTCCACTGGCGTGGAGTTGCTGGACAATTCTGATCCCGATACCACTCAATCCACAGACGATGTAGTGATGTCGTTGGGGAATGCGGGCTGTATCCCAAAATTGCTTGAGGCGATTGCCCAAAACAAAATCGGTGAGCATGGCATACCAAATACCAAACACAGCTGCACCCACTAGCATCATTACCACAGTTAATAACTTAATACTGTTAGGTGCATTTTCTATGACTTTGTCGTTACCACCAGATCCAGTAATCATGCCCACAGCAAAATACAAAGCATCGATAAAAGAGATATTTAGATCACCAGAAACATAGCTCAATGTGGCGAATAAAATAATTACTAATAAAACCCCTGCCATGACCAAAACCGATCGAGCATGTTTTTGAAAATGCCGGATACTAGTGCAGATTTTTAGCAGCTTTCTCAGCCAAGATTTACGAGGGGTACGAATGTGAGGTTGGATACCAACAATTAAGCGATCGCCTACTTTTAATTCTTGTCCCGATATCACAGCAGATACTAAATCTATCTCGCCTGCGACTGGTAGATAATAAATCAGCATCCGCGAACGATCATCCCACAAATCACTCAGCTTGCGACCCAACCACGGATGATTTTCATCAATGTATTCTTCCTGAATCGGCCAAGTTTGCTGAAATAATTTGATTTGTCCGATCGCACGATTTCCTAGGGCGGCAAAGGTGAATACTGGTGCTGCTAAACCGACAACACTCATACTCAAGTGATCTGCCAAAGTCTGATCTAGACGTTCAGCCAAATTCGTATTATAAAAGCGGTTAATAATCCGAATTAGCGGATTCAATACCCGCGCTTGCATCAAAATTGACAAGTTGACAGCATCATCAGCACTAGCAATCACTAAAGTATGTGCCTGATGAATGCCTGCATCTGTAAGGCTAGCAGCTGCATGTAACTCGCCGATAATCACATCTCCTGACGCTTCTCCAGGGATGGGTTGGTGATGAATCCCAACTACAAATGCTCCCTGTTGTCTCAGTAGACGAAAAATCTTATATCCGGTACGTCCTAAGCCACAAACAATGATTCGGGGTTTCATGAAATAGCAGCATGTTTGACAGGAAGGGCTGCAAAAAGCAATTCAAAATTTCCAGAAAAAAATGCGATCGTAGCAATATCCTGGGCGTTGAATGGATCTTAATTCAATGCCCGATCGCTGATTAGTTATTAATGAATATTGTTGCTCACCTTCCTAAAATAGAACTGTAGCTGACAACACGATAATGCTGGAATAATAGGGTTTTACTTGATTACGTAGCTTGCTTCTTGCCATTCGCGTAGTGTCTCGTAGAGAGGGCGAGTATGACAAACTACGAGTTACGAATTATTATGAGGCGGCACGTTTACAAGATTCTCAAAAAAAGAAACGCCAAGGTATCTTGGCGTTCTTAACACGGTGGAGGTTCGTTGTTCATGATTCAGCCTCTAATGCCCTTGCAGCTTGATCTAATCTGTCGTTGGCATCTTTCGCTAGTTTCAACCACGAGGCTGTAACGGTGCCATAAAATCCCCCGCTTGCGGCTGTGACAGTACCGGCGGAGACGTTACCAGAAAATAGTAGTAAAATGCCAGCAAAACCTGCGATCGCACTGATGGTAGTTAATCCAAAAGCTAGGTTAAATGCTGTCTTGGCTTGGCGTCGGCGTTCTTGGTAAATGCTTTGGCGTTCTTGATAAATCAACTCTGGAACTGTGCATACAGTCGTAATTGCCGGCGGTTGTGGTGTTGTTTGACAAACCATAATTTTTAGCTGGGAAAAATTAAGTGTATTGTCGAGTGTATAACCTACGCTGGCTGCGTTAGGACGAGAAATAGGTGATTTGTGGCCGACTAATCGCTGACTTTTAGTTGCTGCGAGAAAAATCGTTAGAATTTAAGCAAATTCTGGATCAAAACTGATGGCGCGATCGCTGCGAGTTGCCCCAGAGTATATTAAAAAAGTTAGGTTGGCACTGCCAATTAAGGGCTATGCAACCCAGGAATCCTTGGCAGTCTCTGCTGGACTGGCTTTATCCACTGTCAAGAACTTCCTGAGTGGGAAACCTGTGAGTTATGGAAATTTTGTGGAATTGAGTAGTAAGTTGGGGCTAGACTGGCAAGAAATTGCTCATCAAGAGCCAGACAAGCAACAGCATCCTTACATTATTACTCAAGAGCGATCGCCTTTTATTACTGGCCCTCCTATTATCCATCCCCGTTACTTTTTCGGGCGGGAAAAGGAACTCAAACGGTTATTTGATTTACTCAAACGTCATCCCCTACAAAACGCCGCCATTCTGGGTAAAAAACGCAGTGGTAAAACCTCATTACTGCACTACCTCAAAAATATTACTCGCACCCCAACCGTACAGTTGCGTTCTGGACAAAAGTTAGATTGGCTACCACATCCTAGTAATTATCAGTGGATATTCGTAGACTTTCAAGACCCGCGCCTGGGTAAACAACAGCGACTACTAAGGCATATTCTGGGAGGACTAGGAATAGCAGTACCGACACCTTGTGACTTAGATAACTTTATGGATGTAGTTAGTCATAATTTGCGATCGCCTACAGTTATTTTACTTGATGAGATTGGTGCAGGCCTACAACGTTGTTTAGAATTAGATGATCGGTTTTGGGATAGTTTGCGGTCTTTAGCAACTAACTATACAGGCGGGAATCTGGCATTTATCTTAGCCAGTCCAGAATCACCCATTCAACTGGCGCGTAACACCGGACATAGTTCACCTTTCTTCAACATCTTCGGATACACCACAACCTTGGGAGCATTGACAGAGGCAGAAGCGCGGGAGTTAATAGCTAATTCGCCAATGCTTTTTCCCCCTGAAGATGTCGAGTGGATTTTGACCCAAAGTCGCTGCTTTCCACTTTTAGTGCAAATTTTGTGCCGAGAACGATTATTTAGTTTAGAAGATGGACAAATTGGAGACAGTTGGCGCCAAGAAGCTTTACAACAAATACAATCATTTACTCATTTGTTGTAAATGAAAAGTGTGGAGTTAAAAAAGCACACTTTTCCCCAAAGGGTATTTAAATAACAACTTCACTGCAAGAAATTCATGTAAATCACATCTTTCATTCTTATGGGTAGACGCCGGAGGCGGCTTCTCGGACAGTGGCGACTGGCGTCATGAGGAAGAGATAGAGACGCGATTAATCGCGTACCGATGCCCAATGCCCACTCTTGGGTTGGAGTTCCCCGCCGACTTCCAATGAAAAATCAAAGCCTCTCTCCTATAAAAGAGAGAGGCAAAACAGAAGTCAAAATAAATTTTTTGACCTCATGTTTGATGAAAAATAGCTAATGCCATCTTGACTACTTAATACTCACCTTACCACCAGCTTCTTCAATCCGTTTTTGAGCATCTTCAGCAGCTTCCTTAGCAATACCTTCTTTAATTGCCTTAGGAGCAGCTTCTACTAAGTCTTTCGCTTCTTTTAGACCCAGACCAGTCAATTCCCGTACAATCTTCAGCACAGCAATCTTCTTGTCAGCAGGAACAGATTCGAGAATCACGTCAAACTCTGTTTTCTCTTCAACTACTTCGGCTACCGCAGCACCAGGAGCAGCCATCATCATCATACCGCCAGCAGGCGCGGCCGCACTCACGCCGAAAGCTTCTTCAATCTGCTTAACTAACTCAGCAGCTTCTAGCAAAGTCAAGGACTTAAGTTGTTCTAAAATTTGATCGGTTGTTGCAGACATTGAGATAACTCCTGTAATCTTGATTAGTTTTTTGTCAATTGTTCAGTTGTGACGTTTTTCACCAACCACCAATAACTAGGAAGCACTTTCAGTGCTGTCCTTGTCTTTGTCTTTATCGGCCACTGCTTGCAAGGCCCGAGCCAGTGAACCAGGAACTTCGTTGATACCCACAGCAATCTTGGTAGCCAAAGCGTTGATAGCGCCAGCAATTTGACCCATGAGCTGTTCTTTGGATGGCAAGTCTCCTAACGCCTTAACATCCGGTTCTTGAAGCAGACGACCTTCCATCACGCCGCCACGAAGTTCTGTCTTCTTCGTGACTTTCTGGAACTCTTGGTAAGCCTTAATTGCTGATGAGAAATCTTCCTTAACTAGCAAAAAGGCAGAAGAACCTTTGAGTAATTCTGAAAGTGGCTGCCATTTTTCGTCATTTTCAATGGCGATGCCCATCAAGGTGTTTTTTGTCACCTTACAAACAGTGCCACTGGGACGTAGCCGCCGCCTTAAGTCAGTGATTTCAGCAACTGTGAGACCTTGGTATTCAATTACCAGGGCTAGAGTTGACTCACTCAAAGTTTCTTTGAGGTCAGCTACTATCTCTTTTTTGTTTTCTAGCGTTCTACCCATCTTAGTTTCACCTCCAAGGGCAAAATCATCGATTTCCCCACTTTATGTGTCTTCTTCTGACCAACCCAAACAACAAACCCCAGCTGCTTTAGCCGGGGTTTAGTAGTAAGACTCTTAATACCGCAGCGCTCTCACCCATATGGGCAGCACTTTAGGTAATTAGGGCTTTTAACCTCGGCAGGATATTAAGCGATTAGCACCTGCTGTCTCCGGCTTGATTTATTTAGTTTTGTCATTGGTCTTTTGATTTTACAAATGACCAATGACTAATAACTGAAATTAAGCTGCTTCGGTCAGTTTCAAATCCCGTAGGGCACTAATATCGAGTCTAATCGATGGACCCATTGTGGCAGACACGTAGAATGTACGCCAATAACGACCTTTGGCTCCTGAAGGACGATTACGGTCAATTGTTTCTTGCAACGCCTTCAGGTTGATTAACAAATCTTCTGGCGCGAAGGTTGCCTTTCCAAACATAACATGCACAATGCCAGTTCTGTCGGCACGAAATTCTAATTTACCAGCTTTGAATTCAGCGATCGCACTTGCGATGTCAAATGTCACTGTCCCACCCTTGGGTGAGGGCATCAAACCACGAGGCCCAAGCAATTTACCCAACTTTGCCACCTGTGGCATGACATCTGGAGTTGCAATCAGCTTGTCAAAGTCCATCATGCCTTTTTGAATTTCTTCAATCAGCTCTTCTGAACCAACAATATCAGCACCAGCATTGCTTGCTTCAGTGACTTTCTCACCTCTGGCAATGACTGCCACCCGCACAATTTGTCCTGTACCTTTGGGCAGTGCTACTGTTGTCCGCAGTTGCTGGTCTGTATACTTGGGGTCAATTCCCAGCCGGATGTGTGCTTCTGCGGCTTCCGGGAATTTAGCTGTTGCTGTTTCTTTTAACAGCGCTAAAGCGTCTAGGGGTGCATAATCCCTATCTTCTACTTTGGCTTGCAATTCCTGCAAGCGACGTGATATTTTTTTTCCCATTTTTCTCTCCTGGGGTCATTCCGAAGCTTTGCTTCTCCCCCGATAATGTTTAGCTATTTGTCTTTTGTCTTTTGTCCTTGGTATTTTATTAATGACCCAATGACTAATGACCAACGACTAATCAGCGATCGTTACACCCATATTCTTCGCAGTACCTTCTACAATCTTCATCGCCGCTTCGATGTCATTGGCGTTGAGATCAGGTAGTTTCGTTTGAGCAATTTCTTGCAATTGCGCTCTGGTAATTTTACCAACTTTTTTCTTGTTGGGTTCATTAGATCCGCGCTCGATTTTTGCTGCCTTACGAATCAGTACTGATGCTGGGGGCGTCTTGAGTACAAATGTAAAACTCCGGTCTTCAAACACCGAAATCTCTACAGGTATGACCATCCCAGCTTGGTCTGCTGTTTTGGCGTTGTACTCTTTGCAGAACATCATGATGTTAACGCCATGTTGACCCAATGCAGGGCCTACTGGCGGTGCTGGGTTGGCTTTTCCAGCATTCAGGGCCAGTTTAATGACCGCTACGACTTTCTTCGCCATTGTTTATTAGCTCTGTTTCTCTACCTGATTGAATTCCAACTCTACTGGTGTATCTCGCCCAAAAATCGAGAGCAAGGCTTTGAGTTTACTCCTTTCTGGAGAAACTTCAATTACCTCACCTTCAAAGTCTTTAAACGGACCAGAAAGCACGACTATCTTATCACCAGTAGCCATGTCAATTTTGACAACTGGCTCTTGTTCACTGGTCTGTTTGAATATGCGTTCTACTTCTGAATGACCAAGGGGAACTGGCTTGACGTGACCGCGACCCTTGCCACTACCACGTTTTTGTTCTGCCCCTACGAAGTTGATCACATGGGAGGTGTTGCGTACCACCTGCCATGTATCATCATCCATGATCATCCGCACTAGTACGTATCCAGGAAACACCTTTTCTTCTGTATGCTGGCGGCTGCCATCCTTCCGGATTTTCACTGCTGGCGTATGCGGAATTTCCACCTGAATAATTTTGTCAGCTACATCAAAAGTTTGGATGCGCTGCTCTAAATTTGTCTTCACGCGCTTTTCACAGCCTGAGGCTACCTGCACCGCATACCAGCGTGCCTCGTGCAGCGCTGCTTCTGCGGCTTCCTCTGACTGCAAAGGCGAGTTGAGTGGTTCGTCTGTTGCAAAAGTCATCAGAACACCTGTTTTGCTGCCCAAGCAAACAATCCATCGACCAAATATATCAAAGATGCGGAGAGTGTCACCATTAACAATACGGCTGCTGATTCGCTCACCAATTGCTTCCGACTGGGCCAAACTACTTTCTCAAGTTCTTCCTTAGTTCCTTGAAAGAAGTTGTTCAAGTTCAACCCGTTTGTATTTTCTGGGATTTCTGCTTCATTTTTTTTGGCCACTGCCGTTTCTACCCCCGTTTTTATACAGCTATAGGCTGCTAATTTTCATCCAGGTTTACAGCTTGACTCTATCTCACTTAACTAGAAGCAAAAAAGCTGCAAAATAATTATACCCGAAATCGTTAGTACTTTCTGCTATGTTAGCAGATGTACTTTTGTTTCGGGGTATATTTTTGCTCTTGAGCGCGCCCTGGAGGACTTGAACCCCCGACATCAGGTTTTGGAGACCTGCGTTCTACCAACTGAACTAAGAGCGCACAAGCTGTCTTGGATTCAATAATTGCGCTGAACCTTTTTTAGTTTAACGCAATTTAGCCTTATTGTACCTTAAATTTTTCGAGGGAACAAATTAGCGGCAGATGCCGCTTTTTAGCTGTAACCTCTCCCATATCTCAAACAGCGAATTACAAAGGTCGGTCAAACCGTTGTTTGATGCGGGTAGCTTTGCCTACACGTTGGCGGAGATAATAGAGTTTAGCACGGCGTACTTTACCACGGCGCAATACTTTGATGCTGTCAATTCGCGGTGAATGTAGTAGAAATACCCGCTCGACGCCAACACCTTGAAATACTCGACGCACTGTAATTGTTTCGTTAATTCCGCCATTGCGTTTGGCAATGACTACACCTTCATAGGGCTGTACGCGGTATTTTTCGCCCTCTTTGATTTTGACCCCGACTTTTACTGTATCACCCACATAGATAATGGGCAGATTCGATTTTAGTTGTTCCGCTTCAATGGAGCGGATGATCTCTTGAGCGTTCATGGCCTATTTGCTGTAAAAAACCCACGATCATCAATAATAAATCCATAACCGCCTGAGAGTCCAGTTATTTTAGTTTGAGGATTTTTGCTGATCTCAATACACTTGAGAGGAAAAATGTTACATCAGAATAATTAGCTCTCATCTTTACAAAATGAATGATGGAGTTATAACTAGTGTAATTAGTCACCATATATGGGGCTTAATAGTGCCCACACAAGCAGTCGATTTTGACTTTCTTGACTTTATAAATGACCCTCGACAGGTCTCAAACTTATGAAATTTAGTGTTGTCATTACCACCTATAATCGCTTGCAATTGCTGAAACGAGCAATTGACTCTGCTCTCAAGCAGACGGTAAAGTGCGAAGTTGTAGTTGCTGATGACTGTTCATCTGATGAAACAGAAGCCTATGTCAAAAGCTTAGGTCAGGGTGTGGTTTACCATCGCAATCAGGTAAACCAAGGTCATGCAGCTACAGTGAATGCGGGAGTTGCCAAAGCTAGCGGTGACTGGATTAAATTTTTAGATGATGATGACTACTTAGCATCCAATTGTATAGAAGAGATGGCGAGGGCGATCGCATTTCATCCCAAAGCCGTGATTTGTTCCTGCGTGGCAGCGCAGGTAGACAGTAACGAGGTAGAAATCAGTCGCACTCCACAATTAGGGCCTGGGTTGGCTTTTTATATTGCCCAGGCAGATATTCACTACGGTATGTTGCTAGAGCTTGTACCCTTTGGCACTCCTGTGCAAGTTGCGTGCGATCGTCAAGCTTTTTTGGAGACTGGTGGTTGGGACTCTCAACTGGATGCCAACTGTGATGATATTGATTCGTGGATTAGTATTGCACAATTTGGCGATGCAATTTTTATCAATCAGTGCCTTGCCTATCGGACTATTTGGACTGGGGCTTACAATCAAAAGTTTTCTTTCTCTCAACGCCTAGATACAAATATTTGTATGAAGGAGAAAATTTACGCTTTGGTTAACCATAAGCACTTGTCTCAAATACCTAGCCTTCAGACTACTAGAAGTTACGTAAAATTACATTGGTCTTTAGTAGCACTGAAACATGGTAAGTTAAAAAGTTTTTTGCTCATGATATATCCAGCCGTTTTTTCTCCTATTGCTTGGTGGCTATTACTCAGGGCCTTAGTCTTACGCCGTGTCAATCGTTGCAATGCTCAAATCAACAAATTTGTGTTGATTGAGTCTTGAATTGAGGTATTGGGCATGAGGGCAGCCCTGTGTTCGGTCGCTAGACTTGTAGCAAGTGGCGTCATGGGGTACTTATCAAGAGTCAAAAGTCATTCTCCTTGCCCTCTGCTCCCTGCACCCATTCCTTAATAAAACCTTTTCTGCCACGCATCTAGCTGCATAGCAATTGGTTTTGTCCAACCCCAGCTGAGGAAATCGTGTAGCAGAGTATAAAAACAGGGAATGATGAACAAAGTTAATAGTGTTGCCAAGGATAGCCCTGAAAACACTACTACGCCTAATGGTTGAAGAAATTCCGCACCTTCACCAATTCCCAAGGCTAAGGGAAACATACCCAAGACAGTTGTAATAGTTGTCATCAAAACTGGACGGAGACGTTGGGGTGCTGCTTGCAAAATCGCAGTTTTTCGGTCAACTTTGTCCCGTTCTCGAATTTGGTTCGCTAGTTCTACCATGATGATGGCGTTGTTGACCACAATCCCGACCAACAATACAGCACCGACGATTACTGTTGCCCCAATGGCGGTCTTGGTGATGTAAAGTCCGAAAATACCCCCAGCTAAAGCCAGAGGGATGGTAAACATAATCACTAGCGGGTCAATGAGAGAATTGTATTGCACTGCCATGACGATAAAGACTAAAAAGGCAGCTAACCCACCTAATAGTTGCAAAGAACTTTGCAGTTGTTGATTAGATTCCACGGCGGCGCTGGGTAAAATGGAGACGCCTTCAGGGAAATCGATATCTTGTAGCACTGTGTTCACTTGTGCTAGGGCATCACTGAGGCTGGCTCCTTCACTTAAATTACCTGCAATCAAGAAGACTTGACGTTGGTTAATGCGCTGAATTTCCCCTGGTGCTTGTCCTTCGACAATTGTTGCCACATCGCTTAAACGGACTTGGCGATTGTTCTCGACAAACAAGGGTAATCTCTGCAATTGGGATGGGGTTTGTACAGATGCTTCATTCAATTGCACCCTAACATCTACCAGACGATTACCCCGTTGTAATTGGGTGGGGATACTACCTGTGATCGCTGTCTGAATTGTATTACCAATATTTTGAGTGTTCAAACCTAGAGATGCCACTCTTTCCCAGTCGGGGCGAATTTGGATTTCTGGTTGACGTTCATCGGCGTCGGGACGAAATCTGACTAGAGTAGCTTGCTCTTCTAAGGCTGCTAACACTTGACTACCAGCTTTTTGGAGAGATTCTTCTTCACTTCCTTGTAAAAGGATATCAACGTCGGCACCACGGACTGGGGAGTTGTTGAGAATTAACCCCCGTACTTGACCAGGGTTGAGGCGTAGACGAATTCCTGCTAAATTCAGCTTGTTAAACTCTTTGGTAACTCGTTCAATATAGTCTGGTAAATTTGTCCCCGATTTCAGGGTAATGTTACTGGAACTTCTCAGGGGATTGGCATTGGTATTCGTACCAAAGAGAGAACCACCAACTGTAGAGAAAATATATTCTGTTTCTGGTTGAGTGCGGAGAATTTCATCTACCGCGTTCATGACTTTTTGGTTAGTTTCTAGGGGTGTACCGGGAGGAAATTGGGCAATTAAGTTGGCTTGTCCGGTATTGATGCGGGGGAGAATTTCTTGGGGAATTTGTGGTGCCATCCAGAGACTACCACCCCCTAAGAGGATAATGGCGATCGCTACGGTTAACCACCGCAGGTTCAATATTTTAGCTAAAAAACTACCATAGGCGCTTGTGGCTGCATCAAAGCGACGGTTGAAGTGCCGCAAAAACCAAAATTCGCTCAGGCGACTGGAGACTTTCCATGCCAATAACCGAGAAGTCAGCATGGGGACAACTGTCACCGCAATCAAAATTGAAGCGGCTACGGAAAAGCTGATGGTGAGAATTAACTCATTAAATAGTAGCGAGATAAAGCCACCAATCAGCAAAAATGGTAACACTGCTACCAAGTTGGTGCTGGTAGAAGCGACTAAAGCAGATTCTACTTCTCGGCTACTTTGTTCAGCTTGGTCAATGAGTTGTTGAGAATTCAGGCGACTTCTGGCATCCTTACCGGGTGTAACTCCTGCACCTTCGGCAATATTCTCCAACATCACAATGGAGTTATCTACCACAATCCCTACGCCTAGAGCTAAACCACCCAAGCTAAAAACATTGAGTGATAAACCAAATAGCCCCATGAGGATGATGGCTGCGAGGCTGGCTAGGGGGATGGAAATGACGATGATTAAGGTTTGGCGGAGGGAACCCAGGAAAAGTAAAACTGCGATCGCTGCTAATGCTGTACCAATTAATCCGGAAGTGGTAACATTGGCGATCGAATTGCGGATAAACCGTGACTCATCCAAAGTGGATGTCAAGATAGTGCCTTGGGGAACTAAACCAGATGCTTGCAGTTCTTCTAAGCGTTTTTTGACACCATCCACTACAGCGACTGTGTTGGCATCAGGCTGTTTTTGGATACTAACTTTAACCGCTTCTTCTCCGTTGAGTGCAACATAGATCCGTTGTTTTTCGGAACCATCAATAACCTCGGCAAAGTCTCGCAAGTAGACACGTTGGTTGATAGGGGGAAGTAGGGTATTTGGAGAGGTGGTATTAGGCTGTCTGACTGGAAAAGACAGGTTGCTGATTTCGTCAGCACTGCGGAAGCGTCCGACAGTACGAGTTAATGGCTCAGAATTTGGCCCCAGAATACGACCACCAGAAATATCTTGATTACGGTTTCTCAGTTCATCCAGAACATTGGTTAAACCTACACCCAAGGCTTGCAACCGATCCAAATCAATATTGACTCTAACTTCTTCTTTCACACCCCCCGATACGGCTACCCCGGCGACTCCAGGGACAACGCCTAATTCTCGTGCTAGTTCTTGTTCGGCAAATACGCGCAAATCAACGCCTGTTAAAGAGGGTGAAGTTAAGGCAAATTCATAAACTGGTAGTTGGGAAGGATCTACCTTGAATAAGCGGGGTGTTTCAATAGTGTCTGGTAAATTGCTTCTGGCTCTGTTAAAAGCAGCTGTGGCATCGTTAAGGGCTTGGTCAATGTTACCTCCCGGCTGGAAGTATAAATCCAAGCTTACCTGTCCTTCACGGGTTTGGGAAAAAACCTGTAGTACACCCTCAGTGGCTGCAAAGGCTTCTTCTAAAGGCTTGGTAACTTCGTCAACTGCTACTTCCGGGGAAATTCCGGGTGCTTGTATCCTGACACCAATCCTAGGATAGGTAATTGATGGCAGTAAATCTACTGGCAATCTGACGATAAAAAACAAACCCATTACCAACACTGCTAGGGTGAGCATCAGTGTACCGACGTGTCGGCGAATTGAGATAGCACTGATACTAAATCCGCCAAGTTTCTGTGCCTGTTGCATTATTGTCGTCTAGCTCCGAGTTAAAATATGGAACGCAAAATTCAAAATGATTTTTTGAACTTTTAATTCTTTTTAGGGCTGGCATCGACTGATTCTGAAAGAATCGAAAGGCGTACAGTATCCCCATCTTTTAACGGTTTACCACTGCGAACAACATAGCGATCGCCTGGTTGCAACCCAGATAAAATTTCGACTTTACCATCAGCCTTTTTACCTAGGGTGACAGCACGTGTCGTTACTTTGGTTTTACCACCTAGATCATTTACCAAAAATACTGTAGCAGTCCGGTCTTGTGCTTGTGTTTTGGCGGCATTACTTCGATTAGCGGGGCTAGATGTTTTGTCTGTCTCCCCTGTAATTTTGTTTCCTGTTTCTTCTTGAATAGCTGTTTGGGGCACTACAACTCGTGGTTGTGATTCGCTGTCAACATTGACACGCGTCAGCAGTCCACTACCAATTTTTCCCTCACTATTGGGAATTACTACCTCTATTGGCACTAAGCGGGCTGTAGCATCGGCTGTGGGAGAAATTCGGGTGACTCTGCCGATTAATGTTTGATCGGGGAAGGCATCTAAGCGCACTTGTACAGATTGCCCTATTTGAATATTTGCCAGTTCCAATTCGGAAACTTGCACTACGACTTTAATCCGGCTAAAGTCAGCAATTTTTAAGACTTCACTACCTGCTTGTAGTATGTTGCCTGGTTCTGTCACCTTTTCAGTAACAACGCCAGTAATAGGAGATATGAGACGGGAATAGGATCGGCGTTCTTTAGCTTGGGCGACTACTGCTTGTTGAGCTACGACTCTACCTTGGGCAGCCGCTACGGCTTGCTCTTCTGTGCGGACTTGTTCAGCCGCGGCCCGGAGAATTTGAGTAGATGTTTGGACTCTGGTGCGTGCTTGTTCGGCTAATTGTTCGGCGATCGCCCCTTGTTTGAATAGTGTCTGTAACCGTTTAGAGTCCGCTTGCGCTTGCACTACCTCTAGCCTTCTTTGTTCTAGTTCGGCACGGGCATTACTCACCACATTTTTAGCTCTGGTGACTTCTGATTTCTGGGCGGCTAGTTCTGCTTCTGCTTGCCTTAATGACGTTAACAAGATGGCATCATCTAGCTGTCCTACAGCCTGCCCTTTGGTAACCGTATCTCCTACATCCAGAGTCAACGCCAATAACCGTCCTTCTACCTGCGATCGCACTGATACGATGCTGAAGGGAGTGGTAGTACCGATATAATCTGGTTGTACTTGCAATGATTCTGTACGGGCGATCGCTACATCCACGGGCGTTGTGGCACCACGTCCTGGGGCATTTCCAGGGCTGCGGGACTGCGCCTCAGCTGATTCCTTCGGCAGCGATCCACAACTCGCTGTCAGGATGCCAATACCTAGCATACAAGTAATCAGAGGCATAGACGGCAACCACGAACTACAAGAAAACTTACTTTTGGTTGCTTTTTTTTCTGCTTGAGTCGGCATCACCAAATCTAATTGGGCATTAATTACCTGGCTTGGGGCTAAAGTAGTTTGCAGTTTTTCCGGTTTTTGCGGCACTTTTCCAGCCAAAATCATTTATTTTGCTCCTAATAGGGAGGTTTTTGGGGTCAAACAGCCGTGTGATACCAAGTAATTTTGGTGGTCATTTATTTATGAGAAAGGCGAGATTCTACAAGTCGCTCTGCCGTAGTTTTTTGTATCAAAGGCTACTTTTTTACATTGCAAAAAATCACGTCTATTCTCATTGTGACGCTACTTATGCAGAGGTAGACCATGTCTGTATTACTTAGTTCCATTATAAAGATTGTATAAATACTTGACCCTTGGCTTTGAGCTTTTTTCCAGGTGTAAAACCCAAGATTAGCCGACAAAAGGGTTTTTTACCACTCTTACTCTTAGCCTAGGCAGTATTAAATTATGAAGCTTTTTTTTACATAATCTCCTTATTGTAACAAAACAACTCGTATTTCTGGATATTGACCTAATTGATTAAGAAAAACTAAAAAATATTGCTTTTCTGTTACATATAATATACTAAATAAGCTCAATTTTTGTTCACTCTAGGTGAGGAAAATTACCCGTGACATCACCGCTAAAACTGGCAGAAACTGTTGAAGAATCCCAGATTGCCGAATTCTTCCAAGCATCAATAGGTAAGTGGCGCTCAGAACGACGCTATTACACTCTGCCATCGGGAGAAACTCAGGAAATGGTGAGTATGATCACCATCCGGTTTTTAGAACAGGGATGTGACGAATTGCAACAGCTAGCTCAGATGCACAATTTGACTAATTCAGCTAGTTTGACATGTGGCGCACAAGTGATTTGGCAAAGCAACAATTCAGTTACGGGAAGAAAAGAGTCAAAAGGTTCAACCCTGTTTGGTGCGCTAGGAAATATTTTGTACCGCGATCGCGGTTTCGCTACATCCAAACCAGTCACCGCCACTTATTATTTTACTAATCGGCAAACTCTTTGTTTGCGAACCGAGTACAACGGTTCAGTTTTTGAAGAAGAATTAAAACTGATTGGGAGTAAATACCGCACTCGCCAATCTATCATCTCTCGTGCTGGTGAGCAGTTGATGATTGGTCAGTATTTAGAAAAGCGATTAGAAAGTTAAGTTACATCCAAGGGGTTTGTAGTCAGACTTTAGTGCTCAAGAAATCATGACTAAAGTCCTGACTACGAACTTGCGCTTGAGCTAGACTGATTGAGGAAAGAAAGCGCATTTAGCGACAGCATCACCCGTGAAATGCCGGTGAATATAATACTCACACCTAGCAGTATTCCCAACAGCCAAGGTGCATTGAATGGCCATTGGAACCAAATCATCGCACCCAGTAGCAAAGTGATGACGCCATCACCTAGCACCCAAGTCCAGTTTTGTTGTGGACGCAACCGGAATGCCAAGATCAGCTCGAATACGCCTTCTGTCAGCAAGAAGCTACCCAATAACAGAGTCAGCGTCAAAATGCCAGTCCGGGGGTAAACAAACAACATCACACCCGTTGCAATATAAAGTCCGCTTAATAACAGCTTCCAAATAAAGCCGCCGCGATGGCGTGTTTGAGAAGCGTAGACCAGTTTGGCAAATCCAGAAGTAATCAAAATTAGGGCAAACCAGGTTTCCGCAAAAATTGTGGTAAATGTGGGCATAGCGATCGCTATAATTCCCAAAATAATCAAGAGAATGCCAATCACTAGCGATCCATTTATTTTCTGATTAATATTTTGAGAAACTTTGCTTGTCATAAAATTTTTTCCCTATTCTTTTGTGAACCATAAAATTAAGAGTAGGGAATTTTTGCCAAACAAGATAGAACCCTAAGATATACGTAATGCGATAATTACTACTAGTTAACTAGTAGTAAATACTGCTAAAGATAGATAATTTCCTTGTGTTGTGGTGGGTGAAATAAAGTATTGAGGGTTGATTTTCAACGATAATCACGCGGTTCACCCCTCAAATTTATTTATATCCCACATTCCGCGCACTAAATACTTTAGTAATCGACCACGGGGCGAACGCAAATTACAAGAAAGTAAAACCCATTAACATCAAAGAGTTAGAGGTCAAAAGAAGCAGACAGCAGACTGATTCAATTTGGGAAATCAAACTGTATGAATTCGTGGGTTTTAAGCAGCATTTTTGACAGCAACAGCAACGGGAGCATCTCAGCTTTATTAGAACAGATGAACTAGCAAGTGGGGATGAAAATCAGCGAAAATAAAGGAAGAAATTAACCCCCACTCAATCAAAAATGGAACCAGCTAATCAGAAAAAACTCCAGGAACATCTACAAGCCATAGCCAAAATTCTATATCAAGAAGCGGAAACTAAAGAATTAGAGAGTCTAGGGGGAATTGAAAAAAACAATTAGAGCACAGACTCTAGAATATATTACGCCAGAATTAGGAGTTTTTTTCTCAAAGAGGCAACAGGAACTTCATCAGGAAGAGTAAGAATAATTAAAAGTATTCTCGGAGAATTGTCAGTCAGTGAGAAACAAGCGCGAAAGTTAAAAATAGGAAAGCATCAAAAAATCAGCCCTTACTTAGAAGAATGTTGTTTGAGAGCCAGTGCAAATGTTTCTTATGAGAATGCCGCCAAAGATATTTATAAATATACGGGGATATCGCTCTGTGCTAGCACACAACAAAGAATAGTTCAGAGGTATGAGTTTCCAGAAATAGAATGTGGACAACAAATCGAAGAAATTAGTGTAGATGGCGGTAAAGTCAGGCTGCGGACTGAAAAACAAGGAGAGCCATGTATCTGGAAAGACTATAAAGCATTTTTTGACTGTAGCGTTTTAGATCCTGTGAACGGTTACAATTGCATGGCTTGGGGAAAGTATGCTTCTAAAACTTCTTTCCACGGACTATCATTATCTGCTCTTGATAGTTCCTCACTCATGAGATGGTTAGTGGATGGTAGTTAGGTAAGCATAATATTAAGGTTGCAAAAATTGGCGAATTTGATTGATAAATATCTCAGCCACAATTGGCCCCCGAATGCGGTTTATTTGATAGTCCAAAAAATAAATCTTGCCAGCTTTTACAGCAGGAATTAAACGCAGGATGGGATCATTTTGCCACTGCTGTTTGGCATTATCAATTGTGTTATCTCCAGTCGGCATGACCAAAATGTGATCGGCTTTTATATCTGCTACGGCTTCAATGGAAATATTAGATACGCCCGATATTTCTACGATGATATCGAAGCCTAAATCTTTGAGCAACTTACAAACAAAACTGTTAGCAGATAAGATAAATGATTGGTTGGAGACGTTTTCCCAGCCTAGAACAATCATGGTTTGTCCTGATGCCACCGGAGCTATTTGGCGTTTGACTGTTTCCACGAGTTGATTATAAGATGCGATCGCCTGCTTTGCCTGTTCTTCTCGATTGAGCGCCTGAGCAGTCTCTTGCATCACAGGTTTCCAGCCTGTTTCTCCTTCAGTTTGAAAAAATGCCGTTGGTGCAATGCTAGAAAATAATTTGTAATTTGCCTCTAGTTGAAACTTTTCACCCAAGATTAAATCTGGCTTTAGTTGCAGTAATGTTTCTATTGAAGGATTATGGCGAGTACCTAAATTCACAGGTTGACTCGTGACGCGATCGCCTAGAAAAGGAATTTGTTGACTAGGATTATCAAATACTTTAGTGTTTAACAATTTCACTTCTGCATAACCTGTAGGTTGCACACCTAATGACAGCAGAATATCTAATAATGCTGGACTCAGGGCAACAACTTTTTGCGGCTGTCCGCAAATTTTGGTTTCACCACCGTCATGCTCAATCACACGACAATCTGATGCTATGCTTTCGGGAGTTTGACGACTCTGTAATTGAGGTGTGCTACTATTACAGGCTACAACTAAAATCAATGTACACAGTGATAGTAGCAACAGTTTAATATATCTGAACCAATACTTCATTTATCTTACTTGTATAAGATTAGCTACAGAGTATTGAGAAATTAGTTTTGGTTCTGTCCCATCATTACCTTTCTTCAGGTTTTCACCTACCACTACATCAGCCTGATAGCACTTTATCGAACCATCAGGAATTACAGTACTCAATTCAAAGCGATGAAAGCATTCATCTTCGCTCTGCTCGATCATGCGACAAGTTACTTTGTAAGTAAACCATTCCCAGCCATGTTGCCAAATCAACTCTCTCTCCATCGCTTGGGCGGGAAGTGGTAAAATCGCCCAGCCGCGATAGATGGATTGTAAGCAGTTGATATCGCCACTGTAGGTGAGAATGGTAGCAAAAGTTTGGGGATCAAGCCAAGCGTAGTATCTGCATTGCGGCAAATCCAAGACAGTAGGGGCAAAACGGTGACCGCCAAAATGGCTAGATTGCCAGATGCGGACAGATTCTACACCCAAGTCAGCCACAACTGCATTCGCTTGGCGGTAAAAAGGGATTCCACATCTACCACAACGTTTGTCATGAGCGCCGTGGGTGCAAATTAGGATGTCTCGGACATGAGGATTGATATCTGTACCGCCGACATCTTTACCAGCTAACCAATCTCTGAGAACAGTGGCCACATCCTCAAGACTGGGAACATGAATTTCTTGCTTGGCATATCCCCCGGCAAAACCCGTGATTGGGGAAAAAATCAGAATGCGAGTCAGTCCATCGCGCCGTAATTTTTCGTTGTGGATAAATAATGCAATCCCATCGGGTTTGACCTCGTAAAACTCCTCCGCTAGCGATCGCAAATTCTCAGGAACAGCTTTTGATTCCAATTCATCTGCCTTCCAGGGAGGTGGACATTCAACCAGTACATAGCACTGTCGTTGGACACCAGTACCAATGGGATCTTCGTTGATTTGCCAGGATTCTTTGGCAAAAAAAAGGTGACTCATCGAAAATAAACATCAACTAAAATTGCCAAGAAACTGTACCTCTTACTTCAAAAGGTGCGCCAGGAATCACAGAAGTTCGACCTTGTGAACCTGCAAAATACTGAGTATCAAACAGATTTCTCAGATTTAAAGCCGCCCGGAAATTATCACGGTTGTAATAAATGGCGGCATCAAAGCGAGTATAGCTTGGTAGCATAAAACTGTTTGCTAAATCACCAGTTCGTTCACCTACGAAAAAGGCTCCTGCGCCAAAGCCTAACCCTCTCAAGTCGCCAGATTGAACGGTATAAGTCGTCCACAAACTAGCTGCATTGTTCGGGATATTATTCAGGCGATTGCCAACTTCAAAACGGTTATCTCTAGTAATTGTGGCATCTAGGAGAGCATAGGACGCAATAATGTTCCAACCGGGTGAGATTTCGCCGACAATATCGAGATCAATACCCCGACCTCTTTGTTCACCGACTTGAATGGAAAAATTGGGATTATCAGGATCGGGAGTTGTAATGTTACTTCTGGTGATGTCATAAGCAGATAAGGTTGTCGAAAGGCGACCATCCAGAAAATCGGCTTTCGCTCCAATTTCATACTGTGTTCCTCGCGTTGGCTCAAATTGGGTATTTGTGGCACTTTGACCTAGTGATGGCACAAATGAGCGCGAGTAGCTAGCATAAAGCGATAAATTTTCGTTTGGCTGATAGACAAGACCAAACCGGGGAGAAAAAGCACTATCAGTTTGCTTGACAGTAAAATTGTCAACTTGAAACAGCTGTTCAGTGTCAACGCTATCAAACCTACCACCAACCAACAGTTTGAGGTTATCCGCTAGGGTAATTTGGTCTTGTAAATAAACACCAAGCATATTTCGTTTTTGAAAGTCGCCATCTTCAAAGACCTGAAATCCTCCGGTGTAGGTAATCGCGTCGTAGTTTGGCTCAAAAATATCCAGCAATCCTCCAGTGATATTTTGCTGCTCTGGCGGGACTTGAGAACTAAACTGACCAAAGGCGTTATTCACTTCTAAACCGAATAACAGCGTGTGGGCGATCGCTCCTGTCTTAAACTTCCAAACCAAATCATTTTGGAAGGTATAGGTCTCAAAAAATTGATCGGTTGAGGAAATTCCCAGTTCTACTGTGCGGTTATCGGCTCGCAAACGGTTAATAAATGATAACCCCTCTCGAAAAGATTCAAAGCTAGTCGTATAACGAAAAGCGCTACGCACAGAAATATCATCACTAAACTTGTGGTCTAGGTATATATAAGCTCGCGTTTCATCAAAATTGATCGCGGAGTTCTCAGGGTCAAACAAAGCTCGGTTAAAGGGCAAGTTAGCCGGGCGATCGCTACCATTGAGTACAATTAATCCACTATCAGGCGATCGCCTATCTTGTAGATAAGATGCTTCTAGCGTCAGCTTCGTACTGGGGCTGATTGTCCACGATAAGCTCGGTGCAATGAAGTAACGCCTCGAATCGACAAAATCGCGAAAACTACCTGCACTTTCATAGGCAATATTTAGGCGATAGGCCAACGAGCCATCATCATTCAACGGGCCGGAGAAATCCAACGTTGGACGATAGAAGTCAAAACTTCCTGCTGTGAAGTCAATATTATAGTAGGGCGTAGAAAGTGGTTTTTTAGTCACCAAGTTGATGATACCACCCGGTTCACCCTGCCCAAACAGTACAGAAGCCGGCCCTTTGAGAACTTCAATTCGTTCTAGATCCGCCGTTTCTTGAGCAGTACGACTGTTAAAAGAACCGCCACCACCAGCGTCTTCTCTCAGCCCATTTCTGTACTGTGTGGCAGAAAATCCCCGGACTAGAAAATTTTGCCCGCGATTACCAAAAGAACTAGCGAAGGTGACACCACCCACGTTACGCAGCGCTTCATCCAAGCGCACAGCTCCTTGATCTTCCAGAACCTGACGCGGAATCACCTGTATATTGGCGGGAATGTCCCGTAGTGGTGTATCTGTCCTGGTTGCAGTGGAACCTTCTCTGACACGATACCCACTTTGCTCACCTGTCACCACTAATTCAATCGGCCGATCATCTTGGGTTAATGGTTCTTCCTCTGGTGTTTCACTCTCAGGTTCCTCTGGTTCAGGCTGCTGTGGTGGCTGCATCGCAGTTGTCGCCGGTGTCAAACCCAAAATTAACCCTTCATCACTGTCAAATAACTCGACATTCGGCAATCCTGTTTCACCCGCCACTGTCACGCGGATAGTATTGGCATCAAAATTAGTAACCGTGATTTCCGTAATCCCCTTCACTGGGTTTGGTGAAGTGAATGTGAACGCATCACCACTAGGTAAACGCAATTGAGCATTAGGAATATCAGCAATAAAGTTATTACCTGCACTGCGATTTGTAATTTGCAGCTGTTCTCCTTGAGTTGTTTGTAAAATTATTTTTACACCATTTTCAGTAGCATTAGCTTGCACTCCACTAATAATAATTAGAGATTGGGGCATTGCAGCTTGAGATATTGATACTGTACTTGCAGGTATTTTTACCTCATTCACATCGGGAATTGCCCAAACAGGTCTAACTGTAATCACCATTCCAGTTAACCATAGGCCTGTGAATAATCGTAGTCTTTTTGACATCTATATCTTACACCAGTTAGTAATCTCTTTCAAGAAAGAGTACAATAACTTGCCTGTTATTTAGAATACTTATTCAGCTGCAAGACGGATTTTTTTAGACAGTTGACGGATTTTTTATAAACTAACAGCTAATTGCTGTCATTTAACTTGTTGATGAATAATCATTACAACTTTTCAGCCGATAGTGTTTAGGATTAACACCGAACCGTTTACGAAAAGCGGCAGCAAAACAACCTTGGTTTGCATAACCAACAGCACGCGCCACGTCTTTAATACTCGTTTGTCCTTCCAAAAGCAGTTGACGCGATAATTCCATGCGGTATTGATGCAAATAGCCAAAAACAGTTGTACCAAATACTTGATGAAAACCAATTTTCAACTTGTAATCATTTAATCCTACTTGACGTGCTAGTTCCATGAGTGAGGGGGGATGATGAATATTTTGAACTAAAATGAATTTCGCTGCATGAATTCTTTCAATATCATCCTTTTTTAGGACAACTGATTTCTCTGTATGTTTTTTATATTGGGCAATTTGCTCTAATTTAAGAGCAATCAATTCTAAACATTTACTTTCTAAATATATATATTTAGTTATTCCCTGAAAGGGACAGTTAATAATTTGTTCTAATGGTAAATACATTTCTGGAGTAATTATGTTTGTTTCACAAAACTCTGGTTCCCTATTACCTTTTATTAGCCCTTCTATCAAATCTGTTAAAATACTTGGCAGTTTTTCGTTTTTATCTAAAATAAAACTTTGGAGTAAATCTTGGCTTTCTAAATGAATATCTGCTTTCTGTCGCCGCTTTTTAGAAAAAATAGTAAAATATTTTCTTTCTTCTAGTTTATCTATACCAACCCAATCAAAGAAACTTTGTGTACCATTTCGTTCTGTGTATGTGCCTGATAAATTAAATCCAAATTCTATAATTCGCTCTTGGTTAAATGGGCTATTATCAGATTCAATACATAAATCATCGTCAAATTCTTCATCAATAATCAGCAGTTCAATTCCTCGTAATTTAATACAACGACGATATCCTCTACCGAAGTTATGGGGACAGTAATTAATAAAATCCATAGTATCAGAGGGTTCTGGATAATAAGTATTTTGGTTAACCTGCTGCCAGATACGTTTATACTCTTCTTGAGGAATAAAGTTTACCATAAATAGGAAAATTTATCATTAAAGACTATAGTTAGCCTACCATGAATAGTTCAAATCTACTGAAGTGGACTAAGAATTTTGAGGGATATTTAGTCATCTTGAGATGACTTTTGCTATTAGACTGGGAATGAATTCCCAGTTGGGCTATGGGTTTCGCGTTAAGTTGACACGTGTGAACAATGTTGTGCCCTTATGATTATAGGACTTACGCAAAAGTCACGAAATTACGTCATTACGAGCGTAGCAACGTAATCGCCTCCAAGTCTGGGATTGCTTTCCTACACTACGTTTCGGTTGCAATGACAAATTTTGCTTGCGTAAGTCCTGGATTAATATGGTGATAATTAATAATGGCTTCCTGACTTGCGATGATGGACGGCTGTCACGCCTTCTTGATTTAACACTTTGCCATTTTCGACAGTTGCATAAACTAGCCAGTGATCGCCTGATTCTAAGCGATTTTTTACTGAACACTCTAAGTATGCTAAGGCATCATTGAGAATGGGAGTACCGTTTTCGGTTTCTTCAACAACAGAGACACCAGCAAATCTGTCTTGCGCTGGTTCAAAGGGTTTGAGGAAGTGTTTCATCAACCCCAAATGATTGCCTTCTTGAAGAATATTCAGAACAAATTTATTACCAGAGTGCATCAATAGTTCTAATGCACGGTCTTTGGCAACGGCTATGGTTAAACCAGGCGGATTAAAGCTAGCTTGAGCCACCCAGGAGGCTAACATAGCACTGGATATATCGCCTTGCTTGGCGGTGACGACACACAGGGAACCAACAATCCGACCTACGGCTTGTTCAACTGTGGTAGCGGGTACACTTTGCGAACGCACTTTTCTCGCTTTCTTCAGTGCTTGAGCAAAGTCGGTTCCTGCTTCTTCGCACAGTTGCAGGGTGACATCGTTGGGTTTGAATTTGACGCGGATGGTGTCGAACCCGAACCGATAGCCTGCGTCTTTGAGTTTACCTTCAATTAAATCAACTGCTTCACCACTCCAGCCAAAGGAACCAAATACACCCGCCAGTTTATTATTTGTGGCGGTGGATAGCACAATCCCTAAGGCTGTTTGCACTGGTGTGGGTGCATGGCCTCCGAGGGTGGGGGAACCGATGACGAAACCAGCCGCTTTATCTACAGCCGCCCGGATATCCTCTGGGTCGGTAAATTCGCAGTTAATTGATTCTACAGCCACGCCAGCTTTAGTGATGCCACGAGCGATCGCCTGCGCTAATGTTGCTGTGTTGCCATAGGCTGACGCATAAATCAATGCAACTGTCAAGTCAGATGAGGTTTGCTGTTGACTCCATTCTCGATAAGCTTTGGTCAGTTCAATTAAGCCATAGCGCACCAACGGCCCGTGTCCTGTGGCGTACAATCTCACGGGAAAATCGGCTAGTTTTTCCAAGGCGGTTTCTACTTGGCGGGCATGGGGTGCCATCAAGCAATCAAAATAATAACGGCGGTCTTCATTAATTGTCTCCCAACCTTCATCAAATACCTGATCGCCGCAAATATGCGCCCCAAACAACTTATCTGAGTAAAGGATTTCTGTTTGTGGGTCATAGGTACACAGTTCATCAGCATAGCGGGGGTTGGGAGTAGGAATGAACTGTAAATGATGTCCTTTGCCTAAATCTAGGGTTTCTTCCCCCCGCATGACGATAACTGGTAAGTCAGGATTTTCTAGCAATCCCCGCAAGTTTTTCGCCCCAGGATTTGAAGCCACAAAGGTAATTTGCGGTGCGAGTTCTAGCAATTTCTTCAAAGTCGCAGCGCGGTTAGGATTGACGTGACCAATAATCACGTAATCAATAGCTTTAATATCAAAGCGCTGCTGTAAAGCTGCTAAATAAATTTCCGTGAATGTTTCCCCTGGTGGGTCAATCAGGGCAATTTTATCGCCTTGAATCAAGTAGGAATTAGCAGTTGTTCCCTTAGCTAGGGCATATTCAATTTCAAATCTGAGTCTCGACCAACTGCGCGATCGCAGTACTATTGTATCTGTCCCGATGGGGAGGATTTGGACGTCACGGGGTTTGTTCATAATGTTTTGGGTGTCAGGTGTGGACTGAGCGAAGCCGAAGTCCACGGGGAGAAGTTAAGTAATGCCTGTAGGCTGAGCGGAGCCGTTCGCTTTAGTGTCTCCGAAGGAGAGGCCTGTTCCCTATTCCCTAATAGTGGTTTCCAACCTTACGATGATGTACCGCAGTTAAGGCTTCTGCCTTGCTGACGCGTCCGGCGTAGACGGTGCTGTATACTGCCCAGTGGTCGCCGCAATCCATGCGGCTGACGACTTCACACTCTACGTAAGCAAGGGCGTCGGTGAGGATGGGTGTGCCGTTTTCGGCTGCTTGGGTTCTCACGCCTTCAAAACGGTCAGCACCGGGGGCGAACCGCTTTAAGAAGTGCTTCATGAGTGTTTGATAGTTGCCTTCTTCTAAGACATTCAACACAAAGCAATCGCCTACTTGCATCAGGGATTCGATCGCCCGGTCTTTGGCGACTGCAATCGAGAATCCCAAGGGTTTGAAGCTTGCTTGACTTACCCAGGACGCTAGCATGGCGCTGGAAACATCGCCTTTTTTGGCAGTAATGATGTATAGTCCGCCACTGAGTCTACCTAAAGCTTTATCTAGGTCTGCACCTAGGGATTTCATGGCTTTGATGCTGCGATCGCGTGTCACCCATTGCCCTAAGTCTGTACCCGCTTCTTCACACTGCTTGTAAGTGTTTTCTGTGGGGGTTTGTTTAATGCGAATGGCTGGGAAAACTTCTGTCAAACCCAAGTTGCGGAATTTACTCAGTAAAGGATCTATCGGCTCATCATCGCCACCGCCTGTTTCAAATACGCCTATGGCTTGCTTTTCTTTGGCAGATCCTAAAACTGTACTGAGGGCAGCTTGGATGCTAGCAGCACTAGATGCGGGTGGTAAGCCAACAACTAACCCAGTACAACGGTTGACTAGTTCTCGTAGTTCTTGTAAATCAACTTCTGCACCCAAGTCTACAATTTCCACGGCGACGCCTGTTTTACTGATACCGTTACCAATGGCTTGGGCTAGGCGATCGCTATACCCATATTCAGAAACGTAAAATATCCCAACAGTGGTTTCTGCTTTGGTTTGGGTTTGACTCCAAGTGCGGTAGCGTCCGGTTAATTCGGCAACATTGTGGTGTAACAATGGCCCGTGACCAGTGGCGATCATCTTAATACTTGGCAGTTCCCCCATGCGCTTCATGGCAGACAACACCGACCGCGCATTTGGCCCCATCAGGCAGTCATAGTAATATCTAAAATCTGCTTCAATAGTTTTTAAATCTTCATCGAAGGTGCTATCTGAGCAATAGTGCATCCCGAAAGCATCGCAGGTGTAGAGAGTTTGGGTTTTGTGGTCGAAGCTAAAAATGGTGTCAGGCCAGTGTAAATTAGGGGCGATGACAAATTCAAATTCGTGACCATTACCTATATTTAGGCGATCGCCATTTTTCACGATCTTCTGCTTAAATGGCTGATGCACCAAATTCTCTAAAAATTGGATTGCTACCTTAGAAGCCACAACAGTGATTTCTGGAGCCATTTGTAGCAAATCTTTAACTAAGCCACTATGGTCTGGTTCGGTGTGGCTGATAATCAAATAATCAATCTCTTGGGGGTTGATTAATCCGGTGAGGGTATCAAAATACAACTGGCGAAACTTTTCATGAGAAGTATCAACCAAAGCAATCTGCTCACCGCGAATCAGAAATGAGTTGTAGGTGGTGCCATTTTGCAGACCAAATTCAATATCGAAGCGATCCCGATCCCAATCCAAAGAGCGAATTGCTGTAGTATGTTCAGCAATTTCCACAGTCTGTATGGTGAGCCTTTTTTCAGTTCTTTCGGTGAGCGCTACCATAACTCCCCTCCTTGACAAATGAGTATTTTTTCCTCTGACACTATTGTGACACGGGTTGTTTGTTAAGTTTTATTAAAAAATCTATAGCTGACTTAAAAAAATTAAAAGTGTGAACCTGGACGACGAACAAAGAAATACAGAGAATGTTTGGCTAGCTTTGATGGTGGGGAATTCCCGACTACATTGGGCATTATTTATCAACGACAGCCTGGATGCAACTTGGAATACTGAACATCAACCTGAGTCAGGTATACAGCAAATTGATTTCCCCCGCGCAATTCTCCCCCCATCGCTCTCATCGCCCTCACCTCTCCTCCTCGCCTCCGTAGTCCCCAGTCAGACTAAAATTTGGCAAACTTACCCCCATTTGCGAGTGATTACCTTAGACCAAGTACCCCTGTTAAATACATATCCCACACTAGGAATTGACCGCGCCTTAGCTTTGTGGGGTGCGGGAAAACAATGGGGTTTTCCTATGCTGGTAATTGATGCGGGAACAGCACTGACTTTTACCGGTGCAGATGCTAACCGTAGTTTGGTAGGTGGGGCGATTTTACCGGGACTAGGTTTACAATTTGCGACTCTCAATCAAAAAACCGGACAATTACCACAGGTAGAGACACGACTAATCGCGCCTCTACTACCTCCACGCTTTGCACTCAACACATCCCAAGCAATTGAAAGCGGCGTGATTTACACTTTAGTGGCTGGTATCAAAGATTTTATTGTCGAGTGGTGGCGATTATTTCCCGAAAGTAATATTACCATTACTGGAGGCGATCGCCTGTTGTTGGTAAATTATCTTGAGGCTCAATTTCCGGCAATCGCTAAACGATTATATGTAGAACCAAACTTAATTTTCTGGGGAATGCAGAAAATCATGATGGGAAATAATTAACAAACATCTGCATTCTCATTGTTAGATACTCATCCTCTGAGTCAAGTAACACATCCAAAAGTAGATCCAAGAATTCAAATCTGGCTACAATCTCTCAGAAAAGATCAAATTACTATACGTATACCAGAAATAGCTGATTGTGAACTGCGACGGGAACTATTGAGACAAAGAAAACACAAAAGTATAGACCGTCTCAACAAACTTAGCCAAATTTATCTTATACCAATCACTCCTGAAACTATGCAAAAAGCAGCCGAGTTATGGGCTTGGGTACGAAACCAGGGAAAACCTACAGCCAGTAAAGATAGTTTAGATGGTGATGTAATCCTTGCTGCTCAAGCTATTATCCAATTAAGGAGTTTTAAAGAGGTCATAATTGTTACTACAAATTTAAAACATATATTGAGATTTGAGCATGAAGGAATATTTGTCAAAGATTGGCAAAAAACTCTCAATGACTTTAATATTTGATAACTATAGTCATTCCTAATAATACCTCCACAACTAAGTTTTGCAACTCAAAGAGGATTGCCATATAAGAAATATGAGTAGAAAAGGTAAGCACTTTTTTTATATTCCCTATCACCAATTTCCCTGAACAAAATCTTGAATATCGCCAGCCACAACTGTAGCCGAAGATTCTGGTAAATCGTTTCCGGCGTGGGCGATAATTTTAAAATCGACTTTAGGCAGTAATTGAGTGTAGGTCTGACTCTTGGCTAAGGCGTAAGGTGTGTCTTTACCACCCTGTAAAATCAACGCCGGAACTTCAATCAAATACAAGCGGTTTTGTAGTAATTCTGCTGTAATTTCTGGGCGCTGTCTTTGAAATAGTAAATGGCTAGCGATTGGGTATTCTAATAAGGTTTGACGCTGCTGCAAATTCTGTTCTATTTTTTCATGCCAACCCAAAATTTTAGTTAAAGGACGCAGCAATTTTAACAGTTTTACTATTAGGGGTGACAAGTTAACCAAATGCCGCAATTTCTGTAAATACTTTTCTTGTCCTTCTATCTCTACACCTTCAGGAGATAGCAGTACTAAACCATAAACTTGTTCTGGATATTTTAAAGCATAGCTAGCAGCAATCCATCCTCCCAGGGAATGTCCTACTAAATATACTTTTTCTAACTTCAAAGCTTGCAGAAATTCAGCTAGACACTCTACTTGTAAATCAATTGAGTGGTGAATGTTAGGATTTTCCGATTCACCAAATCCTAATAAGTCTGGTGCAAAGCAATGGAATTCTTGTGACAATGATTCTATTACCGATACCCATTGACTGCTATCGTTCCAAGCACCGTGTAAAAAAATTATAGGAGTTCCTGCACCAGCTTCCCGCCAAAATAATAGCCCTTGAGAGAGCTTTCTTCGGGAGTTATAAAATAACGTATCCATCTGAATTTTAGAATTTAAGTTTTAGCAGATAGTAGATTTTCGATAAAATCCCCGATTTTAACTGCGAATAAATGATGATGAACGCTGATAAAAGTGTTAATTATCCGCGTGCATCTACGTCTATTTATCTTTGAAAACCGGAAATTAGCATAAGCTAACATATCATTATGCCAGTGTTGTCAAACCGTTTAAATAGTCTTGTAACTGCCGAGAGTGATCATGAGACATTGGTTCTGATGGTAGAGAGTTGGGAGAGAAAGCGCAGATTTCCATGACTTCTAAAGTATCCTGAACTTCCATTGTTCCGTCTACTTCTGCTTCTACAACTACACAAATAGAATGGATTCTGGGATCGCGTTCTGGCGAAGAATAAACTCCCACCAATCGCCGAATTTTCACCAAATCTAGTCCAGTTTCCTCTTGTAATTCTCGGTGGACTGTTGTAGGAATATCTTCTCCCCAGTCTACCATGCCTCCCGGTAATGCCCAGCGACCATCGTCGCGTCGTCGTATCAAAACAATCCGACCGTCTGGCAAAATTGGGATGACACTGGTACCAGTAATGGGATGACGGAATATTATACCCAATACTGTTTGTCCAATACGCCATAAGCTACGTGTGGACTGGATAGCTGTCGCAAAAAAAGCAAGAACGTTCAATCTGAAAATTATATAGGGTTGTATTATGATAGTTCCTTACCACCGAACATAGATTCAACCTCATTTAGTGTTGAACTGTGTTTTACACAAAAATGTTTGTGGCTTGGGCTTTTATTCTGACGCTGCCGCAGAATATGTCGATTTTAGCATCTGATCACCAAGAAAGGTTTTGTATTTTTTTACACATGAAGACTAAAATTCTCACTTTTTATATTAATTAGGAGGTTTCTATTTTTTGTCTCAATCTAGATTTATTGATAACAAACTTCAGTTGATATCAATAAAGATAACCATTAGTTTATGTCAATGCAAAAACATCAACCAAGGGTTATTTCCTGATTGGTAGAATAATTCTCCCTAATATGGTCTGCAATTGAATCAAAGTGGTTAGTGTATGGCAACAGACTGTATATACATAGCGCAAAATTTAACTAATTGTGCATATATTTACATAAATTAGATTAATAAATCTTAATTAATGACGTTTTTTAGGATTTTTGCGATTAAATCGCTGTATATCGCATATCTTAACAAGTGGAGTTGAGATCGAGAACTATTGATCAGCAGCCTGGAATCTATGTGAACGATGATGTGCTTGCTATGGCTAGCTAATGCAAGGATAACTCTAAATTCTATTGACACCATAAAATCTCATACGGTAGAATGGTATGCTGTCTAAAGAATTAAAATTCTAGACTAGGCTAAAACTGTATCAATAACACGAGTGGATGATATTGCCTAGTTACGATTTTTGTTGTTTATTAATGAGGTGAACATGGCTAAGCGCCGCAATCCGAAAAAAGAAAAGGCGCTACGGAACCAGGCGTATGCCAGAAAGTTTCGTAAACGGACAACGACAGGAAGAATGCAAAGAAGGTTCCAACAAAGACCACCGAAGAGTGAAGAGGATGAAGGAGCAGCAGCAGTTGATGCTGAATAAAGCGTCTAAAATCCTTGTTCTTTGAGTCTTCTAAATTTTTAGGGCGTACACATGTACGCCCTTATTTATTAGTAGGGCATGGCGCAAAGTTCGTAGTAAGCACTAATCTATGGGTTCTCCGAAGCCTTACAGTGCTTAAGAATCAAGGACTAAAGTCCTGACTACAAAACTTTTAATACTCACAGTTCAAGCGATAGACCACTAGTTTCCAGTCTTCAAGGTAGCGCGGGCTTTGAGGAGTTCCTCTCTTACTTGTGTAAAACCTGTACCACCATAGCTGTTACGGGCTGCTACAACTTGACGGGGGGATATGGCTTCATAAATATCTGCGGCAAATGCTGGGTGCAGTTGTTGCCATTCTTCTAAGCTCAAATCTTTGAGAAGTTTACCTGCGGCAATGCTGGTTTTTACTACTTTACCTACGAGATTATAGGCTTCTCGAAAGGGAACACCCCGTGTTGCTAAATAATCTGCCACATCGGTAGCATTAGAAAAATCTTCTGTAACCGCTTGTGTTAAGCGCTGGGTACGAAATTCTAAACCTTCTCGGAATAAAATTGTCATTGCTTCCAGGCAGGCTTTAACAGTGTTGACACTATCAAACAGACCTTCTTTGTCTTCTTGTAAGTCTTTGTTGTATGCCAAGGGTAGCCCCTTCATCATCACCAACATCGCCTGGAGATGACCAAACACCCGCCCGGTTTTACCCCGCACCAATTCTGGCACATCGGGGTTTTTCTTTTGAGGCATGATGCTAGAACCAGTGGCGCAGTTATCTTTGAGGGTGACAAAGCGAAATTCTTCGGATGACCAGAGAATCACTTCTTCCGAGAGGCGGCTGAGGTGAACCATAATCAAGCTAGCAGCACAGAGAAACTCAATTGCAAAGTCACGATCGCTAACTCCATCCAGGCTGTTAGCATAAATATTGTTAAATTGCAAGAGATTAGCTGAGTAGTGGCGGTCAATAGGAAAGGTGGTTCCTGCTAAAGCACCACATCCAAGAGGGGAGATGTTCACTCTTCCTTGCACATCTCCCAGGCGTTCCCAGTCGCGTTGTGCCATGTGAAAGTACGCCAAGAGGTGATGAGCCAAACTCAGGGGTTGGGCGCGTTGCAGGTGGGTATAGCCAGGAATCAGCGTTTCGATGTTGGTTTCAGCTATATCTACTAAAACGGTTTGAAATTCCCTTAATTGACTCTTGATTTGTTGAATTTGGTCGCGGAGATAGAGTCTGGTGTCAGTACCTACTTGGTCATTGCGCGATCGCGCAGTGTGTAGCTTTTTCCCGACATCGCCGACAATCTCTGTCAATCGCCGTTCCACAGCAAAATGTACATCTTCGGCGTCAATCCCTGGCTGAAATTTGCCCTGCCGATATTCTTGACGAATTTGTTCTAAACCTGTGAATAATTGCTCTCCTTCTTCTGGGGAAATAATGCCAGTATGAGCCAGCATTTTGGCATGAGCTTGGGAGCCAGTCAGGTCATATTCTATTAATGCAATATCAAAACCTATACTGGCATTAAAACGGGCGATCGCCGGATGCAACGCTGATTCAAATCGCTGACTCCAAGTTTGTTCTTTGGTCATAGATACAAAGGGATTAGGTGCTGGGGAATGGTCAACAGTTAAGGGTAGAGAGTCAAGAGTCCAGAGTCAAGGATTATTCTTGCCCTCATTTCCCTAATGACGCCAGTTTGCTTAAGTCGGGAAACCCGCCCACGCAACTGGCTCCCCAATGCCTTATTCCTATCAACCGTAGCTAGTTAAATTCCGAATCATATAACCAATAACCAAACCAATCAACAGGGCCCAGACTTGACCTGTTTGGATAAAGTGACTCCAAGCTTTTTGCATTTGACCGACAATGTTGGGATCAGTGATGTTTTGGGCTAACAGAGATACATTTACAGGTAAATGCCAAAATAACTGAGATATCGAATCGCTGAAATAGTGCATATTTGCTGATTCAGAAGTGATGGGCTGCATCACTGAGAATATACTGAGTAATGCAGATGACCTTAATGTCATAACCTCAAGATGCAGGTAATGCCAACCGCAATTTCTCGGCTGTTCGCAAAATTTGCCCCGCCAACACTGCTGCACCAAAGCCATTATCAATATTAACTACACCCACTCCAGCGGCACAGGAGTTGAGCATTGTCAATAAAGGTGCTAATCCGCCGAAACTTGCACCATAACCAACGCTGGTAGGTACAGCAATCACCGGACAATCTGCCAAACCAGCAACTACACTGGGTAATGCACCTTCCATGCCTGCTACTACAATCAACACAGATGCTGACTCAATGACATGGCGGTTATTCAATAAACGGTGAATCCCAGCAACGCCGACATCCCAAAGACGTTGGACACGGAATCCTGAAAGTTCGGCAGTCACAGCCGCTTCTTCCGCAACTGGTAAATCAGCAGTACCAGCCGAAAGAATGCTAATTACACCTGCAAATTGTGGTTCGATGTCAGGGGGAGTAATGGCACAAATTCGCGCCAAATTGTAGTACTGCAAACCTCTAACTTGAGATTGCAGTGCATTATAAACTGCTGGTTCGATCCTAGTTGCCATCACCACCGGATTACGCTGGCGCATCACCTCCATAATTTGAGCAATTTGCTCAGGAGTCTTTCCTGGCCCCCAAATCACTTCCGGAAAACCAGTTCTCAGTTGACGATGGTGGTCGATTTTGGCAAACTCGCCCACAGATTCATAGGCTAGGTCTTTGAGGGAGTCTAGTGCCACTTCTGGGGTCACTTTACCATTGGCAACCGCTTCTAAGAGCGATCGCAAAGCTTCAGGTTGAGTCACGGTTCTTGCGGGTATTGGGTACTGGGAACTGGGGACTAGATAATTAATTATGTCTTTATACCTAAGATCCAGCCCCTTATTGAGTTACTTTAATTTCATGAATATTCCAGAATGCGCCAGCAAGAGCAGAGAATTTGATACCTTCAAAACGATTTCGCACTGCTGACATGGAATAGGCACTAACTAAGTGGATTAATGGTAAATTTTCTTGAGTTAGCTTCTGCGTTTGAGCATAAATTGCTTTGCGCTTATTTTCGTCTAATTCTCTAGCAGCCTGAATGTAAAGTTCACCGATTTTTGCTTCCCAAGGAGCAACTTCTCTACCTTCAATCGGTTTTTGTCCTGCTTGAGGTTTTTGATTAAATAAGTGCGAGCCACCATCTGGAGACCAAAGATTAGCACTATCATTCGGTTCTAATCCTGCACCAAATCCAATCAATCCAGCATCATAGTCTAAGGTGTTAGAAATCTTGTCTGTGTATGTATTCCATGCTAGAGGTGTAAAATCTACTTGAATACCAATTTTGCTCAAGTCTCGCTTGATTTGCGATCCTATAGCTTCACGGATCTTATTACCAGCATTCGTGAGCAACGTGAACCGAACAATGTTTCCTTGAGCATCTGTTAGCTGACCTTGTTCATTATATTTAAATCCTGCTTTTGTTAACAGTTGTCTTGCTTTTTCTGGATTATAATCGTAGACTTTGATTCCTTTTTCAGGCGAAATATAATAAGGACTTTGCACTGCTAGAGGTGAATTTTGTAAACTCCCCAAACCACGAAAAGTGTTGTTAAGCATCGTCTGGCGGTCAATAGCATAAGCTACTGCTTGTCGAAATTCCAAAGTATTAAACCAACGTGATTTAATGGGATCTATTAATGGTTTACCTGCTCTTGTACCTTTATTCAAATTGAAAAATATAAAAGTCACACTAGAAGTAGGCCCACCATTATATATTTTGAAATTACCCTGTTTTTCCTGGACTTTAAGCAACGAAAAATAGTCTGGTGTCACTCCTACAGTATCTAAACCGCCAGAACGAAATTGCAACAAAGAAGTGTCTGTTGATTCTACAATTTGCCAAATAATTCGTTCAATATATGGCTGGGGATTACCTTGAGCATCTTTGCGCCAAAAATAGGGATTACGCCGAAAAATTATGCGTTGGCTAGTATCATAACGTTCTAACTTATAGGGGCCATTGACGATCAGTTCATCTGGTGGTGTATCAACGCCCCATTTTTGTAAAAACTTCGGTTTGCCATCGCCATCTTTTGTGGTTACTGATTCTCGCAGTGCATGAGCTGGTAGAATCGGGGCACTGGTTGTGGTGCGTAAAAAGGGAGCAAATGGTTCTGGCACTGTAAACTCAACCCGGCGATTATCGAGTTTTTTGACACTAGGCAGTTGCCGATTTTCCCCGATTTTCATCACATCTCGGACATCTGTAGGAATTGCTTCATTGAGATAAATGTTGTTGTAGGTAAACACGACATCGTCTACCGTTAGTGGTTGCCCATCAGACCACTTCAAATTTTCCCGCAGAGTAAAAACTATTTTTAATTTATCATCAGAAACTTCCCAAGATTCTGCTAAGGCTGGTTCAATCTTACCTGTTTCGTAGTTTTCAGTAATTAATCCTTCGTAAGTGAGACCAAAAATGTTTGGTGATTCGGCACTTAGAGCATAGTTAAAGGTTTTGGGGTCGCTGAGAATACTAGTTACTAATTGGGGTACTTGAGCAGACGCTGTTTTATAGTTTGCTGGGTTACAGGCAATAACTGTTATTGCTGTAGCTAAAGCCAAAACTATTAGTAACCAAAAACGTTTAATTACGGAAAATATATTAGTGGATTGCATAGTTTAAATACTTGAAAAGAAGATTTGTGATTTGATTAAAATACTCGATTCATTGAGATTATAGTCCTGAGTGAAAAATCTGTTGTGCCGTCAAATTTGATTCAGGGAAAGTCAGCGATATAATGCGGTCGTTACCTCGAAACTTGAATTAATGCTGTTTTGGGAATGGAATAAGGTAAACCGTAACGAACGTACTCTAAAGTAATTTTTTCCCCTAAATAACCAACAATATCTTCATGATCCCCCAACGGTTGAGCCATTTCAACAATTGCTCCATTATCTAACTCATAGTGCTTACCGGAGTTTTCTGGAATCCATTCCAGAAATGCTGCAACTGTATATTGGCTTAGTTAATGCTTGAGTCATAGCTAAGTTCCTCCAAGAACAGTTAATCAATCAGCAGCTACCAACAAAACAACAGCATAGGCACATATACCTTCTTCTCTGCCAACAGGGCCTAATTTTTCGTTGGTGGTAGCTTTGATGCCAATTTGATTGGGTTGTAATCCTAAAACAGCTGCTAGCTTGTCGCGCATCTTCTCAATATGAGGTTTCAATTTGGGACGTTCTGCTACCACTACAGAGTCTATATTGCCTACTTGCCAACCACGATCGCCTATCAGCTGATTTACTTGACTTAATAACACTAAACTATCTGCACCTGCCCATTGGGGATCACTGGGAGGAAAATAATGACCAATATCTCCCAGAGATAGGGATCCTAACATGGCATCCATAATCGCATGGGTCAGCACATCAGCATCACTATGCCCCAATAAACCCAGATTATGGGGAATTTTCACCCCTCCTAAAATTAAAGGGCGATCGCTCACCAGTTGGTGAATGTCGTAGCCGTTACCAATACGGATTTTTGTCATTTGTCATTTGTTATTGGTTGTTTGTGATTAGGAATAGGGAATGGGTTATTCCTCCCTTTCTCCCTCATCTCCCCTTGCTTCCTGCTCCTGATTCCATTTTTCCAGGAGATCGGGACGGCGATCGCTTGTTCTTTGAATCTGCTGTTCATAACGCCATCTGGCTATAGCAGCATGATTCCCAGAAAGCAAAACATCAGGGACTTTCCAACCGCGAAAATTGGCTGGACGAGTATATTGAGGATAATCCAACAACCCTTCTTCAAAACTTTCTGCTGTCAGGGACTCTTTTTTGCTTACGGTGCCTGGTATGAGCCGAACTACGCCGTTAATTAAAGCCATTGCTGGAATTTCTCCGCCAGTCAGAATAAAATCGCCTAGAGATACCTCACGCGTGACTAAATGCAGCACCCGCTCATCTACTCCCTCATAATGTCCACAAATCACGACTAATTGGTCATAATTGGTGGCTAATTCTCGTAAAAGAGGCTGATTTATGGTTTGACCTTGAGGACTCATTAAAATGATCTCTCGGCGAGGTAGAGTCGGTATTGACTCCACAGCCTTAAAGATAGGTTCTGGCTTCATCAGCATCCCCACCCCACCCCCATAAGGTTCATCATCAACTTTCCGGTGCTTATCAGTGGTAAAATCCCGTGGATTAACCAGATGCACCTGGGCAATCTGTCTGGCTAAGGCTTTGCTCAACAGCCCCGAACTCAAAACAGAGGTAAAACAGTCAGGAAAAAGCGTAACTATATCAAAGCGCACAGTTATTCGTATTCGAGAACACTAATCTTAAATTTGAATGGCTAGCAAAGACAATCAGCCAATGTCGAGTGAAACTAGATGATGAACTTCGTCAATAGTATCTAAAAGTACCAGAAAACTCAGATTCTTATGGGATCAAAAGTTTTTCTAATTACTTAATTTATGTTTAAATATTGTCACAACTACGTTTAAATTAATAATCTGACCAAGTTAACAACTTCCAGGATGCATCGAGCCAGCCTCAGAACAAAGCGTGTCCAGACCTACTTGCCCCACTCCAGGGCGCAGCCCATCTCCTTAGTCCCCCAAGCAAGATTTTCCCAGTCTGGAATAAAGTGGACAGGTGAAAAACAAGGCGTTGGCTTCGAGGAACGGCAACGGACATCTTAAGACTGAAGTGCCGTGTGGATCAAGCGAGAAGCAGGAGTGGTTGCTTGTTTGTTGCCAATCCCGACTTCAAAAAAGTGTCCTCCCCAAGATGCAGAGCGCAAAAATATTCAGGTTACTGAACCTTGTTAAATTCACATGCCATTCGCCACAAGCCGGGAAACCCCTCCGGGGAACGGCAGTCCACTCGGTGGTTCCTACCGCATGTGTGGCTGCACTCACCGTCCACGGCGATGGCTCCTGAAGTTGTTGACAGGAGAAACACAATGCCGCAATTAAAAGCTAAATCGCTGGAAATGAGGACACCCCAAGCAACTAAAACCGCCGTTCTGGTTATCGGAGGCGCAGAAGACAAAGTTCATGGACGCGATATCCTCAGAACTTTTTTTGGTCGTGCTGGTGCTAGCAAGGCCTATATTACAATTATTCCATCTGCCTCACGCGAACCCGCCATCATTGGTGGTCGGTACATTCGCATTTTTGAAGAAATGGGTGCTAACAAGGTCGAGATTTTAGACATTCGGGAACGGGAACAGTGCGAAGCCTCCCAAATCAAAGCATCCTTGGAAGCCTGTACTGGGGTATTTTTGACAGGAGGAGATCAATTGCGCCTCTGTGGTGTGTTGGCAGATACGCCAGCAATGGAAATTATCCGCCACCGAGTTAGAGCCGGGCAATTGACTTTGGCAGGCACCAGTGCTGGGGCAGCAGTAATGGGGCATCACATGATTGCTGGTGGCGGTAGTGGTGAATCGCCAAATCGTTCCCTAGTAGATATGGCAACAGGTTTAGGCTTTATTCCCGAAGTGATTGTAGACCAACATTTCCACAACCGGAATCGCATGGGGCGATTGATTAGTGCGATCGCCGCTCATCCTGATCGTTTAGGTATTGGTATTGATGAAGATACCTGTGCCGTATTTGAGCGGGATGGTTGGTTACAAGTCATGGGCAAAGGTAGCGTGACTATTGTTGATCCCACCGAGGTCACTCACACCAATGAACCCCATGTCGGAGCGAATGAACCCCTGACAATTCACAACTTACGACTGCATATCCTCAGCTACGGCGATCGCTTCCACCTGTACCAGCGCACTGTTCTGCCTGCTGTACACCGCATCTCCAGCTGACGGAATAGAGTATCTGAGGTTACACTGACATTGATCGCCTATTTATTTCTTCCTGTAGAAAAATCGTAGAAATACCATGTAAAAAGAAAAAACTGTTTGTAATGAACAGTTTAGCGATCAATTTCAGTAAGAAACTAGAATTTTGGTTCCGAATCTCCATCTACCTATTCCCATGAGAATCCTCAAGATCCAGACCTTACGCGGCCCAAACTACTGGAGCATTCGACGCCACAAGCTGATCGTCATGCGCCTCGATTTAGAAACCCTTGCCGAGACGCCCTCGAATGAAATCCCTGGCTTTTATGAAGGATTAGTGGAGGCACTGCCAAGTCTGGAGGGTCACTATTGCTCGCCTGGCTGTCGTGGTGGTTTTCTGATGCGAGTGCGAGAAGGCACAATGATGGGTCATATCGTAGAACACGTAGCCCTAGAACTCCAGGAATTAGCTGGAATGCATGTCGGCTTCGGTCGCACCCGTGAAACCGCCACGCCTGGTGTTTACCAGGTAGTGATTGAATACCTGAATGAGGAAGCGGGACGCTATGCAGGACGAGCAGCAGTGCGGCTGTGCCAAAGCATAGTTGATCGAGGTCGTTATCCCAAAGCCGAACTAGACCAAGACATCCAAGACCTAAAAGACTTCTGGCGTGATGCTTCCCTAGGGCCTTCTACAGAAGCGATCGTCAAAGAAGCAGAAAAAAGAGGTATTCCCTGGATGCAACTGGGGGCACGCTTCTTAATTCAGCTGGGCTATGGCGTGAATCAAAAGCGGATGCAAGCCACAATGACCGACAACACGGGCATTTTGGGAGTAGAGCTAGCTTGCGACAAAGAAGCCACCAAACGCATCCTTGCTGCTTCTGGAGTGCCAGTACCCAGAGGTACAGTAATTAACTTCTTAGACGATTTGGAAGAAGCTATTGAATATGTTGGTGGTTATCCCATTGTCCTCAAGCCATTGGATGGCAATCATGGACGCGGGATCACCATTGATATTAGAACTTGGGAAGAAGCTGAAGCAGGCTATGAAGCAGCCAGACAAGTTTCTCGGTCAATCATAGTTGAGCGATATTACGTCGGACGAGATCATCGGGTGTTGGTGGTAGATGGCAAGGTAGTGGCAGTAGCCGAACGTGTGCCAGCTCACGTAGTGGGCAACGGCAGATCCAGCATCGCTGAACTGATTGAAGAAACTAACCTTGACCCCAATCGTGGTGAGGGACACGATAACATCCTCACCAAGATTGAGCTAGACCGCACTAGCTACCAATTACTAGAAAGGCAAGGCTACACTCTCAACAGTGTGCCACCCAAAGGGACAATTTGTTATCTGCGCGCCACAGCTAACTTGAGTACAGGCGGTAGTGCGGTAGACCGTACCGACGAAATCCACCCAGAAAACGTCTGGTTAGCACAAAGGGTAGTCAAGATTATCGGTTTGGATATCGCCGGGCTTGATATTGTGACTTCCGATATTAGTCGCCCCTTAAGAGAGGTAGATGGCGTCATTGTCGAAGTTAACGCCGCCCCTGGCTTTAGGATGCACGTCGCTCCTAGTCAAGGTATCCCCCGTAATGTAGCTGGTGCAGTGATGGACATGTTGTTCCCCAACGAACAATCCAGCACTATTCCTATCCTGAGTGTCACGGGCACCAATGGCAAAACTACAACCACCAGACTCCTGGCACATATTTATAAGCAGACAGGCAAAGTAGTAGGCTATACCACTACGGACGGGACTTATATCGGTGATTACTTAGTAGAAGCAGGAGATAATACAGGCCCTCAAAGCGCCCATCTCATCCTGCAAGATCCGACAGTAGAAGTGGCAGTATTAGAAACAGCTCGTGGCGGCATTCTCCGTTCTGGACTGGGCTTTGAAGCTACAAATGTAGGTGTGGTGTTAAATGTTGCTGCCGACCACTTAGGCATAGGCGACATCGATACTATTGAACAGTTAGCCAATCTCAAGAGTGTAGTCGCTGAAGCTGTACTTCCTGATGGTTATGCAGTACTCAACGCCGACGATCGCCGAGTCGCCGCTATGGCAGAAAAAACTAAAGCTAACATTGCTTACTTCACCATGAACCCAGACTCGGAATTAGTGCGGAAGCACATCCAAAAGGGAGGAGTAGCAGCAGTATATGAAAATGGCTACCTGTCAATTGTCAAAGGTGATTGGACGCACCGGATTGAAAGGGCAGAACAGATACCCTTGACAATGGGTGGACGGGCACCATTTATGATTGCTAACGCTTTAGCCGCCAGTTTAGCGGCATTTGTCCAAAACGTGACAATCGAGCAAATTCGGGCTGGCTTAAAGACATTTCGGGCGTCGGTGAGTCAAACGCCAGGACGGATGAACCTATTTAATTTAGGTAAGCACCATGCTTTGGTAGACTATGCCCACAACCCAGCTAGTTACGAAGCTTTAGGTGCATTTGTCCGTAACTGGACAACAGGACAGAGAATTGGTGTAGTGGGCGGCCCTGGAGATCGCCGTGACGAAGACTTTGTTACCTTGGGCAAATTAGCGGCAGAAATATTTGACTACATTATTGTGAAAGAAGACGACGATACTCGTGGACGTCCACGGGGATCAGCCTCTAATTTGATTACTAAAGGCATTACCCAAGTTAAGCCCAATGCACGTTTTGAATCAATTCTCGATGAAACCCAAGCAATTAATAAAGGTTTGGATGTGGCTCCTGAAAACAGCTTGGTGGTAATTTTGCCAGAAAGCGTCAGCCGTGCTATTAAACTAATTAGAGCGCGTGGTGTAGTCAAAGAGGAAACACAACAACAAAATACGCCCACAACGATCGTAGATAGTCAAAATGGGGTGACACCTTCTTCTGTGATCAATACACTACTTTAGTAGATAATAGAGACACCATAAATTAAGTCAAGTACTTTACAGAGAGCGGTTTGAAGATTGGTTTACCACTCTCATAACTTCAGAAGCCCAAACACACCAGTTCAGTCAACTGCCGCTCCGTCTCTATTAAGGACTATTATTTTTCTTGTTCTGGATTACTATCTTCACTGGGACTTTTGAGTTCCTCCTTAAAACCTTTAAGGGTTTTACCAAGTGCATTACCTAGTTCGGGAATTTTTTTCGGGCCGAAAATTAAGATGGCGATGACAGCAATCACCGCAACTTCTGGCCATCCTAGTCCAAATAACATAATCGTTTCCTCAAAAGGATATTTACTTAACTTTAACTGGTTATTATTTGTTAAAGGTTAAGAGCGGAGCCGGAGACTCCGAAAGCTCCGGTCAAGTCTCAAAGAGCACAAATTATTGGTGGATAGCTATTGCCTATCTAGTAATTTCTAAACCTAGCCAATTGCTTAATTCATGAGCTAGCCATTCCAGTTCAACGTCAGATTTAATCCCATCGTCAGTACCACCAAGTTGATATTTGTTAACTCCTGCCCAAATATCTAATTTTGGTAACACTCGAATGCGATCGCCTTGAGAATCTTTAGTAAAGTGTTCTGGAATACAAATTAGCTTCGTAATACTATTTTTCGGGGATGGACGCAGGTGACGGAATTTGAATCCCAATAAATCATAGGTTAAATCAATTTGTTGGTGATTGATACATAGTCGTGTGCGCCCTAATAAACTAAACAAAAAACCATAGATCATGAAACCGCCAGCAGCCCAAAAAGGTAGTGAAAATAAAGCAAAAGGTAGGTTGATCGGGAAAGGAGCGGAAAGAGCGCCAATTGTCCAAAATAAAATAAATGAATTCCAGGCGATCGCAAATAAACCCAAAAATACCATTGATAATTGAAAGCCTATTGGGGGAATGATAATTTCTAGAAAATCCTCGTTTTTATGCAGTTGAATTTTGCTACCAGCTGGTTTGCCGAGACTTAAAGCCGTGGTATTTAGCAACTGTGATGCCTCTAAAGCCTTGAGTGCTTCAGTAGCAGAACTTAAACGCCTCTCTAAGCTAGGTTCAGTCAACTGTCGTAACCACTTACTCAAACCTGGACTGAGATTAGCCTCTTGCTCAAACTGCATACGACAATCCTTTTGGGGTAAATCGGCTGGATGAATACCCGTTACTAAATAAATTAAAGTCGCACCTAAGCTATAAAGGTCAGAAGCAGGAACAGTGCGCCCACCAAATTGCTCTGGTGGCATATAACCGTAGGTTCCCACTACAGTCCGGGTTGCACCTTCTGTAACCAAGGCAGTTTGCACCGAACCAAAATCTATCAGGTAAACTTGACCAAGACTATTGCCGGAGCGCTCCCCCAATAAAATATTGCTGGGTTTAAGATCACGGTGAATTACTGGTGGATGTAGCCCATGCAGGTAAATGAGAATTTCTAAAAGTGCTTTAGCTATTTCTTTAACTTCATCTTCTGTAAAAGTTCGCCCAGTTTGTGAGTATTGCTCTAAAGTTTTGGCTGGGATATAACTCTGAACTAAAGCAAACCCTTTGATAGTAGGTGAATTTACCTCAAAATAGTCTAAATAGCGAGGAATAGAGGGATGTGACAAAGACTTTAAGGTTTCGGCTTCCCGCTCAAACAGCTTGAGTGAATCCCATTCAAAGTCGCTACCAAAAGAGAGTAACTTAACTACGACTAGTTCTTGAGTTTCTTGGTCATGGGCTAGGAGTGTTCGCCGCCCTGCTTTTTTGCCCAGCTGCTGCTGAACTGCGTAGCGATTCCCCAATATTTCCGTCATCATTTTGCTTACTGATAACGCTACATTGACAAAGTTGTTATAGTTTGTCGCTTGCCGTGATTTAGCAAGCAGATATCTCTAGTATAGTTATTTGATATTATGCCCTCCCAACTTTGGCCTTATATTACACCCGGTATTCCTGATGAATTGTTCGAGCACTTACCAGGAATTCCCTTTAGTCAGCGAGAAGTTAGGCTGTTGCTCATCTCTCAACTGCGACTGCAAGCTGATTCTGTGTTGTGGGATATTGGTGCTGGGACAGGTACAATTCCCGTAGAAGTAGGAATGCTTTGTCCCCAAGGAAAGATTATTGCTGTGGAACGAGATGAAGAAGTAGCCAATTTGATTCGCCGCAACTGCGATCGTTTTGAGGTGAAGAATGTGGAAGTGATTGAAGGTAGCGCCCCAGAGTGTTTACAAGACCTCAAAATTCCTCCTCACCGCGTTTGCATTGAGGGAGGACGACCCATCCAAGAAATTCTGCAAGCAGTGTGGGATTGTCTACCGCTAACAGGCAGAGTTGTTGCCACAGCTGCTAATCTAGAAAGTCTATATGCTATTTCTCAGAGCTTTTCCCAATTGAGAGCGCGGAATATTGAAGTTGTGCAATCTGCTGTGAATCGCTTGGAGATGCGCGGCTTTTCTCAAACCTTTGCAGCTGTAGATCCCATTTTTATCCTCAGTGGTGAGAAACTGGACTAGGGAATAGGTAATAGGCAATAGGGAATAGGGAGCAGGCAATTGTTATTTCTCCCTCTACCCCCCCATGCCCCCATCTCCCTCTACCTCCCCATGCCCCCATCTCCCATGCCCCATTTCCCATTCCCAAATACTTCTATGCCTTGGTCTCGGATTATTAGTGGAATTGTTGCGATCGCTCTTGCTTTATCTGCGACCCTTTTAGGGGGTTGGTACTTTACCGTTTCGATTGCAATTGTTGTCTTTTTAGGACAGCAGGAATATTTTAATTTGGTGCGAGCCAGAGGCATAGCTCCCGCCGCTAAAACCACCATATTTGCCAGCCAAGTTTTACTAGCAATTTGTACTCTTGATGGTAATTTAGCTGATGCTGTCATGCCCATAGCGGGGACATTTATTTGTTTTTACCTGCTATTTCAGCCCAAAATGGCGACGATCGCGGACATTTCTGCTTCGATTATGGGGCTATTTTACGTAGGTTACTTATCAAGTTACTGGGTGAGGTTGCGATCGCTTGATAGTGCTGCCAAAAGTACTATACCTTTGGGAGGTTACTGGCCCAGCGACTGGACAGATATTCTAGACCAGAGAAATTTCACTGCGCTACCACAAGGTTTGACTGTCACCCTGCTGACTTTTTTGTGTATTTGGGCGGCGGATATTGGCGCTTACACAATTGGCAAATTCTTCGGGAAAACTCGTCTGTCTGATATTAGCCCCAAAAAAACTGTCGAAGGGGCTGTATTCGGCATTAGCGCCAGCGTTGGTGTGGCTTTAGCAGGAGCCTACTACCTTCACTTACCCAAACCTCTCTACACTGGTATAGCTTTGGGTCTGTTGATTGGGATTGCTAGTCTTTTGGGCGACTTGATAGAGTCAATGCTGAAGCGTGACGCCGGGGTCAAGGATTCTGGACAACTGATCCCTGGACATGGCGGCATTTTAGATCGTACCGACAGTTACATTTTCACAGCTCCTCTGGTTTATTATTTCGTGACACTGTTGTTGCCTTTAATTACGGATTAGGGAATATGTTATGGGAACAGCGAGAATAACCCTTGACCACTTTTCCACTTCATTACAGGATCTGTGGTGAGAAATATAAATTAAAATAAAGAATCAGCATTTTTAGTTTTTGATTTCTAATGATTACGGGTTAACGTTGATCCGCCCGCGACACACTAACTTGCCTGGGATCAGGATGAGTTCTTGAATATAAACTTCTGAGCCCAGATCGAAATTGTAGCTATGACTACCTTCTGCTAGCGCTACCATGTCGTATCTGCTTTGGACATGTGTTAGTTGCAACTCTTGACCATTGAGCATCTTCAAGCTTAAATAAATCTCCACTGGGATAGATGCGCCTTCATTTGCTAGAATACCGCGCAGTATAATTTGATTGTTGTCAAGGATAATTTCTTGCCAAGCGACCTGCTTGGATTTTGAACTATGTTCTGGTAAAAGTTTAACCAGTACATCCTTTAAAGCAGTTGATAATAAATCAGATGAGAGGGAATTATTCAGATCCTTTTCTGCGATGATTAGCTCACCCACTACTGGTACTGTTTCTAACAGTCGTAGTGACTGCCCTTTAAGTACTGAGCCAATATTGACGTAAATTTTTTCTGCCACCAGTTGAATCTGTCCAATATGGAGACCTTGGTAAATAGCATGACTAGCAAAAATCGATGCCCAGGGAATACGCCCAGAGATAATTTGGCGATCGCTCGCTTTAATTTCCACTTCCAATTCAGATACTTCACTGACTTGCGCTCTCAACCATAGCTTTAGGGCAGTTGTGAGCATAGAAGTAATAATCCGCACCTTGCCGACACTCTTTGGCTCTGAATTTTGCTCTGGCATTTCACCCTCTATTTATGGGTATTAACTGAAAAAGCAGCTGACGTTAAACAGCCTTTAAATGTAACATTTAAGGCTATTAACTACAAAAAGCAAATATTATGATTTAAACGTTAGTGAAAGAATAAGCAATTTCTACATGGAGGCACGGTTACAAAAAATTCTAGCCCAAAGAGGTATTGCCTCACGTCGTGAAGCCGAAGAGATGATCAGGCGATCGCGGGTGCGGATAAATGGGGTATTGGCGCACTTAGGTCAAAAAGTTGACCCCCAGAGAGATACAATTACGGTAGATGGCAAGACCGTATTTGCCCAACAGCGCCCGAAACTGATGTATCTTCTGCTGCACAAACCTACTGGGGTAGTTTCTACTTGCTATGACCCCCAGGGAAGAACTACAGTTCTAGATTTATTACCGAAAGAATTACGAGAGGGTTCAGGTATTCACCCAGTTGGGCGACTAGATGTAGATTCAACGGGAGCATTAATCCTGACAAACGATGGGGATGTGACATTTTGTCTCACCCATCCACGCCACAGTGTTCCCAAAACTTATCGTGTTTTAGTTAAAGGACATCCTCCAGAAGCAGTGCTACAGATGTGGCGTCAAGGTGTGATGTTAGACGGGAGAAAAACACGCCCAGCTGGAGTACGCTTCATAGAAAGTTTTCCTACCCACACGTGTTTAGAAATTGTTTTAAAGGAGGGACGCAATCGCCAGATTCGCCGTTTAGCCGAACAGTTAGGATACCCCGTGATCAAACTGCATCGGAGTGCCATAGGTCCGATTCAATTACAAAAGCCAAAAGAACCCTGTCTCAAAGAGGGTAAATATCGTTCCCTGACAGATCAAGAGATTCGCTTTTTGCAAAAGCAAATCGAGTGCATACCTATTAAAGATTCAGCTGAGCTAAGGAGTGTAAGAAATCATGAAATGGGCAAGAAGGAAGGATGATCCACAGCCAAAACTGACAGTAGAGCAGCAACGTGCTGAAAAACTGGCAGAAATGGGTGCTCAACTCTGGGCCTCGCGCCAAGAACAGGGTTTATCACTAGAAGAAGTAGTTGTATTGACCAGGATTCCTAAGCGGTTGTTGCAGGCGATCGAGGAAGGTAATTTAGAGGATCTACCAGAACCAATCTATATTCAAGGTTTAATCAGACAGTTTGCTGATGCATTGGGCTTTAAGGGAGTAGAATTTGCTAGTAATTTTCCCATTGCTGCTGGGCGAGTGAATCTTCCACCGATTTTGGAGAGCAAGCCTATTAGTCAATTGCGTCCCGTTCATTTATACTTGCTTTACATATTTGTGATCATTTGCTCTGTAACAGGCTTGTCTCAAGTCTTAAATAACGCTGCTTTACAAGCCAGCAGTGGTCAAGAAGCAGAGTCTGTTTTACCACCACTCTCTAACCGACTACAACAGTCTATAGGGGCTGACTTAGTGAAAGATAGTCAGGCAGTGCAGATTGGTGTGACTTTAAAAGCTTCATCTTGGATTCGTGTAATCGCTGATGGCAAAACCCAGTTTGAGGGCACTCTTCCAGAGGGAAGCCGCCGCACTTGGAAAGCCCAAGAGCAACTGACAGTGAAAACTGACAATGCTGGTGGTGTGCTAATGAGTGTTAACCGGCAAGCAGCTAAACAGATGGGGGCACTTGGGAAGGTGCAGGAAGTCATGATTGCTGCCAAGCCCAAGTCTTGAAAAGTGCTGAGTGGTGAGTTATCGTAATCCACACTCAACACTCATCATTCATCATTCATGACTCAAGACTGTCTGGAAGCCCGTCCACAAAGTGTAGTCAGAATTTTGAGGCGATCGCCTAATTCTGGTCTTAACGCTTCTGAGTGATAACGCCACTCCCAGTTACCCTCAGCAATACTGGGAAAGTTCATTCTGGCTTCCGTTCCTAATCCTAAAACATCCTGTAAGGGAATAATTGCCTGATTGGCAATAGAACTTAAAGCTAGTCGAATTAAATCCCAGTGAATACCTTCATGACTGACACAACCCAAGTAGAGTAACAGGTTGCGCTTTTCCCAATCATTAGCTGTATTAAACCAGCCGACAGTGGTGTCATTATCATGAGTCCCGGTATAAACTACGGCATTCCGGACATAATTGAAGGGTAAAAATGGATTAAGAGGATCTGAACCGAAAGCAAATTGCAAAACTTTCATCCCTGGAAATTCAAACTTGTCTCGTAATGTTTCTACTTCTGGAGTAATCACCCCTAAATCTTCAGCCAAGACAGGTAGCTTACCTAGCTTTTGTTTGATGACTTCAAAAAAAGCGTCTCCAGGGGCTTCAATCCATTCTCCATTGATGGCGTTTTCTTCTCCTTGTGGTACAGACCAATAAGCTTCAAAGCCGCGAAAATGGTCAATACGAATAATATCTACATAGTCCAGCATGGACTCAAAGCGCTGCACCCACCACTTAAAGTCTTGTTTTTGCAATGCTTCCCAGTTATAAACCGGGTTGCCCCACAATTGACCAGTGGCGCTAAAGTAATCTGGTGGAACTCCCGCCATTTGTGCGGCTTCGCCGGTCTCTTCATCTAAGCAAAAGATATCTGGATTTGCCCATACATCGGCACTGTCATGAGCTACATAAATGGGGATATCCCCAATAATGTCTATACCGCGCATGTTGGCATAACTTTTGAGTTCTGACCATTGTCGAAAAAACTCATATTGGACGAATTTATAATAAAAAATCTCTCCAGTCAGCTGGCGTTGGGCGCGATCCATTGCTTCTGGTGTACGTCTGGCTATTTCTGGTTCCCACGTATGCCAACTAGCACTGTTTTGGGAATCTTTGAAAGCCATAAATAGGGCATAATTATCTAGCCAATAGGCTTTGCTATCACAAAAACCTGCAAATCCTTTCTGCTGGATTGGTGTAGCATTAGCTTTAAAATTTTCACAGGCTTTTTTGAGCAACTCAGTTTTAATTGGCACAACCTGTTCAAAATTCACTTTTTCGGCGGGAAATGTTGTGAAATTAGCAAAGTCTGCTTCAGTTAATAAACCCTGATCTAGCAATTGTTCTGGGCTAATGAGTAGGGGATTACCTGCCATTGCTGAGTAGCACATGTATGGCGAATTACCGTAACCTGTGGGGCCTAGGGGCAAAACTTGCCAATACTGTTGGTTGCTCTCTTTGAGAAAATCAATAAAACGATAAGCTTCTAAGCCTAAATCCCCAATGCCAAATCGGCTGGGAAAGGATGTGGGATGCAGCAAAATGCCGCTGGATCTGGGAAAAGGCATATTTAACCTAGTGTGTGGGAGTAAGCGATATCTTTACGGACACGCTACGCGATCGCATCGAATGTATCACGGTATGGGGTATGGGGAATAGGGCATGGGGAGATGTAGAGACGTTGCAGTGCAACGTCTCTACAAATAACAAATAACCAATAACAATTAACCAATGACCAAAAACTATCGCAATCCAGCACCAACAGTTGATATCATCATCGAATTGATTGATAGACCACATCGACCAATAGTGTTAATTGAGCGACATAATCCGCCTTTGGGTTGGGCAATTCCCGGTGGGTTTGTGGATTATGGGGAAGCGGTAGAAGTGGCGGCTATTCGGGAAGCTGAGGAAGAAACGGGTTTACGGGTGGAGTTGATTGAACAATTGTTGGTATATTCTGACCCCAGTCGTGATCCGCGTCAGCATACAATTAGCATTGTGTTTTTGGCGACGGCAACGGGTGAACCTCTGGCTGGTGACGATGCTAAAAATTTAGGTATTTTTGAGCCTTGGTGTGTGCCGGGTAATTTGTGCTTTGACCACGATCGCATTTTGCGCGATTATTGGCAGTATCGGCATTATAGGATACGTCCGAGATTGGGTTGAATTTAACGAACCGCAGAGGCGCAGAGGGCGCAGAGAGGAGAAGATGAGTAAAAAGGTGATTTGTACTGATCAAGCGCCGGCTCCGGTAGGGCCATATAATCAAGCGATCGCTGCTTCTGGTCAATTTATATTTGTGGCTGGGCAAATTGCTATTGATCCCCAGATCGGTGCAGTTGTTTACACTGATGATGTGGTGAAGCAAACTGAACAGGTGATAGCGAATCTGGAAGCTATTTTGACGAAGGCGGGTGTAGGTTTTGAGAATGTGGTGAAAACTACGGTGTTTCTGGCGGATATGAATGATTTTGCGGCTGTGAATGCCGTTTATGCTAAATATTTTCCGGAAGACACCGCACCAGCCCGTGCTTGTGTGGAGGTTTCCCGTTTACCGAAAGATGTGTTGGTGGAGATTGATTGTATTGCGGTGATTTAATTTATTCAAACTGGCTTTCACAAAAGGCTTTTAATAAGTTTATACAATTAGCGATCGCTCCTAGGTGAGCAATTTCATAACCGTGGGTGTTTTGTGTGGGAAATGCCAAACAAGCCGCACGGCCAACATGACCAAATTTCATGGCAATGGAAGCATCGCTACCGAATCCACTCAAGGTTGCGAGTTGCACTGGTATATCTAGACGCTTGGCACATTGGCGTAGTTGTGTGTTTAATGTCTCATCATAAATCCCGTAGGCATCTTGAGAGAGAATTACCGGACTTTCCCCATCTTCAATAGGGTATTCACTGGATAATGGACAAATTTCTAAGGCAATCAAAGCATCTAAAGACTGGTTTTGGGTAAAAAACAGTGCCCCTATCGCCCCTACTTCTTCCTTGGCTGAGGCTACTAAATATACATCAACTTCTGGTTGTTTCACGATTTCCGCTAAAGCCAGGAGAATTGCCACTGAGGCTTTGTTATCTAGAGTGTAACTAGCAATATGATCTTTCAACCGGATGGGATGCTTGCGATGCTTGCCAATCACCATCCTTGTTCCGGGGCGAATCCCGGCTGCTTCTAGTTCATCTGAGGTGAGTTTGGTTTCAATCCAGGCGTTTTCCCACTTAACACTAGTCTCTTCCTGTTGCACTTTTTGGGGGGATTCATGGGAAACGTGGCGGGAACCAAAGCTCAAAATACCGCTAATGGTTTCGTTATCTCCTAATAAATCAACGACGCCTTCACCGTAAACCCAGGGAAAAGCCCCGCCTAGCTTGCGGACTTCCACCCGTCCTGCATCACCAATAGTCTTGACAATACCACCAATTTCGTCCTTGTGGGCAGTAATAGCGTAGACGCGGAGCGGCTTGTCGTTAGACATCGCTCTTTGGGGATGCTTACCGGGTATCTTGGCTATGATGTTGTCAGCGCGATCGCTCCACACTTCCACACCCAAAGCGGCAAATCGCTCTAGCAAATACTGGTTAATTTCAGTTTCCACACCACTAGGAGAATGGTGCATGACCAATTCTGCGATTATTTCAAATAACTGTTCGTAATCCCACATTTAAATGATGTATTTTTGAATTCCATCTACTCAGATGCCCGACTTCCTAGAGTCGAACATCTTATTTTACAAAAACTAAGCTAAATCATCAGGATTTAGACCTAACTGACGCAAACGTTCTGCTAGTTGTTCTGCTTTTCTCTTTGCTTGTTCAGCCTCTTGTCTAGCATCTTGCGCTTCCTGTTCAGCAATGATCACTCTTTCATTAGCCGCAGCAGATTCTTCGGTGGGTTCAGGAATCAATTCTCCTGCTAAAGTAAACCACCTTAACCACAACCTTTCAATATCTCGAAATGAACCCTGCCATACTCCTAAACTTAAACCCAATTCTGGCATCAGTAAGCGTCCATCGGTTAAATTCATCGGTTCATAATGACCGCCTACTAACTGAAAGGCTCTGAGTTCATTTGTGTAACAGCTAAAAACAATGTAGTAGGGAATGCGTAAAATCCGTTCGTAAACTTCCCATTTACTAGGAGGTTTATCTGTTGTATTTTGTTTATTGCCTAAATCTTCATCTTCTGTACCAGGAGATAATAATTCCACAACAACAAAAGGATTTGCTGGTTCTTGCCAAGTCACATAACTTAAACGCAAATCGCCTTTATAGAGTTGTTCCACTCCCACTACACCAAACCAATCTGGGCGTTTATACCATAAAGGATGCTGGAGATCGTAGTAAAGATTCAAGTCGGCCGCGCTGAAAACTAGTTCAGGATTCCAATTAGTTGGCTGAAAAGTTAGGTATAAAAGTAAGGGTTGTAAAAAGTGAAAATAGTCTGGCAAACCTGGTTCCTCTGGATTCTCACTGGGTAAATCATACATTGTGGGTAGGGTTTCCCAAGGAGGAAGGGGCGGATCTGATTGGGGCATGTATTTAGGGAAGGTAGTCATATGTAAAGTTTAGGAATTTTTTTCAAGATTGTTCATAAGCTGTGAGGAATTCTTCCCGTGAGATACCTGCTTGAGTACATATATTTCTCAAGGTTGAACCTTTAACTTGTGGGTGGTTAGGCATAGTTGACAGGCTGTTGTTTTTTCAACGCTTGTCACATCCTCACCCGTAACTGACAAACCAATTCCTTCAATAATTACTTGGCAGAGAGTTTCTTGTCCACCAAATCGTTTGACAGCATCTAATATTTCGATACCAGCTAATTGTCCTTCTGCATCATAATCAGCTGCGATTCCTTCAGCTAAATGTTGGGTTGTTACCGTTGTTTCGCAGAAAGTGATACTGAGAGCATCGACTTCGGCATCATAGCTAATTTTCATAGGAATATCTCTTTTTAGAAGTAATAAGTGTAAACGGTTATAACTACATAGGACTTACGTAAAAGTCACGAAATTACGTCATTACGAGCGTAGCAACGTAATCGCCTCCAAGTCTGGGATTGCTTCCCTACACTACGTTTCGGTCGCAATGACAAATTTTGCTTGCGTAAGTCCTGAATTTTCCCTAATCATGTGCAAGCTCAATCTATGCGCCAGTTATTACAATCTTTCTTGACATGAATATTTAGTAAATATACAAAAGCTAAATTATTCGCAAACAGTCTAATCTTGCAGTTCAATTCCCGCCGCTCGCAATTGTGCTGCTAGTTTTTCAGCACGTTGTCGTTCTTGTTCGGCGCGCTGTCTTTCTTGTTCTGCCAATTCTGATCCCCAAAGTAGTAGATTTCCTTGTTCATCCCACCAACGCAACCAATTTCCTGTACGATTTTCACGAGTACCTTGCCATACAGCAAGATAAAGATGCATTTGGGCTATCCAGTAACGCTGGTTTTCGTTGGGGGTTTGGACAACGTATCTGCCAGTATTATTATCTAAACGATAAACTTCTAAATCTCCGCTATCAGGTTCAAAGATTGCATAATTTGGTACTTTTAAGACACATTCGTAAAAAAACCATTTACCTGGGGGGTAGGTGGGTTTGATGGAGTATTCCCCACCTTCTGTATCAGAAAGAAATTCTATGACAATTACGGGAATGTCTCCCTGTAGCTGTGGTGTATAACTGCGGATTACATCTTCTCGATTAACGCTAATTTTGGGAATATAGGCCCAGTCTGGGGCTTTGACGACAATTTTACTATTTAATGTGGCGCAGATACCGTAATTTGTTGGTGTGAGGGCGTTGGGTGGAAGTTTACCAGCAAGTTCTAAACTTTGTGTTAGTGCAGCAGCTAAGGCTGGTTGGTTAATGTTGTCCACTGGATCGTCTGGGAGTTTGTAATCGTCGGGTAGTTTTTCCCAAGTGATTTGATAGTCTTGGGTAGAGGCTGTCATGGCGGTTTTTCCTTGGTTTGTGAGGGGAGAGTTACTCGTCTATATCAGGTGCAAAATCGTCTTCTGTCAATTCCTGATGTGGTATGGCGGCAATAATTGCATCTATTACCTTGGATACTGGTAAAATCTCGATATCAAGCTCAGGGAATTTTTGCCCTTTGGGGACGATCGCTCTTTTAAATCCGAGTTTGGCTGCTTCTTTTAACCGCAGTTCCATCTGCGAAACGGCTCGCACTTGTCCACCTAAGCCAACTTCGCCAATCAACACCGTACCCGGATCAACTATGCGATCGCGGAAACTCGCAACAATGGCAATGGCTATGCCTAAATCTACTGCTGGTTCTCCCACGTTCAACCCACCCGCAGAAGCGACGTAGGAATCTAACTTGGACATGGGAATCCCTACACGCTTTTCTAAAACAGCCAGAATCTGCACCAAGCGGTTATAGTCTATACCTGTACCTGCACGACGAGGGGAAGGGTAACTGGTAGGACTCACCAAAGCTTGCAATTCAACCACAATGGGACGAGTCCCTTCACAAGCCACAACGATCGCAGTTCCAGGCGCTGGATCATCTCGATTACCCAAAAATAGCTCGGAAGGGTTAGACACTTCCCGCAAACCATGAGATACCATTTCAAAAATACCGATTTCGTGGGTAGCACCAAAGCGGTTTTTCACTGTCCGTAATAAACGATGGGAAGCAAAGCGATCGCCTTCAAAATACAATACTGTATCTACTAAATGTTCTAAAACTTTTGGCCCAGCGATCGCTCCTTCTTTGGTAACATGTCCCACAATTAACATCGTCACGTCTTCGTGCTTTGCTACTTTCATCAGTGCGGCGGTACATTCCCTCACTTGCGCTACTGAACCGGGTGCAGATGTTAGTGCCGGAAAGAACACTGTTTGAATACTATCAATCACGGCTACATTTGGTTTCAGAGAGTCTATTTCCCGTAGAATTTCTTCTAAATCTGTTTCTGGCAACACATATAAATCTGCACCTATGCTGTCAGGGTCTATACTTTTAGGGTCTATGGGAACGGGAGTCACTTCTGCTACGACTGTATTTTCATCACCTACGACACTGACGCTTTTTGATACTCCCAAGCGCGAAGCTCTTAATTTCACTTGTTGTCCTGATTCTTCGCCTGTGACATAAAGAATGCGGTATCTCTGCGCTAATTGATTTGATACTTGCAGCAGCAAAGTTGATTTACCAATTCCTGGATCACCGCCAATCAGCACCATCGAACCAGGAACCACCCCACCACCCAACACCCGATCTAATTCTCCATAGCCAGATTCCCAACGAGCAATTTGGCGATCGGTGATTTGTTCAAATGTCAAAGAATATCGTGGCTTGGCTGGTTTATTAACTGCTTTACCATTTTTCTGTGCCGCTTGCCAACCACCTACACCCCCCCGACTAGGTATGTCTACAGATGATTGTATGGAAATCTGCTCTTCCAGAGAATTATAAGTACCACAAGCTGGACACTTACCAAACCACTGGGGAGATTCTGATCCACATTCGTTACAAATATAAAAGGTCTTCGGCTTTGACATTGTTTAAATCTTATTAAATATTCTTAATATTTCCTTAATTTTCAGGGAAAATAAAAATCCAAGAATAGTACTAGTTACAGCTTTTTCCCAATCAATTCATGGAATGATATCTTAATATTATGGTATTAAAAATTAATCATGAAAAATTTTAGTTAAGGAGCGTTGAGAAAGTTGGAAAGTCATAAAGAAAAAATTTTGGTAGTAGACGACGAAGCCAGTATTCGCCGGATTTTGGAAACGCGCCTTTCAATGATCGGCTACGATGTCGTGACAGCTGGTGATGGTGAAGAAGCTTTAGAAACTTTTCGCAAAGCTGAACCAGACCTAGTAGTTTTAGATGTCATGATGCCAAAACTAGATGGTTATGGTGTCTGTCAAGAATTACGTAAAGAATCTGATGTCCCTATTATCATGCTAACAGCCTTGGGGGACGTAGCCGATCGGATTACCGGTTTAGAATTGGGTGCTGATGATTATGTAGTTAAACCATTTTCCCCCAAGGAGCTAGAAGCTCGCATTCGCTCAGTGCTGCGACGAGTAGATAAAACTGGTGCTTCTGGTATTCCCAGTTCTGGGGTGATTCATGTCGGTAACATCAAAATCGATACGAATAAGCGCCAAGTCTACAAAGGAGATGAGCGCATTCGCCTCACAGGTATGGAATTTAGCCTCCTAGAGTTGTTAGTCAGCCGTTCTGGGGAAGCCTTTTCTCGTTCCGAAATTTTGCAAGAAGTTTGGGGATACACACCAGAACGCCACGTAGATACCCGCGTCGTTGATGTCCATATCTCCCGTTTGCGAGCCAAATTAGAAGACGATCCCAGCAACCCAGAATTAATACTCACAGCACGAGGTACTGGTTATTTGTTTCAACGGATAATTGAACCAGGGGAAGAGTAAGCCAAAAGCAGGAGCAGGGAGAATCACAAATGACTAATGACTAATGACTAATGACTAAATCTGATCCCAATCTAGTTTTACGGCGTTTACCGATTGTTGTTGGTTCTTTAGGCGCTGTACTTTTGCTAGTCAACCGTTTGTTGACATCGGAAATTACAGAATCCCAGGCGCGTGGGGATGTGCTGGGTGTGATCCTCAGTGCAGTGCTAATTTTAACGGGTTTAATGTGGCAGCAAGTACAGCCGCGATCGCCTGAAGCAGTAGAACTGATTGGAGAAGAAGGTTTTGTCTTAGCAGCAGATTTACCAGAAGCCGTGAAAACAGAACTAGCCTGGGCATCGCACTTATTATTAACTAATACAGTTACGCGATCGCTTTTAGTTTACTATCAAGGCAAAGTTTTGTTGCGTCGCGGTATTCTGGGTAATAAATCTGAAGTTGTACCAGGGCAAATCTTAAAAAGAGTACTGGAAAAACAACAGGCAATTTATTTAGTAGCTTTAAAAGTATATCCAGGACAGATTGAATTTGATTATTTACCAGAGAACACACAAGGTGTAATCTGTCAACCTATTGGTGATCAAGGAGTTTTGATTTTAGGAGCAAATGCACCCCGCAGTTACACCAAACAAGACGAAAATTGGATTGCTGGTATAGCTGATAAATTAGCCGTTACTCTCCAAGAGCTAGGAGACAAGAACTAGAGGATTTTTCTCTGTGAGACGTTATGCATAGCTTGCTTCTCTATAAGAGTAAGTCGCTAACGCCTTACCATAAAGTATTACGTTACACCTACAACGGGAAGCAGAGCCACTGCGATCAGAGGGTTTCCCCCAGGCGTGTACTTGACAATGGCTTTAATCACAAATAACCAATGAAGAATTATGCAAATTATCTATTGGCTACTAATTGCTGTAATGCTTGTAGGTATTATTGGCGCCGTGGTTCCAGCTATTCCTGGAAGCACATTAATTTTAACTGCAATAATTATTTGGGGAATTGTTAGTAGTTCCTTCACAGCTATCAAGATCCCCCTGATTGTGACAGGTATTGTTTTGCTCTTGAGTATCGGAGTAGATTTTTTAGCTGGTTACTTGGGCGCAAAACAAGCTGGTGCTAGCAAATGGGGACAAATTGGCGCCTTTGTTGGTTTGATATTGGGGTTTTTAGGATTTTTACCAGCTTTGCCTTTTGGGGGACCACTATTAGGTATTTTATTGGGCCCTCTTTTAGGAGCAATTATCGGTGAGTACCTTTACCAGCGCCAATTAAGGTTAGCAGTTAAGGCTGGTATCGGCATTGTAGTTGGTACATTGGTAGGAAATTTAATTCAAGGTGTGTTAGCGATTGCTGCTGTTGTCGTTTTCCTCCTTACAACCTGGACACAGGTATATGGTGGTTAACATTCGAGCAACCAAATAACTTTGACTGATAAGTTTGTCAGCTACTATATCCCTAACTTCTTTGAGAAGTCAGGGATATTTTTTCTCAGAAATGATTTATTTAAGATTGCTATATTTAATTACTGAAAAATACTTAGAGCCTGCAAGAGCCGCCACAACTTGATATATTTGAAAGCTCAAAATGTCTTTATGATTAGTTCAAATAAAAGCTATGAGCAGTTCATATAAACTGGTTTAAGATTTACATTAACCTCAAAATAACTAATTACTTATGTGGTGAATCTCTCGCATCAAAAATGTGTAGCAAACTTTAAAAACTAAAAACATTGATTATTTCAGTCCCCTGCAATTAAAACCTATGTGGTTTAAGGATATTCCCCTAAATTCCAACACTGTGAGATGAGAAACATAGAGAAAATAACTATGTAATTAGTAAAGCTTCTATCAAGATAGCTCTGTGTATCTTGCGTATTCCTAAACAGCTATGCCATTCTTTAGGAGTGATGAACAAATCACCCACTGAACGCAAACAAACAGTTTCAGTATTCTACTCAAGTTATTAATTCAGCAATCCTATTTAAGTAATGAAGCTTAGATATTTTCACAGCCAACAATATTTCTTCTGTGTTTCTAACTAACTTCAGGATTGTCACCTAACAAATAACAAATTTAGTCCCGTAAATTCTTTTATTAGGAGTTTCAAATCACCATGTTTAACTTCAAATCCCAAGTACTCAACGCCACATTAGCCGCTACCGTTGCAATCCCTGTTGCTGCTGCTAGCTTATTTACCTCTGCTAGTTCTGCTCAAGCGGCTGCACTCACAGGTGAATTCGACTTTGATGGTGGTACAACTATAAATCCGTCTTCCAGCAGCTTAGTCACATTAACAAGTAATGGTCTGACCTTCACTCCTCAACCACTTACTCCAGTTTCTATTTCTACTTCTTCTCCTACATTAGGAGGAAGTTTTACAGCTTTTAACTCAGCTAGTATCAAAAATTTCTCATTTTCAAATAATACAGAACAACTACTTTTAGACTTTGGTAATCTTAGTTTATTTGGTTCTCCTTCACCCGGTGTTATTGTCAATCCCTTAACAGATACTAGCTCGATAACAGATGGTAAGGATACTTTTACTTTGACATCTTCCAAATATAAGCTATCTCAAGATGGTGCAAATGTTAATATAGGCGTTGAACTTTGGGGATTTTTCACCAGCGCTACTGGAGAGAAAACTAAGGGTGCAGGAAACTTAACTTTCCAAAAGAACAATACTACTGTTGAGCAGGCAACTGAAATTCTTAAGAATGGCTCATTGGCAAACTTGGCTTTTTCTGGTGGTGCTTTCACAACTACAGTTCCTGAACCCACCACAATGCTAGGCTTAGGTTTAGTTGGCGCTGGAATGCTTGTGTCTCGCCGTCGCAAAGCTCAAGCTAGCTAGTGAAAATTTCAGAAATAACTAGGTAAAACAAAAGTGGTAGCAAAAGTGTGTGTGAAAGCTACCACCCTGTAAAAAATACCTAATTAAAGTGGATTGGAATTTTGGTGTCATGGTTCTGGTTCGTAGTCAAGCAATTGCTACGAACCTTTTGCTATTGAGGTTTGTAGTAAGGACTTTAGTCCTTCATTACTTAAGCACTTTAGTGCTTACTACAAACAAAGTGAAATATACTCTTAAACTGACTGCAAAGATTGTTTGGCTTCATTAGCGATCGCTTCTACTTCATCATTAGCCAAAGTTTCTAAAATAGATTTGGCATCAACACCACCTAATCGCTTTAAGGCTTGTACAACTCGGTAGCGGACTTGCCAATCTGAATTAGTCGCATAGGGTGACAACAAAGGAACAGCTTCAATATTTCCCAACTCACCCAAGGAACTAATAGCAGCTGTTTGGATTAATTCATTATCAGAAACAAGTGCTTGTTTGAGTAGTTCAAAACTGCGTGGATCGCCTAACTCACCCAATGTAGCAATAATACTGAATTTGACCAGCCACTCAGGGGTGATCTCATAAAGCTGCTGTAAGTCATCAAAAGCTACCTGTAGTTTCAGCGCCCCCAGACAGTCTGCTGCTGCTGCTTGCACGTCAGGTTCAGGGTCTTTGAGCATCTCGCGCAATATATTCAAAGATAGCTCTAAATCTTGTGCGCCAAGGGTATCCAACTGACTTACTGCTGAGTAGCGGACACGGGAATTACTATCACCCACAGCACTTTGAATGAGTTCAAAGCCAACAGCTGATTCCAATTCGCGGATTTGATTCACAGCACGCAAGCGATCGCCTAAATTTTCTGAACTGAGTAATTGCTTCACAGACTCAGGTGTAATGCTCATTTATTAATCCTAAATTTTCAAAAGTTTAAAAAACAGCCAAAAGTTACTTGTACTGAACGTACTCCTACGGGGAAGCAAGCTACGTGTAGCGACGACCTCAGGAGAAGTCGAAGTATCAGTGATTGGACTGACAAATGACCAATGACAAATAACTAATCTTGATTTGCTGCCATTGCCCGTACAATGTCACCACGAGTGAGAATACCAATTACTTGACCCGCGCTGTCAAGCACTGGTAAACGGTGAACACTGCGATCGTGCATAATTTTGGCTGCTTCCCTTAAACTTTTGTCAGGGTTGATAGTAATCGGATTTTTGCTCATTACCTCCCCAACTGTTTGTCCTAGCGCCTTATGCAGGTCACGTTCATAATCAGCAGGATTTTGTAAATAGATAACACTATCCAGAAACATGATGTAAGCAGGTGGAGTCACTCCTGTTTGTTGCCACATTAAGTCAGTTTCTGAGATAATCCCCACCAATTGTCCGCCATCGTCCACGACAGGTAGCCCACTGATGCGCCGTTCTGCAAGAATTTGGATAGCTTCTTTCAGTGGCGTTTCAGCCCGGACAACAATTGGGTCATGGCTCATGACCTCGGCAACGGTTTTAGGCATTTGCTTGCTGACACCTCTGAATCAAAGTCTCTGCCATCATTGTAGAAAATTGCGGGTCTCAACCTATCGTAGTTAATACATTGTTACTGTATTGGTTATTTGTCACTTGTCATTGGTTATTTGTTGAGGAGATGAGTAATTTCTCTCAAATTCCCGCAAAGCCGCGATAATTTGCACATTGGCTTGGGGAAAAGTAAACTGTTCTAGTTCAGTCAAGCTGACCCAACGAATTTCATCACATTCCAATGCTTGGGGAACACCTGTAAGATGATGGCAGTGGTGGACTGTGAGGGTAACACGCAAATGAGTATAGGTATGGTCAATGGTGATCAGATGTTCTCCCACGGCAATTTCTATCCCCAGTTCCTCATAGATTTCTCGCTGAATGCATTCTTGTACTGTTTCACCTGGCTCAATTTTGCCCCCCGGAAACTCCCACAAACCGCCCATTGCTCCCTCTGGACGACGGCGATCAATTAATATTTGCGCCTGTTCATTCCAAATTACAGCAACGCCAATAATTTTATGGGGAACGATAGAACTGTTTTCGCTCATGGTTTGTAGAGAATAAATTAGGAAAAATTACTAAACCAAGCTCCCCGATTTCTTGATGAAGTCGAGGAGCTTATTGCTTATGATTATAAGATTGCTGTATTCTAAATTGAGCTATGTGTTCAGATAATTATTTCATTTGTTTAAGCTACTAGAAATCATATCTGACTAAAATGAGATTAAAACTAAAATATACGACTAAGCTGAGAATCTAAATATGTTGGGTGTAGGGAAGGGAAATTTTCAGGATTTCGCAGGGATTTACTGGCAATTGAGGTTGCTGTAATTGTGAGCAGACTGATACTTTATACTTGATAGTTTTCAATCTGCGATCGCCAATTTTCCCATCCTAGTCACTCTCGCTGTTGTAGACTTCAGTCCCTTGTAAAGCGATTTCAAAGTTCATTCTTTGTTCAGCGTTACGCAAAAAGTAACCACTAATCATTGCTGAAGCTAAAAGCCGACCAAGGCTTTCGCGGCTGGTAGTAACTGTAACGCCAAAGTGTTCAGATGGCAGATTTCCCAACAGCCCTACAATATTGCGTTCCATCACCTGAAAAACTTCAGATGAAGTGGGTTTAGATAGCTGGGTAACTGTATCTGGACTTAAGGATTTCACGTATTGCCAAAGCAAATTATTTGTTTCTGACTCGCTATCAAAAAATTCTGAGACTCTATTAGATGGGTTATTCATGTTTTCTCTCCTTAACTACCACGACTAGCTACGGTGTTTAAAGGTTCCGATGTTGAATATGAGTTAACTTGTTATGCACTATTTCTATAAATTAATGTAACAAGCTAATGCTCTCCAGTAAGTCGGTGTAACCGTACCTAAAGCAGGGTATTTTCTCACCCATTGGTCAGCGATCAGCAAACAGTGCATAGACTGATCGCTGCTCACCATCTAACTTGCCAAATACTCATCGATGTTAGCTTTGGATTTGCGAAGTTTAGTTAAGGCTTCGCGTTCGATTTGCCGTACTCGTTCACGGCTGATATTCAGAATTTCTCCTATTTTTGCTAAAGTCAGAGCTTGCCCATCCATTAATCCAAAACGCAGGGTAATTACTTCCTTTTGTTGTGGGGTGAGTTCTGCCATCATGCGCTCTAAATCATTAGATAGGGAAGATTGTGTGACAAAATCTTCTGGAGATGCACCGGGATCTTCCAACATTTCTCCGAGTTCAGTGTCGTAGTTGTCTCCTAATCGTAAATCCAAGGATAGAGGCAAACGTGCTTTTTCCAGATATTCTCGTACCTGTTTGGGAGTCAACTCCAATTCATTAGCTAGCTCAGAAGCACTAGGAGCGCGTCCTAATTTTTGAGACAATTGGCGCTGGGCTTTTTTGATTTTATTCAGTTTTTCGGTAATGTGTATGGGTAGGCGAATAGTGCGAGCTTTTTCGGCGATCGCTCTAGTAATTGCTTGCCGAATCCACCAATAGGCGTAGGTGGAAAACCTGTACCCTTTAGTGGGGTCAAACTTTTCTACACCCCGTTGCATCCCAATGCTGCCTTCTTGGATTAAGTCTAGTAAGTCAACATTACGCTTAATATACTTTTTGGCAACAGATACTACTAGTCGCAAATTGGCTTCTACCATCTTGCGTTTGGCAATTTCACCATCAGCGATCGCTTCGTTTAACTCTGTCAGTTCTACTTTGGCGGCTGTTGCCCACTCTTCTAATGTTGGTTGACGACCTAACTGGGTGGCAAGAAACTCCCTCACATCGTGCAAGGCGGTTGCACGTTGCACCTGTTTGCCATAAAAAATCTCTTCCTCGTGGGTTAAGAGTGGCACGCGGCCAATCTCACGCAGGTAAGTCCGCACTAGGTCTGTGGCTGTCTGAGCGGTCTTCATGGCGCTACTCATTAGGTAATTATGGATTTGACGTTAGGGGCATTAACTAATAGACACTTTGTGAGGGTTTTACCCAGTTAAACTGGGAACCAGTATCTCTTTTGGCAACTTACGTTCCGAGAAACTCGGTCGCTCATAATTAATCAAATTTAGGGCTGTTAACTGATAGAATTTACAGCTATTTAGCCGCTTTCACAAGTATCTGGGGTTAGATATAAGTCAACGAGCAGAATATTTTTTGTATCCTCTCATTATTAATAATTGTAACATTTATGAGAATATTTTGATCATCTGGCAGCTTAAAACTTCATAATTGTTTCACTTTGTACAATAGCTTTGTTATCTGAAATTCCTTCTAGGGGCTGATTATGTTCCTCTATCTGCGGATAGAGATGATTTCCTCATATTTCTTAAATTAACTCAACGATAAATATAATTATTCTCTTGTAACGTTTGCTTAATTTTTTCTATTGGTTGCTGTAGAGACGTAGCACTGCTACGTCTCTACAATTATTCATCCATATCCTATTGCCTTAACTAAATACTGAGTAATCTTGGAGACCTTTAACATCCAAGGTCGTAGTTTGTAAAGAACGAATCGCGGCGACTGTGGCTTTTGCGCCAGCAATCGTAGTGATGATGGGAATTTTGTAACCTAAAGCTGTGCGACGGATTAACCTAGCATCAGTTTGGGCTTCTTCTCCGGAGGGGGTGTTGATAATTAGTTGGATTTTTTGGTTTTTGATAGCATCTAGGACATGGGGACGACCTTCATGTAATTTCAGCACTAATTCCACATCCAACCCATTTTCTTGCAGGACTTTGCGTGTACCCGATGTAGCCATCACCGTAAAGCCTAAATCGATAAATTCCTTCACCACGTTCACCGCCGGGGCTTTATAGCGATCGCTCATAGATACAAATACCGTTCCTGCCAGAGGTAAACGCTCTCCAGCACCAATTTCAGCTTTGGCAAAGGCGCGGCCAAAATCGCTGTCGATTCCCATTACCTCACCAGTAGAACGCATTTCTGGGCCTAATATTGTATCAGTCCCAGGGAATTTATTAAATGGTAAGACTGCTTCTTTGACGGCAATATGGGATGGGATAACTTCTTGGGTGAAGTTTAGTTCCTCTAGAGTTTTACCCGACATAATTAGGGATGCTAGTTTTGCCAGTTGCACACCAGTAGCTTTAGATACAAATGGTACTGTCCGTGAAGCGCGGGGGTTGGCTTCTAAAATATAGACTTGAGGAGAATAACTCGTAGCACCGACAACGGCAAACTGGATATTCATCAGCCCAACTACAGAAAGCGCTTGCGCTAGCTGCACTGTCCAAGTGCGAATTTGATTGAGAACTGCTGGTGGTAAAGAAATAGAAGGTAGAGAGCAAGCCGAGTCTCCAGAATGAATCCCCGCTTGTTCGATGTGTTCCATAATACCACCAATTACCACTCGCCCAGTATGATCGGCGATCGCATCTACATCGACTTCAATGGCATTTTCTAAAAATTTATCAATTAGAATGGGATGCTCTGGTTCTACCTGCACTGCAAAGGTCATGTAGCGTTCCAACTCTGTATCGGAATAGACGATTTCCATTGCCCGTCCCCCCAACACATAACTAGGGCGTACTACTACTGGGTAGCCAATACGTTTGGCGACAATTAAGGCATCTTCATAACTCCGGGCAATCCCATTCGGTGGTTGGGCAATATTTAACTGTTTGAGAATCTGCTCAAACCGCTCTCTATTTTCCGCCATGTCGATAGAGTCGGGTGATGTACCCCAAATTTTCGGGGTTGGGGATTGGGGAATAGGGCATGAAGAATGGGGATTTTCCCCACTATCTAATCCCTGCAAATAGTTCTGCAAAGGTACTGCCAACTTCAGCGGTGTTTGCCCGCCAAACTGGACGATGATTCCTACAGGATTTTCGGCTTCGATGATATTGAGAACATCTTCTTTCGTCAACGGCTCAAAGTAGAGGCGATCGCTGGTGTCATAATCCGTGGAAACCGTCTCTGGGTTGGAATTGACCATAATCGTCTCATAGCCGACTGTTTTCAGGGCATAAGCGGCGTGACAACAACAATAGTCAAACTCAATTCCCTGGCCAATGCGGTTAGGCCCACCACCCAAAATCATGACTTTTGGCTTGGTGCTGGGCAAGACTTCTGTTTCTGTTTCGTAGGTGGAATAGTAGTAGGGAGTAAAGGCTTCAAACTCCGCCGCGCAGGTATCTACAGTTTTGTAAACTGGGTTGATTCCTAGTTGTTGGCGGTAGGCGCGGACTTCATCTTCAGTGATTTTGGTAGCAAAGGCAATTTGGCGATCGCTATATCCATCCTGTTTTATTGCATATAGCTGCTCTTTTGTCAATTGCTTTAAAGGCGTCCGTTTGAGGAATTTCTCTACTTCCAGCAGTTGCTGCATTTTATCGAGGAACCACGCATCAATGCCTGTGAGTTCGTAGATTTCCTCATTACTGATGCCTAACTGCATAGCATGACGCACAGCGAAAATGCGATCAGGATTAGGTGTCCGCAGTTGGGCGCGAATTTGTTCTCCACTAGGTAATTTTTCTGTTTTGTCGCAACCCCAGCCAGCCCGGCCAGTTTCTAGGGAACGCAGTGCTTTTTGGAATGATTCGTTAAATGTGCGTCCAATGGCCATCGCTTCCCCTACTGACTTCATTTGTGTTGTCAATACTGGATCTGACCCAGGGAACTTTTCAAAAGCAAAGCGGGGAATTTTTGTGACTACATAGTCAATTGTCGGCTCAAAAGATGCTGGCGTTTTCTTGGTGATGTCATTTTTAATTTCATCCAAGGTGTAGCCAACAGCTAACTTCGCCGCTATCTTGGCAATGGGGAACCCAGTAGCTTTAGAAGCTAAAGCAGAACTGCGGGAAACGCGGGGGTTCATCTCAATCACCACCACATCCCCAGTCACAGGATTCACAGCAAACTGGATATTAGAACCACCAGTTTCCACGCCAATCTCGCGGATAATTTTAATCGCCATATCCCGCAGCCGTTGGTATTCCTTATCGGTGAGGGTCTGGGCGGGGGCAACGGTAATTGAGTCACCAGTGTGGATACCCATCGGGTCAAGGTTTTCGATGGAGCAGATAATTACCACGTTATCTGCCAAGTCACGCATGACTTCCAATTCATATTCTTTCCAGCCGAGTAGAGACTGGTCAATGAGAATTTGGGATACAGGGCTGGCGTCAATACCCACCTGGGCCATTTCTTCAAATTCTTCTTGGTTGTAGGCAATACCACCGCCAGTACCACCCATTGTGAAGGCAGGACGAATAATTAGAGGATAGCTACCAATGCGGCGGGCGATCGCTTTTGATTCTTCTAAAGAGGAGGCTGTACCACTAGGACACACAGCCACCCCTATCTTGGCCATGGCGTCATTAAACAGTTTTCTATCTTCGGCTTTTTCAATCGCTGGCAGTTTAGCGCCAATTAACTCGACACCATATTGGTCTAAAACACCACTTTTCGCCAGCGCCACAGCGAGGTTAAGTGCAGTTTGCCCTCCCATTGTTGGTAACAGGGCGTCAGGGCGTTCTTTGGCGATCACTTTTTCGACCAATTCCGGTGTTAGCGGTTCAATATAAGTGCGATCGGCTGTTTCCGGGTCGGTCATAATTGTTGCTGGGTTGGAGTTGACCAGCACCACTTCATAGCCTTCTTCTCGCAACGCTTTACAGGCTTGAGTGCCAGAGTAGTCAAACTCACAAGCTTGTCCGATCACAATTGGACCAGAGCCTAATAGCAGAATCTTCCGGAGGTCTTGGCGGCGGGGCATAGTCGTTGCCTTGGAGTATGAGAATACAAATCCTGATTATTTTAAGATTCTTTCTCCCCGATCATGCCGTTTATTATCAAGTTTTCCAGGTTTGATGACCAAGGGCAGGAAAGCTGAATTAGTTTGTCTCGTCTTTTTTTCTCTCTTGATCTATCGAGAATTTTATGAAATTATCATCAGATTTTGCTAAAGCTTTTTACAATTTTTTTTATTTATAGTCATAGTTGTTTAAACAAATACATATTTTTATACCTAGATATGAATAACCGTTAAGCCCTACTAGACAGGTGTAAATAATAATCTTTTCTAACTAGCTAATTGCGAATAACTTTTGATTTAAATACCTGGTTAATTTATATACTGCATAGACTAAAAATGGCAGCAAGGTATAAATTCTACCTTCTGCCAAGTTTTATAATTTTTTTAGACCTGTAGATACCAACTTTTTCTTGATTCTAGGCTAATAATTATCTAGATGATGAAATAGTTAGTTCTGGGCCGGTTGGACAAACGCTAAGGTTAAGCTATCGTGAGCTAGGAAATGAGACAAGTGGAAGGCTCTTTCCTCAGTTTTTAAGAGAATTTTTTCGTACAAGTAGCGTGTCGCTCTATCGCCCAAACTCTCTGCCTGAGCGGCTTGGCGGCGTAATACACCAATAATAGCTTGTTCTGCTGATAGGTCATTTTCTAGCATCTGACGACTAGAAAATACATCATCAGCTTCTTGCTGAAAACAGGTCAACTCTGCCAACTTACTAAAGCTAGCTGCCGGAACGCCGCCTAGTCCATCCAAACGTTCGCCAATTTCATGGGCGTGTTCTTGTACTTCTTCGTAGCTCTCATTAAAAAACTTATGTAGGGAGTAAAATTCTGCACCTTCCACTACAAAATGATGTTTTTGGTACTGCAAGTAGAGTGCTTGAAAACTAGCTAACAGCACATTTAATCCTTCTGTTACTGGCGCAGTGACGCTGTGATCCAGCAATACGGGATTGTCATAAACATGACCAAAATTTCGTAACACAGTTTGCGTTTCAGACATTGTTCTCCTCGCTTGCTAACAGTTATCGTTTATAACTGCTTAGTCCTTACATATTAACATCATTAAAAATTAAAGGTAGCCTGCAAGATATCATCACTAGTTGAATTTTTGGCTACTAAAAGTTTCAAGTTTGTTACTTGATAGTAATCATTCTCCCGAAGCCTGGAATGCAGTTTGTATCTAATACCATCATTGGTGTCAGCAATTCCTCATGCATGTGTCATGAGAGGGATATGGAGAGGGCTGACTCAGATGAATTTGTTCCCTTATCTACCCCTAAATAGCTTTTTGGTCAAAAGTGTCGGGGAAAATTTTATATTTTTCTGGCAAATAATTGAGAATAGTTTGCACTTAAGTTATGCTTATTTTTAGGAAGCAAGTCTCCCAAACACTAAAAATGCTAGGGAGTTAAGTACACAGCAGTTACTGCAAGTTTGTTGCACTTTGAGGGCTAGTCGCTTGAAATCGTTTAGTTCAAAAACAGAAAAGACGCACGTTGTAGAGGTAAATTGGGCAGATCGCTGGCAAGTCTATCAACGCTTACAGGAGTTAGATATTCCCTGTTGGTGTCAGGCTAACCAGCCATTGAGGGTGGAAATTGACAACCCTACCGCAGCTGTTCAGTTTTGGAATGTGACCAGACAATTCACAGCTACCCGCGAAGACCTAATTTGGACTCTTGAGCAAAGTTGGCGTAGTCGCTACCGACAGTTCTAATCAACAGCCTCAGCAGCAGATGCTGTCTTAGTACAGAAATTGTCTTAGTAAAAAAGAGGACAACGACAATGAGTGAATGTCACAACCAGGAAGTATCAGAATTTTGTCTTGAGGGTAGATTTCTCGATTTTGTGATCAAAGATGGCTATAAGCTTAAAGGCTTGTTGCTAGGAACTGCTGAAGGTGAATGCTACGTTAAACTTGCTAAACACTTACGAGCTGCTTTTGACTTGCGCTTACCATCAGGTACTTGGCTACAAGCTGTAGGTACAAAAAAGTACGATCGCAAAACCGGTCAAGTTACCTTAAAAGCCGAGCGAGTCATGGCTGCACGTCCTGAAATTGGTCGAGTTGACGCCATTACCCAAGCACCGCCACCTCCAACTACAGCTAAACCGAAAGCCACTATATTGGTGTGTCAAAAATCAGATTGTATGAAACGTGGTGGTAAAGCAGTCTGTCAGGCATTGGCAGCAACTTTAGGCGATCGCGGTTTAGAAGACCAAGTTACTATTAAAGGCACTGGCTGCATGAAAAACTGCAAAGCTGGGCCTAACGTAATCATGCCAGACAAAACCCGCTACACTCGGATTCAAGCGGCACAAGTTCCGGCGATCGTAGACAAATATATTTCTCATCAGTTAAACAACTCAAAGGAAGTAGCAATACCCCTAGCCGGTGTAGCGCGTAAAAGCTAGTCAAGTTTTAACTATTTAATGAGAAAACTTCATAAGAATCGTATTAGTGTGTTCCTGTAAATTTACAGCAAAAAAGTTTTGCTGTAAATTTACAAAAGTTTTGTGAGAGTCAATTTTTAACGCGAGTTCGACAAACCTTTCCCTACCTTGAACTTTAGTTGAAGTCTGTCCCTCTCCAAGTCGTCTATCGTGTACACACAAATCTCGCCAACGGTTGTAAACCACCGCAGTCGCTACAACGAGGGGGAACCCCAACGGACAATTTGACGGTAGTTGCTACAACGGGGAGACAGCCGTGTGGGCAGGTTTCCCGACTTGTAGCCGCCCTCCGGGCGGCTACTCTACGAGAACGCTTTCAGCGAACCCGCAGAGTACGGACTGCCGTGGGAACCCCCCGCAGTTTGCCGGAAAGAACATCTCCTCGGTAACTTCTCTCCTCAACGTAGTGTCTCCCCAGCGCACTGGCTCCTCAAGTCTGGCGACCGACACAACTGTCCTCTGCAACGCGCTGCTCGTTAACCTACACCTAGTGTGACTGCGTCAAAGATACAAAGATCCCTGACTTCTCAAAGAAGTCAGGGATCTTTGTCTTTATACGTTTTTTGATTTACCTAAAAATTAATATGTATTTTTTTCTAAAAAGAATTAATTCCTTCGTTTTACTTAACTTTGCTCTCAGTCTTGTCTTGATTCACAGTGTTCTTCTCCCTTTTATTTATGCTCTTTTCGTCCTCCCAAGTTAAACTCAGCCTATAAAGTAATTGACCAAAGAAAAGTGAAGTCGGAATACTAACAATCACCCAAATTACGATAATAGTTACCAAATTATCAAACATTTAGGTAAAAATAAATACAAATTTACAGTACAACGATAACATACTAACTCTCTTCCATAAGTCTTGAGTAAAAAGCTTGCAGTCTTGGACTGTAGTGTTTTGGTTAATGTTCCCAAAATGAGATTTATTTGTACTAGGTTGGCAACAGCAAGTCTATTCTTCGTACAAGCTGCGTATGAATAGAGACGCAGGTGCTCATATTTAGCTTTGGGCTATCCCCGTTGTTAATTCTTGGGAGTGCAAGAAAAAAATTTAATTAGCAAACCAATTATTTGTACAGAAACTTCCTTTGTCTGTCCATCTGCCAGATGTAAAGATAGGCTGATGCACGTCTAAATTATATAAAAACTCTTTATTGTATTGTCGTTAGCACTGAGCGTAGTCGAAGTGTTGACATTCATCAGATAAACGTACAATTTAATTTCGTAACAGTTTAATTATTATGAAAGATTTTTTAGAGATAACTAAAGAGTTTTTGGCTGTACAAGGATTTTATTGGATTTAAATTAATTTGGCGCTGGGGTTGATTTATGAGAGACTAAACTCCTGAGCTAACGCCTCTCCAAAAGCCGATGACGGGATTTGAACCCGTGGCCTGCTGATTACGAATCATATCGGCGGCCTTGGGCGATCGCTCTTTTGGGTGGCTACATCAAAAGCCCTTTGAGTGGCTTTTTCATCTATCCAGCTATG
>JAESGB010000042.1_pt1 | contig 159447 bp, 166 predicted proteins | sample 9266211 | NCBI WGS metagenome assembly JAESGB01 (sample SAMN14514844, study PRJNA621659) | algae metagenome | isolation source: Goleter apudmare HA4340-LM2 and co-occurring heterotrophs from cave wall... | place: USA: Maniniholo cave, Kauai, Hawaii | collected 2009-07-28 | reverse complement strand
AAGAGCCGACAACAAATACCGGCAACACTCCATCAACCCCGTTCCCAGGGCCTCAAGTGCGCCGATCTGTCGTGACTGCACCGGTCAGTCGTTGCGACCACCGCTGCGGTGAAACCCCTCTAGGCCCCCTCACCCCAAACCGTCAACATGAAAATTGCCATTTTTCTGCAAAATTTGAAAAATGGCGCATTTTCAGCCAGCTAGTCCCCGGTTCGGCTTCCGCTACCGACGGAACCATCCCAGTTTCTCAGAATCCCGCCATAGCCAGCCTGGCTTTAAGGCCTTTTTAGTCACCGCTTTCTAGGGACATAGCGATACGAGTATGAGGTCGCCCCGCATCAACGTCGCCTTGAGCGTCCATGGCAACGCCGCCTATTTGAAGGCGGCTTTGGATAGCGGCCTGGCGCAAAGCTTTGGCGACTTCGAGCTGGTGATCGTCGAGGCCGTTCGACTGATGGCTCGTCCGCCATCATCGAGCGCTATGCCCTGCTCGACCGGGGCATTCGCGTGATCCGGCAGGCCAAGAGCAGATGGATCGCCAGCTTGAACCGAATCGCCCAAGTTGGACGCGGTGACCATAGCGCGCTGATGGAGACGTTCGCGCTACGATACCCGCTCTGCCATTCTGCGGTCATGATGCGGCGGGTACTCCTGCGATCTTCGGCCACCCGGATATCTCGGTGCCATAGGCTGGCGCGGACCGAGGGGATGGCCGGTCGGGAGACTGAGCGATGAGCAGTGCATCGGTGCGCGGCGCGGCGCTCTGGTCGATCGGCGCGCAATATATCGCCTTCGCGGTTCAGTTCATCGTCAGCGTGCTCATCTCCCGCTTTTTCCTGTCTCCGCCGGAGATGGGGCTCTACTCGATCGCCCTGTCCGCCGCGCTGATGGTGTCGGCGTTGCAGGATTTCGGCATCCGGCGCTTCGTCGTGGGGGAGCGCGATCTGACCGAAGAGCAGATCCGGACCTGTTTCTCCGTCTCGGTGATCTTCGCCTTCGGTATCGGCCTGTTGATCCTCGCGCTCGCCTGGCCGGTCGCGCGATTCTACGACAATGCGCGGCTGACGCCGTTGCTGGTGATCATCGCCAGCTCCTATCTGATCGTCCCCTTCGGCATCGTGCCCAGCGCGATGCTGCAACGAAGGATGGACTATTATTCGATGTTCCTGGTCAGCGTCGGCGCGGCGGTGGTCAACGCGGCGCTGTCGCTGGGGTTGGCATGGGCCGGATTCTCGGCCTTTGCACTGGCCTGGGCCGCGGTGGGACAGCAGGTCGCGCGCGCACTGATCGGCCAATGGCGTTCGGGTATCCGCCCGCCCTTTCCGCCCAGCCTGAAGGGAATCGGCCCGATCCTGCGCTTCGGGTCCAACAGTTCGCTCCTCTATATCAGCGACGCGATCAGCTCGCGCAGCCCCGATCTGGTCGTCGGGCGCGTTCTGGGCCTGACCGCCGTCGGGCTATTCAGTCGTGGCTCCAGCCTGGGTGCGCAGTTGCAGATGCTGGTCAGCGGGGCGGTCGACGGCGTCTTCTACCCCGCCTTTGCCCGGTTGCGCGATGCGGGCGCCGAACTGGCCGCGCCCTATCAGCGCGTGGTCGCCGCCTATAGCGGGGCGACCTGGCCCGCCATGGCGTTTCTGGCGACCGCCGCGACGCCGATCGTGCTGCTGCTTTACGGTCCCCGCTGGGCCGGGGTCGCGCCGCTGTTAAGCTGGATCGCGATCGGGCAGCTCTTCTTCGCCGCTATCCCGTTGCATTTCGAACTGCCGATCCTGCTCGGCCGTATCCGGCGGCTGGTGCTGGTCAATGCGCTGGACACGATTGCCTCGATCGGGCTGCTGGTGCTCGGCGCGTCGATCGGCCTGGAATGGGCGGCGGCATCGCGCATCCTGTATGGCGCGATCTGGTTCATCCTCTATGCCGGGCTGATGCGACCACTGACCCAATTCCGGTGGCGCGGAATGCTGATCGTCTATGCGCAAAGCCTGAGCGCGACGCTGGCGACGGTGGCGCCGTTGCTCGCAGTCTATTGCTGGGTCGCCGCGCCCGAGGCGGTCGGGCTGGGGCTGCTGAGTCTGTCCGCTATCGCGGGGGTGCTCGCATGGCTGGCGGTGATCTATGCGTTGCGCCACCCGATCCGGCTGGAGATCAACGCGATCGCGCAGGGCATCTGGGCCAGGATACCGATACGCCCCACCCGGCGACCCACCTGACCCCATCGCGGCGGGGGTCGCCATCGGCGCAGCTTGTTCCGACCGCGCACCGCACCCATAGTCGGGGCATGAGCCCTCCTCCACCCGGTCTCGACGATCCCGAACAGGCGGCTTTCGCCTGGGCACGGTTCCGCCGAATCATGGCGTGGATGACGCTGGCCGCCGCCGTTGCGGTCGGCTTTTCGCTGGCCGTTCTGGCCCATGTCCATGGCCCCCTCAACGGGGTGACGATATTGGGGGTGATCGGCGGAATCGGAGGCATGGTCTTGCTGACCGGTGCGCTAATGGGGCTGGTCTTCCTCAGCTCCGGGTCGGGCCATGACGAGGATGTCGACCGGCGCTGATCCCCGAACGAGAAAGGGCCGGTCCCCGCATGATGCGAAGACCGGCCCTTTGCGGTTCCGATCGGGCATGCGCCCGAGTGGGCGGATCAGCCCGCCGCCGCTTCCGGCTCGATCGGAGCGGCCGCGCGGACCCGACGGCGACGCGGCTTCTCCTCGACGGGAGCCTCGGCCTCGGGTGCCGCGCTGAGCGCGGGCGGCAGACGGTCGGCGTCGAAGCCGGCGGGCTCGGCGCTTTCCTGAACCTCGACCGGGCGCTCGCGACGCGGACGACCGCGACGACGGGGCGCTTCCTCCTCGACCTGGGGCGCGGGAGCCTCGGCGGCGACCACCGGTTGCGCCTCTTCGGTCATGACCGGCTGTTCGACGCGGGCCGGGCGACGATCGTCACGCGCTTCACGGCGCGGGCGCTCGTCACGGTCGCGACGAGGGCGATCTTCGCGCTGTTGAGGCTCGCGCTGTTGGGTTTCGCGTTGTTGGGTTTCGCGGGGCTGACTGTCGCGGAACTGGCGCTCGCGACGCGGCTGCTCGGCCTCGCCCTGCTGTTCGCCGGGGCGAATGGGATCGCCCTCGTCGCCATAATCCTCGGATTCGTTCTCGAAGCCGTCGTCATACTGGTCGTCGCGCGAATCCTCGCGCTGGCGACGCTGATTCTGCTCCTCTAAGCGCGAGCGGCTTTCGCTCAACACCCGGAAATAGTGATCGGCGAACTGCCAATAATATTCGGTGTTGACCCGGTCGCCCTGACGCTGCGCCTCGGTCGCCAGATTCTTGTACTTTTCGTACAACTGATTGGCGTTGCCGCGCGCGCGGTTGTCGATGCGATTGCCATTGTCGGAACGGCCGGGATTGCCACCCGGACGCTGCCCACCATTATTGCCGCCACCACGACCGCGACGGCGGCCGGCCTGCCGATTATTGATCAAGCTGTTCGTCCTTAGTCGTCAAACCAACAAGGTCCACTTTTCCCGGCACCGCGCGCGTTCCGCGCGATGCGAAGCTCTGGCGCCCAGGGGGCGCTTGCCACGGCCGCCGGACAGCAGCGACTGCATGACGAAGGGTATGGGCATCGGCCCGAAATCAAACGACCCCGAAAAACGGTGAGAGTGCCGAATGTTCGCGTGCCCCTGTGCCCGCTCTAGCGGGTCGGACCTATGTCCTTCAAGCGAAATATGGGGCATCATCGCGATTGTTCAATGTGCCAATAGGGCACGCGGCCGCCCGCCCAGATCGCGATGGAGCGTCACGGCGAATCCCTGCGCCTCCAGAAGCGAGGTGACGGCATCGGCTTGTTCATGCCCGATCTCCACCACCGCCGCGCCGCCGGGCGCCAGCAGGCGGCGCAGTTCGGGGGCGAGCCGCCGGTAATCGGCCAGCCCGTCCGGCCCGGCAAACAAGGCGGCGCCGGGTTCGTAATCGCGTACCTCGGCGGACAAGGGCTCCGCCGTTCCGATATAAGGGGGGTTGGTGACGATGCAGTCGAACGGCCCGCTCAAGGCGCTCGCCCAATCGCCGCGCACGAAGCGGGCGCGATCGGCCATGCCGCAGGCGGAGGCATTGGCGACCGCATAGCCCAGCGCCTCGGCCGAGCGGTCGACGCCCAGCCCCCTCGCCCCCGGCCATTCGTCGAGCAAGGCGAGCAGCAGCGTCCCCGGTCCGGTGCCGAGGTCGAGCAGCGTGGCAGGCGGGCGATCCCCGAAATGCGCCAGGGCCGCGGTGATCAGCGTCTCGCTATCGGCGCGAGGGACCAGCGCGCCAGGGCCGACCATCAGGTCCAAGGTCCAGAAACCGCGGACGCCGGTGATATAGGCGACGGGTTCCTGTGCGGCGCGGCGCTCGACCAGCGGCCAGAAGCCGTCGGGTGCGGGCCGGGTCAGGTCGAGCAGCAGGGCATTGCGCTCGATCCCCAGCGCATGGGCGAGCAGCAGTTCGGCATCGAGCCGCGCGGTGGGAGAAAAGGCGAAACGCGCTGCGGCTTGGGAGAGCGCGGAACGGACGTCCACTACACCAAACCTACCACCCCGGCGAAGGCCGGGGTCCAGTCGCAGCCGGCTCGCAAGCGAAGGTCACGGCGCGCGTCGAAGGGCGTGGCGCCTAGACCCCGGCCTCCGCCGGGGTGGCGCATGTCGGACGTGAGGGTGATACCTCCCTCACCCATCGAGCGCGGCGAGCCGTTCGGCCTCATCCTCCGCCAGCAGCGCGCCGATCAGTTCGGCTAGTTCGCCTTCCAGGATTTCGGGCAGGCGATGGAGGGTCAGGTTGATCCGGTGATCGGTCACCCGGCCTTGCGGGAAATTATAGGTGCGGATCCGCTCCGATCGGTCACCCGAGCCGACCATCGATCGGCGCGTCCCCGCCCGCTCCGCCGCCAGCCGTTCGCGCTCGGCTTCGTACAGGCGGGTCCGCAGCACCTTCATCGCCTTGGCGCGGTTCTTGTGCTGCGAGCGCTCGTCCTGCTGGATAACGACCAGGCCGGTCGGAATGTGCGTGATGCGGATCGCCGAGTCGGTCGTGTTGACATGCTGCCCACCCGCGCCCGACGAGCGGTAGATGTCGATGCGCAAATCCTTGTCGTCGATCTGGAGGTCGACCTCCTCCGCTTCGGGCAGCACCGCGACGGTCGCCGCCGAGGTGTGGATCCGCCCCCCCGATTCGGTGACGGGCACGCGCTGAACCCGGTGGACGCCGGATTCGAACTTCAGCTTGGCGAAGACGCCCGCCCCGGCGACCGAGGCGACGACTTCCTTGTAACCACCCGTGTCGGGCACCGAGGCGGAGATCAGTTCGACCCGCCAGCCCTGCCGCTCGGCATAGCGCTGATACATGCGGAACAGGTCACCCGCGAACAGGGCCGCCTCGTCGCCGCCCGTTCCGGCGCGGATTTCGAGCATCGCCGCACGCTCGTCGGCGGCGTCGCGGGGGAGCAGGGCGAGCGCCAGATGCCGATCCGCCTCGGCCAACGCATTGCGATTGGCGTGGAGTTCCTCCGCCGCCATCTCGCGCAACTCGTCGTCGCCATCCTGCGCCATGAAGGCCAGGCTGTCGGCCTCCTGCCGCAACCGGCGCACTTCGGCGGCGGCATTGGCGACCGGTTCCAGCTCGGCATATTCCTTCGACACCGCGACGAAACGGTCCGAGGGCAGGTCGCCGGTGGCCATCATCGCCTGCAGTTCGTCGCGTCGCGCCTCGATCTGCGCGATGCGTTCGGCGGAGATGGTTTTCATGCCTGCGCCAGCGCTCCCGCCAACTCGGCCAGCGGTACCTGGGTCTGGGTGCCGTCGGCGAGCAGCTTGACGCCTGCGACGCCCGCCGCCAGTTCGTCGTCGCCCAGGATGATCGCGTGGCGAGCGCCTTGGGCGTCGGCCTTCTGCATCCGGCGCTTCATATTACCCTTATAGGCCATGTCGACCGACAGCCCGGCCCGCCGCAACTCGGCGACCAGGCCGGTCGCGCGCAGTTCCGCCGCCGCGCCCATCGGCACGACGACCGCATCGATGGTCGGCTTGGCAGGCTCGTCGAGCAGCATCGCCAGCCGCTCGACCCCCGCCGCCCAGCCCACGCCCGCCGTGGCGGGGCCGCCCAGCGACTCGATCAGCCCGTCATAGCGGCCGCCCGCCAGCACGGTGCCTTGCACGCCCAGCCGGTCGGTGACGAACTCGAATGCGGTGTGGCGATAATAATCCAGGCCGCGCACCAGCCGCGCATTGCGCGTCCAGGCGACGCCCGCCGCATCCAGCCCCGCCGTCACCGCGTCGAAAAAGGCGCGCGCTTCGGGCGTCAGATAGGCATCGATATCCGGCGCGGCATCGGCGATCGGCCGGTCGCGCGGGTCCTTCGAATCGAGGATGCGCAGCGGGTTCTTCTCCAGCCGCACCAGACTGTCCTCGGACAACTGATCCCGGTGCGCCTCGAAATGGGCAACCAGCGCGTCGCGCCAGGCGTCGCGCGTCGCGGCATCGCCCAGCGTGTTGAGCTGGAGCGTCACGCCCTCGGATATGCCCAATTCGCGCAGCAACTGGTCGGCCATGACCAGCAATTCGACATCCGCCGCCGGTTCGGCCGCGCCGAGGATCTCGGCGTCGATCTGGTGGAACTGGCGATACCGCCCCTTTTGCGGGCGCTCATAGCGGAAGACCGGCCCCGAGGTGACGAGCTTGAGCGGCGCATATTGCTGCCACCCCTCGGTCAGATAGGCGCGCGCGATCCCCGCAGTGAATTCGGGCCTCAGCGTCAGCATGTCGCCGCCGCGATCGGGGAAGGTGTACATCTCCTTCGACACGACGTCAGTCGTCTCGCCGATCGAGCGGGCGAAGACCTGCGTATCCTCGAACACCGGCAGGTCGAGCCGCTGAAAGGCGTAGAGGGCGTGGACATGCTCGAACGTCCGCAGCACATGCGCAAAGCGGCGCTGCTCGTCGCCGAAGATGTCCTGCGTGCCGCGCACGCGCTTGGGGGTTTCGATCCGTGCCATAGAGGTGGCGGTATCTAGGGGAGCGAGCGCCCCGACGCTAGAGTGCGATCACGCCTCCTTGGCCAGCCAATCGGAAAGTGCCAGCTCGTCGGTCGTGCGGGTTTCCGCGCACATGCTGTGCCGCATGATCTCCAGCGCCCAGCGGCGGTGCGAGTCGCTCTCGCTCGCCACCGTGTCGCCGGGTACCCACAGCTCATATTCGCGCATATGCGCATCGGCGGCCGTGAACAGCACGCAAATGTCCGCCGCCACCCCGGTCAGGATCACCCGGCTCACCCCCAGTTGCGGCAGCAGCACCGGCAGGTTGGTCGCATAGAAACCCGAAAACTGGGGCTTTACGACAAAATAGTCCCGGTCGCGCGGACGCAGCGCGGCGATCAGCGCGCGGCCCGGACTGTCCTTGCGGTCGCAATGCTCCACGATCGAGGAGCGCTCCGAATGCCAATGGCCGAAATTGTCGTTGACATAGATGACCGGCACCTCCGCCGCATCCGCCTCGTCGCGGAGCGCGGTGATCCGCCGGGCGGCGGCCTCGGCGGGTTCGCGCAATTGCTCGCCGCCCTCGAAATCAAGATCGTTGATCATGTCGATGATGATCAGCGCGGCGGAATGGGGGACGGAATCGGCCATGGCGGCAAGATGCCATGAACGGATCGGTCCGGCGTTGATCCATCTCAGTCGCCGCGATGGATGGCCCCAGCCCCCACCCCGCCCAAGGCGGAGAGGGGGCTGGGTCGGCGTCAGGCGTTCAGGCCCTTGGCCATGTTCAGATGCGCGGTGACCGTCGGGATCAAGCCGGTCGCGAAGGTCTTGAGCGGCGCGGAGTCGCCGGTCGCGGCATAGGCATTGAGCGTGTCGAGCGTCTGCTGATGCCCGGCGGTCTGCTCGGCGATATAGGCCTGGTCGAACGCGGTGCCATTCAGCCCCTTCAATTGGTCCAGCTTCGCCTGCTGCTCGGCGTTCAACGCGGGATCGGGGGTGATCGCCGGGGTGGCCGAACCCGCCGCGGTCTTCAGCTTGGCGGTCGAGGCGGTATGTGCCTCGATCATCTTGCGCGCATAGGACTTGACCGATGCCGAGGCACCGTTGGTCAGGGCCAGTCTGGACGTCTCGATCTCGAAGGCGTCGCTTGCCGCCGCCGCATTGGCGAAGACCTGGGCGGCAGGAAGCGCGGCCGCCGTCGCACCTGAATTGGGCGAGGCCTCGGTCATGCCGTTGTCGACCGTCATGTCGGTGGCGGCGTTGCTCTGCGCCTGCGGCTCGCTGCGGTTACAGCCCGCAAGGGCCAGCAGGGCGGCGGCACCAAGGGCGGTTGCGCGAATGCTCATGCCATTAAGCTCCTAAGATTATTCGACTAGGCGTCTAAGCGCGCCGTGACGCGGGACGTTCCGTCGCCCATCGGACCCGAATGCCGATCGCATCGTTGGAGCCTGGCAATGCCGCTGGGCAAATCGATGAGGGAGTCTGCGTTATGAGCATCTTCGGCAATATTCTGGGCAAGATCTTCCATCATGGCGGCGCGAAGCCCGCCAATGCGGCACCGGCCCCCGCGCCCACCACGACTCAGGCCGCTCCGCAGCAGCCGGCCCCCGCCCCTGCTCCGGTGGCGGAGGCGACGCCCGCCGCGCCATCTGCGCCGCAATCGGTCGACGTCGGCGCGGTGCTCGCCGAGATGGCGTCGATGAAGAATGGCGGCGGCAATTACCAAAGCTCGATCGTCGATCTGCTCAAGCTGCTGGACCTGGATTCCAGCTTGGCCGCGCGCAAGGAACTGGCCGACGAACTGAGCGTGCACGCCGCCGAGGATGGCTCGGCCAAACAGAATATCGCGCTTCACAAGGCGGTGATGGCCAAGCTGGCCGAAAATGGCGGCATCGTGCCGGACAGCCTGCGCAACTAAGTTCGTCGCGGGGAGGGGGCGGGCGCCCCGCTTCCTCTCCGATATGTCCCGCCTATCACAGGCCCGTGCAAGCGCGGTGCAGGGCCCGTATTCATTCCATCCACGGCCCGACGCGGTACCGATCCCCCCTTGCCGAGCCCGGTCCGCAATGCCCCATTGTCTGGCAACCATCATAGGCGCGGCGGGACGGTCTTCTTGGGTAAAGGAAAATTTCGGGTCTGCTTCGTCGCTCTGCCGATGATCGCCTGTTCGATCCTGCCGACCCTGTTGTTTGGCCTTATGGCTGGGACAATGCCGGCTTCCACCTGCCGGATTACACGGCGCATATGGCCTGATCCTATTGACCCGGCCATAGCCAAGTCTGTCCCGGCGCGCCTAAAAAGGCGTCCATGACCACCACCCGCTGGCAGCGCCTGAAGACCCATATCGGCGACCGCATCGCGCCGCCGCGGTTCGTGGCCTTCGCGCTGATCCTCATCCTGTCAGGGGCGCTGCTGATCCCGCCACTGGGGCTGACGCGCGGTATCCTGGCCGGGTTCGATCTGGCCGCGTTCCTGTTCCTGGCGTCGCTGGTACCGTTGCTGCGGCAGGGAGAGGCGGCGCGGATGCGGCGGCGGGCGGCGCGAAACGACGCCAATCGCGCGGTCCTGCTGGTCTTTTGCGGCGTGGTGCTGTTCGTCATCCTCGTCGCGGTCGGCGGCGAATTGCGCGGGCGGAACAGCGTCGTCACCATCGCGCTGGTCGTCGGCACGCTAATCATCGCCTGGTTGTTCTCGAACATCGTCTATGCGCTGCATTACGCGCATCTCTTCTATAGCGCGGGCGAGAAGGGGGATGTCGGGGGCCTGCAATTTCCCGACACGCCGGAGCCCGATTACTGGGATTTCCTCTATTTCTCGGTGACGCTGGGCATGACCTTCCAGACATCGGACGTCTCGATCACCTCGCGCGGCATGCGGCGGGTGGTGACGGGCCAGTGCCTGGCGGCGTTCATCTTCAACCTCGGCGTGGTCGCCTTCACTGTCAACGTGTTGGGCGGCGGGAGTTAGGCTGCAGGTCGCGCTACCCAGGCGACCGCCAAAAGGGTCTGGACGACTGGCCTATCGGGTGCCTAACCTGCCCGCGTCTCTTTTCGCCGCAAAAGGCTATTCATGATCCGTCCCGTGTTTCGCTCGCTGATCGTCGCGTCCCTGCTTTCGTCCGCCGCCGTCTCGCTGGCCCAGGTTCCCTCGGGCAATTCCGCCCCGGCGGCCCCCCTACCCTTCGTCAACACCATCCCCGATGCGGTCGACACCCCCTATCCGGGCACGATCAGGCTGGTGGTCGACGCCACCGATACCGATCGCGGCATCTTCCGCGTGAAGGAAACGATCCCCGTCGCCAAGGCGGGGCCGATGGCGCTGCTCTTCCCGAAATGGCTGCCCGGCGCGCACAATCCGCGCGGCGAGATCGAAAAGCTGGCAGGCCTGGTCATCAAGGCGAATGGCCGCACCCTGCCCTGGACGCGCGATCCGGTCGACGTCTTCGCCTTCCATATCGACGTGCCGGCGGGCGCGAAGCAGCTGGACCTGGAATTCCAGTTCCTGTCGGCGACCAAGCCCGATCAGGGCCGCATCGCGGTCACCCCGACGATGATCTCGCTGCAACCCAATTCGGTCAGCCTCTATCCGGCCGGTTATTACACGCGCCAGATTCCGATCCAGATGACCGCGATCTTCCCGACCGGCTGGACGGCGGCGGGCGCGGTTCCGGCCAAGGCGTCGGGTTCGACCTACACCTATGACACGACCAATTACGAGATCCTGGTCGATTCGCCGGTGCTGGCGGGCAAGTACGGCAAGGTCTTCCCGCTGACCCCGCGCGTGAACCTGAACGTCTTTGCCGACAATCCCGCCGAACTCGCCGCCAAGCCCGAGCAGATCGCCGCGCATCAGCGGCTGGTGGATCAGGCGGTCAAGGCGTTCGGCGCGCAGCATTACGATCATTACGAGTTCCTGCTGTCGATCAGCGACCAGTTGGGCGGCATCGGGCTGGAGCATCACCGCTCGTCCGAAAATGGCGTGACGCCAGGCTATTTCACCGAATGGGATTCGGGGCCGGGCCGCCGCAACCTGTTGCCGCACGAATTCACCCATAGCTGGGACGGCAAGTTCCGGCGCGGCGCCGATTTGTGGACGCCCGATTTCCGCACCCCGATGCGCAACTCGCTGCTCTGGGTCTATGAGGGGCAGACGCAATTCTGGGGCTATGTGCTCCAGGCGCGCGCGGGGCTGGTGTCGAAGCAGGATACGCTGGACCAGTACGCCTCGATCCTGGGCATCTACGACACCGCGCCCGCGCGGCAATGGCGCGACCTGCTCGACACCACCAACGACCCCATCATCTCGTCGCGCAAGCCCAAGGGCTGGACCAGCTGGCAGCGGTCGGAGGATTATTACAATGAAGGCCTGATGGTCTGGATGGAGGTCGATGCGATGCTCCGCCAGAAGTCGAACGGCACCAAGTCGATCGACGACTTCGCCAAGGCGTTCTTCGGTATCCGCAACGGCGACTGGGGCGAGGTGACCTATACGTTCCAGGATGTCGCCGACACGCTGAACGGCATCGTCCCTTATGACTGGGCGGGCTTCCTGCGCCAGCGCATCACCGAGACGGGCCAGCCCGCGCCGATCAACGGCTTTGCGATGAACGGCTATAAGCTGGTCTATACGGCCGAGCCGACCGCGACCTTCAAGCAGGGCGAAAAGGGCAGCACCAATGTCACCTATTCGCTGGGCATGACGGTGTCGAACGGCGGCGACGTCACCAGTTCAATTTGGGACAGTCCGGCGTTCAAGGCGGGGATCGATGTCGGCACGCAAATCCAGGCGGTGAATGGCGAAAGCTATTCGGGTGATCGCCTGAAGGCCGCGATCCTGGCCGCCAAGGATCCGGCCAAGCCGGTCAAGTTGGTGATAAAGAACCAGGATCGCTTCCGCGAAGTGACGCTCAACTATACCGGCGGGCCGCGTTATCCGCGTCTGCAAAAGGTCGGGACGGGCGAAACCGGGCTCGATCGTTTGCTGACCGCACGCTGACGTCTTCCTGACGACGGCGTCACCGTCCTCTATCGACACCCTATGGCGGGTTGCGCTATCGCACCCGCCATTGATTTTCCACCGGAACTCTTCCGGTTCATTGGCAAAGAAAGACCGATCGATGCGTATCGACCTCATTCCCGTCGGCAAGAGCCCGCCCGACGACATCAATGTCGTGATCGAAGTGCCGACCGGCGGCGAGCCCGTGAAATATGAATTCGACAAGGCGTCGGGCGCGCTGTTCGTCGACCGCATCCTGCACACGCCGATGCGCTATCCGGCCAATTACGGTTTCGTGCCGCACACGCTGAGCCCCGATGGCGATCCGCTCGACGCGCTGGTCGTGTCGCGCACGCCGTTCATCCCGGGCTGCGTCGTCCGCGCGCGTCCGATCGCGGTGCTCAACCTCGAAGACGAAGCCGGCGGCGACGAGAAGCTGGTCTGCGTGCCGGTCGACTCGACCTTCCCTTATTATTCCAATGTCGGCGGTCGCGACGACCTTCCCGAGATCGTGTTCCAGCAGATCGAGCACTTCTTCACCCATTACAAGGACCTGGAGAAGAAGAAGTGGGTGCGCATCGGCACCTGGGGCGACCGTGACGAAGCCCGGCGCATCGTCGTCGAGGCGATCGATCGCTATGACGACGCCAAGGCGAAGGGCGAAGAGCCCCATGATCACGACGTGCCCGGCCGCGAATAAGCACCGGCTCTCAGGTCCATGAAAAAGCCCCGGTGCGAAAGCGCCGGGGCGTTTTTTTTTGCGCCTCTCACGCGGAACGGAGCGGGGAGTAGCTCGCTGCGGCATGGATAGGCGAAGCCAGCTTCGGCCTAGCGCCCAGCCAGTCGCTCCAGCGCCTCGCCGGAAACTCGCTGGACGGTCCATTCGTCCATCGCCTGTGCACCCATCGCGCGATAGAATTCCACGGCGGGCATGTTCCAGTCGAGCACCGACCATTCGAACCGAGCCCAGCCCCGGTCGCGCGCGATCCCGGCCAGATGGACCAGCAACGCCTTGCCGACGCCCGCTCCGCGCGCCGCCGGGGTGACGTAGAGGTCCTCCAGATAAAGCCCCTGCCGCCCGGTCCAGGTCGAGAAATTGGCGAAGAACAGCGCGAAGCCGACCGGTTCGCCGTCGCGCTCGGCGATCACCGCCTCCGCCGCCGGTCGCTCGCCGAAGAAAGCCGCCGCCAGCATCGGCTCGGTCGCAACGACCGCGTCGGGCTCGCGCTCGAACGCGGCGAGTTCGCGAACGAAGCCCAATATGGTCGCGCTATCGGTGCGTTCCGCCGCCCGGATGGTGATGCTCATAATCCCGCCTCGCTCTGGGGTGCCAATTTGATTTCCGACCCCGGCCGCACCGCGACGACGCACCCCGCGATGATCAGCACCGCCCCGACCAGCGTGAACGGCGACACATGTTCCCCAAACACCATATAGCCCAGGCATGCAGACCAGACGAAGGCGGTATATTCCACCGGCGCCAGGATCTGCGCTTCCGCCCGCGCATAGGCCCAAGCGATCAGCAGCGCCGACAGGCTGCCCAGCGCGGCGGCAATGACGATGGCGGGCCACTGCCCCATGGCAGGCCAGCCGGAGGCGAAGGGCGCCGCAGGAGTCATCAGCACGGCGATCACCAGCATGGTGAACAACGCCACCTCCGCCGGTCCCGCGACCTGTGCCTGCCGCCGCAGCAACACCAGGCTGACCGCATAGAGGATCGAGGCGGCGAAGATGGCCAGCGACCCCAGCACCACCTGGGTCGAGGCCTGCGCCTGCACCTCGCCTCCCGCGATCACCAGCACCCCCGTCGCCGCGATCACCGAACCCCAGATCGCGGCGCGCCTGATCCGCTCGCCCAGCGCGACCGCCGCCAGGAACAATGCGATCAGGGGAGCCAGAAAGGTCAGCGCGACGCTTTGCGCCATCGGCACCCGCGCCAGCCCCCAGAAGAACAAGAGAACCGACGCGCCCCCGGCCGCGCCGCGCGCCATATGAAGTTTCAGCGCGGCACGCCCCGGCCAGCGCCCGCCGCGCGCCAGGAACAGGATCCCGGTGATCGCCACCCCGACCCAAGACCGCCACAACACCGCGCTATAAGCACCGCTGTCGATCGACAGTTGCTTCATCAGCGTGTCCATCACCGAATAGACGGCGATGCCTAGGGCGGCCGCGCCAAAGGCGATGACGGGGGAGGTCCGAGCACTCATCCCCCACGCGTTACCGGTGCGCAACGGCAAAGGCGAGAGCGCCCTTCCCCGGTCAACAGGGTCGGGATCGGGCCATCGTCGAAGCCGCCTCGGGATTAAATCGCATGCCGCATCCGTTCGCCCTTTGAAACCGGCACCAGGGGACAAAGGGTATGAAGACGGCTCTGATCGCAAGCGCGGCGACGATCATGTTGGCGGCAGCACCGGCGGGGGCACAGGTCACCGCATCGGTGGGGGCGGACTATGCGGCGGGCAAATATGGCACCGGCCAGCAGGTGCGCAGCGCCAGTTCCACCGCGTCCCTGCGGGCCAGGCGCAAGCGGGTGACCGTCCTTGCCGCGCTGCCGGTGGTACAGGTCGATGCGCCGGGCAATGTCGTCGCACCGGGCGGGCCGCTGGGCCTGCCGATCTTCACCGACCCCACCCGACCAGCCACCCGCGTCCGGCGCAGTGGGTTGGGCGATGCGGTGGTCGGCGCGTCGGTCCAACTGGTCGAGCCACGTCCGCATCACCTCGCCCTCGCTCTGACCGGCATCGCCAAGCTGCCCACCGCCTCGGCCGCGCGCGGGCTCGGCACGGGCAAGGCGGATTATTCGGTGGTGGCGGAAGCGGCGGTGCCGGGAAAGGTCACCCCCTTCGCCGCTGTCGGCCACAGCTTTGTCGGACAGCCCGACGGCTATGCCTTGCGTGACGTCACCAGCGCTCGCGGCGGCGTCGCCCTGCGCGTCGGCAAGGCCAGCGAGGTCAGCGTCTCGTACAATTACGCGTCACGGGTCAGCGACCAGATCACCGACCGGCAGGAGGTCGGCGCGGGGCTCGACACGGCGCTGTCGCAACGGCTGTCGCTGGGCGTCCAGGGCAGCGCGGGGGTCAGTCGTGGTGCGCCAGATGCGGCCGCGGGCGTTCGGCTGGGGCTGCGGCTATAATTGCGATCCCACCCCGGCGGAAAGGGCTTCAGCAACCCTGCCGATGTCGTGGCAGGATATGGTCGCGGGTCAACGGAGCGAGCGGCAGGCCGTCGGCCTCAGCCGGATCGACCCACAAGGCCTCGGCAATCTCGGCCGCCGGCACCGGATCGTGATCGGTACACAGATGGAAGACGTGCGCATCGACCCGGTGGTCGGGCTCATTGGCCGCCGGTGCCGAAAATCGTCCCAGCGGCCGAAATTCGGAAGGAGCGACGATCAGCCCGATCTCTTCGTGCAGTTCGCGGGCCAGCGCGGCGGCGGGTTCCTCGCCCGGTTCGATCTTGCCGCCCGCCTGCATGAAGAAGCGGCTGCCGGCCTTGCGGACCAGCAGCACGCGTCCCGCTCGATCCTCGATCACGGCGGCGGCAATGCGGATGACGGTCATGCCGGTACCGTAAAGGCGCGCCGTCCCCACCCGCAAGGGACATCCTCGCTCGCGGGCTGGAACAGGCTACTCCGCCGCGATCGCCGCCTTGGCGACGTCGGCGGCTTCCAGTTCGGCGGCCTTGGCCTCCACCAGCTTGACGATATGGTCGACCATGTCGGCATCCTCGACCGTGTGGTCGGTCAGGCCGGACAGATAGACCATATGCTTGCCGTTACCGCCGCCGGTCACGCCGATATCGGTCTCGCGCGCTTCGCCCGGACCGTTGACGACGCAGCCCAGTACCGACAGCGACATGGGCGTGCGGATATGCTGCAGCCGTTCCTCCAGCACCTGCACGGTGCGGATCACGTCGAAACCCTGCCGCGCGCAGGACGGACAGGATACGACGCGCACGCCGCGATTGCGGATGCCCAGCGCCTTCAGGATTTCGAAGCCGACGCGCACTTCCTCCTCGGGCTCGGCCGAGAGCGAGACGCGGATCGTGTCGCCGATCCCGAACCATAGCAGCGAGCCGATACCGATCGAGGACTTGACCGTTCCGCCGATCAGCCCGCCCGCTTCGGTGATGCCGAGATGCAGCGGGCAGTCGGTCGCCTCGGCCAGCCCCTGATAGGCGGCGACCGCCAGGAAGACGTCGGACGCCTTCACCGCGACCTTATATTCGTGGAAGTCGTGGTCCTGGAGCAGCTTGATGTGATCGAGCGCCGATTCGACCAAAGCCTCGGGACAGGGCTCGCCATATTTTTCGAGCAGGTCCTTTTCCAGCGACCCGGCATTGACCCCGATTCGGATCGCACAGCCATTGGCCTTGGCGGCGCGCACCACCTCGGCGACGCGCTCGGACGATCCGATATTGCCCGGATTGATGCGCAGACAGGCCGCGCCCGCATCGGCCGCTTCCAGCGCGCGCTTATAGTGGAAATGGATGTCCGCGACGATCGGCACCCGCGCCGCCTTGGTGATCTTGGCCAGCGCGGCGGTCGAATCGGTGTCGGGGCAGGAGACGCGGATGATGTCCGCCCCCGCCTCTTCGCAGCGCCGGATCTGGTTGATCGTGGCGACTGGATCGCTGGTCGGGGTGTTGGTCATGGTCTGCACGGTGACGGGGGCGTCGCCACCCACGGGCACGTTGCCCACCATGATCTGACGGCTTTGGCGGCGGACGATGTCGCGCCAGGGACGAATGGACATGGGCCCTTATATACGCGCTGCGAGTTGCGGTTCAAAGTCAGTGCTGTACCAGACCTCCCAAAATGACCACGACCCCATGACCGCCGCCGCCCCCATCCCCCGCCATTACGGCCTAGACTGGTTGCGCGTCGGCGCCTTCGCCATCCTGATCCTCTATCATATCGGCATGGTGTTCGTGCCCTGGGGATTCCATGTGCAGCTCGCCCGGCTGCCCTGGGTCGCGATTCCGATGCTGGTGAGCAATCCGTGGCGGCTGATGCTGTTGTTCGTCGTTTCGGGTTACGCCACCCGCGCGCTGGCGGTCCGGCATCCGACGATCCTCAGCTTCGTGCGGGGGCGGAGCCTGCGCCTTCTCGTGCCGCTGCTGTTCGGCATCGTGGTGCTGGTGCCACCGCAAATCTGGGCGGAGCTGGCGAGCAAATATAGCTATCCGGGCTCCTACGCGACCTTCTGGCTGCACGATTGGCTGGGCTTTCGGGCGATCGGCGGCGTGGTGCCGACACCCGCCTGGAATCATCTGTGGTTCGTCGGTTATCTCTGGGCCTATACCATGGCGGTGGCGGCGATGCTGGCGCTGGGCCGTCCCTTTGCGGCGGCGGCGCAGCGCCTCTTCGATCGGGTGTTCGGCGGATGGGGCGGCGCGGTGCTGCCGCTGGTCTGGCTGATGCTGGTCGATATCCGCTTCTTCCCCGGCCAGTCGGAGACGCATGCCCTGCTCGGCGACTGGCTGGCCCATGCCATCTATTTCCCCGCATTGCTGTTCGGATTGGGCATGGCGGGGTCGGAGCGGGTGTTGGACAGCTTCCGGCGCGGCTGGGCGGTGGCGGGTCTGATCGCGCTTGCCAGCTATGGCGTCGCGGCGGGGCTGGAATGGCGCTGGCCGGGTCTGGCGGGGGCGCCGCCGGGCTTCGGTATCGTCTTCGCGGGCGCGCGGGCGGTGCAGGGCTGGATGGCGGTCGTCGCGCTGATCGGCATCGCCGAGCGATTCTGGAACCGCGATCACCCGTGGCGGCGGACGCTGACCGAGGCAGTCTTCCCTTTCTATCTGATCCACCAGACGATCATCATCCTTGTCGCCTTCTATCTGCGGCGGGCCGGGCTGCCGCTATGGCTGGACGCGCTGGTGCTGATCGCCGCGACTGTGGTGGGATGCTGGGCCTTCTACCGGATCGGACGCGAGGTGCGCTGGCTTCGTCCGTTGATCGGCCTACGGCCTAGGGTCCGTTGATCGGCCTACGGCCTAGGGCCCGCTGATCGGCCTACGGCCCAGGACCCGCTGATCGATCTGGGACCGGTGGGGGTGGCAGGAAAGCCGCGATCTGATAGGGGCGCGCGGCAATTTCCCCCTTTGGTTTATCGGAGTTTCGTCCATGTCCGCTTGCTGGTCGCTGGTCATCCATGGCGGCGCGGGCCGGATTACCCGCGACGTCCTGACGCCCGAGCAGGATGCGGGCGCGCGGGCCGGCCTCGACGCCGCGCTGAAGGCCGGGTCGGCGGTGCTGGCGGCGGGCGGCGCCGCGCTGGATGCCGTCGAGGCGGCGGTGCGCGTGCTGGAGGACGACCCGCATTTCAACGCCGGCCGCGGCGCCTGCTTCACCCGGGAGGGCACCAACGAACTCGACGCCGCGATCATGGACGGGCGCGACCGGCGCGCGGGCTCGGTCGCAGGCGTCACCCGCACCCGCAATCCCGTGTCGCTCGCCCGCAAGGTAATGGAGGCCAGCCCGCATGTCCTGCTCGCCGGGGCGGGGGCAGACCGATTCGCGATCGAACAGAGCGTCGAACAGGTCGATCCCGCCTGGTTTCACACCGACGAACGCCGCCGCCAACTCGACGAACTCCTGTCGCGCAACGCCGACGCGTTCGACAGCGACATGAAATATGGCACGGTCGGCGCGGTCGCCTGCGACACCCAGGGCCATGTCGCCGCCGCGACCTCGACGGGCGGCGTGACGGGGAAGCGCTGGGGCCGGATCGGCGATTCGCCGCTAGTCGGAGCGGGAACCTATGCCGACGACCGGGCGTGCGCGGTGTCCTGCACCGGATCGGGCGAGGTCTTCATCCGGGTCGGCGTCGGGCATGAGATCGCGGCACGCCGCCGCTTCACCGGCGACAGCCTCCAGGCCGCCGCCGACTTGGTGCTGGCCGAGGTGAAGGCGCTGGGCGGCACCGGCGGCACCATCCTGGCCGGGCCCGATGGCGCGATCGCCTGGAGCATGACGACCGCGGGCATGTATCGCGGCCGTGCGACGAGTGGCGGCGAACACAGGGTGGCGATCTACGCCGACGAGGGATAAAACCCGCGCCATGAAGCACTTGCGCCTTTTCGTCGCGATGATCGCGGCGTCGTTCCTCTCCTCCCCCGCCGCCGCCTATTGGGAATATGGGCATGAGACCGTCGCGGCCATCGCCTGGGCCAATATCACGCCCCATGCGCGCGCCGAGATCCGCCGGATCCTGCGCGCGGAAGGCGAGCTCGACACGCCGACCTGCCCGGTGCGGACGATCGAGGAAGCCAGCGTCTGGCCCGATTGCGTCAAGCCGCTGAAGGACGCGGATGGCAAGTCGCGCTTCGGCTATGCCTATAGCTGGCACTATCAGAATGTGGACATCTGCCGGCCCTTTCGCCTGCCGCCCGCATGCGACACCGGCGATTGCGTATCGGCGCAGATTCCGCGGCAGCTTGCGATCCTGAAGGACAAGCATGCCAGCTCGAAGGACAGGGTGATGGCGCTGGCCTTCCTGGTCCATTTCGTCGGCGACCTTCACCAGCCGCTCCATGCCGGGGATAAGGGCGACAAGGGCGGCAACGACACCCATGTCGATTATGGCGACTATGCGACCGCGCGGCTGAACCTGCATTCGATCTGGGACGGGCTGCTCGCCGAGCGGGCGATCTCGACACCCCCTAAATTGGTCCGCGCCTATCCGGTGGCCGAGCGGCGGCGCGAGGCGGCGGGCGGCGTGATGGCCTGGAGTCGCGAGAACTGGGCGGTCGCCAAGCGCGCCTATGCGGCCGCAATGGGCGGCGATCCCTGCCAGCCAACGCCTGCGCATATGAAGATGGATGACGCCGCGATCGGGGCGATGGCCCCGGTCGAGCGCGAACAGGTGAAGCGGGGCGGGTTGCGGCTGGCGAAGCTGCTGAACCAAGCCTTCAGAGGCTGAACCCCCGACACCCGTTCGCACGGAGCGAAGTCGAAGTCCGCGCCCCGGAGCTTGCCGAAAGCGAGTCCCGTGGCCTTCGACTTCGCTCAGGCTGAACGGAGTTTAGGGGATGGCCCGCCGGGCGGGCAATCCCTCTGCGCCAACTCGAGAAAAAAGGCCCGGCTTCCTTCTGGAAGACCGGGCCTTTTCACATCAGCTCAACACCACCGTCACCGCGCGGCGATTCTGCGCATAGCTGGCTTCGTCCGAACCCAGCGCGATCGGGCGCTCCTTGCCATAGCTGATGACGTTCATCCGGTCCGGCGAGACGCCGCGCGCGGCCAGATAGTTCTTGGCGGCGTTCGCACGGCGATCGCCCAGCGCCAGATTATATTCGCGGGTGCCGCGCTCGTCGCAATGCCCCTCGATGGTGAGGCGGACATTGGGATAACGCTGCAACCAGGCGGCCTGGCTGTCCAGGATCGCACGCGCCTCGGGATCGATGTCATATTGGTCGAGCCCGAAATGAACGGTGTTCGACGTCACCGATCGGCGGAAGTCCGCGTCCGAACCCGGCACGATCGCGCCGTCCGTGCTGGTGTTCGCACCGGCATTGGGGTCGACGCCCGCATTCTGGTCCACCGGCGCGGGCGGCAGCACTTCGGGCCGCTTCTTGGCACAGCCGGCGATCGCGAGCGCCATCGTGGCGACGACGAGCGTGGTCTTGATCTTGGTCACTGGACTATCACTCCCTTTATGTTCGTTTCGCCCCCGAAACTCTTGCTCGTTAACGCTTACGGTCGCAACGGCCCCCAGGCCGGATCCGATCCATCGAGCGGCGTCGGAATCCGACGCTCATTCACCCCGGTCAGGTCGACCATCCACACATCCGCCTTGCCCGACGCGCCTTGCGTCGAACGCTGGAAGGTGATGACGCGGCCATTGGGGGACCAGCTCGGCCCCTCGTCCTGCCAGCTATTGGTCAGCAGCTTTTCGCCGCCGCCCGACGGATTCATGATGCCGATGCGGAACGCCCCGCCCAGCTTGGTGAAGGCGATCAGGTCGCCGCGCGGGCTCCATACCGGCGTCGCATAGCGCCCGCCACCGAAGCTGATCCGCTGCTGGTTCGACCCATCGGCGTTCATCACGTAGATTTGCTGGCCGCCCGATCGGTCGCTTTCGAACACGATCTTCGAACCGTCGGGGGAATAGCTGCCGCCGGTGTCGATGCCGGGCGCGTTGGTCAGCCGCTGCGGCGTGCCCCCCTGCGCCGAGACGCGATAGATGTCGGTGTTCCCCGCCTGCGCCATCGAGAACAGGATCCAGCGGCCATCGGGCGAGAAGCGCGGCGCGAAGGTCGTCGCGGCATTCTGCACCACCAGCCGCTGGCGACCCGATCCGATGTCATAGACATAGATGGCGGGCCGCTTGTCGATATAGGACATATAGACGATCGACTGCTGGTTCGGCGCGAAGCGGGGGGTCAGCACGATCGACTGGCCGTTGGTCAGGAAGCGATGATTCGCGCCGTCCTGGTCCATGATCGCAAGCCGCTTGATCCGCCGCGCCTTCGGGCCCGTCTCCGAGACATAGGTGACGCGGCTGTCAAAATAGGGGCCTTCGCCGGTCAGCTTGGTATAGATGGTGTCCGCGCATTTATGCGCCGCGCGCCGCCAGTCGGAAGGGGGAACCACGAAACCCTGCCGCGCCAACTCGCTGCGCGCCAGCACGTCGTACAGATAGCAACCGACCGTCAGCGTTCCGTCCCCATTGGCGCGGACATAGCCCTGGACCAGCGCCTGTGCGCCGGTGCCGTTCCAATAGTCGAAGGCGGGCGCGGTCACTTCGGGGAAGGACACGGTGCGAAGCTGCGCGGGCGGGACGGGTGTGAACAGCCCCGAATTGCGCAGGTCGTTGGCGATGATCTGCGACAATTGCTGGCCGACCACATCGGTCGTGCCCGCCGCCGTCTGGACCACCGCGCTGGTCGGCATCGCCGGAATGGCGATCGGCATCGGCGCGGAGATGCCGCCCTCGACATCGACGACCAGCCCTTCCTGACCGTTGGCGGGGGCGGTCGCGGGCTGCTGCCCGGCGGGCGGGGCGGCCTGGTCCTGCGACTGGGGCGCGGGCACGTCCTGTGCACCCACGGCGCTGGCCGCCAGCGCCAGAGTGAGCGGAAGAGTCAGCAGGGAACGGGGCATAAGCATCATCCTCAACCCGGAAGTTTGTAGCGCAGCGTGAAATTGCTCCAGCCGCCCGGTACGTCATAAAGTTCGGTGGGCAGACCACGTAGCGGCGAGCACCCCTTGAAGGTCGCGATCGCCAGCGCGTCGACGCGGTCGACATAGCGTTCATTCTCGCCGTCGACGCCGCTATGCCCCATCACGCGTGGTTCGCCGGCCAGGCTGCCGTCGCGGTTGAGCCGCAAATTCATCGTCACGCGGATCCGCTCCGCGCCCGGCCCCGGCGTTACCTGCCGATTGGCGCAGGGCTGCACCTGCCGGAGAATCGCCGAGGCGATATTGGCGAGCTGCTGTGCGCCGATCTTGGCGGCGGGGGCGGCGGTCGACTTGGACGGCGACGCGTCGGGCGAGAGGCCCTTCAGGAAATTGTCGCCCAGTCGCGATCCGCGCGGCTTGGCGGCCGTCGCGGTCGCGCTGCTGCCGCTACCGCGTGCGGGCGTCGCTGGCCTGGTGGGGGACGGCTTGGCCGCCGACTGGCTGGGCCGGGCAGGCGCGGAGGGCTTGGCCGCCGGAGCCGGTTTGGCGGGCGCAGGCTTGGCCGGTGCCGGTTTTGCAGGCGCGGGCTTCGTCGGCTGGGGCTTGGCCGGTTGCGGCTTGGGTTCCGGCTTGGGCACGGGGCGCGGCTCGGGCTTGGGAGCGGGCGCCGGTTGGGGCTTTGGCCGGGGCTGGGGCTGCGGTTTCGGCTGGGGCGCGGGCGGAGGCGGTGCGGGCTGGGGCTCCGGCTCGGCTTCGACCGGCTCGGGCGGGGCGGCGTCCTCGGGTGCGCCCTCCTCCGGCGCGATCGACTGGGCCGGTTGCTGGTTGGGCGTGGGCGACTCGGCCTCCAGCGCGACATCCTTGACCAGCGAGATGTCGATCGGGGTGACCTTCAGCTTTTCGGGATTCGGTGTCGACAGAAAGCCGACCGACAACAGGCCGAACAGGACGATATGCCCCGCGACCGCAACGGCCAATCCGATCCGCTCGCCACGCTCCATCAGCGGGGGCCCGCCCCCTCGCCAGCACCACCCTCGACCGTCACCAGCGATACGCGGTTGAGACCGGCGCGGTTCAGCTCGCCCATCACCCGCATCACCCGGCCATAGTCCAGTGCCCGGTCGGCGCGCAGATAGACTTGCGGCACCTGCCCGTCGGGGCCTTTGCGCGCTGCGATCGCGTCCAGCCGGGCGGGCAGGTCGGCCTCGGTGATCTCATCCTCGTTCAGGTACATCCGTCCCTGTTCGTCGATCGAAATCTGTTCGGGCTTCTGTTCCTGCTCCAGGGCCTTGGCGCGGCTGTCGGGCAGGTTGACCGGCACGCCGGTGGTCAACAGCGGCGCAGTCACCATGAAGATGATCAGCAGCACCAGCATCACGTCGACCAAAGGCGTGACGTTGATGTCCGCCATCGGCGCACGGCGACCCCGGCCGGAGCGGGAGGGAAGGTTCATGGCCATCGCGGCGACCCCTTCAACGCGCCTGATCGAGCTGGCGGCTGAGCGTGGTGTGGAAACCGTCGGCAAAGCGGTTGAGCGATGCCTCGACCCGGTTCACGCTGTGGCTGAAACGGTTATAGGCGATGACCGCCGGGATGGCGGCGAACAGGCCGATGGCGGTGGCGAACAGCGCCTCCGAAATGCCCGGCGCGACGACCGCCAGCGAGGTGTTCTGCGCCTGGGCGATGCCGGTGAAGCTGCGCATGATGCCCCAGACGGTGCCGAACAGCCCGACGAACGGCGCGACCGAGCCGACCGTCGCCAGCACGTTCAGCCGGTCGGACAATTTGTCGATCTCGCCCGCGACCGCCGATCCCATCGCGGTCGCGAGCCGCTCACGCGTGCCGTCGCGGTCGATATGCCCGCCCGCGGTCGAGCGCCGCCATTCCTGCACGCCCGCCGAGAAGACTCGCGCCGAGGGCAGTTCGCTGTCCTGCTCCATCCGGTGAAAGGCGTCGATATCCTCCGCCTTCCAGAAATCGCGTTCGAACCGGGTCATGCCCTTTTTCGTCCGCGCCAGCTTGCGCGAGAAGGCGACGATGATGGTCCAGGTCCAGATGCTGGCGAGCAGCAGCCCGATCATCACGATCTTCACCACCCAATCGGCGTGGATGAACAGCGCGACGGGCGACAAGGAAGCGGCATCCATGTTGAAGACGGGATTCATGGGTGTTCGGTGTCCCCCTGCCAGACAAGGCGTTGGTAGATGGCGATCCAATCGGCGGGTTGCCGACGCGGGCGACCGTTCCGGCCGACCCAGGCGACGGTCACGCGCGCATCGGTCAGCTTGACCGTGCCGCACCTGACTGTCTGATGAATGACGACGCGAACCGCACTGACTTCGATCAGTCGCGAGGTGACGATCAGGTCGTCGTCGAGCCGCGCCGAGGCGGCGTAGCGGATGGCGATGTCGGTGACGGCATAGGCGCCCTGCCCCGCCTCGTGCGCGGCACGCTGGTCGATCCCAGCGACCCGCAGCATGTCCGAGCGGGCGCGCTCCATATAACGCAAGTAGTTGGCGTGATAGACCACGCCCGACAGGTCGGTATCCTCGAAATAGACGCGCACCGCGAAGCGATGCTCATGCCCCTCGAAGCGGCCGCCGATCGGCTGGTCTTCTCCCGTCACCGTCATGGTGCATGCCCGTTAACCTATCCGTTCAGGGGAAGAAAGGCACTTGCGCGCCTGTTACCTACAGGTTACATGACACCTATAGGTTACAGGAGGTCGTCATGAATCTGGTGGAAAAGGCCGAGCGGAAGACCCGAGACCGGGCGATCGTCTTCTACCTTTTGGCGCTTTGCCTATTGATGTCGGCCATGACGTCTTCCCAGCATTTCGATGGCGCTTCCACCCGCCTCATTCCCTGGTTCGTCATGGTCGGTGCCGCCGCGCTCAACCTGACGAGCGCGCCCTTCCGGCTCTGGAAATGGAACGGCATGGCGGCCCTGCTCAATGACGAGACGACCCGCGATCACCGACGGTCGAGCCTTGCCGCCGGTTTTTGGGCGATGCTGCTAGCCTCTGCCCTGACGATCACGGTGGCCACATTCCAGCCTGTCGACGCGATCATGACGGGCCGCATCGTCATCACCGCCGGGTTGATGGCCGCGCTGATCGCCTTCGCCACGCTGGAACTGCGCGCCAGCCGATGAACGAGACGCTGGGCAACGACCTGAAGGGCGCGCGCGAATCGGCGGGACTGACCCAGGGCGCGCTCGCCGAGGTGATCGGGGTCAGCCGCAAGACGATCAACACCGTGGAAAACGGCGTCTTTCAACCCTCGACCCTGCTCGCGCTCAAGCTGGCGCGGGCATTGGGCCGATCGGTCGAATCGCTGTTCTGGATCGAGGGATGATCCGGCCGTTTACTGGATGGCGGCCGGATTTACCGTCAGGCTCGGCGGATTGATGACCGGCGGCGCATAGGGCTTGGCAGCGGGAACCGGCTGGCTCGACACTATCGGCTGGCTGGCCGCGCGCGGCGCGACCGGCGGATTGGCGCTGGTGGCGATGCTCAAGGGCGACGCGGCCTGCTGGACCGGCACCATCGTGCCCGCACGCCACGCATCATAGGCGCGGAAGAAGGCGACGAAGGGTGCGTTCAACTGATCCAGATGGACCGCGGCGCGAGTCTCGAACCCATCGGCCGGCGCGGCGCTGATATCGGACAGGACCTGTTCGGCAGCGGCGCAGAAGCCCTTGCGCGCCGGGGTGATCGAGAAGAAATTATAAAGCCGGGTCATCGCATCGTCATAGCGATCGCGCCAGTCGCCGCCCTGCGACTGATATTCCGCCGAATAACGCTTCTCCGCCGCCGCCAGCGCAATACGCTGCACCGTCAGCATCGTGTTGTATCGGGTGACGATCTGCCCCTCATCCGCGCCGCGACAGGCCAGCGCCGCGACGTTCAACGCCGAACGCAGATGCCAGATGGTCGCCGCGCTGGTCAGCGAGCGATTCGGGGTCTCGTAATTCCCATCGGGGAGCAGCGCAGGGATCCGCATCCCCGGCGTAGCGCCGGGGGGCAGCGGCGCGCGGGCGACCTGCGGCGGCGCGGGTACCATCACCGGCGGCGGCGCGACCTTGGCGGTTTCGCGCGCTGCACATCCCGCCAGCGAGAGACCGATCGCGATACCCGATACAATACGCAACTTCGCCATAACCCGATCCTCGGAAAAGCCCGCCCCCCGGCTATTGGCGTACGTCATGCCGAATCAAGGTTAACACGTCGTAAGCCGTGCGACGAAACGAGGCGTATGTCAGAGGGTTCGGCGAGGCCGCAAATTTCCTCCCCTTGCAGGGGAGGAATAACTTCAGGCCGTGCGCGCGACCAGCGCGGCGGCAGCCTCGGCCATCAGTTGCGCCAGGATGTCGGCGATCGGCTCTTCCTTCGTGACCATGCCGACCGACTGGCCCGCCATCACGCTGCCATGCTCGACATCGCCATCGATCACCGCGCGGCGCAGCGCGCCCGCCCAGTAATGTTCGATCTGGAGCTGCGCCTCGGCCATCGCGACCTTGCCCTCGTCGAGCGACTGGGCAACTTCGCGCTGCTTGGCGGTGAAGAGTTCGCCGCCCGCATTCTTGAGCGCGCGGACCGGGATGACCGGCAGGCGCGGGTCGATCTGCACGCTCGCCACCGCGTCGCGGGCCGAGGCGCGGATGAACGCCTTCTTGAAGTTCGGGTGAGCGATCGACTCGGTCGCGCAGACGAAGCGCGTGCCGAGCTGGACGCCCGCCGCGCCCATGTCGAGATAGGCGGCGATCGCCTCGCCCCGGCCAATGCCGCCCGCGACGAAGACGGGGACTTGGGCCGCGATCTCGGGCAGCATTTCCTGCGCCAGCACGCTGGTCGAGACGGGGCCGATATGGCCGCCCGCCTCCATCCCCTCGATCACCAGCGCATCGACGCCCGAGCGGATCAGCTTCTTGGCGAGGCTGAGCGCGGGGGCGAAGCAGATGACCTTCGCGCCCGTCTCCTTGATCGCCTCGAGCGCGCCCTTGGGGGGCAGGCCACCGGCGAGCACGACATGGCCGACCTGATGACGGCCGCACACCGCGATCAGGTCGAACAGTTGCGGGTGCATGGTGATCAGGTTCACGCCGAAGGGGCGCGTGGTCATCGCCTTGGTCGCCGCGATTTCGGTGTCGAGCAGTTCGGGGGTCATCGCGCCGCACGCGATCACGCCGAAGCCGCCGGCATTGGACATGGCGGAGACGAGGTTGCGCTCCGACACCCAGGACATGGCACCCGCCATGATCGCCATGTCGGCGCCGAGAAATTCCGCGCCGCGCGCCATGCGGGTGGCGAGACGCTGTTCGCCGGTGGTGGTGTTGAGGGTGTCGGTCATCGGCGCTCCATGCCGTGGAGCGCGGCGGACGGCAAGATTTGGTTCACGCGAAGCCGCGATGACGCGAAGAAGAAGGGGTTCGCGCAGAGGCGCAAAGGACGCAGAGAGGTTTCGCGCGCGGCAGCGCGATCGAATCTCCAACAGACCGTTGTTGGAGGACTTCAATAGCGGCCGGATACGCCACCTCCGCGACCTCCGCGCCTCTGCGCGAACCAATCTTGAATACGCTTCGCGTCTTCGCGGCTTCGCGTGAACCCATCCTTATGACCGTCATCCCAGCAAAGGCTGGGATCTTTGGCGCGCCGGATCGTATCCGGGCCAGAGGCCCCAGCCTTCGCTGGGATGACGGGGCATCGGTCGGGTCGTTACGCCGCCTCGGCGTCCAGACCATAAGCGGTGTGCAGCACGCGCACCGCCAGTTCGGTATAGTCCTCTTCGATCAGCACGCTGACCTTGATCTCCGACGTGGTGATCGCAAGGATATTGATCCCGCGCGCGCCCAGCGTCTGGAACATGGTCGAGGCCACGCCCGCATGGCTGCGCATGCCGACGCCGACGACCGAGATCTTGGCGACGCGGGTATCGTGGACCAGCGTGGCATAGCCGATCTCGCCGCTCGCCTTTTCCAGCACGTCCAGGCTGCGCGCGAGGTCCGCCGACGGCACGGTGAACGTCACGTCGGTCGAACCGGTCGAATGCGCGATGTTCTGGACGATCATGTCCACATTGATGCCTGCATCGGCGAGCGGGGCGAAGATCGAACCCACAGCACCGGGCCGGTCGGGCACGGCGGTCAGGGTGATCTTGGCTTCGTTCTTGTCATGCGCGATGCCGGTGATGAGCTGGCGTTCCATATCGTCGATTTCCTCTTCGCCCACGATCAACGTGCCGCGATGTCCGTCTTCGTCCCGTGCGTCGTCGAACGAGCTGAGCACCCGCACGCGCACCTGTTCCTTCATCGCCAGACCCACCGAGCGGGTCTGGAGCACCTTGGCGCCGACGCTGGCGAGTTCCAGCATCTCCTCGTAGGTGACCTTCGACAGTTTCCGCGCGCGGGGCACGATGCGGGGGTCCGTCGTGTAGACGCCGTCGACATCGGTATAGATGTCGCAACGCTCCGCCTTCATCGCCGCCGCCACCGCGACCGCGCTGGTATCCGAACCGCCGCGACCCAGCGTCGTGACCCGGTTGCCCTCGGCCACGCCCTGGAAGCCGGGGATGACCGCGACCACACCCGCCGCCAGGCTCTCGTCGAGCGCGGTGGTGTCGATCTCGCCGATCCGCGCCTTCGCGAAGGCCGTGTCGGTGTGGATCGGCAACTGCCAGCCCAGCCACGAACGGGCGGGGACGCCCATCGCCTGGAGCGTGATCGCCAGCAGCCCGCTGGTGATCTGTTCGCCCGCCGACACGACGACGTCATATTCCTGGGGATCGTAGAGCGACGAGGCCTCGCGGCAGAAACCGACCAGCCGGTCGGTCTCGCCCGCCATCGCGGAGACGACGACCGCGACCTGATGCCCAGCCTCCACCTCGCGTTTGACCCGCGCCGCCACGTTGCGGATGCGCTCGATTCCGGCCATCGAGGTGCCGCCGAACTTCATCACGATACGGGCCATGCGGTTTTTGCCAATCTCCTTGGGGTAAAACGGCGGTCCTGATAGGTAGCCCCCATGACGAACGCAAGCCATTTGAACGATTCTACCATTATTGGCGCCGAAGCCGCACATTTCGGAAAGATGGCGGCCGAGTGGTGGGACCCCAAAGGGTCGAGCGCGATGCTGCACCGGCTGAATCCGGCCCGACTCCGTTACATTCGTGAGCAGATCGACCTGCATTGGGATGCCGATGGACAGGGTTTCACCCCGCTCAAGGGCAAGCGCGCGCTCGATGTCGGTTGCGGCGCGGGATTGTTGTGCGAGCCGCTCGCTCGGCTGGGTGCCGAGGTGACGGGGCTCGACGCCGCAGCCGAAAATGTCGCGGTCGCCGCCGCCCATGCCGCCCAGTCTGAACTGAACATCCATTACCGCGCGGGCAGCGTCGAGGGGCTGGCGGGCGAGACGTTCGACCTCGTCACCTCGCTGGAGGTGATCGAGCATGTCGCCGATCCGGCGCGCTTCGTGCGCGGTCTGGCCGATGCACTGGCGCCCGGCGGGCTGATGATCCTGTCGACCCCGAACCGCACACCATTGTCGAAACTGGCGCTCATCACGCTGGCGGAGGGGACGGGCGCGATCCCCAAGGGCACGCATGACTGGTCGAAATTCCTGACGCCCGACGAACTGACCGCCTTGCTGACCCAGGCGGGACTGACGGTGCGCGACGTGCGCGGGCTGAGCTATTCGCCGACCAAGGGGTTCATGGTCAGCGACTCGACCGCGCTCGACTATTTCGTCACCGCAACGCGGTAATTTGGGTTTAGCCCCTGCTGCAAACCATCGGACCATCCCGGCGACGGCCGGGATTCAGTTGGGGAAGCGCCAATAGTCTCGCCACCGTCTCACCGCTGGACCCCGGCCTTCGCCGGGGTGGGGCGTGTGGGAGCGGAAGGCCCAATTTTCGTCAAGATCCGCTGCGAGGGGGCGGGTTCCTCTGGATTCACCTCATGTCGTCACGTCCAATATCATCCGCGAACCGTCCGGCCGCGTCAGGATCGCACCGCCTCCTGATCCTGCTCGCCGTAGCGATCCTCGCCCGCGTGGCCACCTTCGGCAATCCGGTGGTCCATGTGGACGAGGAATTCTACTTCTTCACCGGCCATGCGATGTGGCAGGGCGCTTGGCCCTTCGTCGATGTGTGGGACCGCAAGCCGATCGGGCTGTTCCTCCTCTACGCCGTACCCGCCGCATTCGGGTTGCCGGCGGGCATCTGGGCCTATCAGGCGATGGCGCTGGCCAGCGTCGTCGCGACCGCATGGCTGATCGCGCGGATGGCGGAGCGACTCGGCTGGGGCGCGGGCGCGACGGCTGCGGGCATCGCCTATATCCTGTGGCTCGGCCTGCTCGGCGGACAGGGCGGGCAGGCGCCGGTCTTCTACAATCTGCTGATGATGGGCGCGGCCTGGGCGATCCTCGAATCGGATCGACGGGGGGTGCGCAGCCTGGGGCTGGCCGCGATGGCGCTGGTCGGATTGGTCCTACAGATCAAATATTCGGCGGTGTTCGAGGGGATGGTCTTCGGCCTCTGGCTGCTGGGCGGCGAGTGGCGGCGGAGCCGGAGCCCGGTCGCGCTGATCCTGTACGGCGCGGCGCTGGTCCTGGTGTCGCTGGTCCCGACCGCGCTGGCGGCGGGTGTCTATGCCGCGATCGGCCAGTGGGACGCGTTCCTCTACGCCAATTTCCTGTCGATCTTCCATCGCAACCCCGATCCCATCGCGGAGCTGGCGGGCAATCTGGGGCAGATGATCCTGATCCTGTCGCCGGTCGTGACGCTGGCGGTGCTGGGCCTCAAGCGCGCGACCCGCAATCGGGAGCATGGCTTCCTGGCGGTCTGGCTGGCCGCCGCCATCGTCGGCGTGCTGCTGTTCCGGCCCTGGTTCGACCATTATGGCCTGCCCATCCTGCTGCCCGCCTGCACCGCCGCCGCCGCGATGCTGGGGCGCGCGGACTGGCGGCGGCGCTACACGCCAGCGCTGCTGCTCACCGCCGCGCTGGCCGGGCAGATCGTGCTGGTCGCGCTGCGCCACGAGCGGGGTGGTCCCGCCGAGTTCGCCGCATTGTCCCAGGCGGTCGGCAAGGGGCCGGGATGCCTCTATGTCTATTCGGGCAGCACGATGCTCTATGTCGCGACCGAGCGTTGCACCCTGTCGCGCTATATCGTGCCCGCGCATCTCAGCCGGGCGCGCGAAGCGGGCGCCACCGGCGTCGACCAGGATGCCGAGATCACCCGGGTCCTCGCCCGGCACCCCGCCGTGGTCGTGATGCGCCCGCCCTATAATGGCGAGCGGCCCGCCGCCCATGCCCGCATCATGGCGGCGATGGCGGACGGATACCGGCTGACCGCGAAACTGCCGATGGGCAATGAGATGATCAGCGTCTATAAATCCACGCGATGAAACGCCTTCTCGCCTCGATCCATGACGTGTCCCCCCGGTTCGAGGGGGCGGTCGATGCGCTGTTCGACAGGCTGTCGGGGCATCTCGGCGGACCGCGCTTGGCCATGCTGGTCATCCCCGATCATTGGAACAGCGCGCCGATCGCGCCGGGCACCCCCTTTGCCACCCGCCTGCGCGACTGGGCGGATATGGGGATCGAGATGTTCGTCCATGGCTGGTCGCACAAGGACGACATGGTCCACACCGACCAGAAGACCGCGCTGAAGGCCAAGCACATGACCGCAGGCGAAGGCGAGTTCGTCGGCTTGCCCCACGCCGAGGCGCTGCGCCGGATGAAGCGCGGCACCGCGCTGATCGAGGATATCATCGGCCGCCGCGCGACCGGCTTCATCGCGCCCGCCTGGCTCTATTCGGACGAGGCGCGGGCGGCGCTGGGGGATGCGGGGTTCGGGCTGGCGGAGGATCATTTCCGCGTCTGGACGCCCGCCGACGGCAAGATCGTCGCGCGTGGGCCGGTCGTCACCTGGGCGAGTCGCTCGCGCGGGCGGCAACTGAGTTCGCTCGCCGCCGCCGCCGTGCTGCGCCACGGCCTGCGCCCGACGCCGGTGGCGCGGGTCGCGGTCCATCCGGGCGACAATGGCGTGCCCGCGCTGCTCGACAGCATCGACAAGACCTATTCGCGACTGGCGAAGACCCATACGCCGTCGCGCTATGCGGATTTGCTGGCGGCTTGAGCCCCACCTCCGTTCGGCCTGAGCGTAGTCGAAGGCCAAGGGAATCGTTAGCCGCAAGCGTTGAAGCGTGGCCTTCGACTGCGCTCAGGCTGAACGGGGGTCGGAGAGAGTGGGCCTCAGGCTGCGACGCGCTCGCCCGCTTCTCCATCGAGCAACTGCTGATAGCGTGCGATCAGCGCCTCGGCATGGTCGCGGTCGCTGAACACCTTGGCCGCCGCGACGCGCGCGGCGTTGCGCAGCACCCGCTGGTCGCGCGACAGCAGCCGCTCGATCGCCTCGGCACAGGCCGCACCGTCGCGCGCGCGGAAGGTCTCGGCGAAGAGCGGGCTGGCGACCTCGGCGCACCCGCCATAATCGGGCACCACCAGCGGCAGGCCGGAGGCCAGTGCTTCGGAGGCGACCAGACCGAACGTCTCCGTCTCGCATCCGTGCACCAGCGCGTCGCAGCTCGCCATGATCCGCGCCAGGCGCGGGCGGTCATAGACCGGGCGGAACAGGCGGATATGGGGGCTGCCCGCGATGCGCTTTTCCAGCGTCCGGCTGGCGACGCCGCCACCGATCAGGATCAGACCGATCGGGCGACTCGACGCCACCCGCTCGACCGCGTCGATGACCATCGGCCAGCGCTTTTCCGGGTGATGCCGCCCCAGCCCGAGCAGCAGATGCGCGTCCTCCGGCAAGGCGCATTGGGCAAGGAGCGCGGCGCGCAGTTTATCGTCGCGGTGATCGGGCGAGAAGAAATGCCGCTCGATCCCCAGCGGGATCCCCTCGTCCACCCGCACGCCGCGCTTGCCCAGCCGCTTGACCAGCGCCGGGCCGTTGGACAGCACCAGGTCGTAATGGTCGAGGAAGCGGTTCATGTAGCGGCTGTACCAGCTGAACCAGTCCTCCACCCGCTCCTGCGCGACGATGCCGTCCAGCCAGCGGACCGGATAGGTGCCGACATTGTCGTTGTGCATGAAGAAGACCTTCTTCGCCCGCCCCTGCCAGCTGGCGACGAACCAGGCGGGCTTGGCGGGCGAAGAGACCTCGACGATGTCGGGGTCCAGCTCGTCGAGCAGTTGGCAGACCGGTGCGGAGTCCCAGAACATGCCGTAATTGGTGTCCAGGATCAGGCGCGGCGCCTTGATATAGATGATCTTGCCGCCGCCCGGACGCTCCTCGACCAGATCCTCGGTGCCGGGGGCGAGGACGATCAGTTCATGGCCCATCTCGGCCAGGATCGCCATCTTGCGGTCGATATAGGTCCGCACGCCCCCGCCGGTGGGGGAGTAGAATTCATTGACGTCGACAATGCGCATCGTCTTTCCGCTCCGCCTTCAGTTCGCGTCCACCGGACCGAAACCACCCAGCCCGCGCAGATATTGGGCGCGAATGGTCGTCGTCGCCACCCCATTGGGCACATCGATCAGCGCGGAGGCGAGTGGCGGCTTGCGGCGGCCCAGCTTTGTATTGGCCGGAAAGCCCGCGCCGTCGCTCCAGAAATTGAACTTGTTCTTGCCGTCACGGTCATGGGTGAACAGCAACGCATAGCGGCCGGGGCGCGGCACGCGGATGCACATGGCGATCGCCCCGCCCCCCGCCGGGGTCGGCACAGAGACCCGGCGAAACGTCTTGCCCGCGCGCTCCAGCACGCCGTCATCGGCCAGGAAATCCTCATCGTTCGCGGGATAAAGTTCCAGCTTCAGATTGCCCTTGCGATCCTTCAGCCCCTCGATCCGCGCCAGGATCGCGGGGCCGCCATTGGCACAAGCCGCCGCATCGCTGCCCAGGATCTGCGCCGGCGCGGTTTGCGGCATCGCGACCATGCCCAGGGCGGCCGCCATCATCATCGTCATCGTGCGGGTCATGCCCGTACCCTCTTCACCAGTTCCATCACACCAAAGCCTGCGATCAGGACGACATGGACCAACAGGGTCAGCGCCGCGGTGAACGCGATCAGCTCGCTCAACTCCTGATCCTGCCCGATCAACAGGATCGCGAAATTGGCGAAAAGAAGGTCCTTGTTGGGCACCAACGGCAAACGCGAGACGAGCAGCCGCGCCGCCGACAGGAAAAGCCACATCCCCAGCGACACGCTCGGCATCCCGTAATGCCAGGCCAGCGCGACGAGCAGCGAGTTGGCGATCAGGCGGACGCAGTGAACCGTGAAGATCCACCAGAGGGTCTTGCGGTCGAGCGAGAAGACCCGCCGCGAAAAGATCAGGAAGGGCAGGGAGGTCGCCATGACGATCGCGATCGATCCCCAGACGAGCCGCAACTGCTCCGCCGTCAACAACTCGCGCCCAACCGGCAGTGCGAGGCCGATCATGAGCAGCGTGATCGCATTGCCCGCGATCGCCGACAGAATCCCGACATCCTTGACCGCGCCAAAGGGGGCCGCGACCATCTTCGCATGGGCCCGCGCCCAGGCGTAGAAATAGGCCTCACCCGAATAGCTGAACGCGACCTCGTTCGCGATCCGCTTGCGAATCAACGCGGCGAGACCGCTGACCGGAATGCCCCACAGGCGGCGGAAGATGATATAGTCGCCGATCGGCAGCGCCATGTAGAGCCCGACGAACACGACATAGAAAAGCGGGTTGGTCGGCACCGAATGGCTCAACCCCACCAGCCCGCGCCCAAGCAGCTCCTGGCCCAGGCCGACGACCATAGCGATCGTCAAAAGAGCGCCGATTATGGCGGGCCAGCGCCGCTTGACCGTCTTCAGCGGTTCGAGCGCGGCGATGTCGCGCGCCACCGGAGCACCGGTCCCGGCCGGCGATCCGACAGGCACGGCCTGTTGCGGGGTCATAGAATCATCTCGTTCATTCTGCACGTTAGGGAGATTCCTCGGCGGCGTTCGCCGGTGGCGCCCGCTAACCTCAACACTGCTTTCTCGCACCTGAATAAGAATTCACCTCTGTAGTGCGATTGTGTCCACCTTAGGGCTGAAACTGACATATTTACGCGACAAGCCGCACCTAACCCCGGTACCCGATCCTTTCCTCATCCGTTACCGGAACTCATGCCAGCAGATCACATCCTCACTTATGCGTTGGCGATGCGTGGCGGCGTGGAAGCCGCCTTGGCCCGAATGCTTCAAGGCTGGCTCGACCATGGACGGCGGGTGACGCTGGTCCTGGGCGAGGAAAGCGGCCAATTCCAGCGCGGCGTACCGTCCGGCGTGGAGATAGTGACGCTGGGGCACCAGCGCTATACCGGGCTATGCACCACCCTGCCCGCAATGATCGAGCGGGTGCGGCCGGACATCATCTTCTGCCCCGGCAACCACTATACGAGCATGGCGGCCTGGGCCCGGCTGCGGCTGGCGGGGTCGTGCCCGCCCATCGTCGGAAAGATGTCCAACGCGGTCGATCGGGGGGACCATCACCCCCTGTTCGCCTGGGGCCAGCGGCAATGGCTGGCCCGGCACCGGCTGTTCCTCGACTCGCTGGTCGCGATGACCCCGGCGACCGCGCGCGCCGCGCGCGAGGCGACCGGCCTGTCGGTCGCGGTCATTCCCAATCCGCCCTCCGCCCTGCCCGGTGGCGAGACCGCCGCAATCCTGCCGCCTGGGCGACGGATATTGGGCGTCGGGCGGCTCGAGCCGCAAAAGCGCTGGGACCGGTTGATCACCGCGCTGACCCATCTGCCCGAGGATGTCGGGCTGACCATCCTGGGCGAGGGCAGCCTTCGTCCCGCCCTGACCGCGCAGATCGCGGTGCTGGGGCTGGAGCATCGCGTGTCGCTGCCCGGTCATGTCGCCAATCCGACCGCCGCCATGGCCGCCGCGCCGGTGCTCGCGCTCCCGTCCGACTATGAGGGCGTGCCGGGCGTGCTGCGCGAGGCGCTGTCGGTGGGAACGCCGGTGGTGACCACCGATTCGAGCCCCGCCGTACATGAGATCGTCTCCGACCCGTCGCTCGGCACCATCGTCCCGCGCGAGGATTTGCAGGCGCTGGTCGCGGGGCTGCGACACTGGTTGAGCCCGGTCGCGCCGCGCCCCGACCCGGTGCCGCAGCCGGGGCAGGATTCGGCGGAACGCTATCTGGCGCTGTTCGACTCGATCGTCATGGCGCGCCAGCAGCGCGACGATGCCGCGTCAGGCGATGTCGGCCTCGGCGCGCGCGCTGTCGCCATCGCGCGCCGCCTCGCGCTCCGACCGGCGCTGTAGCGCGGACTTGATCATCGCGGTCATCGGGTCGGCCAGCGCCAGCCCGAGAATCCCGAACAGCGCGCTCGCCATGATCTGGGTCGACAGGGTCAGCGCGGGCGGCAGATCGACGGTGCGCTTGGCGACCATCGGCACGACGACATAGCCGTCGAAGGTCTGGACGACCAGATAGGTACCGATCGCCCAGAAGCCCGCATCCGTCCCCGCCGAAAAGCCCACCGCGACCATCAGGACGCCGGTAACGATCGCCCCGATATTGGGGATGAAGGCCAGAATCCCCGCGATGATGCCGAGCAGCAGCGCCATCGGCACGCCCCCGATCATCAGCGCGATACCGGTCAGCACCCCCTCGAACGCCATGCCCAGCAACCGTCCGGCGAGCAGCTTGCGCAGCGTATCCATGACGCGGCCCTGCGTGATCGCGAACTCGGCGCGGGCGGAACGCGGCACGATCCATTGCAGCCCGCGCACATAGCCCGCCGGGTCCATCGCCAGGAACAGGCCGATGACCAGGATCATGAACAGCGACGTCACCGCCCCGACGGCGGTCCCGACCCAGGAGGTCAGCTTCCCGATCGAGCCCATGGATTGCTTCAGCAACCCGTTGATGTCGGAGGTCTGGGGCATCAGCCCCTGTTCCGCCAGCCAGCCGGTCAGCCGTCCCGCCTGAGTCTCCAGCGTCGAGCGAAGCTGGGTCACCTGCTGCGCCACTTCCACCCCGGTCAGGTAGAAGGTGCCGAGCAGGAACGCCGCCACCGCCAGCACGACGATCAGCAGCCGCCAGCCGCGCCCGATCGGCAGGACCCGGCCCAGCAACCGCACACCGCCGTCGAGCAGGGTCGCGAAGACCAGCCCGGCGAAGATCACCAGCAGCGGCTGGACCAGCAGCACCGCCACCGCCATCGCCGCGATCAGGCCCAGCCAGATCGCGGCGCGGGTCAACTCCCGCCGGACGAAGCCCTCGCGAAACTCGATGGGCGCGGGGGCATCGGTCAGCGGGGTGGGATCGCTCATGATCCGGGCTTCACCGTGGTCGGATGAAGCGAACTGCCCGCGCGGCCCGAGCGTAGCGAACCCCACCAGGTCAGCGGGTTGAGCGTCGCGTCGCCGTCCAGGCTGAAGGTCACGAACTCGGCGCGGCCACCGATATTCTCATAAGGCACCGGCCCGCCCAGCCCCAGCTCGGCCAGCGAGAAACGGCTGTCGGCCGAACGATCGCGATTGTCGCCCATCAGGAAGACATGGTCGGCCGGAATGGTGATCGGCCCGTAATTGTCCCCCGGGCTCCAACCCAGCTCGACCGTGTCGTAGCGGCGATTGTTGGGCAAGGTCTCGGTCACGATCGGCAGATGGCAGACCCACTGGCCGTCGGGCAGCCGCACCTTGGCCTCCTCGCCATAGTCGGACGCCTTGCACGGGCTGTTGGTGTCGACCGGAATATCGACATAATGAAGCGGCCCGCGCTGCACCGGCCTGCCGTTCAGGATCACGACGCCGTCGCGCACCTCCAGCCGGTCGCCGGGCAGCCCGATCACACGCTTGATATAGTCGTTATGCGTGCCCGGCGGGGTCACGATCACCACATCGCCGCGCGTCGGCAGCGATCCGAACAACCGGCCATGGATGAAGGGCAGTTGCGCGCTCCAGCTCTGCTCGGGCTCGTGCAGCACGACCGACTTGAAGAAGGCGATCGGGTTGGGAATGGTCGGCGAGATATAGGACCAGCCATAGGCGAATTTGCTCACCACCAGCCGGTCGCCGACGCGCAGGCCCGGTAGCATCGATTCGGAGGGAATGTAGAAGGGCTTGGCGATGAAGCTGTGAAAGCCCAGCACGATCAGCAGCAGCCAGAACAGCCCCTTGACCTCGGACCACCAGTCGGTGCCCTTTTTGGGCTGCGGCTTGGATTCCAGCGGCCTGGCCGCCGGTTGATCCGCAGGCGAGCCCTGGTTCGTGTCCAACACCGCGTCCTTCATGCGGAAACTTCCGGTCTTGCCTCGATCACGACAAAGGCCTGCGCCCAGGGGTGATCGTCGGTCATGGTCAAATGGATATGGGCGACGTGGCCCGCCGGGGTCATCGCGTCAAGTCGTTCGCGCGCACCGCCCGTCAGCACCAGCGTGGGCGCGCCGCCGGGTTTGTTGACGACCCCGATGTCGCGCATGAACACCCCTTGCGCAAAGCCGGTGCCGACCGCCTTGGAAAAAGCCTCCTTGGCGGCGAAGCGCTTGGCATAGGTGCCCGCACGGGTGAAGGGGCGTTTGGCCGCCTTGGCCTGCTCCACCTCGGTGAAGCAGCGCGCCTCGAACCGAGCACCGTGCCGGTCCAGCGCGGACTGAATCCGCTCTATGTTGCACAGGTCCGAGCCGAGGCCGATGATCATAAAATCCTCCCCGGCACGGGGAGGGGGACCGTCGCGCAGCGATGGTGGAGGGGGTTCTCCACCACGCAAGTCCTATGGGGTGCTCCCCCTCCACCAGCCTGCGGCTGGTCCCCCTTCCCGTGCCGGGGAGGATTCACCGCGCCATGTCCATCGCGGCGCGCATCTTGCGCACGACCTCGGGAAGGCCGACGAACACCGCATCGGCGATCAGGAAATGGCCGATGTTCAGCTCGCGCACCTGTGGGATCGCGGCGATCGGCGCGACATTGTCATAGGTCAGGCCGTGACCGGCATGAACCTCGATCCCGTTCTTGGCCGCCAGCGCGGCCGCGTCCGACAGGCGACGCAGCTCGGCGGTGCGTCCCTCGCCGTCCAGTTCGGCATAGCGGCCGGTGTGGAGTTCGACCACGGGAACGCCCAGGTGCAGCGCCGCCTCGATCTGGCGGGGATCGGGTTCGATGAACAGAGAGACTCGGATGCCCGCCTCGCCCAGCTTCGCCACCATGGGGGCCAGCCATTCGCGCTGCCCGGCGGCATCCAGCCCGCCCTCGGTCGTGCGCTCCTCGCGCTTTTCGGGGACGATGCAGGCGGCGTGCGGGCGATGCTTCAGCGCGATGGCCAGCATCTCCTCGGTCGCCGCCATCTCCAGATTGAGCGGCACGGTCAGCTCGGCGGACAGGCGCGCGATGTCGTCGTCGGTGATGTGCCGCCGATCCTCGCGCAGATGCGCGGTGATGCCGTCGGCGCCTGCCTCGGCCGCGATCAAGGCCGCCTTGACCGGATCCGGATAACCCGCCCCGCGCGCGTTCCGCACGGTCGCGACATGGTCGATATTGACCCCCAACCGCAGGTGATCGGTCATGCCGCCGCTCGGCTCCCCGGCTTGATGGCGGGGATCGCGGCCAGTTCGGGCGGCAGGGCGTCGGGGCTGTAGCTGGGCACGTCGAGCCGGATCAGCGGGAAGAAGGGTACGCCCAGATCGGCCGTCCCGTTGGACCGATCGACCAGCGAGGCCGCGGCGATCGTCTCGCCCCCTTCGCGCGCGATGGCCGCGATCGCCTCCCGGCTGGACAGCCCGGTGGTGACCACATCCTCCATCATCAGCACCTTTTGACCTGCATCAAGCCGGAAGCCGCGGCGCAGGTGGAAGGTTCCATCGGGCCGCTCCAGGAACATACCCGGCACGCCGAGTGCGCGCGCCATTTCATAGCCGACGATCACGCCGCCCATCGCCGGGGCAACGACCGCGCTGATCTGCGCCTTGATCTCGGCCGGGATCTTCGCTGCCACCGCCTCGCACAGCCGGGCCGCGCGGGCCGGGTCCATCAGGACGCGCGCGCATTGCAGGTAACGCGGGCTGCGCAGGCCGGAGGAGAGGATGAAATGCCCTTCGAGCAACGCCTCTGCGGCGCGGAACTCGGCGAGGACGTCTTCATCGGTCATGCGGGGCAACTCCTGCGGGTGCGATAGCGGATGACCCGGCCTCATAGGATCGGCCCTCGCCGCACGCAATCGCGCATACGACAGCTATGGCTTGAGGGGGCGCGGTCCCGTGCTATAGTCCGCCTAACAAAAACGACAGGATGCCCCGTCAAAGGCCGTCGGACCATCGATGGACAGGCGAGGGAGATGGGAGACGAGAGCGGGATGAGCGAGGTCAAGCGCATGTCCGGACCCCGGAGGATGAGGATGCCGAAACGGATGAAGGCGCTGGCGATCGCCGCCGGACTGGGATGTGCCGCGCTGTCGGGTGCCGCCTTCGCCACGCCGGCCGCTCCCCCCGCGCCGCAGGCCGCCCCCCAGACCGCCGCCGAAGGCCAGGGCGTCTCCAACACCGCACCGACCAGCGCCGCCGCCCCCGCCACCGCCGCGCCGACCAGCCCGCTGCTGGCGCAGGACGGAGCCCCCGCCACGACGATCGATCCCAAGGTCGGCCTGCCGATCGACGGCCGCATCGGGCTCCAACCGCAGGTGACGAAGAACGGCGAGTTCGCGCACTGGATGCACAACGGCGTGCTGATGCCGGTCATCACCGCGATCTGCGTGCTCGTCCTGCTGCTGCTCGCCTGGGTCGTCTTTCGCTATCGCCGGGCCGCCAATCCGGTGGCGTCCAAGACCAGCCACAATACGCTGGTCGAGGTGCTGTGGACGCTGGGCCCTGTCGTCGTCCTGGTCCTGATCGCCATCCCCTCGATCGGGCTGCTCCAGGCGCAGTTCAAGCCCGCCCCCGCCGGGGCCGTCACGCTGAAGGCGATCGGCAACCAATGGTATTGGACCTATCAATATCCGGATCATGGCGGAATCGAGATCACCGCCAACATGCTGAAGGAAAAGGATCAGGTGGCGCCGGGTGAGCGGGCGCGCACCGATGCCGACGGTCCGCGCCTGCTGGCGGTGGACAATCGCATCGTCCTGCCCGTCGGCGTGCCGATCCGCCTGATCACCACCTCCAACGACGTCATCCACAGCTGGGCGATCCCGGCCTTCTGGATGAAGCTGGACGCGGTGCCCGGCCGGTTGAACGAGACGAGCTTCACCATCGAGAAGCCGGGCCTGTATTTCGGGCAATGTTCGGAACTGTGCGGCGCGCGCCATGCCTTCATGCCGATCGCGGTGCAGGCGGTGCCCCCGGCGCAATTCGCCGCCTGGGTCGCGGCCAAGGGCGGCAAGATGCCGGGTTCGGCCGCCCCCTCCTCCTCGGTGATCCCGCAGCCGGGGGCCGAGGGCTCGGCCTCCGAAGCCGCGCAGGCCAATGCCTCCGAGGCGGTGACGGGTCCGGCCGACAACGCCTCCACGCCCGCCATATCCCCTTCTTCCGCGCAAGGCGCCACCGGCAATCCGGCGGGCCCCGGCAACGCTGGACAATAAGCCATGACCGACACCGCACTTCACCCCGGATCGGCTTTCGTCGGTCATGAAGACCATCACCACGCGCATCATGATGCCGATCACAAGCCGGGCTTCTTCGCGCGCTGGTTCCTGTCGACCAACCACAAGGATATCGGCACCCTCTATCTGATCTTCGCGATCGTCGCGGGGATCATCGGCGGCGCAATCTCCGGCCTGATGCGCGCCGAGTTGAAGGAACCCGGCATCCAGTATCTGGGGATCTGGGCGGGGATGCTGCACGGCGGTGCGCAGAGCCTGGACCAGTCGCTGCACCTGTGGAACGTGCTGATCACCGCGCATGGCCTGATCATGGTGTTCTTCATGGTCATGCCGGCGATGATCGGCGGGTTCGGCAACTGGTTCGTGCCGATCATGATCGGTGCGCCCGACATGGCGTTCCCGCGCATGAACAACGTGTCCTTCTGGCTGCTGATCCCGGCCTTCACGCTCCTGCTCGCATCGCCCTTTTTCGGGTCGGGCGCGGGCGTGGGCTGGACCGCTTACGCCCCGCTATCGACCTTCGGCGAGCCGGGGCCATCGGTGGACATGGCGATCCTGGCGCTCCATCTGGCGGGCGCCTCGTCGATCCTGGGCGCGATCAACTTCATCACCACCATCTTCAACATGCGCGCGCCGGGCATGACGCTGCACAAGATGCCGCTGTTCGTCTGGTCGGTGCTGGTCACCGCCTTCCTGCTGCTGCTGTCGCTGCCGGTGCTGGCCGCCGCGATCACCATGTTGCTGACCGACCGCAATTTCGGGACGACCTTCTTCGACCCCGCCGGGGGCGGCGACCCGATCCTGTACCAGCATCTCTTCTGGTTCTTCGGCCATCCCGAAGTGTACATCATGATCCTGCCGGGCTTCGGCATCGTCAGCCAGATCATCGCGACCTTCAGCCGCAAGCCCGTCTTCGGCTATCTGGGCATGGCCTATGCCATGGTCGCGATCGGCGTAGTCGGCTTCGTGGTGTGGGCGCACCACATGTTCGCCACCGGCCTCTCCGTGAACACCAAGATGTATTTCACCGCCGCGACGATGATCATCGCGGTGCCCACCGGCATCAAGATCTTCTCGTGGATCGCAACCATGTGGGGTGGTTCGCTATCGTTCAAGACCCCGATGGTCTGGGCGATCGGCTTCATCTTCATGTTCACGGTCGGCGGCGTGACCGGGGTGGTGCTCGCGAATGGCGGCATCGACGATTATATGCACGACACCTATTATGTCGTCGCCCACTTCCACTATGTCCTGTCGCTGGGCGCGGTGTTCGCACTGTTCGCGGGCTTCTATTACTGGTTCCCGAAGATGTCGGGGAAGATGTATAGCGAGCTGCTCGGCCAGTTGCATTTCTGGGTGTTCTTCATCGGCGTGAACCTGTTGTTCTTCCCGATGCACTTCCTGGGGTTGCAGGGGATGCCGCGTCGCTATCCCGACTATCCGGACGCCTATGCGACCTGGAACGCGGTCGCCACCCATGGCTATGAGATCATGGCGGCAGGCATGGCGATCTTCTTCGTCAACCTGATCTGGTCGCTGGTCGCGGGCAAGCCCGCCGGGGACAATCCCTGGGGCGATGGCGCAACGACGCTGGAATGGACGCTGTCCAGCCCGCCGCCCTATCACCAGTTCGAGACGCTGCCGCGCATCGACTGACCTCGATCTCACCAGTCCCGAAAGGCTCCGGAGCATCGCTCCGGGGCCTTTTTTGTTGCAACTCCGCAATAATTCACCGGAGATCAACTTCGCAAATAATGCGACGAGTCGAGGAACCATTTCACGCTTTATTAGCCATGCTCGCCGCATTTTGAGCGTGGCCCGCAAATGAGCGGGCTTTGCGGGATTCAATTGATGACGGGGTGGGACGAACGGTACGGGTCGCCGGGGATGGCGGCCACTACCGAAGAGGCGGGCGCGCCTGCGATACCGAAGGGGACGAACGACACCGTGGCACGCGCAGGCAGCGGTGCTTCGCTGCTTCCGCTATTCGCGCTGGCGGCCTGTGGTGGTGGCGGTGGGGGCAGCGGCACGACGGCGGCGACCCCGGCGGGTGGTTCGAGCACCCCGGCCGACACCTCCGCCCCGATCGTCGTCGTCACCCAACCGCCCACCGCGACCGAGGCCAGCCGCTTCCTGGCACAGGCCAGCATGGGCGCGACGCGAGCGGACATCGATGCGGTGCTCTCGCGCGGCTATGACGGCTGGTTGACCGACCAGTTCGCGCTGCCGCGGGCGACCAGCCATTGGGACTGGCTGACCGCGAACGGGTACGACACCGCCAAGAGCAATTCGATCAACGGTTTCGACCCGTCGATGTGGCGGCAGATGATCGTCGAGCCCGACCAGCTTCGCCAACGGATCGGCATGGCGCTGCTCGACATTCTGGTCGTCGGTATCGACACGTCCAGCGATAACTGGCGCGCCTTTGCGATGGGGGCCTATGTCGACCTTCTGCTCGACAACGCCTTCGGCAATTACCGCACCCTGCTGGGCGCGGTGACGACCAATTACGCGATGGGCAATTTCATGACCTATCTGCATAATCGCAAGGCCAATGCCTCGACCGGTGCCCAGCCGGACGAGAATTATGCGCGCGAATTGATGCAGTTGTTCACCCTGGGCCTCAGTCAGTTGAACATGGACGGCACGCCCAAGCTGAACGGCGGACAGTCGATCGACACCTATGGCCAGGCCGATGTGACGGGACTGGCGCGGATCTTCACCGGCCTGGTGCCGGCCAGCAGCGACAATTCGACGCCTGCGCGCCTGCGCCAGCCGCTGGTGATGAACGCGGCGAACAACGAGACCGGCGCCTCGACCTTTCTGGGCACGACGGTCAGCGGCGGCGGCATGGCGGCGATCAACGCCGCGCTGGATGCGATCTTCGCGCATCCCAATGTGCCGCCCTTCATTTCAAAACAGCTGATCCAGCGGTTGGTGACCAGTAATCCGTCGCCCGCCTATGTCACCCGCGTCGCCACCAAGTTCGCCGACAATGGCCAGGGGGTGCGCGGCGACATGAAGGCGGTGATCCGAGCCATCCTGCTCGACAGCGAGGCGCGCACCCTGCCGACCGCCGCCACCGCGGGCAAGCTGCGCGAACCGGTGCTGCGCCTGACCGGCTGGGCCAGGGCGTTCAAGGCGACCTCGCCCTCCAGCGCCTGGGCGATCGGCGACACCAGCAATCCGTCCAACCGATTGGGCCAGGCCAAGGGGCACAGCCCCTCGGTCTTCAACTTCTACCGCCCCGGCTATGCACCGCCCGGCACCAGCCTGGCGAGCAGCGGGCTGGTCGCGCCGGAGTTCCAAATCACCAACGAACAGAGCGTCATCGGCTATGTGAACTTCATGTACGGCCTGATCGCCAACGGCATCGGCGACGTGAAGGCCGATTACGCCGCGATGCTGACGCTGGCCGCCGACAGCAAGACGCTGGTGGACGAAGTGAATCTGATCCTCGCCGCCGGACAATTGTCCAGCGCTACCCAGGCATCGATCCGCGCGGCGGTGGACAGCGTGTCCGCCACCGCGACCAACGGCCCGATCAACCGGGTCGGCATCGCGATCCTGCTGACCATGGCCTCCCCCGATTACCTGACCCTGCGGTGATGAGCATGATGCAAGACCAATCCCCCCATGATCAGTCCAGGCGCGCTTTCCTGAAGCGCAGCGCGTTGCTCGGCTTGGCCGGGACCGCCACCCCCTTCGTCTCCAGCCTGGCCGCGATCGGCGAGGTCGCCGCCGCCACCGCGTCGGACTATAAGGCGCTGGTGTGCGTGTTCCTCTATGGCGGCAACGATTATGCCAACACGCTGGTCCCCTATGACGAGGCAAGCTTTGCCGCCTATCGCGCCGCGCGCGCCAATATGGGCTATCAGCGCGATGCGCTGGCGGGGACGGTCCTGAGTCCGTCAGTCGCGCTGCCCGACGGCCGCGCCTATGCCCTGTCGCCCAGCATGCCCGAGATGAGCCAGTTGTTCGCGGCCGGGAAGATGGCTGTCGCGCTCAATGTCGGCACGCTGGTCGAACCGACGAGCAAGTCCCAATACCAGCGGCGCAGCGTGCAACTGCCTCCCAAGCTGTTCAGCCATAACGATCAGCAGAGCTTCTTCCAGGCATCCAGCCCCGAGGGTGCGGGCAGCGGCTGGGGCGGGCGGATCGGCGACGTGTTCCAGAACGGCAATGGCAATGCCGCGCTCACCTGCATCAACACCAGCGGCAATGCGGTCTATCTGACCGGGCGCAACGCCATCCAATATTCGGTCGGCACCGGCGGCCCGATCGCCCTGCTGAACAGCAGTCGAACACTGTACGGCTCGTCGAGCGCACTCGACACGCTGCGCGCGCTGATGACGACCGAGTCGAGTCCGGTGATGGCCAGCGAACATGCGCGGATCAGCAAGCGCGCGCTGGATATCCAGGCGCAGTTGAGCGGAGCGCTGGCCGGGGCGCCCGCCGCCAATTTCCCGCTCTTCCCCTCCAGCAATTCGCTCGCAGACCAGTTGAAGATGGTCGCGCGGATGATCTCGGTGAACCAGACGCTCGGGCTGAAGCGGCAGGTCTTCTTCGTGTCGATGGGCGGGTTCGACCTGCACGACAATCTGGTGGCGCAGCATCCCGGCCTGCTCGCCAAGATTTCCTCGGCGATGAAGGCCTTTTACGACACCACCGCCGCGCTGGGACTCGCCAACCAGGTGACCAGCTTCACCGCATCCGATTTCGGCCGCACGCTCCAGTCGAACGACGACGGATCGGACCATGGCTGGGGCGGAATGCACTTCATCGTCGGCGGCGCGGTGCGGGGGCAGCGCTTCTATGGCAAGGCACCGATCGTCGGCACCAACACCGACGACGATGTCGGCCAGGGTCGCCTGATCCCCACCATGTCGGTCGATCAATATGCCGCGACGCTGGCCAGCTGGTTCGGCATCGACTCGGGCGGTTTGCGCACCGTGTTGCCCAATATCGGCAATTACGACGCATCGACCTGGAATCAGGGCTTCATGGGGTAAGCGACCGGCACACCGAGCCTCTCGCAACGATATAACATATTGCGCTTGCGTAACTTTCCGATCAGCCGCGATCGGAAAAACTGGCCAGGCCGTTCGCTGGCATGGACTCCGGCGGGCCCCATATGGGCGCCGCGACCATATGGTCGCCCCCATTCCAGAGGAGCTTCCATGCCCACTCCCGCCCAGGGCTATGCCGCCCAGTCGGCCGATGCCGCACTCGCCCCCTTCTCGTTCGAGCGCCGCGACCCCCAAGCCGACGATGTCGCGATCGACATCCTTTATTGCGGCGTCTGCCATTCCGATCTGCATACCGCACGCGGCGAATGGGCGGGCACCCAATATCCGTGCGTGCCGGGGCACGAGATTGTCGGCCGGGTGACTGCGGTCGGCGATGCCGTCACCAAATACCAGGTCGGCGATCGGGTCGGCGTCGGCTGCATGGTCGACAGCTGCGGCCATTGTCCCTCCTGCCATGACGGCGAGGAGCAATATTGCGAGACGACCGGATTCGTCGGCACCTATAACGGCCCCGATCCCGTCATGGGCGGCCACACCTTCGGCGGATATTCGGACCATATCGTCGTCAAGGAAGGCTTCGTCCTGAAGATCAACCATGACGACGCCGATCTGGCCGCCGTCGCGCCGCTGCTCTGCGCCGGCATCACCACCTATTCGCCGCTGCGTCACTGGAAGGTCGGGCCGGGCCAGAAGGTCGGCATCGTCGGTCTGGGCGGCCTGGGCCATATGGGCGTGAAGATCGCCGCCGCGATGGGGGCCGAGGTCTATGTCTTCTCGACCTCGCCCAACAAGGCCGAGGATGCCAAGCGGCTGGGCGCCAAGGAGCTGATCGTGTCGAAGGACCCGGAGCAGATGACCGCCCATGCCAACAGCTTCGACTTCATCCTGAACACGGTCGCCGCGCCGCACGACCTGGATGCGTTCCTGATGCTGCTGAAGCGCGACGGGACGATGACGCTGGTCGGCGTGCCCGACTCGCCGCATCCGTCGCCTTCGGTCGGCAACCTCGTCTTCCGCCGCCGCGCGCTGGCGGGCTCGCTGATCGGCGGCATCGCCGAGACGCAGGAGATGCTCGACTTCTGTCACGAACACGGCCTGACCGCCGATATCGAGATGATCGCGATGGACGAGGTCAACACCGCCTATGACCGGATGCAGAAGAGCGACGTGAAGTATCGCTTCGTCATCGACATGGCGACGCTGAAGGATTGAGCCGACCCTATTCCTCCCCTTTAAGGGGGATGGCAGGCCGAAGGCCTGACGGAGGGGTGTCCCGTTCTCGACAGGGTGACACCCCTCCACCATGCTACGCATGTCCCCCTCCCCTTGCAGGGGAGGAATTTGCATTCGCTTCAATTTGCCCGCCCCGCCGCCAACGCCTATATGCAGGGCTCCCATGTCCAGCGTCCCCTCCTCCGTCTTCGTTCCCGCCGACTGGCGCGACTTCCTCGCCCTGACCAAACCGCGGGTGATGACGCTGGTGGTGTTCACCGGCCTGTGCGGGATGCTGGCCGCACCGGTCGGGATCGATCCGGTGATCGGCTTCACCGCCATCCTGTGCATTGCGCTGGGCGCGGGTGCGGCTGGGGCACTCAACCAATGGTATGAGGCGGATCTCGACGCGCTGATGAAGCGTACCGCCAAACGCCCCCTGCCTGCCGGGCGGATGAGCCGCGAGTCGGCGCTGCATTTCGGGGTCGGCCTGGCCTGTTTCTCGGTCCTGCTGATGGGGCTGGCGGTCAATTACGTCGCCGCCGGAATCCTGACCGTCTCGATCCTGTTCTATGTCCTCGTCTACACCGTCTGGCTGAAGCGTCGGACGCCGCAGAATATCGTCATCGGCGGCGCGGCGGGGGCGTTTCCGCCGCTGATCGGCTGGGCCGCAGCGACGGGGCAGATCGCGCTGTTGCCCTTCCTGCTGTTCAGCCTCGTCTTCCTCTGGACGCCGCCGCATTTCTGGGCGCTGGCCCTGTTCGTGAAGACCGATTACGCCAATGCGGGCGTGCCGATGCTCCCCGTCGTCGCGGGCGAGCGGGTGACCCGGGCGCAGATCGGGCTGTACACCATTCCCATGGCGATCGCGGCGGTCGCGCCCTGGCCGCTGGGGCTGACGGGGTCGGTCTATGGCCTCATCGCGACAGCGGGGACCGCGCTGTTCGCGCTCTACGCCGCCATCGTCGCCTTTCGCCACACCCAGCCCGACGATGCGATGAAGCCCGAAAAGCGGCTGTTCAAATATTCGATCCTCTATCTTTTCCTTCTCTTCGGCGCGCTGGTGGTGGATCGTTGGGCATGACGCCCGACGATTCGAATCGCATTCGCGCCAAGCAGCGCGCCCGCGCCACCGCGATGGCGCTGTTGCTGGGATTCCTGGTGGTGCTGATCTTCTTCATCACCTTGTCCAAGATCCGGTCGGGGATGCACGGATGAGGCTGACGCGCCAGGGCCGGACCGTGGTGTTCGCTCTGTTCGGTGTGGTGTTCATGACCGGCCTCGCCTGGGCCAGCGTGCCGCTCTATCGCCTGTTCTGCCAGGTGACGGGCTATCAGGGTACGACGCAGCGGGGACTGGCGGCGCCGGGCAGCGTCCACAAGCAGATTCGCGTCGATTTCGACGCCAATGTCTCCTCGCGCCTGGCCTGGGCCTTCAAGCCTGAAAATCCGCACGAAACGGTCGATATCGGCGCGCGCGACATGGTGTTCTTCACCGCGACCAACAATGCGAAGGTGCCGATCACCGGCACCGCGACCTTCAACGTGACGCCCGATCAGGCGGGGCGCTACTTCACCAAGATCCAGTGCTTCTGCTTCACCCAGCAGACGCTCAAACCCGGCGAGACGGTGCGGATGCCGGTCATCTTCTTCGTCGATCCCAAGATCCTGAACGATCCCGACGCGCGCGACATCGAAACCATCACCCTGTCCTACACATTTTACCCGGTGGATTCGGCGAAGAAAGCGGGTTAGCCTGTCCTCAAAATAGCAAAATATAGGGACGGGATCATGGCTGGCGCGAAGAACCACGACTATCATATCCTGCCGCCGAGCCCCTGGCCGCTGGCCAGTTCGATGTCGGCGCTGCTGATGGCCTCGGGCGCGATCATGTGGATGCACAGCGCGCCCGGCGGAGGTTGGGCATTCCTGGCGGGACTGGCGGCGGTGCTGTTCTGCATGGGAAGCTGGTGGGCGGATGTGGTGCGCGAGGCGCATCACGGCGACCATACGCCGGTGGTCCAGCTTCACTTCCGCTATGGCATGATCCTGTTCATCGCGTCCGAAGTCATGTTCTTCGTCGGCTGGTTCTGGGCCTTTTTCGACTTCGCGCTGTTCCCGACCGCGATGAGCTTCGTCGACGGACAGGTGGAGCGCGCGACCGAAGGCGCCGCCGCCATCGCCGCGACCTGGCCGCCCAAGGGGCTGGAGGTGATCGACGCCTTCAAGCTGCCCTTGCTCAACACGATGATCCTGTTGACCAGCGGCACCACCGTCACCTGGGCGCACCATGCGCTGATCCACAACCAGCGGGGCGGCGAGAAGCGCGGTCTTTGGGGTGCATTGGGCGTCGGCGACCGCGACGGCGTGCTGAAGGGACTATGGCTGACCGTCGTGCTCGGCCTGATCTTCAGCGCGATCCAGGCCTATGAGTATATGCACGCCCCCTTCCCCTTCAAGGGGATCAACTATGGCGCGTCCTTCTTCATGGCGACGGGTTTCCACGGGTTCCACGTCATCGTCGGCACCATCTTCCTGATCGTCTGCCTGATCCGCGCCTATCGCGGCGACTTCACCCCGCGCCAGCATTTCGGGTTCGAGGCCGCGGCCTGGTACTGGCATTTCGTCGACGTGGTGTGGCTGTTCCTGTTCGTCACCATCTATGTCTGGGGTGGCTGGGGCGCGCCGGTCCATAGTGGCTGAGCCTGCGTCCCCGACCATCGCGCAGGCCGCGCTCAAGGGGCTGTGTCCGCGTTGCGGCCAGCCCCATTTGTTTGCGGGGCCGGTCCGGTTCGCCGATCGGTGCGCGGCCTGCGGGCTCGACTTCACCCGGTTCAATGTGGGGGACGGCCCGGCGGCGTTCCTGACCCTGATCCTGGGGACGGTCATCACCATCGCGGCGATCCTTGTCGAGATAACGCTGCACCCGCCGCTCTGGCTGCATATGCTGATCTGGCTGCCGCTGACGGCGGTGGGCGTGGTCTATAGCCTGCGGCTCGCCAAGGGCGCGCTGATGGCGGCGGAATATCGCAACGAAGCGCGCGAGGGTGCCATCGTCCGTACCGAGGACGAGGATGCATGAGGCGGGTGCCGATCCTTCCCACGCTGATCGTCGGCCTGGCGGTGGCCGCGATGATCGCGCTGGGCCTTTGGCAATGGCTCGACCGGTTGCCGCAGAAGCAGGCCTATCTCGCGCAACTCGCCGCCAACCCGGTGCGACCGGCCATTGCCTTCCCGCTTTATCCCGATGACCGCCTGCTCTTCCGCCGGACCGTCGCCGATTGCCGCCCACCCATCGCCATCCGGCGCGCGGGCGCGGGCGCGGCGGGCTTCCGGCTGATCGCCACCTGTTCGGTTCCGCGCGGCAAGATGCAGGTTCAGCTCGGCACCACCCATGATCCGCGCGCCGAAACCACTTGGCCGGGCGGGCGCGTGACCGGCTATGTCTCCCATGCGCCCGACAGTCGGTCGCTGATCGAGTCCGCCTTCGACCACCGCCCGCAGGAGATGTTGCTGGTAGCCGACTCACCCGCGCCCGGCCTGGACGCCAATCCCAGCCCAGACATTGGCGGCGTCCCCAACAATCACTTGGCCTATGCCGTGCAATGGTTCCTGTTCGCCGCCATCGCCGCAATTATCTATGCTTTGGCGGTCGTTCGGCGCAATCGAATGGTTGTGGTGACCGACACACACCGTTAAGCCGCACCGCATCATGCGCTATCACAGTACCCGCGGCTCCGCCCCCGTCCTCGATTTCCGGGGCGCGACCCTGGCCGGTCTCGCCAGCGATGGCGGGCTCTACGTCCCCGAAGCTTGGCCGACCCTCTCGACGGAAGAAATCGAGGGGCTGGCGGGTCTGACCTATGCGCAGACCGCCGCGAAGATCATGGCGCCGTTCGTCGGCGACAGCCTGAGCGCGGAGGAACTGCAAGGACTGTGCGACGCCGCCTATGGCCGCTTCTCGCACGCCGCCGTGACGCCGCTGGTCCAGCTCGACCATGACCAGTGGCTGCTCGAACTGTTCCACGGCCCCACCCTCGCCTTCAAGGATGTGGCGCTCCAGATGCTGGGGCTGTTGTTCGAGCGGTTCCTGCGCGGCACGGACACCCGGCTGACCATCGTCGGCGCGACCAGCGGCGACACCGGATCGGCGGCGATCGATGCGGTGGCGGGGCGCGCCAATATCGACATCTTCATGCTGCACCCGACGGGCCGCGTGACCGAGATCCAGCGGCGCCAGATGACCACGGTCCTCGCCCCCAATGTCCATAACATCGCGATCGAGGGGAATTTCGACGACGCGCAGGCGCTGGTGAAGGCGATGTTCAACGACCGCGCCTTTGCCGATCGCCATACCCTGTCGGCGGTCAACTCGATCAACTGGGCGCGGTTGATGGCGCAGGTCGTCTATTATTTCTACGCCGCCGTCCGGCTGGGCGCGCCGGGCAAGGCCGTCGCCTTCTCGGTGCCGACGGGCAATTTCGGCGACGTGTTCGCCGGCTATGTCGCGGCGCGCATGGGCCTGCCGGTCGAGCGGCTGATCGTCGCGACCAACGTCAACGACATCCTCCACCGCGCGCTGTCCTCGGGCGACTATTCCAAGGGGCAGGTGCAGGCGACCGCGACGCCGTCGATGGACATCCAGGTCAGCTCCAATTTCGAGCGGCTGCTGTTCGATGCGAACGGACGCGACGGTGCCGCGCTGGCGGCGCAGATGAAGGGCTTCGAGTCGTCGGGCGCGATGCGGCTGACCAATGCGCAGAGCCAGAATATCGCCCCCCTCTTCACCAGTACGCGGGTTGATGCCGACGATATGAGCCGCGCGATGCGCTGGGCCGCCGAGTCGGCCGGGCAGATCCTCGATCCGCACACCGCCATCGCGCTGTCCGCCGCACGGGCGAGCGACGTCGCGGTGCCCGTCGTGACGCTGGCCACCGCGCATCCGGCCAAGTTCACTGACGCGGTCGAACGTGCGACCGGGGTGCGGCCCCCGCTGCCCCCCCGCGTCGGCGACCTGTTCGAGCGCGAGGAACGCTTCACCACCCTACCCGCCACCTTCGACGCGGTGACGGCCTTTATCGACGGGCATGGTTTGCGCTAACGCGGCGGAATGAAACTCGAAACGATGATCGGCGAGCCCTGGGCGGATTACGGGCTGGTCGACTCCGGCCATGGTCGCAAGCTGGAACGCTATGGCCGGTTCCGCTTCATCCGCCCCGAACCCCAGGCGATGTGGGCCCCGGCAACCAGCGACTGGCGTGCGGCGGCCGAGTTCGTGCCCGGCTCGGACGAGGATGGCGGCGGCCGCTGGAACTTCAACGAGCCGGTCCCGCGCGAGGGCTGGCCGCTGAAGTGGAACGAAGTGCGCTTCACCGCGCAGAACACGCCGTTCCGCCATCTGGGCTTCTTCCCCGACATGGCGCCTGTGTGGAGCTGGATGCGCGAGCAGGTCGATGGCCTCGCCGAGCCGGAGTGCATGAACCTGTTCGGCTATACCGGCGTCGGCACGCTGGCGATGGCGAGCGCGGGCGCCAAGATGGTCCATGTCGACGCGTCGAAGAAATCGGTCGAGGCGGCGCGGAGCAATGCGATGCTGTCGGGCCTGGGCGATGCGCCGGTCCGCTGGATCATCGACGACGCCGCCAAGTTCGTCGCGCGCGAGGTGCGGCGCGGACGGCGCTATGACGGCATATTGCTCGACCCGCCCAAATACGGCCGTGGGCCGGAGGGCGAGGTGTGGCGGCTGGAGGAAGACCTGCCCGGCCTGATCGCCAATTGCCGCCAGTTGCTCGACGCTGATTCGCGCTTCCTGTTCCTGACGGTGTATGCGGTGCGCATGTCGGCGATGGCGATCGGCGAGATGATGCGCCAGGTGATGGCCGACCTGCCCGGCAAGGTCGAATGCGGCGAACTCGGCGTGCGCGAGGAAGCGCGCGGGCTGACCCTGCCCACCGCCATCTGGGCGCGGTGGAGCCGGTAAAGACACACCCTCCGTTCAGCCTGAGCGAAGTCGAGGGCCACGCACGGTCATAGCGGCGGGGCATGTGCTTCGACTTCGCTCAGCACGAACGTAGCGGGGGTTATGGAGCGGCGATTTCGATCAACGCGACCTCATAGGTCGCCACCGCACCGCCAGCCTCGAACCGCTTCGCGATCCGCCGCATCGCACCCGGCGGGATCGGACGGTGCCCTTCGCGCGGTGTTCCCGCCCCGATCGCCCGGAGCGCGCGCATGAACGCGGCCGCCGAGCCGTGCCGCTGCTCGAACCGCCGGGTCTCGACCGACCAACCCAGCGACTCGACCGACGGATAGGCCGGACTCCCCGCCACGAACCCTTCCGCCGCATGGGCCTCGTGCCAGGCCGCGAACGTCCCCTCGACCAGCGTCGTCACCAGCAACCGCCCGCCCGGCGCCAGCAGGCCCGCCAGCCGCTGCAACCCGCTGGCCAGATCGGCGAACCACTGCACCGCCAGGCTGCTGACGATCAGGTCGAACGGCGCTTCGTCGGGCAGGTCGGGATGTTCGCCGTCCATCACCCGCCCCCGCGCGCCCGGCTGCCCCGCCAGTCCGCGCGCCAGCATAACGGGGGCGATATCGGTCATCAGCCAGTCGGGCCGATCCAGGCGAGGCAGCGTCGCGCCGGTCAGGAACCCGGTGCCGCATCCCACCTCCAGCACGCGCGGGCCGGGCGGCGCGACCGCGACGATCCGCTCGGCCAACCAATCCGCCACCGCACGCTGGACGACGGCATGACGATCATAGGCCGCCGCCGCGTCGAAGGCACGCGCGACCCGGCTCGGTGTCTGCTCCGTCACCCCTGCCACCGCCCCGTTCAATCGCGTACCGACCGGATCGCCGCCGCCGCCAGCCAGGGTGCGCCTGCCACCAGCATCAGCGACACCGCCGCCAGCAGCTTGAGCGCACCCAGATCCGCGCCGCCCGCACCGAAGATCAGCAGGGGCAAGGCCAAGGGCAGCAACAGCAACCCCGCAATCCCCCCGGCCCCGCGCAACCCCGCCGTCAGCGCCGCCGTCGCCACCGCCAGCGCCGCCAGACCCGGCGTACCGAGCAGCAGCGCCAGTTCGACCGACACGAGGGCCGCCGCGTCGAGCCCGAACAAGCCCCCCGCGATCAGCGCCGCGATCATCAATGGCGGCGCGAAGGCCAGCCAATGCGCCACGATCCGCAACGCCATCACCAGCGTCAGCGACAAGCCATGGACCCGAATCTGGTCGAACCATCCCGACTCGCAATCGGGCGCGATCAGCCGTTCGACCGGAAGCAGCGCCGCGAGCAGGGCCGCGACCCAGATCGCCCCCGGCCCGATCCGCATCAGCGTCACCCGGTCGGGACCGATGGCAAAGGGAAAGAGCACCACCGCCAGCAGGAAAAAGCCGGACACCAAAGCCGCCCCGCCCCCGGCATAGCCACGCCGCACGTCGCGCGCGATCAGGGTCAGCGCCGCGCTCAAGCGGGAACCAGGGTATCGAGAGCGATGGCTTTGCCACCCGGCACAGCCAGCGGCTGATGGGTCGCCAGCATCACCGCGCCGCCCCCGGCGCGGTGCCGTGCCACCGCCTGTTCCAGCATCGCCAGCCCCGCGGTATCCAGCCCGTTGCCCGGCTCGTCGAGCAACCACAGCACCGCCCCCGACGCCAGCACGCGGGCCAGTGCGGCGCGCCGCCGCTGGCCGGTGGACAGGAACCGCACCGGTATCGCCGCTAGACCGGCCAGTCCGACCTCTGCCAAGGCCGCCTCCACCCGCGCGCCAGGGTCGCCCCGACCATCCAGCCTGGCCCAGAACGACAGCGCGCCGGTCAGACTCGGGTCACTGTCGAGCGCCAAATCCTCGGCCATCAGCGCGGTCGGCCCCCGATGCTCGACCTGACCCTCGAACGGCGCGATCAACCCGGCGGCGAGCCGCAACAGGCTGGACTTGCCGATGCCGTTGGGGCCGGTGACGACCACCGCCTCCCCCGCCGCCAGCGTCAGCGACAATCGCGCGAACAACAGCCGCCCACCCCGCGCACAGGCGACATCGGACAATGAAAGGATCACGGGGCGGACACATCCACCGCTTCTTCCAACGCGTGCATATCATCGTCGGACAGGCCGAAATGGTGGCCGATCTCATGGATCGTCACATGCGCCACCAGATCGTCGAGCCGGACGCCGGTGTCGATCCATTCGTCCAGGATCGCGCGGCGATACAAATGGATGCGATCGGGCAGTCCGCCTGAATCCATCGAGCTCTTCTCGCCCAGCGGACGGCCATGATACAGCCCGGTCAGGTCGAGCGGATGCTCTATGCCCAGCGCGGCCAGCGTCTCGCCATCGGCATATTCCTCGACGATCAACACCACGTCGTGCAGGTGCGCGGCGAATGCGGCGGGCAGGCGTGCGATCGTAGCCCGCGCGATCGCCTCGATCACCTCGGCACCCGGTGGTTCGCCGATCCCGTCTTGCCCGCTCATGCGCGTCGTCATACCGCTGTGCCGGTCAAAAGAACAAGAGAAGCAAAGGGACGGCAATGGTGGAGCGGCTGAGCGAGCTGGACCGGGACGAGGCGCTGGACGGCCTGCCCGAATGGGACTGGGACGAGGCGCGCGATGCGATCACCCGGCGGTTCGTCTTCGCCGATTTCAACGAGGCGTTCGGCTTCATGACCCGCGTCGCCTTGCTGGCGGAAAAGGCCGATCATCATCCCGAATGGTCCAATGTCTGGAATCGGGTCGACATCATGCTGACCACCCATGATGCGGGCGGCCTGTCGGCGCGTGACATCGACATGGCCGAGGCGATCGACGCGCTGGTGGGCTGACCCGCACGAATCCTCCCCATCGCCGATGGGGAGGATCGGCTCTTATTCGACCGTCTGTTCGATCGCGCCGAAGATCGGATGGTGGCGGTCGTCCTCCATCCAGATGCGCACCGTGTCGCCCTTCTTCAGGAACGGCGTCCTGGCCTCGCCGCCCTGGATCGTCTCGATCATCCGCACCTCGGCGATGCAGCTATAGCCGACGCCGCCCTCGGCGACCGGCTTGCCCGGCCCGCCATCGGCGTCGCGGTTGGACACGGTGCCCGAACCGATGATCGTCCCCGCCCCCAGCGCGCGGGTCTTCGCCGCATGAGCGACCAGCGTGCCGAAATCGAAGGTCATGTCCTGCCCCGCATCCGCGCGGCCGAAGGGCTGGCCGTTGAGATCGACCTTGAGCACCCGGTGCAGCTTGCCGTCCCGCCACCAGTCGCCGAGCGACTCGGGCGTCACGAAGACCGGCGAAAAGGCCGAGGCGGGCTTGGACTGGAAGAAGCCGAAGCCCTTGGCCAGTTCGCCCGGAATCAGCGCACGGAGCGACACGTCGTTGGTCAGCCCGACCAGCCGGATCGCCGCCAGCGCCTCCTCGCGGCTCGCACCCAGCGGCACGTCGCCGGTGACCACGACGACCTCGCCCTCCAGGTCGCAGCCCCAGCTTTCGTCGGCCAGCGGAATCGGGTCGCGCGGCCCCTGGAACCCGTCCGACCCGCCCTGATACATCAGCGGGTCGTGCCAGAAGCTGTCGGGCAGTTCCGCGCCCCGCGCCTGCCGGACGAGCGCGACATGATTCACATAGGCCGATCCGTCCGCCCATTGATAGGCGCGCGGCAAGGGCGAGGCCGCGTCATGCTCATGAAAGCGCGCCCGTGGAATGGCTTCGTGATCTAGGTCGGTCGCCAGATTGGTGAGCGCGGGGGCGACCCGTTCCCAATCGTCGAGCGCGGCCTGCAGGGTCGGGGCGATATGGTCTGCATCCGCATACCAGGCGAGGTCGCTCGACACGACGACCAGCTTGCCGTCGCGACCGTGTTTCAAACTGGCGAGTTTCATCAGGGCTCCTCTTCGCTGCTTGGTATCAGATGTAACCATCTGCCCACGGTTGTCACGCCACCGCATGCCGATCCTGCCCTAAACTTGACTTTTCGCAAGGCAGGGCGCACATGCCCACCCGTCGAGGCGTCCACTCGCAGCGTGAACGGACCATCTGGTCCCGGCTCCGCCCCGACCCTGTCTTCAGGCTTCCCTTGTCACGCGGGGTGTCATCAACCCCGGCGCCGCTCCTCGCGGCCCTTCCGTGACTCGCGCGCCATGATCGAAAGCAATTCCATGTCCTTTTCCGAACTCGGCCTTGCCGAGCCGCTCGTCCGCGCGCTCGAGGCCAAGGGCTATTCCGAACCCACCCCCATCCAGCGCGATTCGATCCCGACGCTGCTGGAAGGCCGCGACCTGCTGGGCATCGCGCAGACCGGCACCGGCAAGACCGCCGCGTTCGTGCTGCCGTCGATCCAGCGTCTGGTCGAGGCGAACAAGCGCGTCCTGCCGACCCATTGCCGGATGCTGGTGCTCGCCCCGACCCGCGAACTGGCCAGCCAGATCGCCGAGAATGCGAAGGGCTATGCCAAATTCTCCAAGCTGGCGGTCGCGACCGTCTTTGGCGGCACCAGCCTGAACAAGAACCGTCAGGACCTGTCGCGCGGCGTCGACATCCTGGTCGCGACGCCGGGCCGTCTGATCGATCTGGTCGAGCAGGGCTTCCTGAACCTGTCGATGATCGAAATCCTGGTGCTGGACGAAGCCGACCAGATGCTCGACCTGGGCTTCATCCACGCGCTGCGCCGCATCGTGAAGATGCTGCCGCGCAAGCGCCAGACGCTGTTCTTCTCGGCGACCATGCCCGCCGCGATCCGGGACCTGGCCGACAAGTTCCTCGACAATCCCGCGACCGTCACCGTGACCCCGGTCTCGACCACCGCCGAGCGCGTGGAGCAGTCGGTGACCTTCGTCACGCAACAGGAAAAGCAGGCGCTGCTGACCATCCTGCTTGCCGATCCCGCGATCGAGCTGGCGCTGGTCTTTACCCGCACCAAGCATGGCGCGGACCGCGTCGTGAAGCTGCTGGCGGGCAACGGCATCGCGGCCAATGCGATCCACGGCAACAAGAGCCAGGGCCAGCGCGAGCGCGCGCTGGGCGAGTTCCGGTCGGGCCAGACCCGCGTGCTGGTGGCCACGGACATCGCCGCACGCGGCATCGACATTCCGGGCGTCAGCCACGTCTTCAACTTCGAGCTGCCCAATGTCGCGGAGCAATATGTCCACCGCATCGGCCGCACCGCGCGTGCGGGTCGGTCGGGCCTGGCCATCGCCTTCTGCGCCGAGGATGAGCGTCCGTATCTGAAGGATATCGAGAAGCTGACGCGGCAGAAGATCACCGTCGTGCCGCTGCCCGCCGATTTCGTGAAGCGCGCCGAGACGATCAAGTCGCAGCGGGTCAAGGCGATCGGCGCCGATCCTGCGCCGCGCGTCGACCGCCCGCGCGATCCGGCGCGGCCGCGCGCCACGCATTCCCCGCGCGCGACCGATGCCCGCGCGCCGCAGGGCCGCCAGCCCCGCCGTCGTAGCGGCGGCGGTCGTGGCCGTGGCGGCCAGGGTCGCCCCGGTGGCGGCGGTGGTGCCGGTCGCGGCGCACAGGGCTGATTCGATGCGGCGGAGAGCGATAGAGCTCTCCGCCGAACGGCTGTCCCACGCCCCCTGCGAAGGCCGGGCCCTTCGCCATTGGCCGGACGCCGCCATGTGAACTCCCCCCCCTCTCCCGCGTTGATCGCGTAACGATCCGCGCATCAGGAGAGGTTGCCATGGATATTGCCCACACCCCCGCCGCCGAACGCATCGCGCGCGTGCTGTGCGGTCAACGGCTCAGCGCCAATGCCGGGGGCGATTCGGAATCGGCCGCACGGCTGGTCGACGATCACTGGCGCGAGCATATGGCCGATGCGCTGGCGGTCCTGCGCACCCTGCGCGAACCCGATCAGGCGATGGCCGAGGCGGGCGACCCTGCGGTCTGGGAAAAGATGGTGCTGGTCGCAGTCGAGGCCGCCAAGCCACCCAAGGTCGTGCTGTAACAAGGAACGGGCTACGTCCGTCCCATCACCGGCCAAGAGTCCGGTGGGGGTCGCCTACACCGTCACCTGCTCGCCCAGCTCCAGCACCTTGCCCGGCGGGATGCGCAGGAAGTCGGTGGGGTCGCTCGCATTGCGCTGAAGGAACATGAACAGCCGGTCCTGCCAGGGCGGCATGCCCTTTTCCGCTTCGGGTTTCAGCGTGTTGCGGCCGATGAAGTAGCTAGTCTTCATCGGGTCCAGCCCCGAGGAACGCATCTCCACCCCCAGGTCGCGGGGCAGATCGCGCGGCACGTCGGGCGTTTCCATAAAGCCATAGGTCAGCGCCACGGTGGCGAAATTGTCGTCCAGCCGTTCGACATGCGCCCGCCGCTCGCTCGACACGACGGGGCGGTCGGCGGTGCGGATCGTCACGATCAGATTCTGCTCGTGCAGGATCTTGTTGTGCTTGAGATTGTGAAGGAGCGCGCCGGGTGCCGAGGCGGGATTGGCGGTCAGGAACACCGCCGTCCCCGGCACCCGCTCGGGCGGACGCTTGGCGAGCGCGGCGGCGAGGTCGGCCAGGGGGATGGCCTGCCGCTTCTCGAAGGCCGCGACGATGCCGCGCCCCCGCACCCAGGTGTGGATGATCGTGCCGACGGCCGCGCCGACCAGCAGGGGCACCCAGCCCCCCTCGATCACGCGCAGGATATTGGCCCCGAAGAAGACCAGATCGAGCGCCAGGAAGGGCAGGATCGCCGCCAGTGCCAGCGGACGCGACCAGCCCCAGCGATGCCGCACGACCAGATAGGCGAGACAGGTCGTCACCACCATCGTGCCCGTCACCGCGATGCCATAGGCGGCGGCCATGGCCGAGGAGGTCTTGAACTGGATGACCAGCACCAGCACCCCGAACAGCAACAGCCAGTTGATCGCCGGCAAATAGATCTGCCCCTGGAAATCAGCCGAAGTCTGACGGACGCGCAATCGGGGCAGCAGCCCGAGCTGAATCGCCTGCTGGGTCAGCGAGAAGGCACCGGTGATCACCGCCTGCGCCGCGATCACCGTGGCGAGCCCGGCCAGCACGATCAGCGCGGGGCGAAACGCCTCGGGCGCCATCAGGAAGAACCAGTCCTGATTGGTAAAGGGCTGGCCATTGGCGCTCGCCTGCTCCAGCGCGGACAGGGCAAAGGCCCCCTGCCCCAGATAGTTGAGCGCAAGCGCCGGCAGCACCAGCGAGAACCAGCCGATGCGGATCGGCAATCGCCCGAAATGCCCCATATCGGCGGTCAGCGCCTCGGCCCCCGTCACGGTCAGGAACACCGCGCCCAGCACGAACAGCCCGACCACGCCATGGCTCGCCAAGAAGCTGATGCCATAGCCCGGCCAGATCACCCGCGCGATCGAGGGTTCGTCGGCGATATGCCACAGGCCCAGCCCGCCGATGACGAGGAACCACAGGATACAGATGGGGCCGAACAGCTTGGATACCGAGGCGGTGCCCCGCGACTGGATGAAGAACAAGGCGACCAGGATGACGATGGTGCACATCCGGATCACGTCTTCGTTGAAGATCGACGCGGCGGCGGGAATGGTGTGCAGCCCCTCCATCGCGGACAGGACCGACAGCGCGGGCGTGATGATCGCATCGCCATAAAAGAGCGAGGCGCCCGCCGCCCCCAGGACCAGCGCCAATTTCGACCGAATCCCCACCGAGCGGCGAGCCAGAGCAGCCAGCGCCAGCACGCCGCCCTCGCCCTGATTGTCGGCGCGCATCAGGAAGACGACATATTTGATCGTGACCACCAGGATCAGCGACCAGAGCGCCAGGCTGAGCACGCCGAGAATCTCGCTGGGGTCGATGCCGTCGCCGGCCGATTGCGACAGGGCTTCGCGAAAGGCGTAGAGCGGGCTCGTGCCGATGTCGCCGAACACCACGCCGATCGCCCCGATGGTCAGCGCGGCCAGCGCGGGGTGACGGTGCGCGGTCTCCGCCGCGGTCTGGTCGCTCGTAATGTCGGTTGCCGTCCCCGTCATGTCCGCCGGAACCCCCTGAGCCAAAAGGACGGCGCGCTTTACGCTTCTCCGTCTCGGAAGCAAGGGCTTTCCCATACCCTTTGCAAACGCTTGATATTGCCGAGCGTCAAGCGCATGGACGGCAAATGGTTCCCTTTTCGTTCGGCGGGCATGCGTTTCAGGCGCTGGCCGATGGCGCGCTGTTCTGGCCCGCGCGGGCCGCGCTGCTGGTCGCGGACCTGCATCTGGAAAAGGCGAGCTGGTATGCGGGGGGTGGGCAGATGCTGCCCCCGTACGACTCGCTCGCCACGTTGAGCGAGTTAACCGCGATCGTGGCGCGAACGGGCGCGCGGGAGGTCTGGTGCCTGGGCGACAGCTTTCACGATGCGGAAGGGTGCGACCGGCTGCTTCCCGAAGCGCGGGCGATGTTGCTGGCGCTGACCGAGGCGACCGACTGGATCTGGATCACGGGAAATCATGACCCGGTGCTTCGCGACCGATGCGGCGGCGCGGTGGTGGACGAGGCGCTGGTCGATGGCCTGATCCTGCGCCACGAGGCCGATCCGGCGGAAACGCGGCCCGAACTGTCGGGCCATTTCCATCCCAAGCTTCGCCTGCGGGTGCGGGGCAAGCTGGTCGCGCGCCGCTGCTTCGTCGGCACCGTCAACAAGCTCGTCCTGCCCGCCTTCGGGGCGCTGACCGGCGGGCTGGACGTGGATCACCCCGCGCTGATCGAGGCGGTGGGGCGCTCGGCGGAAGCCTTGGTCCCGGTGCGTGACCGGATGCTGCGCTTCCCCGTCGCGGCCTGACGCCTATCCGGCGCGTGCGAGGTCGGGAAAGCCCGCGCGGAACCCCGCGACCTTGGGCTTGTCCCAGCGCATGATATAGGGGTGCATCGGATTGCGATCGTAGAAATTCTGATGCTCGGCCTCAGCCGGGAAGAAGCCACCCTGCTCGATGCGGGTGGTGATCGGTCTGGCGAAGGCATGGGCCTTGGTCAGTTGCGCGATATAGGCGCGCGCGACCTGCGCCTGTTGCGGCGACTGGGCGAAGATCGCGGAGCGATAGCTGGGCCCCCGGTCCGGGCCCTGACCGCCGACCTGGGTCGGATCATGCGCGATCGAGAAATAGACGCGAAGCAGGGTGGCGTAGGAGACCTGAGCGGGGTCGTAGGTGATTCGAATCGCCTCGGCATGGCGAGTCTGCTCGGTCGAGACGGCAGCGTAATTGGCATCAGCCGCCCCGCCCCCGGCATAGCCGGCGGTGACGCCGCGCACACCCTTCACCCGTTCGAACACCGCCTCCATGCCCCAGAAGCACCCGCCCGCCAGCACCGCCGTCTGCGACCGACCCATGGCAGGCAGGTCGATCGTCGCCTTGGGCAGCGGCACGGCGCGTTCGGCGCGTGCGGGAAGCGAGGACAAGGCGACCGCTCCGAATGCGGTCGCGGCCAGGGCGATGCAGAGTCTATTGCGCATCACCGGAATATGGGGTGCTTTTGGGGTTCGGCCAGAGGTTGGTGTGTCAGCGTGGCCTTCGACTTCGCTCAGCCTGAACGGCTGTTATGCGGCAGAACTATCGCCCAGCCCCCGTTTCGCCTGAGCGAAGTCGAAGGCCATGGGAATCACCCCGCCAGCAATCCTGTTTAGCGAACCGCCTCAACCGGGGCCGAAGCGTAACGGCTGGGCGCCTCGCCCGGATGAAGCACCACGAGACCCAGGGCGCCAAGCGCAAATCCGCCGGCGAACTGCCACACGAAGCTGGACTTGAGGAGGGCACGCATTCGTCTTCACCTATCTAAAACGGGTCGCCCCCGAATGGGCGGCGATCTTCCGGGCGCCATCTGGTCGATCGGCGCCGTTCCGACAATGGCGTTTATAGAAACACAGCATTAACGGCACGTGGACGTGTCGTTCATGCCACAGTTAAGCCATATTGCTGCGGTGCATGGTCGCCAATGAAAAAGCCAGCCGACCGAGCCACTTGGCCCGATCGACTGGCTTTCGCATCGCAAAAGCGAAAAATTATTTCAGCGCGGCGCAGGCCGTCTGGATGCGGGTGCACGCCTCGCGCAGCAGCGCGTCCGAGGTCGCATAGCTGATCCGCATTGCGGGCGAGAGGCCGAAGGCCGCGCCCTGCACCGCCGCGACCTTCGCATCGTCGAGCAGATAGCCGACGAACGCCTCGTCGCTGTCGATCAATCGGCCCGAGGGCGTCGTCTTGCCGATCAACGGTGCGAAGGACGGATAGACGTAGAAGGCACCTTCGGGCGTTGGGCAGGTCATGCCGTCGATTGCATTGAGCATCGACACGACCATGTCGCGCCGCGCCTGGAACGCCAGGTTGCGCTCGGCCAGGAAGCTCTGGTCGCCGGTCAACGCTGCGGTCGCCGCCGCCTGCGCGATCGAGCAGGGGTTGGAGGTCGACTGCGACTGGAGCTTGGCGATCGCCTTGATCAGCCAGGGCGCGCCGCCCGCATAGCCGATGCGCCAGCCGGTCATGGCATAGGCCTTGGAGCAACCGTTCACCGTCAGCGTGCGCTCGTACAGCTCGGGGCAGACCTGCGCGATGGTGGCGAAGCGGAAGCCGTCATAGACGATATGCTCGTACATATCGTCGGCGAAGACCCAGACATGCGGGTGGCGCAGGATCACCTCGCCCAGCGCCTTCAGCTCGTCGGCGGTATAACCCGCACCCGTCGGATTGGACGGCGAGTTCAGGATGACCCACTTGGTCTTCGGCGTGATCGCGGCGTCGAGCGCCTCCGGGGTCAGCTTGTAACCCTGTTCCGGCCCCGCCTTCACGATCACCGGCACGCCGCCCGCGAACTGCACCACGTCGGGATAGCTGACCCAGTAAGGCGCGGGGATCACCACCTCGTCTCCTGCGTCGATCGTCGCGACCATCGCATTGAACAGGGTGTGCTTGCCGCCGACATTCACGCTGATCTGGTCGGCTTTGTAGGTCAGGCCGTTGTCGCGCGCGAACTTCGCCGCGATCGCGGCCTTCAGCTCGGGCGTGCCGTCGACGTTCGTATATTTGGTCTTGCCGTCGCGGATCGCATGAATCGCGGCCTCTTTTACGAAGTCCGGCGTGTCGAAATCGGGCTCGCCCGCGCCCAGCCCGATCACGTCGACGCCGGCGCGCTTCAGCTCCATCACGCGGCTGGTGATGGCGAGCGTGGGGGACGGGCTGATACGGCCGAGCGCGGCGGAGGGCTGCATGGAACGGAACCTTTGCGACAGGAGAGTGCGGGCGCGCTTTAGCCCGCCGTCGCCTCAATCCGCAACCACCTCCGCACGAAACAATCCACGAAGCGCATTGCCAAGCAAGAATCCATCTCGAAGGTCGGTGCGGGTCAACCGCTCCTCGACCGCCTGTCCCGACTCGATCAAATGGCCGCGCAGCACGCCGGGCAGCAGCCCATGGGCCAGTGGCGGCGTCGCCAGCCGGTCGCCGTGCGGCACGAACAGCGAGGTATAGCTGCCCTCGGTCAGGCTGCCATCGGGGGCCTCGAACACGACTTCCGCCGTCCCTGCTCGGGCCCGCGCGGCATCGTAGAAACCCCGTGCGCTGGTCTTGTGCCGCAACCGCAGATCCTCCGGGGAGACCGGGAGCGGCACGATGCGCACCGGCACCACCCCGTCAAAGGGGGCGGGAGGCGGCGCCACCTCGACCACCAGCGCGCCGCCGGGCGCGAGCAGCAGGCGGATCCGCCGCGCATCGCGCAGGCGGAAGGTCGCCGCCTGCAACTCGTTGCGCGCATCATGCCGGTTGAAGGCAAAGCCCAGTGCCGCCGCGCTCGCCTTCATCCGGGCGAGATGCGCCTCCAGATGCTGGATGCCCTCGATCGGATCGAAGGCCATGGTCTCGATCAGGTCGAAATTGGGCTGCCCCCCGGACAGGAAGGCCGCCTTGGCGAGGCATTCGTCCCATTCGGCCGCCGCCACCGAGTCGGCGACGACGCCCGATCCGATCCCCAGCGTCACGTCCGTCGCGCCATTGGGCCAGGTCAGCGTGCGTATCGCGACGTTGAACATCGCGTCGCCATCCGCGTCCAGCCGCCCGATCGAACCGGTATAAAGCCCGCGCGGGGAATCCTCGATCGCGGCAATCGCCTGCATCGCGCGTATCTTGGGTGCGCCGGTGATCGAGCCGCACGGAAAGAGCGCGGCCAGTACGTCCACCGCGTCGCGCCCCTCGGCCAGATCGGCAGTGACGGTCGATACCATCTGGTGCACGGTCGGATAGGGTTCGACCGCGAACAGTTCGGGCACCGCGACGCTGCCCGCCCGCGCGACCCGCGACAGGTCGTTGCGCATCAGGTCGACGATCATCAGATTTTCGGCGCGCTGCTTGGGATCGCCGTGAAGCGTCCGGGCGGCGCGCGCATCGGCACCGGGGTCCTCCTCGCGCCGCGCCGTGCCCTTCATCGGCCGCGCGGTCAGGCGACCGCCCTCCAGCGCGAAGAACATTTCGGGCGACAGCGACAGGATCGTCGCCTCCCCGGTGGCGACCACCGCGCCCCATCCCGCCCGCGACCGGGCGCGCAAGGCGGCATAGAGCGCCAGCGGATCGCCCAGCACCGGCGCGGTCGCGCGGAAGGACAGGTTGACCTGATAAAGGTCCCCCGCCGTGATCAGCCGCTGCACCTCGGCGAACTGCTCGGCATGACGCTCCTCGTCGCATTCGGGCCGCAAGGCGCCGATCCAGGCCCCCGCCGGATCGGGCAGCGCGCCTTCGACCGACAGGTTTCGATAATCCTCGAACAGCCCGAACCACAAAAGCGGGCCGTCCCCCGCCTTCGGGGCAGGCACGCCGGGCTCCAGCGCGGCTCCCGCCTCATAGGCGATCATCCCGGCGGCGTGCAGCCCGCGCGACCGCGCCTGCCGCAGCTTTTCCAGCGCGGGCGCGACCTCGTGCGGCAGATGCGCGACCACGATGTCGACCGGTGCGGTATAGAGCCGCGCCGCCGCTCCTCCGTCACGGGCGTCGTCGAGCAGCACGAAAGGGGCATCGAGGCGCAGCATGGAGGACGATCCATGCACGGCCCTCCCCCGCGCATGCAAGTATCGATTGGCCGCGACTGTCCCAGTCTCTATCCCAGGTTGCATGACTAATGCCCCCCAGAACCCGCCGCTGCGCGCCGCGATCGTCCCCGTGACCCCGCTTCAGCAGAATTGCTCGATCGTCTGGTGCACCGCGACGATGAAGGCGGCGGTGGTCGATCCCGGCGGCGACCTGCCCCGCATCCACGACGCCATCGCCAAGACCGGCGTGACGGTGGAGAAGATCCTGCTGACCCATGGCCATATCGATCATGCGGGCGGCGCCAAGGCGCTGTCCGATGCGCTGGGCGTACCGGTCGAGGGACCGCAGGAAGAGGATCGCTTCTGGCTCGCCCGGCTGGACGAGGACGGGCAGGCCTATGGCATCCCGGCGCAGGTGCTGGAGCCGACGCGCTGGCTGTCGGAGGGCGATACGGTCACGATCGGCGACCTGACGCTCGATGTGTACGAGACGCCGGGGCATACGCGCGGGCATGTGATCTTCCACCATGCCCCCTCGCATTTCGCGCTGGTCGGCGACGTGCTGTTCCAGGGTTCGGTCGGGCGTTCGGACCTGCCCGGCGGCGACCACGATACGCTGATCCGCTCGATCGTGGAGAAGCTCTGGCCGCTGGGGAATCAGACGGCGTTCATCCCGGGGCACGGCCAGCCCAGCACCTTCGGGCATGAGCGGCAGAGCAATGCGTTCGTAGCGGACCGGGTATTGGGTCTGGGGTAAGCGGTTCGCCTGGGCTCCGACTTCGCGCAGCCTGAACGGAGGGTAGAGTCGCTTCCCCAACCCCGTTCAGCCTGAGCGAAGTCGAAGGCCAAGGGAATCACTTCCTTTCCGCAGCACTCTCCGCCCGAATCGCCTTGAACTCCGAACCCGCACGCCATTCCGGCCAGTCCCGGCTATCCGCCAGGCCCTGCCCGATCCGATAGAACAGCCCGACATCCGCCGCCGCCCCGCGCAAATCCCAGTTGGCGTCCCAGGCGTCACAGGTCTGGTGATAGCAACGCATATAGCCATCCAGCCACTTCTGCCCCGCCGGACGCCCACCCTCGACCAAATCTGGGGCCCCGCTGATCGCCATCAGCAGCAGCGTCGGCACGCCCCGCCGCGCGACCGAGAAATGATCCGCGCGGTAGAATAATCCGCGTTCGGGCAGCGCCTCGGGCGTCACGCTGCGCCCCTGTGCGGCGGCCGCGCTCTTCAACCGGTCTTCCAGATCATTCTGCCCGTCACCGACCAGCATCACGTCCTTGGCAGGCCCCGCCGTCTGGAGGATGTCCAGCGTCAGGTTCGCGACCGTCTTGGAAAGCGGATAGACCGGCTTCACCGCATAGGTTTCCGACCCCAGCAGCCCCCGCTCCTCGCCCGTCCACAGCGCGAAGACCAGGCTGCGGTCGGTCTGCGGCGCGGCCTTGAATGCGCGCGCCAGTTCCAGCACCCCCGCGACGCCCAGCGCATCGTCATTGGCGCCGGGGCGGATCACCCGTCCGTCCGCATCCGCCGCGCCCTTGCCATAGGCGTCCCAGTGCGCGCCGAACATGACGACCTCGTCCGGACGGGTCTTGCCGGGCAGCCGGGCCAGAACGTTGCGGCTCTCCGCCCGCACCGTCGTGACCGGCAGATCGGCGGAGAATCGCTGGCCGTTTAATTCGACGGGGCGGAAATCGGCCCGTCGCGCAGCCTTGCGCTGCTGCGCCAGGTCCAGCCCGGCGGCGGCGAATAGCTTTGTTGCAGACTCCCCCGACAGCCAGCCTTGCAGCAGCACGCGCGAAGTCGGATCGGAGCGGACGATGTCGTAATTCTCGCCGGCCGGGGCAGTGACGGTCGCCCAGCCATAGCCCGCGCCCGGCGTGTCATGGACGATCAGCGCACCCACCGCGCCCTGCCGCGCCGCTTCTTCGAACTTATAGGTCCAGCGACCATAATAGGTCATCCGCCGGTCGCCGAAGTTGCCCTTGGCATCGTCGCCATCGACCGCCTCGAAATCGGGGTCGTTGACCAGGAAGACGGCGATCTTGCCCTTCAGGTCGACGCCCTTGAAATCGTCCCAGCCGCGTTCCGGCGCATGGACGCCATAGCCGACGAAGACCATCGGCGCATCGGCGATGGCGACCCGGTCGACCGGACGGACGGTCGAGACATAGACGCCCTGTCCCTGCACCAGCGGCATCGACCCCGCACGCATCCCGCCCTGACCGATCTGGGTGCGAATCAGCGGCACGGCCTGCGTCCACTGTCCATCCGGGCCGCCGGGCTGGAGGCCCATCGCCTTGAACTGCGCCACCAGCCAGTCGACGGTCTTCGCTTCGCCGGGGGTGCCGGGCGCGCGCCCCTCAAACCCGTCGGAGGCGAGCACCTTCACATCCGCCGACAGGCGCGACGGCGAGATGGGGTCGGGTGCGGCGGCAGTCAGCGCGACGGCGGCCAGACCGATGAGGGGGAAGCGAATCATCAGCGGTCGATCCTTACAATGGTGGTGGTCGGTGCGGGCGCGATCTGGGCGGTATAGACGATCCCGATCGCCCAGCCCGCCAACAGCGCCAGTATCGCCCAGGTTCCGATCGCGCCGCCCGCGCGCCCGACATTGGGTGCGGGCCGCATCATGCCCCAGCCATGGCCGATGCGCGCCAGAATGAACGCGCCGCCCAACATCCACAGCCAGAAGGGCGACCCACCCGCCAGCTCGACCAGCCCCATCAGGATCAGGACGAAGGGAGCGTATTCGACGAAATTCGACTGTGCCCGCATGCCGCTGGCGAGTCGCGAATCGCCGCCATCGCCGAGCAGAACCTTGCCCCTTACCCGCCCGACGGCGATTCGCAGCGCAAGCCATAAATTGACCAAGGCGGCCGCCGCCGCGATGCTGAGCGTGACGGGCAAGACCATAAGCGCCGCATTCTCCGTATATTGAACCCGAACACCGCCTGCCATTCCGTGGCAAAGCTTGCAACATCGGCAAAACTCGCTATAGGCGCGGGGCTTCGCGATGCGTCCGGCTGGGTGCTCACGCGGCCGGGTCTTCGATCCGGGCGCGCAATGGGTGCTGACCGTGGCGTATTCCACCCATTGTTCGAATTGATAAGGTGCCGCAATGGCCGTCCCCAAGAGAAAGACTTCGCCCTCCAAGCGCGGCATGCGCCGTGGCCACGACTCGCTGTCGATCGCCGCGTTCCAGGAATGCCCGAACTGCGGCGAGCTGAAGCGTCCGCACAATCTGTGCACCGCTTGCGGCCACTATAACGGCCGTGAGGTCGTGTCGGTCGAGGGCTGATCCCTCTACCTTTGAACTGAACGACCGTTAGAGGAACGCATGGCCGATAACGCCTGGATCGCCGTCGATGCGATGGGCGGCGACGACGGGCTGGCGGTGATGCTCGCCGGTGTCGCCAGAGCGCGACGCCGTTTCGAGGGCATGCGCTTCCTGCTGGTCGGGGACGAGGCGCAGATTGCGGAGGGGTTGAAGACCCATCCCAATCTGTCCGCCGCGTCCGAAATCGTGCACGCGCCCGAAGTGGTCGGCTCCAGCGAGAAGCCGAGCCAGGCGATTCGTCGTGCGCGCACGACATCGATGGGTATCGCCATCGATCTGGTGAAGCGTGGCCGCGCCGCCGCCGCCGTGTCGTCGGGCAATACCGGCGCGCTGATGGCGATGGCCAAGCTGTCCCTGCGCACCCTGCCCGGCATCGACCGGCCCGCGCTTGCCGCGCCACTGCCTACGCTGGGCGACAATGACGTCGTCATGCTCGACCTCGGCGCAAATACCGAGTGCGATGCACGCAACCTCGTCCAGTTTGCGGTGATGGGCGCGGCCTATGCCCGCATCTTGCTCGAACTCGACAATCCGCGCGTCGCCTTGCTCAATATCGGGTCCGAGGATCAGAAGGGCACCGACGAGATTCGCGACGCGGCCGCCGTGCTGCGCGGACAGAGCCATCTGCCCCTGAACTTCACCGGCTTCATCGAGGGCAACCAGCTCGCCCGCGGTGAGGTCGACGTCATCGTGTGCGACGGATTTGCCGGAAACATCGCGCTCAAGACCGCCGAGGGAACTGCGCGTTTCGTCGGCGATCTGCTGAAGCGTGCCTTCCGCTCCTCGACCCGGTCGAAGATCGGCTTCCTGATCTCGCGTCCCGCCACCGAATTGCTGCGCGATCACCTCGACCCCAACAATCATAATGGTGCGGTCTTTCTGGGCCTGAACGGCGTGGTGGTGAAGAGCCATGGCGGCGCGACCGAACTGGGCGTCGCCACCGCGATCGGCAACGCGGCCAAGATGGTGCGCGCCGACCTGACTCGGCGTATCGCCGAGGATCTCCTGAATTTCGAGGATGCCGCATGATTCGTTCGATCATCACGGGTACGGGTTCGGCGCTTCCAACCCGGCGGGTATCGAACGAGGAACTGGCGCAGCAGGTGGACACGTCCGACGAGTGGATCGTCGAGCGTACCGGCATCCGTTTCCGTCATATCGCGGGGCCGGAGGAAACGACCGCCACGCTGGCCGCCGACGCCGCCAAGGCCGCGATCGCGGCGGCGGGCCTGTCGGCGCAGGATATCGATCTGATCGTGCTGGCGACCGCCACCCCGGACCAGACCTTTCCCGCCACCGCCACCAAGGTCCAGACGATGCTGGGCATCGACGACTGCGTCGCGTTCGACGTGGCGGCGGTCTGCTCGGGCTTCCTCTATGCCGTGCAGGTCGCCGATGCGATGCTGCGCAGCGGCGTGCAGCGTCGCGCCCTGGTGATCGGTGCCGAAACCTTCAGCCGCATCGTCGACTGGGAAGATCGCACCACCTGCGTCCTGTTCGGCGACGGTGCCGGCGCGATGGTCCTGGAAGCGCGCGAGAGCGACGAAAAGGGCGGTCGCGGCATCCTGGCGACCAAGCTCCACGCCGATGGCCGCCACAACGGCCTGCTCTATGTCGATGGCGGCCCCTCCACCACCGGCACGGTCGGCAAGCTTCGGATGAAGGGCCGCGAGGTCTTCCGCCACGCCGTCGTCAATCTGGCGCAGGTGATGGAAGAAGCGCTGGGCCTTGCCGGCCTGTCTTCCCAGGATGTCGACTGGATCGTGCCGCATCAAGCCAATGCCCGCATCCTCGACGCCACTGCGCGCAAGTTGAACCTGCCTGCGGAGAAAGTCATCGTCACGGTCGACCGGCACGCCAACACCTCGGCGGCGTCGGTTCCTCTGGCCTTGGATACGGCAGTTCGCGACGGCCGCATCCGGCAGAATGATCTGATCGTTCTGGAGGCGATGGGCGGCGGATTTACGTGGGGGGCGGCGGTCATTCGTTTTTAAACAATCGATTGACATTAACCAAGATAAATCCCTTTCGGTCCCATTAGTCGATGTGTTAGGCGATCGATTACACCATTGGGGGATGGAAAATGACCAAAGCCGGAACTTTGACCCGCGCCGATCTCGCTGAATCGCTGCATCAGGAAGTGGGGCTTTCCCGCGCCGATTCGGCGGATATCGTCGAGCAGATCCTCGTCGAGATGTGCGATGCGCTGTCGCGGGGAGAGAATGTCAAGATTTCGGGCTTTGGAACCTTCGTGCTGCGCGACAAGGGGGAGCGGATCGGCCGCAATCCCAAGACGGGGATCGAGGTGCCGATCGCACCCCGCCGCGTCCTGACCTTCCGCGCGAGCCAGATGATCCGCGATCGTATTGTCGCGGCGGGATAGACCCGAACGCCCCTCGGACGGCGGCAAGACCGATGGTGCGCTGCGCACCATCGGCGAGGTTTCGCGCGAGACCGGCGTGGCGCAACATGTTCTGCGCTATTGGGAAAGCCGCTTTCCGCAACTCAAACCGGTTCAGCGGGCGGGCAACCGGCGCTATTATCGTGCCGCCGACCTGACATTGATCCGCCGGATCGACCGGTTGCTCAACCAGCAGGGTTATACCGTGCGCGGGGTGCAGCAACTGTTCGAGAGCGAAACCCGCGTCAAGGACGATCCGGCGACGACGCTACGCCATATCCGCGATTCGCTGGCCGAAGCGCTGGCATGGGATGACCGGGCGGAAAAATAGGATTTGGAGGCGTGGGCTTCGACGTGGCTCAGGCCGAACGATGTCGAAACCCGCTCGCCCTATCAAGCGGGCTCGATCACGCCGCCCTGCCCGCCCAGCAGCAAATCCCGGCACGCCCGGTTATAGGCATGGGCACGCCACCAGAACCAGCCGCCATTGCCCACGCCCCAAGCCGCCACGCCGAGCGCCGCCCACGGAACAGCCCGCGCCGCCCGTCCGCCGCGCGCGGCGATCCGACCAGCGGCCAGCCCGCCCTTCCCGATCCGCCGCGCGGTCTTGGCGAGCTTTCCCGCCGCCCGCGCCTGCGACAACAGGCCCGATCCGCCACGCAGGTCGCCGAGGATCGCGGCCGGGCCGACAAAGCCCTTGAGCTTGGCCGCGATCTCCTGCGCCTCGATCGCCATGCCGGGTTCCAGCTGACGCCGCTGCGCGCCGGTCAGGCCATAGGCATCGCCGATCTGGTCGATCATCTCCGCCAGGCTTTCGGTGCCGATGGTCAGCGCTTTCGCTCCGGCCTTCAACGCGCGGCGACGGATCAGCTTCTCATTGGCCTCGAAGGTCGCTTCGATCGCGGTACGGTCCATGATGGGTCCCTGTTCGTGCATGGACCGTTGAAGCCGCGAAACGGCCCGCCGGTTCCCTTATCGTTCGCGCGTCGCGAGGAAACGCACCTTAGGATAGCGATCGGCGACATAGCCGACCTCCCAGGCGCTCTTGGCGAGGAAGACGGGGTTGTCGTCGCGATCCTTGGCCATGGCCGAGCGGTTCAGGTCCATGAATGCCTTGAGGTCGGCGGGGTCCTCGGCGGTGATCCAGCGCGCAGTGTCGAACGGCGCAGGCTCCAGCCCGGCCGCGACCTTGTACTCCGCATCGAGCCGCGACAGCAGCACGTCGAGCTGGAGCTGCCCGACCACGCCGATGATCCAGTTCGACCCGATCTCGGGATAGAAGACCTGGGTCACGCCCTCCTCGGCCATGTCGTCCAGGGCTTTCCGCAGCTGCTTGGTCTTGGTCGGGTCCTTCAGCGCGACGCGGCGCAGGATTTCGGGCGCGAAATTGGGCAGGCCGGTGAAGCGGACATCCGCCCGTTCCGACAGCGTGTCCCCGACGCGCAGCGTGCCGTGATTGGGGATGCCGATGATGTCGCCCGGAAACGCCTCGTCCGCGACTTCGCGATTCTGCGCGAAGAACAGGATGGGCGAATGGACCGCGATCGGCTTGCCATGGCCCGTGGGGGTCAGCTTCATGCCGCGCTTGAAGGTGCCCGAGCAGAGCCGCATGAACGCGATCCGGTCGCGGTGCTGCGGGTCCATATTGGCCTGCACCTTGAAGACGAAGCCGGTGACTTCCTTATTCTCCGGCGCGACGGGGGCGGGCTCGGCAGGCTGGGGCCGGGGCGGCGGCGCGTGGCGGCTGAGCGCGTCGATCAGCTCGGCGACCCCGAAATCCTTCAGCGCGGAGCCGAAATACACGGGCGTCAGGTCGCCGTTGCGATAGGCCTCGCCATCGAATGCAGCGTACCCGGCTTGGGCCAGTTCAACTTCTTCGGCAATTTCGGCGGGCAGCGTCGGCGCATCGTCCACCTTGCCCAGGAACGCGCGGCTGTCGCCCTCGGGACGGCTGACCTTGCCGGTGGTCAGGTCGAGGATACCCTCGAACAGCCCGCCCATGCCGACCGGCCAGCTCATCGGCGCGACGTCGAGCGCCAATATGTCGGCGATCTCGTCGAGCAGTTCGAAGGGCGGACGGCCCTCGCGATCGACCTTGTTGACGAAGGTGATGATCGGCACCGAGCGCAGGCGGCACACCTCGAAGAGTTTGCGCGTCTGCGCCTCGATACCGCGCGCCGCGTCGATGACCATCACGGCCGAGTCGACCGCGGTCAGCGTGCGATAGGTGTCCTCCGAGAAATCCTCGTGGCCCGGCGTGTCGAGCAGGTTGAAGGTCACGCCGTCCTTTTCGAACGTCATGACCGAGGACGTGACCGAGATGCCGCGCTGCTGCTCGATCTTCATCCAGTCCGACCGCGCACGCCGATTCTGGCCCCGCGCCTTGACCTCACCCGCCAAGTGGATCGCGCCGCCGAAATAGAGCAGCTTTTCGGTCAGCGTCGTCTTACCGGCGTCAGGGTGCGAGATGATCGCGAAGGTACGGCGGGGGGAAGTCATGGGCGGCTCTGTCGAATAGGGAATTGGCGCATCCGAGCGCCCGAGATGATGCGCCTGTTACAGCAAATTGTGGCACAAGACAGGCCCCGGATTTGGGGGCCGATAGTAGCGCCCCTCCCCCATCCACCCCACCCCGGCGAAGGCCGGGGTGGATGGGGGAGGGTGGAGCCCTTACCCCGCCAGCGTCACCGTCATCTGCATGACCTTCTCACCCCCGACCGGCACGACGAAGACGCCGGGCTTGTCGGCGAAGTCGCCATCGAATCCTTCCGGGTCGGCAATGCCGTGCCAGGGCTCGACACAGACATAGGCGGCGCCCGGCTTGGTCCAGATGCCGAGCTTGGGCGTGTCGGGGAAGGCGATGCGAAGTTGCGGCGCGCCCTCGACGCCGTAGGTCAGCGACTGGCTTTCGACCGGATCCCAGACCAGCGCGTCGTCGGTGAACAGATCGTCGGCCAGGTGCAGCACGCGGACGTCGAGCGGGCTGTCGCGGCGATCCTCGGCGATCAGGCCGTCGGGCGCGATCTTGCGCAGGCGGGCGGGCTCGTCCTTCTCGAAGAGGATGCGGTGGTCCGCGCGGGCCTCACCATAGGGAAGCGGCCAGGCGAAGGCGGGGTGGAAGCCGAAGCTGGCGGGCATCGGCTCTTCGCCACGATTGAGGACGCGGATTTCCATCACCAGCGTCGCGTCCTCCAGCCGGAACTCCGCCTCCAGCCGGAAGGCGAAGGGATAGGAGGTGCGCGTTTCCTCGCTGTCGCCCAGCGAGAAGACCGCGCGGGTGGCCTCGTGCGTCACCAGTTCGAACATGGAGTGGCGGGCAAAGCCGTGCTTGGCCATCAGGTAGTGCTGGCCGTTCAGGCGGATGCCGTCGCGGGTCACGCCGATCACTGGGAACAGCAAGGGCGCGCGGCCGGTCCAGAAAGCCGGGTCCGCATTGGTCATCAGCTCGCGACCCTCGGCGTCCTGTAATGACGACAGTTCTGCGCCGAACGGATTGATCGCCGCCGACAGATGGTCGTTGCCGATGCGGACCCAGTTTTCCTCATTAGCCACGAAGTTGCGCTCCCTGCTTGGCGGCCGCCGCGACGATCTTGTCGGCGATGGCCTTGAGTTCCTCGTCGGTGAAGCTCTTCTGCGACGGTTGTAGCAGCACCTCGACCGCGACCGACTTGTGCCCCTCGGGCACGCCTTGGCCTGCGAACACGTCGAACACGCGCGCGGCGGTGATCGCGGCCTTGTCCGCGCCGCGCACCGCACGGATCAGTTGGTCTGCCGCAAGATCGGTGGGCACTAGGAAGGCGAAGTCGCGCTTCACGGACTGCAACGCCGGGGGGGTGTAGGCCGGGCGCATGAAGCCAGTGGCCCGCTTGGGCGGGATCGCGTCGAGATAGAGCTCCACCGCCGCCACCGCGCCGTCAAGGTCGAACGCCTTGAGCACCGAGGGGTGGACCATGCCGAACGCCGCCAGCACCGTCTTCGGCCCCAACCGCAGCGTGCCCGACTGGCCGGGATGCCAGGCCTCGCCCGCCTCGCCCATCACCTGGAGATTGTCGACCGGGGCCCCCGCCTGCGCGAGCAGCGCGATGGCCTCGGCCTTGGCGTCATAGGCGTCGAAGCCCTGCGCCTTGCCCGAGCGCCAGTTGCGGGGCGCCTTGTCGCCCGCCAGCACCACGCCCAGCGTCGGCCGCTCGGCCTCTTCCAGATAGCGGCGGCCGATCTCGAACAGCCGCACGCTGGTCGCGCCGCGCTTGATGTTGCGCTCGGTCGCGGCGAGCAGGCCCGGGAGGAGCGAGGGCCGCATGACCTTCAGATCCTCGCTGATCGGGTTGGCGAGCGTGAAGGCGCCACCGCCGAAGGGCGCGGCCTGCACCTCGCTGATGAAGCTCCACGTCACCGCTTCATCGAGCCCACGCGCGGCGGCGGCGCGGCGGGCGCGACGCTCCAGCTTCTGCTGCGGCGTGGCGGTGGGACGCGCGACGCCGGGGGTGCGGGGAAGTGCCACCGGGGGAACATGGTCGATCCCCTCGATACGGATCACCTCCTCGACCAGATCGGCGGGGCCGTCCACGTCGCGACGCCAGCTCGGTGCCGTGACCTGCCAGTCGGCGGTGACGGCGAAGCCCAGCGATACGAGGATCGCCTTTTGCCGGTCGGCCGCGATGGCAAGGCCACCCAGCGTCTCTGCGAGGTTCGGATCATAGGCGATGGTCTTCGCCACGACCGGCGGCTCACCGGCCCGCGTGACGTTGCTCGCCTTGCCGCCGCAGATATGCTGGACGAGGAAGGTCGCGATGGCGAGGCCGTCGTCCAGGAAGGCCGGGTCCACGCCCCGCTCGAACCGGGTGCGCGCGTCGGAGGTCAGGCCGAGCTTCTGGCCCGTCCGTGCGATCGCCTCGGGGGCGAAATAGGCGCATTCGATGATGACGTCGGTGGTCGTCTCCGACACGCCCGAATGCTCGCCACCCATGATGCCGCCGATGTCGTGGACACCCGCGTCGTCGGCGATGACGGTCATACCTGCCGACAGGGTATAGGTCTTGCCGTTGAGCGCCTTGACCGTCTCGCCATCCTTCGCCTTGCGGGCGACCAGACCGCCCGACAGCTTGGCCTTGTCATAGACGTGCAAGGGTCGACCGAGATCGACCGTCATATAGTTGGTGATGTCGACCAAGGCCGAAATCGGCTTCTGCCCGATCGCGGTCAGGCGCTGGCGCATCCATTCGGGGGCCTCGCCATTGGTCAGGCCCGACACGCCCTGCGCATAGAAGGCCGGGCAGCCCTCCGCATCCTCGACGCTGACATCGGGACCGGGGCCCTCGCCCGCAACCGACGGCACGGTCGGCGCGATCAGCGTGCCGAGCCCGGCGGCGGCCAGGTCGCGCGCGATGCCGTGGACGCCCATGCAGTCCTGCCGGTTGGGCGTGATCGACACGTCGATGACCGGATCGTTGAGCCCGGCATAATCGGGAAAGGACGTGCCGATGGCCGCATCCTCGGGCAGTTCAATGATGCCGTCATGGCCCTCGCCGATCTGCAACTCGCGCGCCGAGCACATCATGCCGTTCGACTCGACGCCCCGAATGGCCGCGACCTTCAGCGTGACGTCGAGACCGGGGACATAGGCCCCCGGCGCGCCGAACACGCCGACCAGGCCTGCGCGGGCATTGGGCGCGCCGCACACGACCTGCATCGGGCCGTCGCCCGCATCGACCGACAGGACCTGCAACTTGTCCGCCTGCGGATGCCGCTCCGCCGACAGGATGCGCGCGACGCGGAACGAGGACAGCGCCTCGCCCGGATTGTGCACGCCCTCGACCTCCAGGCCGATACGGGTCAGCCCCTCGACAATGGCGTCGAGCGAGGCGTCGGTGTCCAGATGGCTCTTCAGCCAGCCCAGGGTGAACTTCATGCGCCGACTCCTCCCGACAGCGTGGGTACGTCGAGGCTCGCGAACCCGTAATGCTTCAACCAGCGAATATCGCCGTCGAAGAAGGCGCGCAGATCGTCCATCCCGTATTTCAGCATGGCGAGACGGTCGATGCCGCAGCCGAAGGCGAAGCCCTGCCACTCGTTCGGATCAAGCCCGCAGGCCTCGATGACCTTCGGGTGCACCATGCCGGAGCCGAGCACCTCCATCCAGCCGCCACCGGAACCGCCGATGACGCGCTTGCCCTTCTCGATGGTGTAGCCGACATCGACCTCGGCCGAGGGTTCGGTGAAGGGGAAATAGCTGGGGCGCAGGCGCAGGACGATGTCGTCGCGCTCGAAGAACGCCTTGAGGAAGGTCTCCAGCGTCCATTTCAAATGGCCGAGCGTGATCCCCTTGTCGATCACCAGCCCCTCGACCTGGTGGAACATCGGCGTGTGGGTCGCATCCGAGTCGGAGCGATAGGTGCGGCCGGGCGCGATGATGCGGATCGGCGGCTTCTGGTCCAGCATGGTGCGGATCTGCACCGGCGAGGTGTGAGTGCGCAGCACGCGGCGGACCGTGCGCTCGTCGCCGCCCGCCTCGACACCCGCCAGATAGAAGGTGTCGTGCATCGCGCGCGCCGGATGCGTCTCGGGAATGTTGAGCGCGGTGAAATTGTGCCAGTCGGTCTCGACCTCCGGACCCGTCGCGACCGCGAAGCCCAGATCGGCGAAAATCTCGGCCAATTCGTCCATCACTTGGGAAACCGGGTGGACGGTACCGAAGCCGCTTCCCTCGACCGGCAGGGTCATGTCCAGCCGCTCGGACGACAGCCGCGCGTCGAGCGCCGCCTGCTCCAGCGCCGCCTTGCGGGTCGCCAGCGCCTCGGTCACCGCCTCGCGCAGCGAATGGATCTTGGGGCCTTCGACCTGTCGCTCCTCGGGGCTCATCTTGCCCAGCGTCTTGAGCAGCTGGGTGATCCGCCCCTGCTTGCCCAGCGCATCGACGCGAACCACCTCCAGCGCGTCGAGCGCGGGGGCGGCGGCAATCGCGACGAGCAGATGCTCGCGCATGTTTTCGAGTTCGTTGCTCACACTTCACTCCGTCGGCCGCATGGTCCGCCCCGAAGAGGGCGAGCCGGACCGGTTTGCGGGATTGCCCCCGCCGTAGCGGCTAGGGGTGGCCCGGATCAATCCTTCACGCGGTCACCGGCCTTCCGGGTCGCGCAAAACCCATAAGGCCCGCGTTAAATTTACCATCTTCACGAAATGACCTGGTAACTTATCCTGCATTAAGACCAGCATGTGTTCGCCGGGGGGCCGCCGACACGAATCGGGGGCCGGATTGCTCACACTTGATATAGCCAGCCTGCAAGTCGTGGCGGCGCTCGGCAGCATATTATCCGGGCTGATCCATTTTTTCCCCGGCATGGTCACTCGTGAGCCCGGACGCTGGCCCTATTGGTGGGGCACCGGCAAGATCCTGGTCGGCGCGAGCAATGCCCTGGGCCTGTGTTTCGACGGCAGCCGGCTTTCCCTTCTCGAGCGGATCAGCGACCTGTTCCTTCTCACCGGCCTGTGTTTGTGCGTCACCGGCCTGTCGATCTTCTCGCGACGTCGCCTGCCACCCGCGATGATCTTTTTCTTGGCGGGGATGATGAGCTTCAGCGTGCTGCTGTTGCTGTACAGCGATCATGATTACCGGCTGCCGATCGTCGTGCTCGGCGGCACGCGGACGGTGTTGAACGCGACCACCGCCTGGATGCTGATATCCATCGCGCAAGCGGAAAAGCTGCGGACCGCCTGGGTCATGGGGCTGTTGTTCGCGGCATCGGTACCGCTGTTCGTGGTGCGCACCGCGCTGTTGCTAGCCGCGTGGAACGACCCGAGCTGGGCCGACACCGCGCAATGGACCGCCGATTGGAGCATCGGCATCGCAATCATCCTCGTCTCGCTCAGCCATTTCGCGCTGTTGCTGATCAATGCGGAACGGGTGCAACGCGGATTGAGCGAGCAGGCTTCGCGGGATCATCTGACCGGGGCGCTCAACCGGTTCGGCATGGGAGAGATCGAGTCGAAGCTTCGCGGCATGGTCACGCTGCTGCTGATCGACATCGACCGGTTCAAGGCGCTGAACGATGGACAGGGGCATGCGGCGGGCGATGCGGCGCTGCGGATGCTGGCCGATCTCGCGCAGCGGGAAATGGGAACGGGCGGCACCCTGGTGCGGATCGGCGGCGACGAGTTTCTGTGCATCCTGCCGGATCATGACGAAGTGACGGTGCGGTCGATCGCGACCCGGCTGTCCCACCGTTTCGATCGCGCGGTCGCGGCCCTGGCGGACGGACCCCTTTATCCTTCGCTCAGCATCGGCCTGTCGCGGGGGTGGGTCGATGGCAATCTCGATTCCCTGATCGAGCAGGCGGATGCCGCCATGTATGCGATCAAGCGCGTTCGCCACGCTGGCAGCCCCGCCGCCTATGCGACAGGCCAGGCGGCGGCGGGGAATCACCCTGCCGCCGCCCGCATCCTTACAGCGCCTTAGCCGAACCCGGCGTGTTGACGCCCATGGATTGCAGATAGCGCTTGATGTTGCGCGCTGCCTGGCGGAGGCGCTGCTCGTTCTCGACCATGGCGATGCGGACGAAGCCCTCGCCATTCTCGCCATAACCGACGCCGGGCGCCACCGCGACCTTGGCCTCGGTCAGCAACTGCTTGGAGAATTCCAGGCTGCCCAGATGCGCCAGTGCGGGGGGTAGCGGGGCCCAGGCGAACATCGAGGCGCGGGGGGAAGGGATGTCCCACCCGGCACGCCCGAAACTCTCGACCAGCACATCGCGACGCTTGTGGTAAAGCTGGCGGTTCCGCTCGACAATGTCCTGCGGCCCGTTGAGCGCGGCGCAGGCCGCCGCCTGGATCGGCGTGAAGGCGCCGTAGTCGAGATAGGACTTCACCCGCGTCATCGCCGCGATCAGCTTCTTGTTGCCGACCGCGAAGCCGATCCGCCAGCCCGCCATCGAATAGGTCTTGGACAGCGAGGTGAACTCGACCGCGACGTCCTTGCCGCCCTTGACCTGCAGGATCGAGGGGGTCGGATTGCCGTCATAATATAGCTCGGAATAGGCGAGGTCGCTCAGGATCCACAGCTCATGCTCCTTCGCGAACGCCACCAGCCGTTCGTAAAAGGCCAGGTCCACTGTCTCGGCGGTGGGATTGGACGGGTAGTTCACGACCAGCACCGAGGGGCGCGGCACGGTGAAGTGCATCGCCCGCTCCAGGCTCTCGAAATAGGCTTCGTCGGGCGTGGTCGGCACCGCCCGGATCGTCGCGCCCGCGATGATGAAGCCGAAGGTGTGGATCGGATAGGAGGGGTTCGGTGCCAGGATCACGTCGCCCGGCGCGGTGATCGCGGTCGCCAGCGACGCCAGCCCTTCCTTCGATCCCATGGTGACGACCACCTCGGTCTCGGGGTCGAGATCGACGCCGAAGCGACGGCCATAATAGTTCGCCTGCGCGCGGCGGAGGCCCGGAATCCCCTTGGACTGGGAATAGCCGTGCGCGTCGGGCTTCTTGGCCACTTCGACCAGTTTGTCGAGCACATGGTCCGGCGGCGGCAGGTCGGGATTGCCCATGCCCAGATCGATGATGTCCTCGCCCCCCGCGCGCGCCGCCGCCCGCATCGCGTTGACTTCGGCGATGACATAGGGTGGCAGGCGCTTGATGCGGTAGAACTCTTCGGACATGGGTCCCTCTGTGTAACGAATTGGGACCCGATACTTAGCGCCTTTCGTTGAACAACGCGACCCGACATGACGGCGCAATATCCTGACGCTAGAGCGGGCCCAAACGAACGAGAGGATGCGATGACGGCCGCCCACGCGACAGCCCCCAATTCCACAGGCGCCCTGCCGACCCTGGAAGAATTGCAGCATTGGACCTGGGTGATGGGCCGGGCGCAGCAGATGATGATGGAGGCCGCGCTGACCCCGCCGCCCGAGGGCGTGCCGGTGGTGCCGGGCTTCAACGACCCCGCCACCGTCGAACGGGTCCGCGACTTCTGGTCCGATTCGATGAAGCTGTGGCAACGCTTCATCGACCCGGCCGCCGAACCCAGCATCGCCCCCAAGCCCGATCGCCGATTCAAGGCGGAACAGTGGCAGTCGCCGCTCTTCGACTGGATTCGGCAAAGCTATCAGGTGATCTCCGACCATATGCTGCGCGGCGTCGACGCGCTGGAGAGGGTGGAGCCCAAGCAGAAGGAGCAGATCCGCTTCGCCGCGCGCGCCTTTGTCGACGCCATGAGCCCGACCAATTTTCCGGCGACCAACCCAGAAGTGCTCGACAAGATCGTCGAGACGCGCGGCGAGAATCTGTTGAAAGGCTTGCAGAACATGCTCGCCGATCTGGGCCGCGGGCAGCTCGCCCATAGCGATTCGCGCGCATTCGAGGTCGGCCGCAATCTGGCCGCCACGCCGGGCAAGGTGGTGAAGCGCACGCCGCTTTACGAACTGATCCAGTACACGCCCACCACCGGACAGGTGGCGGCGGTGCCGATCCTGATCTTTCCGCCCTGGATCAACCGCTTCTATATCCTCGACCTTGCGCCCGAAAAGAGCCTGATCAAATGGCTGGTCGACCAGGGGTTCAGCGTCTTCATGGTGTCGTGGAAATCCGCCGACGCCACGATGAAGGACGTGATCTGGGACGATTACGTCACCGCGCAGGTCGACGCGATCGACACGGTGCGCGACCTGCTCGACGTGGAAGCGGTCCATACCGTCGGCTACTGCGTCGCGGGCACCACGCTCGCCGCGACGCTCGCCTATCTTTCGGCCAAAGGCGAGGCGGCCAAGGTCGCCAGCGCCACCTTCTTCACCGCGCAGGTCGATTTCTCGAAGGCGGGCGAACTGCTCCACTTCGTCGATGACGAGCAACTGGCGCTGATCGGCGCGCTGTCGCCCGATGGTTTCCTCGACGGACGCTATCTGGCGGCGACCTTCAACCTGTTGCGCGGGCGCGACCTGATCTGGAATTACGTCACCAACAACTATCTGCTCGGGCGCGATTATATGCCGTTCGACCTGCTCCACTGGAATGGCGACGTCACCAACCTGCCCGCAAAATGGCATCTCAGCTATCTGACCGACCTTTACCGCGACAATCTTTTGATGACGCCGGGCGCGATGGCGGTGGCGGGGGTGCCGCTCGACCTGACGAAGGTGGCGACCCCGGCCTATATCCAGGCGGGGCGAGAGGATCATATCGCCCCGCCCGAAAGCGTGTGGAAGATCACCGAGGCCTTTACCGGCCCCTTGCGCTTCGTGCTGGCGGGGTCGGGGCATATTGCGGGCGTGGTGAACCCTCCGGCGGCGGGCAAATATCAATATTGGACCAATGATACGCCCGCCGAAACGCTCGCCGAGTTCGTCGCCGGGGCCAAAGAGACGAAGGGTAGCTGGTGGCCCGATTGGGCGGCGTGGCTTCGCACCCGCGATGCCGCCGCCATCATGGTGGAAGGCGCGCGCATACCAGGACAAGGCTCTCTCCCCGCCCTTGAAGACGCCCCCGGACTTTACGTCAGGCAACGCTGATCCGCTTTTGCTGCACTGCACAATGGACTTGATTTTCGCGCGCGAATCGCTATTGTGCAGCGCAACAAATCGGGAGAGTGCTGTTGGACAAGAACAAGCCGACCGTCACCGCTGCCAAGCCAGCGGCCAAAGCGCGTCGCGCGGCTAAGCCAGTCGCCGCCAAGACGCTGCCGGGCCTTCCTTCCGATCCCACGCCGACCGCCAAGCCCGTCGCCATCGAGACTGCTGCGCCTGAGAGCCCGAGCCTGCCGCTGGCCGTAAAGGTCGCGCAGCCTGCCCCGACGCCCAAGGCTCCGAAGGTCGCCGCGCCCAAGCCTGCCCCCAAGCCGGTGGCGGTGGCGCCCGAAGCCAAGCCGGTGGAGCCGCCCAAGCCCGCTCCGGCACCGGCTCCAGTGGCGGAGACCACCGAAATTTCTTCCCCGACCGCCGCGGTTTCGGCGGACTCAAAGCCCAAGGACATGATCATGGACGCCACGAGCACCATCGAAAACGCCGCCCAGGACACCGCCGCCAAGACCCAGGCCTTTTTCGGCGACGCCCAGGCCCGCACCCAGGCCACCATGGAGAAGAGCGCCAAGCTGTTCGAGGACATGGTCGCCTTCAACAAGGGCAATCTGGAAGCGGTCGTCGAATCGTCGAAGATCGCCGCCAAGGGCGCCGAGTCGCTGGGCCAGGGCGCGGCGGACTATGCCAAGCGTTCGTTCGAAACCGCGACCCAGACGCTCCAGACCCTGTCGTCGGTCAAGTCGCCGACCGAGTTTCTGAAGCTCCAGTCCGACTTCGCGCGTTCGGCCTTCGACTCGATGGTCGCGCAGACCTCGCGCTCGACCGAGACGATGATGAAGCTGGCCGGCGAGATCGCCCAGCCGTTGAGCAACCGCTTCGCGGTCGCCGCCGAAAAGATGAAGACCGTCGCCTAATCCGCGAAGGGTTCCATCACCAAAGTGAAGAGGGCGGTCGCCGATGCGGCCGCCCTTTTTCGTGCGTGTGGTGGATTGCGCCCATTGGACAGGCGGGCCGCGAGCGGCTTTTCCCCCCTCCGTCCCCGGGCCGGGAGAGGGGCTTTTCCGAAAACGACGCCGAGCCGTATTTCCATCCCCACTGGCATCCCGCGCGCGCCGCGCCTATCTTCTCTCCATGTCGTTCTTCGGCCGCTTCTCCCCCGTTCGCGCGATCCGCGACCTGCGATTCTTCCTGTCGCAGCGCCAGCCCTATGAGCTGGTCTTCCTGATGATCGCGGTCGGGATCACCGGCTTCTTCATCTATGCCTTTGCCCGCGACGATTATGTGCCGGTGCCGTACAAGCCGGACATCATCTATGTCGAACAATGGCGCGCCGACCGCACCGATGCGGAGATCCGGGCGCAGCAGAAGATCGATTATGGGAAGAAGAAGCAGCGGCTGGCCGAGGAAAAGGCCGCCAAGGATCAGCGCCAGGCCGAATTCAAACGCGTGGACGATGCGCTGAACAAGTGGGGCATCTGACCGATCATCGCTGGATGGGCGCCGCGCTGACCCTGGCGGGTCGTGGCGTCGGGCGGACCGCGCCCAATCCCAATGTCGGTTGCATCCTGATTCGTGACGGTCGCGTCTTGGGGCGCGGATGGACGCAGCCAAGCGGGCGCCCCCATGCCGAGGCGATGGCGCTGGCGGAGGCGGGCGAGGCGGCGCGTGGGGCGACCGCTTATGTCACGCTGGAGCCCTGTGCCCATGTCTCGCCCCGCGGCCCTGCCTGCACCGACCTGCTGATCGCCGCCGGAGTTGCGCGAATCGTCGCGGCGATGGGCGATCCCGATCCACGGACCAACGGCCAGGGTTTTGCCCGCGCCCGCGCCGCCGGGATTTCGGTGACGACGGGCATTCGCGAGGCGGAAGCCCGCGCAATGATTGCGGGCTTCCTGACTCGCCGGGAAAAAGGCCGCCCCTTCGTCACGCTCAAGCTCGCCACCTCGCTCGACGGCCGGATCGCGCGGCCCGATGGCGAGAGCCGCTGGATCACCGGGCCCGAGGCGCGCGCGCATACCCATCTGGAGCGCAGCCGCCATGAGGCAATCCTGGTCGGGCGCGGCACGCTGGAGGCCGATTCGCCCCGGCTAGACGTCCGCCTGCCGGGCCTGGAAGACCGCAGCCCCCGCCGAATCCTGCTCTCCCGCACCCCCGCGCCCGGTTGGGAAACCATCCCCTCCCCCCATGCCATCACCGATCTGGCGGGCGTCGACCGTCTCATGGTCGAGGGCGGGGCGCAAACCGCGTCCGCCTTTCTCGCCGCCGATCTGGTCGATCGGCTGCTCCTCTATCGCGCGCCGATCCTGATTGGGGAGGGTCGCGCGGCGCTGGGCGATATCGGATTGCACAGGCTGGCCGATGCGCATGGCCGCTGGCGCCTTGCCGACTCGCGGATGCTTGGCAGCGACCGGTTGGAGGTCTACGAGCGCGACTGATATGTTTACCGGGATCGTCACCGACATCGGCTCCGTCACCGCCGTCGCGGCGCGCGGCGACACGCGAGTCGTCATCGCCACCGCCTATGATACGGCGACCATCGACCTGGGCGCGTCGATCGCCTGTTCGGGCGTCTGCCTGACCGTGGTCGAGAAAGGCCCCGACTGGTTCGCGGTCGATGTCTCGGCCGAGACGATCGGGCGCACCGCCGACCAGTGGATCAGCGGCCAGCGTCTGAACCTGGAACGCGCGATGAAGCTGGGCGACGAGTTGGGCGGTCATATCGTCACCGGCCATGTCGATGGCGTCGGCTCCGTTGTGTCGGTCGCCGAGGAAGGCGGATCGCACCGCGTCTTCGTGACCGTTCCGTCCGACCTCGCCCCCTTCATGGCGACCAAGGGTTCGGTCACGATCGACGGCGTCTCGCTGACCGTCAACAGCGTCGAAGATACGAACGACGGCACGGTGATCGGCCTGAACATCATCCCACACACCGCCGCCGTCACCACGCTGGGCGGCATCGTGGAAGGCCAGCGCGTCAATATCGAGATCGATGTGCTTGCCCGTTACCTGCAGCGCATGGAGCATTATCGTGGCCGCTAATCCCGACGCTCTGGCCGGCCTGCGGCGCGGCTTCCTGTCCAGCCCCGAAGAGATCATCGACGAGGCGCGCAACGGCCGCATGTTCATCCTGGTCGATGACGAGGATCGCGAAAATGAAGGCGATCTGGTCATCCCCGCGCAGATGGCGACGCCCGAGAAGGTCAACTTCATGGCGCGGCACGGGCGCGGCCTCATCTGCCTCGCCATGACGCGCGAGCGGGTCGACACGCTCGGCCTGCCGCTGATGAGCCCCAAGAACGGGACGCGGCACGAAACCGCCTTCACCATCTCGATCGAGGCGCGCGAGGGCGTGACGACCGGCATTTCGGCGGCCGACCGGGCACGGACCATCGCGGTGGCGATTGACGCGAGCCAAGGCCCCGACTCGCTGGTGACGCCGGGCCATGTCTTCCCGCTGGTTGCGCGCGACGGCGGCGTGCTGGTGCGCGCCGGGCATACCGAGGCGGCGGTCGATGTCGCGCGCCTCGCCGGGCTCAACCCCTCGGGCGTGATCTGCGAGATCATGAACGAGGATGGGACGATGGCGCGGATGGACGACCTCGTCTCCTTCGCGCAGCTCCACAATCTCAAGATCGGCACGATCCGCGACCTGATCGCCTATCGTCGCCGCTACGACCATCTGGTCGAGTTGCAATCCGAAGCCACGTTCGAGAGCGAATGGGGCGGCACCTGGACCGCGCGCGCCTATCGCAACAAGGCGACGGGCACCGAGCAGGTCGCTCTGGTCAAGGGCAAGCTGGATACCGACAAGCCGGTGCTGGTGCGGATGCACGCCATGACGCCCTTTGCGGACATGTTCGGCGAGGCCGGGCCGCGCGGCCATCTGCTCGCCAAGTCGATGCGGATGATCGCCGAAGAAGGCTCAGGCGTGATCGTCGTCATCAACCGCCCACGCACCGACGCCTTCACCACCGCCGTCCGGCTGAAAGCGGGCGAGGAGGTGCAGATCGACATGGAGGAACTGCGCGATTACGGCGTCGGCGCGATGATCCTGGCCGAAATGGGCGTGCAGGACATGGTGCTGCTGACCAACACCCATCACACGCTGATCGGGCTCGACGGCTATGGCCTGTCGATCGTCGGCGAACGTCGCATCGAAAATTTTGAGGGAGACGCCTGATGGCGCATGTGTTGATCGTCGAGGCGCGCTTCTACGAGCATCTGAACGACCTGCTCCTGTCGGGCGCGCGCGCCGCGATCGAGGAGGCGGGCCACAGCCATGAGACGATCACCGTGCCCGGCGCACTGGAGATCCCCGGCGCGGTGGCGATGGCGGCGGACACCGGGCGTTACGACGCCTTCGTCGCGATCGGCGTGGTGATCCGCGGCGAGACCTATCATTTCGAGATCGTCTCGAACGAGAGCGCGCGCGGGCTGATGGCGCTGACCATGGATGGCCTACCCATCGGCAACGGCATCATCACCACCGAGAACGAGGCGCAGGCGCTGACCCGCGCCAAGCCGGACGAGAAGAACAAGGGCGGCGAGGCGGCCAAGGCGGCGCTCGCCATGCTGGCGCTGAAAGGCCGGTTCGGGTGACATCGCCTGTCCTCCAGACCGAACGGCTGACCTTACGGCTGCCCTCGGCGGAGGATTTCGAGGCCTGGGCCGCGTTCCATGCCGAGGCGGAAACGATGCGCTTCCTGGGCGGTGTGCAGGCGCGCGGCGCGGCGTGGCGAGGCCTGTGCACCATGGTGGGCGCGTGGAGCGTGCGCGGTTTCGCCATGTTCTCGGTGATCGAGCGCGCCACCGGCCGCTGGGTCGGGCGGATCGGGCCATGGCAGCCCGAGGGCTGGCCGGGGCGCGAAGTGGCCTGGGGCGTGGCGCGGGAATTCGCCGGGCGCGGCTATGCCCATGAGGCGGCGGTCGCGGCGATCGACTATGCGGTCGATGTGCTGGGCTGGGACCATGTGATCCACACCATCGACCCGGAGAATATCGGCTCGATCAGGCTGGCGCAGCGGCTGGGGGCGGTGAACGAGGGACCGACTCGCCTGCCCGCACCGCTTGAGTCCTTTCGCGTTGACGCTTGGGGCCAGAGCGCCGACCAGTGGCGCGCTCGGCGGGGTACAGCCACCGCATGACCGACATGCCGCCCACCCGCTTTCGCGTCGTCGAGCGGGGCCGACGGCTGGAAGTGATCGACACCCAGGCGGGCAAATCGCCGCCCGCGCAGCGGACGCCGACGCCGCGCCCGATCGCCTCGCCGGGCAAGCCGCGATTCCAGCTACCGGAGAAGCGGCGCTTCGACGGCGGGGGGAGCTGGGTGACCGACGCTTTCTACGACGCCAAAGGGCCGCGCACGCTGACGCTGGATTCAGGCGCGATGCAGAAGCTGCGCTATGCCGGGGCCGGGTTGGTGGCGATGGTGGTCATCTGGGTGTTGCTGGCGTTCGCCATTCCCATCATCTGGGGAGCACCGCTGCTGCTGTTCAATTCCAAGACCCGCGAGACGGTGCGCGATCAGGTGACCGCCTTTCTCGACGGGCTGGATACCACCGAATAACCCCCACCTCCGTTCACGCTGAGCGAAGTCGCTGCCTACGCTTTGGGCTCGCGGCTTCGGACTCCCTTGGCCTTCGACTTCGCTCAGGCTGAACGGAGCAGGGAATATAGGTCAGGAGAGATACTGCGGGGGCGGGAGAATCACCCCCGCCCCCCGTCACTCACGCCGCGCGGGCCTGCTCGTCGAGCGTCGGATAGTCGATATATCCCTCCGGCCCCTGGCTGTACCAGGTCTTCATGTCGCTCTGGGTCAGCGGCGCATCGGTGCGCAGCCGTTCGGGCAGGTCCGGATTGGCCAGGAAGGTTCGGCCGAACGCGATCCCGTCCGCCACGCCCGAATCGAGCGCTCCTTGCGCCTTTTCCCGGCTGTCGAAATCGCTGTTGAGGATCAGCGGACCGGTAAAGACCTCGCGGATCTGCGGCGACAGCTTGGGTACTTCGGTGCTGCCATAGGTGCCGTCCGGCCCGATCTCACGCAGTTCGAGAAAGGCGATGCCGAGGTCCGACAGCATCTTCGCGGCGGGCACGAAGACCGAGGCCGGATCGCTGTCGTCCACGCCCTGGCTGTCGCCATTGGGCGACAGGCGCACCCCGACCCGCTCCTTGCCCGCGACCGCGATCACCCGCTCGGTGATCTCGCGAAGCAGGCGGATGCGATTCTCCGGCGAGCCGCCATATTCATCCTCGCGATGATTGGCGTTGTCGCGCAGGAATTCGTCGATCAGATAACCATTGGCGGCATGGATCTGTACCCCGTCGAACCCGGCGGCCAGCGCATTGCGGGTGGCGAGCTCATAATCATCGAGCAGACGCGGAATTTCGGACAGTTCGAGCGGCCGGGCGGTCTCGAAATCCTGCTTGCCCTCGAAGGTATGCGCCTGACCTTCGGTCCGGGTCGCCGAGGACGAGACCGGCTGCATCCCCGTCACCGAGCTGTGCACCTGACGACCCATGTGCCAGAGCTGCGCGACGATCCGCCCGCCCGCCTTGTGCACAGCGGCGGTGACGGGCTTCCACGCCTCGACCTGTTCGTCGGTCCACAGGCCCGGCGCATAGGGCCAGCCCAGGCCTTCGCGGCTGATACCGGTCGCCTCGGAGATGATGAGGCCCGCGCTCGCCCGCTGGGCATAATATTGCGCCATGATCGGCGTCGGCACCGCCTCGCGCGTCGCCCGCGCGCGGGTCAGCGGGGCCATCAGGATGCGGTTTGGCGCGTGAATGGCACCCAGATCGATGGGATCGAACAGCGTTGGCATCAAAATCAAATCCTTCTGTGGCCTTTCCGGCCTGACGCAACGCAGATAGGGCGTTAAGGGAGCCCATGCCCGTATCCGCCCCCCCAAGAAAAAGTGAATTGTCTGAAAGCGTTCGTCTTTCGGACCGGAGCGGGCCCACCACCACGCCGCCTCTGGCCTTCGCGGCGGTCATCCTCGCCAATGTCGCGCTCGCCTTCGGGCCGCTGCTGGTGCGGATGGCCGATACCGGGCCGGTCGCCTCGGCCTTCTGGCGGATCACGCTGGCCGCGCCCGTGCTGGTGCTGGTCACGCTGCTCGGCTCCGCGCGGCCGCGTATGCCGGGTCGGGGGCAGGCCGGGCTCTGGGCGCTGCTGCTGATCGGCGGGATCGCCTTTGCGGGCGATCTGGGCGCCTGGCATATCGGTATCCGCCAGACGACGATGGCCAACGCCACGCTGTTCGGCAATTCGGCGACCTTCATCTTCCCGCTCTATGGCTTTCTGGTCGCACGCGCCTGGCCCTCGCGGATGCAGGGGATCGCACTGATCCTGGCGGCGGTGGGGGCCGGACTGTTGATGGGGCGTAGCTATCAGGTCGATCCGCGCCATCTGGTCGGCGATCTGCTGTGCGTGCTCGCGGGAGTGCTGTATGCCTTTTACTTCATCCTGATGTCGCGGGTCCGCGTCGCCATGCCGCCGGTGCCGGCGCTCGCCTGGTCGACATTGGCCAGCATCGTGCCGTTGTTCGTCTTCGCGGTGGTACTGGGCGAGCGGGTGTGGCCCGATCATTGGAGCCCGCTGATCCTGCTGGCGCTGGGGAGCCAGATCATCGGCCAGGGGTTGATGATCTATGCGCTGGGGCTGCTCAGCCCGCTGGTCGTGGGCCTCGCGCTGCTGGTACAGCCGATGGTGGCGACGGCGATCGGCTGGATCGTCTATGGCGAGACGCTGGCCCTGCCCGATCTGGCGGGGGTAGCGATGGTGGCGGTCGCGCTGGTGCTGGTGCGGCGCGGATCATCCAAGGCGGTTGCCAAGCCGGACGATAGGGACGACGAGAGAAGCCTATGACCGAGATTGCCATGACCGATGTTCAGGACCTGACCCTCGACGAGGTGCGCGTTGCGCTGGCCGACGGCATCGCGTCCAACGCCGCGTTCGACGGCTGGGGCGACGAAGCGCGCGACATGGCGGCGGATGCGGCCGGTATCGACCGCGACATCGCCCGGCTCGCCTTCAAGGACGGGCCGGTCGCGATGATCGACGCCTGGTTTGCCGCGATCGATGCCGCGATGGTCGCGGCGGTGCCGCGCGAACAGGCCGCCGCGATGAAGATCCGCCAGCGCATCACCGCACTGGTCGAAGCAAGACTGGAGGCCCTCGCCCCCAATCGCGAGGCGCTGCGCCGCGCGCTGACCATTCTCGCCATGCCGCAAAATGCCGCGAGCGGGGCGCGACTCGGCTGGCGGACGGTCGACACGATCTGGGCGCAGGCGGGCGATACGGCGACCGATTATAATCACTATACCAAGCGCGCGACGCTGTTCGCCGTCTATGCCGCGACCATCGCTGCCTTCCTGAACGATGAGAGCGAAGGGCATACCGACACCCGCGCCTTCCTGGCTCGCCGGATCGAGGGGATCATGCAGTTCGAGAAATGGAAGGCCGGCATAGTCAAGCGGGGCGAGAATATGCCCAGCCTGTCGCGGTTTATCGGGCGGTTGCGCTATCCGGCGGTTTAGGGATTCCCTTGGCCTTCGACTTCGCTCAGGCGGAACGGAAGTTGGGATTTGGAGCCGGATACCCCACTCCGTTCGCACTGAGCGAAGTCGAAGTGCACGTCCCGAACCCAGCCCGACCAAAGCCGACACCCATTTCATCAACGGGTAATTGATAATCAATCGCACTGGGGTTATGTAGTCTCCATGGCGATGCTCAGCAGTCTCGAAACCCTTCCCCGGCGGCAACCGGCGACCGTGGCCGCGATCGACTGGACTCAACTGGCGCTGCCCGAGGCGCGCCGGCTGCGCGAACTGGGTTTCGATGAAGGCGTGGGTGTGGAGGTCCTGCACCGCGCAACGCTGGGCGGTGGGCCGATCGCCTGCCGGATCGGCCGGATGACCGTGGCGCTGCGTCGCCGGGTTGCGGCATCGATCCGCGTCGCGACCGGCGCCTGAATTCTTGAGGTTCGCCTGATCTGATGAACGCCGCACCGCTGGTTGCGCTCGTCGGCAATCCCAATGCCGGCAAAAGCGCCCTGTTCAACGCGCTGACCGGCGCGCGGCAGAAAGTCGGAAATTACCCCGGCGTCACCGTCGAGCGGCATTCGGGCCGCCTCGTGCTCGAGGATGGCCGACCGGTCGAACTGGTCGACCTGCCCGGTGCCTATAGTCTCGATCCGGGCAGCCTGGACGAGCAGGTCACCCGCAATGTCGTGATGGGGTCGCAGGCGGGCGAGCGGCGCCCGGATGCGCTGGTCGTGGTGGTCGATGCCGCCAATCTCGACAATCATCTGCGCTTCGCGCTGCAACTGATCGCGCTGGGCCTGCCGGTGGTGGTCGCGCTGAACATGGTCGATCTGGCCGAGCGCGACGGATTGACGCTCGATCCCGATATTCTGGCGCGCGAACTGGGCGTGAAGGTGATCCCGACCGTCGCGGTGCGCCGCCGTGGCCTCGATGCGCTGAAGGCCGAGGTCGACCGGTTGGTGTCTGAGGAGCGTGCCCGTCCGATCGCCCCTGCCGACCAGATCGACGACATCGTCACGCTGCAACGTCGCGCCCGCCAGATCGCGGCGGCGGCGACCGTGGCGGAGACGCCCGTCCGCCGCTGGACGCACATGCTCGACTCGGTCGCGCTGCACCCCATTGCGGGGCCGATCCTGCTGGTCGCGCTGCTCTTCGTCATGTTCCAGGCGGTCTTCGCCTGGTCCGAAGCGCCGGTCGGCTGGATCGAGCAGGGCTTTGTCTGGCTGGAGGCCCAGGTCGGCGCCGCCCTGCCCGAGGGCTGGTTCCGCAGCCTCATCACCGATGGCCTGATCGCCGGTGTCGGCGCGGTCATCGTCTTCCTGCCGCAGATCCTGATCCTGTTCCTGTTCATCCTAGTGCTGGAGGCGAGCGGATATATGGTCCGCGCCGCCTTTCTGATGGACCGCCTGATGGCGCAGGTCGGGCTGTCGGGCCGCGCCTTCATTCCGCTGCTGTCGTCCTTCGCCTGTGCGGTGCCGGGCATCATGGCGACGCGGACGATCGATGACGAGAAGGACCGGCTGACCACCATCCTGATCGCGCCGCTGATGACCTGTTCGGCGCGCCTGCCCGTCTACACCATCATCATCGGCGCATTCATTCCCGACCGGCAGGTGCTGCCCTTTGTCGGGCTACAGGGGCTGGTGCTGCTCGGCCTGTATCTGATGGGCATTGTCGGTGCGTTCGTCGCCGCGCTGCTGCTCCGGCGCACCGTCACCAAGGGCGCTTCGTCGGGCTTCATGATGGAGATGCCGAAGTATCAGTGGCCGCAGATCCGCGACGTGCTGCTCGGCCTGTGGAGCCGTGCGCTGATCTTCCTGAAGCGCGCGGGCACCACCATCGCGCTGACCACCGTGATCCTGTGGGCGCTGCTGTCCTTCCCCAAGCCGCCGGAAGGCTCGGGCATCTCGCCGGTCGATTATTCGGTCGCGGGCCGCATCGCGAGCGGGATCGAGGTCGTCGTGCGCCCGATCGGCTTCAACCGCGATATCTCCCTGGCACTCGTCCCCGCCATGGCGGCACGCGAAGTGGCGGTGGCCGCAATCGGCACCGTCTACGCCATCGACGATACCGAGCATGAGGGCGGGCAGAAGGCGATGACCGACAAGCTCAAGCGCAACTGGTCGCTGCCCACCGCGCTCGCCTTCCTGATGTGGTTCGTCTTCGCGCCCCAGTGCATCTCGACCATCGCGGTGACGCGAAGGGAAACCAACGGATGGCGCTGGCCCGCCTTCATGGTGGGGTACCTTTTCGTGACCGCTTATGTCATGGCGGGCATCACATATTGGCTGGCCGTTTTCGCCGGCCTCTGAATCAAGCACGGGACTGAATACATGGCGGGCAGCGTCAACAAGGTGATTCTCGTCGGCAATCTGGGACGCGATCCCGAGAGCCGCTCCTTCCAGAATGGCGGCAAGGTGGTCGAGCTGCGCATCGCCACGTCCGAATCGTGGAAGGACCGCAACAGCGGCGAGCGGAAGGAAAAGACCGAGTGGCACACGGTCAAGATCTTCAACGAAGGTCTCGCCAACGTCGCCGAGCGGTTCCTGCGCAAGGGCTCGAAGGTCTATATCGAAGGCGCGCTGACCACCCGCAAGTGGCAGGACCAACAGGGTAATGACCGCTATTCGACCGAAGTGACGCTGCAGGGCTTCAACTCGGTGCTGACCATGCTCGACGGCCCCGGTGGCGGTCAGGGCGGCGGCGGTAGCCGTGGCGGCGGCGATTTCGGCGGTGGCGATGATTTCGGCGGCGGCGACTTTGGCGGCGGATCGAGCGGATTCGGCGGCGGATCGTCGGGCGGCGGCTATGGCGGCGGCCAGCGCGGCGGTTCTTCGTCCTCGGGCGGGAACGGTGGCAATCGTGGCGGGTTCGGACAGGGCGGCGGTTTCGCCGACGATCTGGATGACGACGTTCCCTTCTGATCGGGGCACGGGTTCCATGGTGCGAGGATGGATCGAGAAGGTTTTAGGACCGGCCTGATATTCGGCCAGACGGATGGGAAGACGGATATGCTCGACCCATCGGTGATGACGGACGAACGGCGCGCGGCGCTGATCCGATCCTATGACCTGGCGGGGTATCGCGAAAGCGGGCGCCTGGACGATTTGGCGGCCTTTGCCGCCGAACTCTGCGCAACCCCGGTGGCACTGGTCAGCCTGGTCGAGGAGGAGACCCAACGGTTTCTCGCCGTGGTCGGGCTGGAGGCGGATCAGTCGCCTCGCGATACATCCTTCTGCGCCCATGCGATGATCGGCCGCGAGGCGACGATGGTGGTGCCGGATGCGCGCGCCGACCCGCGCTTCGCCGATTTCTCCCTCGTCACGGGGCCGCCCTATATCCGCTTCTATGCGGGTGCGCGGCTCCTGTCGCATGAGGGGGTACCGCTGGGCGCGATCTGCGTCATCTCGCCCGAGCCCCGACCGCAGGGGCTGACCCCATTCCAGCAGCGCGGTCTGGAAATCCTGGCGACCGCCGTCATGGGCCGGTTGCAGGACCGTCGTGCCCAGCGCGAGCATGAACAGACGGTCGAGGCCTCCGAGGCGCGCGTCGCCGATAGCGAGCAGCGTTTTCGAACCCTGGCCGACACCATGCCGCAAATGGTCTGGTCGACGCTGCCCGACGGCTTTCACGATTATTATAATGCGCGCTGGTACGAGTTTACGGGGATGCCCGACGGCTCGACCGATGGCGAGGCGTGGAACGGCATGTTCCATGAGGACGACCAGCAGCGCGCCTGGACGCGATGGCGTCATAGCCTGGCGACCGGCGATCCCTATCAGATCGAATATCGGTTGCGCCATCGCGACGGCACCTATCGCTGGGTGCTGGGCCGCGCGCTGCCGATCCGGGACGCGAACGGGCAGATCACCCGCTGGTTCGGCACCTGCACCGACATTCACGAACAGAAGCTGGCACTGGAAGAACGCGAGATCGTCAGCCAGGAGCTGAGCCACCGGATCAAGAATATCTTTGCGGTGATCTCCGGCCTGATCGCCTTTGCCGCGCGCAGCCATCCGGGCTTTGGCGCGATCGCCAGTGACCTGCGCGACCGGATCACCGCACTGGGCCGTGCGCACGACTTCGTCCGCCCCCATAGTCCGCAGTCGCAGCCCAAGGCGCGGCAGGATTCGCTCCACGGCCTGCTCGGCGACCTGTTCGAGCCCTATCGCGGCGATACCGAGGCGCGCATCCGGCTGGACGGGGACGATGTGCCGGTCGACGACCGTTCGGCGACGCCGCTGGCGCTGTTGTTCCACGAGCTGGCGACCAACGCCTCCAAATATGGCGCGCTATCGGTGATGACCGGGCATGTCGCGCTGACGGTGACGCGGCGCGACGACATGGTGACGCTGTGCTGGCAGGAGCATGGCGGCCCTGCGCTCGATGCCGCGCCGACCCGGATCGGATTCGGATCGCAACTGGTCGAGCTGTCGGCGGTGCGGCAATTGGGCGGCACGGTCGGGCGCGACTGGCGTGCCGAAGGACTGGTCGTGACGATCGAGGTCCCGCTGGCCGCGTTCAGCCGTCCGGCGGGGCTGGGCCCCTGCCGCTGAGCAGCTTTCCGAACGCATGATCATGGGTTGGCAAAGAGGCCTGGGCCATGAAAGGCCCCGACGGGAAAGGCTTTACATCGCCAGCTTGAGCGGCATCAATTCCTCGGACATCATGTCCGCGGCGGAACCGGTGGCCATGGCCGCCGCCGCCAGGATCGCCCGCTCGCTAAACGGTTTGCGGATATAGCCGAGCGCTTCGATATCGGTCGAAATCTGGGCAGGGTTGGCAGTGACGAAGACGATCTTCACCCCATAATCGTCGGCCAGCCGACGTGCGATATCCGGGCCTGTCGCCCCGTCGCGCAGGTTCACATCGACAAAGGCAAAGGAGCAACCCGGCGCGGTCTCAAAGGCGGTGCGGCTGTCTGCCGCTATGCCGGCCACCTGATAGCCCGCATCGGTCAGAATGCGCTCTAGATCGAGGGCCACGAAAATTTCGTCTTCCACGATCAGGGCGGTTTGTCTCATGTCAAATTCCCGTCACTTTCGCCAATAACGGCCTTGATCGAAATAAAGTTCCGACTGTGTAGCGGTTCTAACGACGCAACAAAAATACGGCGTGCTCCGCGCGGACGTTCGCCGCCGCCGCACTGGTGGGGCGCCCGCGTGACAGGAACCAGCTTCCCTCCACGGTAATCCGCCGCTGCCGGACGAAGGCGCGGAAGTCGTCGATCGTCACATGATGGATGTTCGGCGTGTCATACCATTGTTCGGGCAGCAATTTCGTCACCGGCATCCGCCCGCCCCACAAAAGCGACAGCCGCACCCGCCAATGCGCGAAATTGGGGAAGGACACGAAAGCCCGCTGGCCGATGCGCAGCAGATGGTCGAGCACCTGGTCGGGCGCACGCGCGGTCTGAAGCGTCTGGCTGAGGATCGCATAGTCGAACCCCTTGTCGGGATAGCCCGCCAGATCGACGTCGGCGTCGCCCTGCACCACCGCCAGCCCGCGCGCGACGGCGGAGGCGACGTTGGCCGGGTCGATCTCCAGCCCCCGCGCATCCACGCCCGAATCGTCGCGCAGCGCCGCCATCAACTGCCCGTCGCCGCATCCGATATCGAGCACGCGAGCGCCCCGTGCGACATGCGCGGCGATGATCGCCAGATCGGGGCGAAGCACCTCGCTCATGGCTCGGCCCGCAGGAAGCCGTCGATCACCCGGTTCATCTCGGGCGCTTCGAGCAGGAAGGCGTCATGGCCATAGGGGCTCGACAATTCCACGAAACTCGCCGCCGCGCCCGCCGCGTTGAGCGCCTGCACCACGGAACGCGACTCGGAGGTCGGATAGAGCCAGTCAGTGTCGAAGCTGACCAGGCAGAAGCGGGTCTTCGTCCCCCGGAAAGCGTTGGCAAGCAGCCCGCCATGCTCCTCGGCGAGATCGAAATAATCCAGCGCGCGGGTGATGTAGAGGTAGCTATTGGCGTCGAACCGGTCGACGAAGCTCAACCCCTGATGCCGCAAATAGCTTTCGACTTGGAAATCGGCGTCGAAACCGAAGCTCTTGGCGCCGTCCGGCCGATCGGGCCGTGCCTGGAGCCGCCGCCCAAACTTCTCGGTCAGCCCTGCCTCGGACAGATAGGTGATGTGCGCCGCCATCCGCGCGACCGCCAGACCCGCCGCCGGGGGATCGTTGGCCTCGTAATAGGCGCCGCCGCGCCATTTCGGGTCGGCCATGATCGCCTGTCGCCCGACCTCGTGGAACGCGATGTTCTGGGCCGAATGCCTAGCGGTCGAGGCGACCATGACGCAGGCGCGGACCCGCTCGGGAAAGGTCGCGGCCCAACTGATCGCCTGCATCCCGCCCATCGATCCGCCGACCACCGCCTTCAACTGCCCCACGCCCAGATGGTCGAGCAGCATGGCTTGCGCGCGCACCATGTCGCGGATGGTGATGACGGGAAAGCGCATTCCCCAGGGTTCGGCCGTGGAGGGATCGGTGGTCGCGGGGCCGGACGATCCCATGCAACTGCCGATCACGTTCGAGCAGATGATGAAATGCCGCGCCGGATCGATCGGCTTGCCTTCCCCCACCAGCCGCGTCCACCAGCCGGGCTTGCCGGTGCGCGGATGGGGCGAGGCGACATGCTGGTCGCCGGTCAGCGCGTGGCAGATCAGGATCGCGTTCGAGCCATCGGCATTCAGCGTGCCATAGGTCTCATAGCCGATCTCGACCGGCGACAGCAGCCCCCCGCCATCGAGCCGAAGCGGCCCGGGCAGCACGATATGGCGTGACAGACCGAAACGCTGGTCGTCGCCAAGGGATTGTGCGGAAACGGAAGCGGCCATGGAGCCCTATCCGCTAGGCCGCGATGCTTGGCAACGCAAGGCCATGGCCGCTATGGCGTTTGCCATGACCGAGCTTACCGCCCCCGAACCGATCTCCTGGGTCAAGGCGATCGCGCCCTATGTCCCCGGCCGCGCGACGACCGATGACGGGCGCAAGGTCGCCAAACTCTCGTCCAACGAGAATCCGCTGGGCACCAGCGAGAAGGCGCGCACCGCCTTCGCCGCCGCCGCGCGGAATCTAGAGCGCTATCCGGATGCGGGCGCGACCGCGCTGCGCGAGGCGATCGGCGCGGTCCACGGCCTCGACCCGGCGCGAATCATCTATGGCACCGGCTCGGACGAGATTCTCCACCTTGCGGCGGGTGCGTTCGCGGGGCCGGGGGATGAGGTCATCCATGTCCGCTACGGCTTTTCCGTGTACGAGATCGCCACCCGGCGCGTCGGGGCGGAGCCGGTGGTGGTCGCCGATCACGAATACGCCACCGATGTCGACGCGATCCTGGCGGCCGTCACGGACAAGACACGGGTCGTCTTCGTCGCCAATCCCAACAATCCGACCGGCACCTATGCTGGCGCGGGTGAGATCGCCCGGCTGCACGCCGGGCTGCCGCCCCATGTCCTGCTGGTCCTCGACCAGGCCTATGCCGAATATCTGGCCGAGGGCGAGGATGATGGCGGGCTGGCGCTGGCCGAACGCGCGGCGAACGTGCTGGTCTCGCGCACCTTCTCCAAGATCCATGGCCTCGCCGCCGAGCGGATCGGCTGGGGCTATGCCGCCGCGCCGATCATCGATGCGCTGCACCGCATCCGCGCGCCGTTCAACGTGACCATCGCCGGGCAGAACGCCGCGATCGAGGCGATCCGCGACCGCGCCTTCGTAGAATCGTCGCGTGCCCATAACGCCCGCTGGCTGGCCTGGTTCGAGGAGCAGATCGCAAACCTCGGCAATGCCGGGCTTCGCTGCGTGCCATCCAAGGCCAATTTCTCGCTGGTCCTGTTCGAGGGCAAATTGACCGCAGAGCGCGCCTATCATGGACTGATGGACGCGGGTTACATCGTCCGCTGGCTGCCGAGCCAGGGGCTGGGCCATGCCCTGCGCATCACCATCGGCACCGAGGATGAGGTGAAGGGCGTGATCGCCGCGCTCCGCCGGATGGCTGCGGACTGATGCTGCCCTTTGCCCGGATCACCATCATCGGCCTGGGGCTGATCGGCTCCTCGGTCGCGCGCGCGGTGCGCGCGAACATGCCCACGGCGAGGCTCACCGGCTATGACGCCGATGCCGGCGTGCGCGAGACGGCACGGCGGATCGACCTGTGTGACGATGTCGCCGACAGCGCGGGTACGGCGGTGATCGATGCCGATCTGGTGATGCTGTGCGTGCCCGTCGGCGCCATGGCGGCGGTCGCGGCCACGTTCGCCGACGACCTGCCCGCCGAGGCGATCGTCAGCGATGTCGGCGGGTCGAAGGAAAGTGTGGTCGCAGCGCTGCGTTCCGTCTTGCCGGATGCGATGCTGGTACCCGGCCATCCGGTGGCAGGCACGGAAAATAGCGGCCCGGAAAGCGGCTTTGCGACCTTGTTCCGCGGCCGTTGGTGCATCCTGACCCCCGAGGAGAATTGCCCCGAAGCCCCGGTTGCCAGGCTGCGCGCCTTTTGGGAAGCGCTGGGCGCGAATGTCGAGTTGATGACACCGCGCCATCACGACCTCGTCCTGGCGGTGACCAGCCACGTTCCGCACCTGATCGCCTATTCGATCGTGGGCACCGCTTCCGACTTGGAAGACGTGACACAAGGCGAAGTCATCAAGTTCTCTGCTGGCGGTTTTCGAGACTTCACCCGGATCGCCGCCTCCGATCCGACCATGTGGCGTGACGTGTTCCTCAACAATCGCGAGGCGGTGCTGGAAATCCTCCAACGCCTGACAGAGGATGTGACGATGCTCCAGCGTGCGATCCGCTGGGGCGATGGCGATACCCTGTTCGACCTGTTCAGCCGCACCCGCGCCATCCGTCGCTCGATCATCGACCAGGGCCAGGACGACGCCCGCGAGGATTTCGGGCGGAGTCACGGGGGATAAATAGTCCCCGGCACGGGAGGGCCATGGGGAGCATGGCGGAACGGGGGTAGACGCAAAAAAGGGCGCCCCTTGCGAAACACCCCTCGGTAGGGGCTTATGCTCTGCCACCGCCCCGCGTTGGTGAGGATTCTAGGGCATTCATCGCCGCATGAACCCTGGCCTCCACCTCCGCACGTGGCAGGCCGGGCGGAATCACCTCGCCGAAGCGCAGCGTCACGACGCCCGGCCGCTTCAAGCCTTTGCGCGGCCAGACCAGCCCCGAATCGGTCGCCACCGGCACCACCGGCAGGTTGAGCATCCGGTATAGTCCCGCGAATCCGGGTTTCAGCGGCGGCGTCTCGCCGGGTTTCACCCGCGTCCCCTCGGGAAAAATCATGATCGCCCGCCCTTCGCCCACCGCGACCTGGGCGTCGCGCATCATCCCGCGCATCGCCCTGGCCGAGGCGCTGCGGTCCACCACGATCGCGCCATATTTGCGCACCGCCCAGCCCCAGAGCGGAATATTCGCCAGTTCGCGCTTCAGCACCATGGCGGGCGCGCCCAGCATCCGCTGCAACTCCATCGTCTCGAACATCGCCTGATGCTTGGCGGGGTAGAGCGCCGGGCTTGCCGGGCGTGTCCCTTCCACCACCACGCGGATGCCCAGGATCCAGCGGGTGCAGATCCGGTGAAACCGGGTCCAACCGGTCGCCCAGTGGATCACCGCCTGACGCCCACCCAGCGCGATCACCGGCGACAGCAGCGCCATGATCGCCGATACCGGATAGAAGATCGCCACGAAGACGATGTTACGAAGCAGAATCACGCACCAAACCCCGTCCAAAGCGCGACCCTGCGCAGGATCAGCTTGTTATATTCGTTGACCAGCGTCCCCAGCCGCGGCTCGGACGGCACGCCGTCCCCCAGCACCAGCACCTGCGAGCCCAGGGTCGCGGTCAATTCCATCTTCGCGCGCGGCAAATGCCAGTCGGAAGTGACCAGCCGCACCGTGCGATAGCCATGTTCGCGGACCCAGTTCGCCGTCTCCTCGGCATTGGAACGGGTATCGACCGCCTCGCCGCCCAGATCGATGCAGCAGGCGAACAGCGTGGGCGAGGTGTGATAGGTGCGCGCCAGATCGATCGGCCGCACCCCCGGCGCGACGCCCGTCACCAGCATCCGCTTGGCCTGATGCGCCTTGAGCAGCGCGATCCCCCGATCGATCCGCCCGGGGCCGCCGGTCGGCACCACGATCGCATCGGTGGTGTTGTTCTCCAGCGGGTGCGGCAGGGTCAGCATGAAGACCGCGAACCCCAGACACCACGCCAGCGCCGCCAGACCGAACAGGCGCAGCATCAGAGCATCCGCCGCATCTGGGCCATCACCGCCAGCCGCGCCGCGACCACCGCCAGCGCGATGAAGGCGAAGGGCAGCGCGATCAGTATCGCCACATCCCCCATCCCCAGTCGCATGCCGCTCAGCAATTCCGAGTCCAGCGCACCCACTTGCCGCGCGACCAGCGCGATCGCGCCGCCCGCGACCACGCTGCCCACCACCGCACCGATTCCGGCATCGAGCGCGATTCGCCGCTGGAACAGCCGGGCGACCTGCCGGTCGGTCGCACCGAGCATATGGATGACCTCGATCGTCGCGCGATGCGCCTCCAGACCGGCGCGTGCCGCCAGCATGACCACCGCCGCCGTCGCCCCCAGCATCAACAGGATGATCGCCCCCGCCAGCCAGGCGGCGGTGTCGAGCAGGCGCCCGACGGGGCCCAGCCAGGTCGCATGGGCATCGACCCGCGCCGCCGGGCTGGTGCGCGCCACCGCCGCGCCGACACGGGCGATGGCGTCGCTCCGGTCGCTGGTCAGATCGACATCGATCAGCGCGGGCACCGGCAGCCCGGCGGCGGCGGCATCACCCCCCAGCCAGGGTTGCAGCATCCGCGCCAGCTCGGCCTGGGGCACCGGCGTCGCGCGGGCGACATCGGGCAGGGTGCGCAGCACGGCCAGCACCCGCGCGGCCGCGGCGTCGCGACGCTGCGTCTCGCCCTCGACGATCTGAACGGTCAGTCGCCCCGCCATCTGCCTGTCCAGCGCCTCCGCCGCCCGCGCCGTGCCCAGTCCGGCGGCCGCGGCCAGCAGGGTCAGGAACAACATGATCGCGATCACCCAACTCATGACATGCGCACCGCCGACATCGTCCAGCGCCCGCGCCTCCGCCCCCGTCGCGCGCCGTGTCGTGTCGGTGCGCGTCACAACCCGCTCCGCACGATGGTCGACCGGGGTGGTTCGGCCCTGGGGACGACGCCTGGCGGGATGGTCGCCTCGGGCGGTTCGGGATCGACCAGCCGTCCATGCTCCAGATGCATATGGTGCGCACCCGCGATCCGATCGATCAGATGCCAGTCATGCGTCGCCATCACCACCGTCGTCCCCAGCCGGTGCAGCGAGTTGAACAGGTGAAGCAACCGTTCCGCCATGACCGGATCGACGTTGCCCGTCGGTTCGTCCGCGACCAGCAATTCGGGGCGCGCGATCACGGCCCGCGCGATCGCCACCCGCTGCTGCTCGCCACCCGAAAGCGTCGCCGGGCGAGCGCCCGACCGTTCGGACAGGCCGATCCAGGCCAGCATCTCGCGCACCGCCCGCGCAATCTCCGATTCGGCCATGCCCGCCACGCGCAGGGGCAGCGCGATATTGTCCGCCGCCGACAGGTGCGGGATCAGGCGGAAATCCTGGAACACCACCCCGATCCGCCGCCGGAATCCGGGCAGACGGTCGCGCGGCAGGATCACCGCATCCTCGCCGAATAACCGGATGATTCCCCGACTGGGACGCTGCGACAGATATAAAAGCCGCAAGAGCGAGGTCTTTCCCGCACCGCTGGCCCCGGTCAGGAAATAGAATTGCCCCGAGCGCAACGTAAAGCTGACGTCGCACAGGGTTTCCTCGCCCGCACCATAGCGAAGGCCGACATTCTCGAACTGGACGATGTTCGCCATGCTCTCATGGCCTTGGCATGGCCCGCCCCGCGCTTCAAGCTTGCCACGCATATGGGCGGCGTGCTTACTGGACTTTCGGGGGGCCTGATCCGGATGGCCTGTCCGTCTGTCGATCCGTCCTGTCCGTTGAAGTGCCCGACCGCATGATCCTCGAATGCCCCGAGTGCCGCACCCGCTATCTGGTGCCCGACAGCGCGATCGGGCTGGAGGGTCGGACCGTGCGTTGCGCCAATTGCCGACACAGCTGGTTCCAGTCGCCACCCGATCCCGAACTGCCTCTTCCGCCCGTCCTGGCCGCAGAGCCGGATGAGACGGTTCCGGACGATACGGTGGATGCGCCGCCGCCACCCCCACCGCCCCCTCCGATCGTCGCGCCGTCCCCCGCCCCGCCGATCCTATCGCAGGACGAACCCGGCTTCGACGCCTTCGCGCACCGCCCGCCATTCCGCGCACGGCGCAATCCCGTGCGGCGCTGGACCATCGGCGCGGTCGCGGCGGGGCTGTTGATGCTGATCGCGACGGCCGCGATCCTGTGGACCGGCATGCCGGGCATCGGCGGCTGGCTGGGTCTGGGCAGCACCGAGTCGGCGCTGGAACTCCGTTCCAACCCGATCGAGCGGCGTGAGCTGGAGAATGGCTCGGAACTGTTCGCCATTTCGGGCCAGATCATCAACCCCTCCTCGACGCAGCAGCGGGTGCCGGACCTGCGCGCCGAACTGAAGGATGCGCAGGGGCGCGTCGTCTTCTCCTGGGCGATCGCGCCGCAGCAGCGGACCCTGGGGCCGGGCGCGTCGATGGACTTCAACTCGGCCAAGCTCGACGTGCCGCCCAGTTCCAAGCGGCTGGACCTGAGCTTTGCGGGCGAGGGAAGCGGAAACTAAGCCCGCCGAAGCCGCCGGGCGACGATCCCGAACCGCGCGCCATGGAGCAGCGCGGCGATCAGCATCCCGGCGCCCGACGCGATGGCCAGCCCCTGTGCGCCCCACCCATGCGCGACCAGCCACCATCCGGCGCCGCCCGTGACGATGAAATAGGCGATGATGCTGTTGATCCCCGCCGCCACCTGATCCCCCAGCGAGCGTAGCGCATAGACCAGCACCACCTGGATTCCGTCGAACAGGATGAACGGCGCCCAGATGACCAGCATCGCTACCGCCACCGCCCGCGCATCGGCCTGGGCGGGGAACAGCCCGACCAGCGGCCCCGCACCGACGAGCATCACCAGGCCGCAGGCGGCCATGGCCAGCGCCGCCAGCGCGACCGCCAGCAGGGTGCGGGCGATCGCGGCCGACGCCGCGCCCTCGCCCACCGCATTGCCCGCGCGCACCCCCGCCGCCGAGCCCAGCCCGAGCGCCAGCGCGAAGGTGACGTTGTGGACCGAAAAGACGATCTGGAAACCATGGGCGGTGGCGTCGCCCAACCGGGTCGACAGCGCGATCAGGATGGCGAACCCCGCCAGTTCCAGTCCCGACGCGATGGCGGGGACGAAGCCGAACCGCGCCAGGCCGATCGCGCCGCGCCAGGTCGGGGCCCAGGCGGCGCGGTCCATCCGACGCACGCCGCGCAACGCGCCGCGCGGTAGGGTCATCGCGCTCGCCACCATCGCGACCGCCCCGAGTGCCGAGGCGATCACCGTCGCCAGCGCCGCGCCGACCGCACCCAGCGCGGGCAATCCCATCTCTCCCCCCGCCAGCGCCCAGGCCAGCACCGCGTTGATCGGCAGGATCGACAGATTGACCATCGTCACCCGTCGCGGGCGGCTGATCCCCTCCAGAAAGAAGCTGGCGGCGACCAGCACGAGTTGGAACGGATAGCCCAGCGCCATCACCGCGACGACCCGCGCGCCCGGCTCGACCAGCGAGGGATGGACGCCGATTCCCCGCAACAGCCCGCCCCCCCCCAGTCCCAGGATCAGCATGGCCGCGATACCCAGGATCAGCCCCAACACCAGTCCGTCGCGCAGCGCCTGCCCGGTCTCGGGCCAATCCCCCGCTCCATCGGCGCGCGAGGCACGGACGAGCACGCCGGACAGCCAGGCCAGCCCCGTGACGATCGCGACATAGGTCAGCGAACGACTGGCCGAGAGCGCGGCGACCTCATGCTCGCCGACGCGCCCCACCACCACGACATCGGTGACGTGCAGGATGGTCCAGTTCAGGCTGGTGAGCATCACCGGCCAGGCGAGCCCGAGCAGACGGCGCGCCTCGGCACGATCGGGGCGGAGGAAGGACGTCATGCCCCCTCCCCTATGCTCGAAGCGCCATTCGCGAAAGCCATGGATTGTCGCCGAAGCGACATCGCCTCACGAAAGGCATTGCGCTGCCCGTATCGCTTTGCTAGGGGCACCCGCCTACCAGCCCTCCGGCTTGCCGGTGGTGACTATCGAGTGCGGTCGTGGCGGAATTGGTAGACGCGCAACGTTGAGGTCGTTGTGGCCGAAAGGCCGTGGAAGTTCGAGTCTTCTCGACCGCACCAGATTTTCCCCGGAACATTGCTAATCCCGACCCGCGGGGTCTCCGTTCGGAGCCGCGACGATCAGCGTGCGACCGGCCGCATGAAATCCTGTCCCGGCGTCAGGGGCCCCGAAATCACCGCGTCGCGACGATCGAAGCCAGCGTATCGAGGGGCAGCGGCGACACGAAGCGAAAGCCGAAACGCCCGTCCTTCACCCAGCAGATCGTGCCGAACAATGCGGTGCCCATCGGGCGGATGATGATATGCCCCGCCAACCCCGGCTGGACCGTACCGCTGGCGACCAGCTTGGCCCCGCCGGCGGACACGTCGATCAACTCGCTGGCGAATTTCCGGTCGCTCAGCCGCACGTCGGCCGCCAGCGTCACCGGAAAGCGCGGCGGGCGCGGGATCGTACCGTCCTCGTTCTCCGCCGAGAATATGTTCTGATAGGGTTGCGGCGTATCGAACTGCACGCCCGCCTTCTGTCCCCGGACCCAGCGGACGGTGCCGGGAACGGGCGGCAGGCCGCGTACCTCGATACAGATGGAATCGCCGACGGCGGGCACGTTGACGAACCGTGCCATCAGGCCACTGCCCGAGATATTGTGGACCAGGCAGACGCCTGGCACGTCGCCGCACACCTTGCCAAGCAGAAGTACAGCCGAATGCCGCTGGCCCGAACGACGTTCAGCCGAGGCGCTTTCCTGCTGTTCGATCTGTTCCATGCCTATCCTTCCCGCCAATTACGCCCCCTGACGGAATTCGGCTTCCCTTCTCTATTAACGCATCACGGACAAAAAATTAACAGCCTTGCAGAGACGTACCGATCTTTGGCTCATCACGGCGCAATATGGGGTCGGGCATCGCCGTCTTGTGGTCATGTTCAAAGCCCTGTAATTCGCGATCCGTCCCATGCCTCGCGCGTCGTCTTCCCGGTCACCCCGGCCCCGCTCCTCCAAGCCCCGCTCTCCCTGGCGGCGCCGGATCGTCGTAACCCTGCAGATTCTGATCGGCCTGGCCGTACTGGCGATCGGTGCGCTGGCGATCGCGGTCTTTGTCGCCAAGTCGCAACTGCCCAGCTTCGAGGAGCTCAAATCCTCGCCCAACGGCCAGATGATCCGCGTCCATGCCGCCGACGGCACGGTGATCGTGTCGCTCGGGCCCAGCTATGGCGAGTGGCTGCCCTATGACCGCATCCCGATCGTGATGCGCGACGCCACGATCGCGGTGGAGGATCGCCGATTCCGCCAGCATCCCGGCGTCGATCCGATCGGCATCGCGCGCTCGGTCGAGGTGCGTCTGGAAAAGGGGCGCTGGAAACAGGGCGGCTCGACCATCACCCAGCAGATTACGCGCACCATCTTCCTGAACAACCAGAAGAAGTTCGGTCGAAAGTTCCGCGAGGCGATCCTGGCACTGGCAATGGAGCTGAAATTCTCCAAGAACCAGATTCTCGAGCTGTATCTCAACAAGGTCTATTATGGCGGCGGCGCGTACGGCATCGACGCGGCATCACGCAAATTCTTCGGCCACGGCGCCGATCATCTGAGCCTGTCCGAAGCCGCCGTGATCGCGGGGCTGGTCAAGGCGCCGTCCAACTATTCCCCGACCGCCGATGCCGAGGCCGCCGTGGGGCGTGCGGGCGTGGTCATCAGCCAGATGGAACGCAACGGCTTCATCACCGCGTCGCAGGCCGCGGGCGCCGATCCCCAGGCCCTGAAGCTCGCGCCCGAGCCCAAGCAGAATTCGGTCCGCTACTTCACAGACTGGGCGCTGCCGCAACTCGACCTGCTGATCGACGAGCAGACCGCCCCGCTCGACGTGTGGACGACGCTCGACCTCACCATGCAGCGCGCCGCCGATGCCGCGATTCGCGCCGATGCGCCCGAGGGGACGCAGGGCGCACTGGTCAGCCTGGACCGCGACGGCGCGGTGCGCGCGATGGTGGGCGGCAAGGACTATGTCTCCACCAACTATAACCGCGCGGTGACGGCGGTCCGCCAGCCGGGGTCCGCTTTCAAGCTGTTCGTCTATCTCGCCGCGCTGGAGGCCGGGCACAAGCCCGAGGACCAGGTGGTCGACGAACCCGTCACCATTGATGGCTGGTCCCCGCGCAACGATTCGCGTCGCAATTCGGGCAGCGTCTCGCTTCGTACCGCCTTCGCCTATTCGCTGAACACCGTCGCGGCCAAGCTGGGCCAGGAAGTCGGGTTCCAGACCGTCGCCGACATGGCGCGCCGGTTCGGCATCACCACGCCGGTCAACATCCACCCCTCGATGGTGCTGGGCACGTCGGAAGTGCGCGTGATCGACATGACCAGCGCCTTTGCCAGCGTCGCGAACAAGGGGGTGAAGGTCACCCCCTATGGCATCACCAAGGTCGTGGCGAACGGCCAGACCATCTATACGCATGAGGTGGATCGCAGCCATGTGCTGGTCGCCCCGTTCGTCGCCGCGGAGATGACCGATTTGCTCCAGACGGCGGTCAACACCGGCACTGGCCGCGCGGCGCAGATCGGCCGCCCGGTCGCGGGCAAGACCGGCACCACCAGCAGTTCCAAGGATGGCTGGTTCCTGGGCTTCTCCAGTGGGATCACCACCGGCGTGTGGATGGGTCGCGACAATAACCGCCCGGTGGCGGGGCTCCATGGCGGCACCGCGCCCGCCAAGGCGTTCGCCGACTATATGCGGGTCGCCACCGCCAGCCGCCCGATCGAGCAGTTCGAGACCCAGGTGACGCTGCCCGAATGGCAGTTGGAGCCCGATGAGGAGAGCTATTTCGGCCAGCCCGACAATGGCGTGAGCGGGGTCGATGCCGATGGCAATCCGCTGCCCCCGCCGGTCGCCGGGGAAGCGCAGGACGGCGAGGAGACGATGGAGATTCCCACCCGTCGCGATCCCGCCGCGCCCGTCCCCCTCCAGCAGCCGCAGCCCGGCGCGCCCGTTCCCCCGCCGCCCTCTGGCCAGCCGCCCGCACAGAATCCGGCCCCGCAACAGCGGCTGGACCAGGCGTGGATCGACCGGGTGACCGGACGCGGCAATGGTGCGGCCCCGCGCGACGGTCGGGCCAATCCCAACCCGCCGCGCGGGTCAGCGCGCGATCGTCAGGACGAGCGTCCGTACCAGTGAAGCCCCGCGCCATGCCGTCGTAGCCAGGCGATGGCGGGCGCCGGGTCCTCGCCCAGCAATTCGGCGACCAGCGCGTGGAAGACCGGCGCATGGTTCATATGGACGCGGTGCGCGACCTCATGCGCGACGGTCGCCCGGCGGACGAAGGCGGGCGCGAGGATCAGCCGCCAGCTATAGCGGATCGCCCCCGTCGAGGCGCAGCTGCCCCAGCGCGCCTTGGGATCGGCGACACTGACCTTGGTCACGCTGACGCCCGCCGCCCGCGCGATCTCCGCGGTTTCGCGCGCCAGCACCTCCAGCGCCTGACGCTTCAGCCAGGCCTCGACCCGACGCTCCAGCGTCTCGATCGGGCCCGACGCGCAGAGCCGGTCCCCCTCGCACTGGATGACGCGGGCGCGACCCTCCTGCCATTCCAGCGTCAGCACCCGGTCACCGAACGGGATGGACGCGCCGGGCACGAAGGGGCGCGGAGTCGGCAACCGCGCGCGCTGTTCGGCGATCCAGTCCTTCTTGTCCTCGGCCCAGGCGAGCGCGGACTTCAGGCCCGCGCGGCGCGGCACGATCAGCCTGGCGGTGCCGGTGGCGGGATCGACGCTGAGGCGGATGGTCTTGGCGGTCGGGTGGCGCACGACTTCGTCGATCACAATTCGCGGTCCACGATGTGATTCTCGAAATCGCCGGCGTCATCCTCGCTGATCGTCCAGCCGCGTACCGACTGGCCCGCGCGGTGCACCGCCTCCCGGTCGCCGCAGACCAGATAATGCCAGTCGGGCAGGGGCTCGTCCGCCGCACGCAGGCGATAGGCGCAGGTGGTGGGCAACCAGTCGATCGACCGGACATTGCCCATGGTCAGACGCACGCATTCGCTGACATAGGCGCGGCGATGGCGATAGTTGGAGCATTGCCCGCTCCGCCGGTCGAGCAGGCGGCAGGCGACGTTGGTCGCGACCAACTCGCCCGTCTCCTCATCCTCCAGCTTGTGGATGCAGCATTTGCCGCAGCCGTCGCACAGCGCCTCCCATTGCGCGCGGTCGAGGCTTTCGATCGGCTTTTCCCAGAAACGCTCCATCACCGGACCCATTGGTCCAGCGTGTCGGCCACCGCCTTGGGCCCCTCATCCGAAGGCAACAGCGCGATCGGCATGCCGTCCGGGCCCATCAGATAGGCCTGTTTGCTATGGTTCATCAGGTAACCGCCACCGGGCGAGGGATCGCCCTTCTGCGCCCAGACGGCATAGGCTTTCTCCACCGCCGCGATCTGCGCCTCGGTGCCGGTCAGTCCGACGAAGCGCGGGTGGAAGGTGGTGGCGAAACGGCCGACCACCTGTGGCGTGTCGCGCGCCGGATCGACCGTGATGAAGATCGGCACGATCCGCGCCGCCTTGGCCGGCGCGCTCTTCTCCAGCAGCTTCAGGCCGGCACCGATCGCCTGCATGTCGGTGGGGCAGATATCGGGGCAGAAGCTATAGCCGAAATAGACGATACGATACCGCCCGGCATAGTCGCGGTCGGTGACGGTCCGTCCATCCGCCCCGGTCAGGCGGAACGGGCCGCCAATCTTCGTCCCCGCCAGCGGCGGCTGCGCCTCCGGCTGGGAGGAACCGCAACCGGCCAGCGCAAAGGCGAGCGGCAGCAGGGCGGACAGGAATATTCGGGTCATGACGTCGATAGCCTTGCTGTGATAAATCGCCGGTTGCAAGCCATGCTCCATTGCTCAGGATCACCTTTCATGTCCCTTCGCCCCCTGCTCGCCGCTGCGCTTCTGGGTGTCATCGCCGTGCCCGCGACCGCCCAGATGATGCAGTCGGAAAGCTATAAATTCCTCCAGGCGGTCCGCGAGGCCAAGGGCAACGACGTGACCAACATGCTGGACCGTCCCGGCGCCAGCATCATCAACACCCGCGACGTGACCAGCGGCGAAGGCGCGCTGCACATCGTCATCAAGCGCGGCGACGAGACCTATCTGCGCTTCCTGCTGCAAAAGGGCGCCGACCCCAATCTGCGCGACGGGCGCGGCAATACCCCGCTGCTGCTGGCGGTATCGGGCGGCCAGCCGGAGATGATCCGCATCCTGACCGCGGCCAAGGCCAATCCGAATATCGGCAACGCCTCCGGCGAAACCCCGCTGATCCGCGCGGTGCAGCGTCATGACATCGGCATGGTCCGCGAATTGCTGAGTGCCGGGGCCGATCCCGATCAGGCCGACAATGTCGCCGGGCTGACCGCACGCGAATATGCGTCGCAGGACGCGCGCAACACCGCCATCGCCAAGCTGTTCGCCGAAACCCCCAAAAAGACCCGCGCGGCGGTGTCCGGGCCGAAGCTCTAAATCCTCGATCCTCCCCGAAAGGGGGGATCAGATCAGCCCCAGTTCCACCAGCTTGCCGACCAGGACCGGCGGCATCGCCTCAATGCCGCTGGCGGCGCCGGTGAGATCGGGCGGGGCGTCGGTCGCTTCCAGATAGCGCCATCCCTGATGCGCGCGGCGGGGCAAGGCCTGCACCAGCACCAGTGCCGGATCGATATGTATCGCGCACCGCCCGCCTTCGGCCTCGCCGAAGGACAGGATCGGCGAGCGCGCGACCAGTTGATGCTTGAGGATCCAGAATAGCGAGCCCTGCCCCGCCACTTCCTCATGCCGTTTGGGCAGATAGCGCGTGGTCAGAAAGACCGGCCCTTCCTGCGCCCGTATCTTCAGTCGTTCCGCCAGATGATCGATACTGGCCGCCCCGAACGCGACCTTGGTCAGATGAAGCGCCATGTCGCCGACCATGTGGGGGCGAAGGGGCAGGATCGCTAGGCCTGGGCGGCTGCTACTCTATGAACGCGGCCAACGCCGCCGGACGGCGGGGCCGATCGTTTGGACGAGACCGCTTCACCCCATCCGCGCGGCTTTGCCCAAACAGAAAGGGCGCCGATGGAAACCCATCGACGCCCTTTTCTGATTTCCGGCGCTAACCGTCGGTTGCGAATTACGCAGCCTGCGGCAGAGCGGCCTTCGCCTGGGCGATGATCGCCGAGAAGGCTTCGCCCTCGTGCATCGCGATGTCGGCCAGGACCTTCCGGTCCAGTTCGACGCCCGCCAGCTTCAGGCCGTGCATGAACTGCGAATAGGTCAGGCCCTCGGCCCGGACACCGGCGTTGATGCGCTGGATCCACAGACCACGGAAGGTCCGCTTCTTAACCTTGCGGTCGCGATACGCATATTGACCGGCCTTTTCGACGGCCTGGCGCGCGATGCGGATGGTATTCTTGCGACGGCCATAATAGCCCTTCGCCTGTTCCAAAATCCGCTTATGCTTCGCCTTGGTGGTCGTGCCCCGCTTGACGCGTGCCATATCTCTCTATCCTTCCAGAAATCAGTTCAGGCCGTAAGGCGCCCAGGCCTTCACGGTCTTGGTGTCGGCATCGGACAGGACCGAGGTGCCGCGGTTCTGGCGGATATACTTGCCGTTATGGCTGATCAGGCGGTGGCGCTTGCCGGCCACGCCGTGCTTGAGCTTGCCGGTCGCGGTGAGCTTGAAGCGCTTCTTGACGCCGCTCTTGGTCTTGAGCTTGGGCATTTTGGTCCTTTCGCTTTGAGCAAGGCAGAAACGGCCGCGGCAGCCCTGATGGCCGGGCCGTTCGTGACACCTCGCTCGGGAAGCGGGGCGCTTAGCCCAAGCGGGGGCGGATTGCAACCTTGCGCGCGGAGATGGGGCACAGGGAACCACCGCCTCGCTTCGCGCGCTTGGGGCTGTCATGGATCAGGTGCCCGCGGCCGACACCCCCGCCGACCTCACCGCCGCCCGTGCGGGATGGCGGCGATGGGTGTTGCGGATCGTCGTCGGGCTGTTCGCCCTCGTCGCCGCGCTTTGGCTGGTGCTGTTCGTCACCAAGGGGCGGTTCCTGCGCCATCCGTTCGAATCGATCGTCGGGCGGCAGACGCATCGCACGGTGACGGTGGGCGGCGACTTCCAGCTCTATTTCGCGCCGTGGCGAATCAAGTTCGTCGCCGAGAAGATCGCGATCTCCAATCCCGGTTGGGCCAGCCGCCCCAACCTGTTCACCGCCGACCGGATCGATTCGCGGATCGCGCCGCTATCGCTGCTGTTCGGCAAACGGCGCTTCACCTGGCTGGAGCTGACGAACGGCGCGATCGATCTGGAATGGACGCCCGACCACCGAACCAACACATGGACGTTCAGCGAGAAGAAGGGCGGCAAGCCGCTGGAATTCCCGCGCATCGATGTCGCGGCGGTGACCGGGACGACGGTGCGCTATCGCGATCCCCGGATGCGAGTGACGGCGGACCTCGCACTGGACGACATCCGGTCGCAGGACGCGCGGATCGGCAAGGCGGTCGGCGTGCGGGGCAAGGGCGTGATCCGCGCCACCCCCTTCACCCTGACCGCGCAACTCCTGTCCCCCGACGCCACCGCCAATCGCGGCAGGAACGAGTTGATCGCGCGGATGCGGGCGGCGGGGAATGTGGTCGACCTATCAGGTACCTTGCCCTCGATCGCCGACATCGAGAATGTCCCGCTGAAGACGCGGGCGCGGGGCAAGGACCTGTCCACCCTGCTCGACGTGATCGGCGTCGTCATCCCGCGCACCCGCACCTATGATCTGCGCGCGCAGCTGGTGAAGGATGGCGAGGCCTATCGCTTCACCCGGATGACGGGGAGTTTCGGCGACAGCGATCTGGCGGGCAGGCTGACCGTCACCAATGGCGAGCGGCTGCACCTCGATTCGGAACTGGCGACGAAGAAGCTCGACATCGTCGATGCCGCCCCCTTTATCGGTTACAATCCCGACATCGTCGCGTCCAAGGGCGCACAGGCCGCCGCCGCCGCGACGGGCGCGGGGGCGCAGAGGCTGTTGCCCGATGCCGCGCTGCCCGTGGCGACGATGCAGCGATTCGATGCCGATCTGAAATGGACGATCCGCACCGTTCGGTCGCGCCGCGTGCCGATTTCCGATGTCGACATGACGCTGGCGCTGGATCGCGGGAAGCTGACCCTGTCGCCGCTGCGCTTTGCGATGGCGCGGGGTGACGTGGCGTCGGATCTGGTCTTCGACACCCGCCCGCGCCCCAGCCGGATCAGCTATGACATCCGGCTGTCGCCGACGCCGCTGGGTCGGTTGCTCGCCGGATGGGGCGTGGCGGAAGCGGGAACGACCGGCACGGTCAAGGGCCGCATCCAGCTGGCCGGGCGCGGCGATACGATCCATGATTCGCTGGCCAGCGCCGACGGCCGCATTGCCTTCATCCTCCCCGCCGGTTCGCTCTGGACCCGCAACGCGCAGTTGGCGGAGCTGGACCTGGGCACCTTCGTCCAGAAGATGTTCGAGGAACGGTTGAAGGAACCGGTTCGGATCAATTGCGGGTTGATCGCCTTTACCGTGCGCAGCGGCGTGGCGGCGGCCGATCCGATTCTGATCGACACGTCCAAGAACGTCATCGTCGGTCGCGGCGGATTCAGCTTCCGCAACGAGGCGATCGACCTCGCCATTCGCGCCGACGCCAAGAAGTTCAGCCTCTTTTCCGGCCAGTCCCCGGTCGGGCTGACCGGCCATTTCGTCTCGCCGGGAATCGACCCGATCAGCGGCGACCTGCTCGCCCGCGCCGGCGCGGGGCTGGGCCTGGCGGTGGTGGCGACGCCGCTGGCGGGGGTGCTCGCCTTTGTCGATGTCGGCGATGCCAAGGCGGCGGCGTGCGGGCCGGTGCTGGCAGGCGCACGGGCGGGGGCTCAGCGGACGACCAAGGGCCAGCCGCGCGACGATGTGGGTCGCGGCACCACCGCCAAGGACGAAAAAGGCCGCGGCAATCCCGGCGAAGCCAAGGCGCAGCGCAAGAAATTCCTGGGCATTTTCTAAAACTTCGCCTGGAAAATCTGCAGGGGCGCGTTGTCAGATGGCCCCCGGCCGTGCCGGTCGGGGAATGCTCAGTGATCGTGCCCATGATCGTGCGAATGCGGCACGTTGCGCAGCGCCTCCAGCACCTCTTCGGTGCGCGCCGGATCGCCGATGGCGAGCACATGGCCCGCGCTGTCGACGGTCAGCGGATCGCCGTTCCAATCGCACATCCGTCCGCCTGCACCCTCGACCACCGGCACGAGTGCGGCAAAGTCGTGGAGTTTCAGCCCCGATTCGCAGACCACATCGATATGCCCGCTCGCCAGCAGGCCGTAATTATAGCAATCGCCGCCATAGACCGGACCCTGACGCGGGCTGTTCCCGCTGATCGCGCCGACCAAGGCCATGAAATGGGGTACGTCCTCATCGTCGAACAGATGCGGGCTGGTCGTCGCGATCGTCGCGCCCGCCAGCTCGGTGCAGGGGCGCGTGCGGGCGGGCTGGCCGTTGAACAGGGTCGGGCGGCCCGTAACGCCCAGCCAGCGCTCCCGCCCGATCGGCTGGTCGATGATGCCCAATACCGGCCAGCCATTGTCGACCAGCGCGATCAGCGTGCCGAAAATGGGCCGCCCCACCGTGAAGCTGCGCGTGCCGTCGATCGGGTCGAGCACCCATTGCCGCCCCGTCACGCCCGGCTTGACGCCATATTCCTCGCCATGGATGCCGTCGCCCGATCGTTCCGCCTCCAGGATTCGGCGCATCGCCGCCTCCGCCTCGCGATCGGCGAGCGTCACGGGGGAGCGATCCTCCTTGATTTCCAGGCCCATTTCACGACGGAAATAGGGGCGGATGGCGGAACCGGCGGCGTCGGCCAGCCTTATTGCCAGATCGATATCGGCAGAATGTACGGACATGGGTCAATCGATAGGGTAGCTTGGATGTATCAGCAATGGACGCCATCTCCATGACGCGGTACTTCTTGCAGAAGTTTTGTAGGGGTAGAGTGATGCGCGTGATGCTCGGCGTTCTTCTGGCGATGGCGGCCGTTCCCGCCGCGGCTGCCCTCCGTCCGGGAGCGGCGGCGCCCGACTTCACCACGCGCGGCGCGGTGGCGGGCAAGGTCTTCACGCTGAACTTGAAGGACCAGCTGCGCCACGGACCGGTCGTCCTCTATTTCTTCCCCGCCGCCTTCACCAGCGGATGCAGCGCCGAGGCGCGCGCCTTTGCCGAGAAGATCGACGCCTTCCGCGCCGCCGGTGCCCGCGTGATCGGCATGTCCGCCGACCCGGTCGACAAGCTCGCCGCCTTTTCCAAGGCCGAATGCGCGGGAAAGTTCCCCGTGGCAAGCGCAGGGCCCGCGATCGTCAAGGGCTATGACGTCGCACTCGGCCGCCAGATGGAAGGGCGCGATATCACCTCGCGGACCAGCTATGTCATCGGTCGCGACGGCAAGATCGCCTTTGTCCACGACGATATGAACCCGGCCGAACATGTCGCCACGACGCTGGCGGCTGTGCGCGATCTCAAGAGCCGTCGCTGACCCGAACATGCCGGGGGGGCGTTCCATGGCTTTGGGGGATCCGTTTGAAGCGGGCGCGGGCGGCACCGCCCACGCGACCGACGACCTGTATCGGCGGATCGGCCGCTTCCTGAGCGACCACCGCCTGTCGCCCGATCCGGCGCATTACGCGTTCGTCCATGCCATCATGACCGAGCCGAATGGCAATCTGGCGCGCGCCGTGGCGGCCCTGATCGATGGCGGCGTGCGGCTGCATCGCGACGACATCTCGCGACTGGGTGGGCCACAGGCCGCGAGCCAGCCCGGCGCCGTAGCCGCACCACCGCCACGACCCGCCCCGATCCGCCTGGCCGTTCCCACCGCCGAGGCGCAGACCGCCGCGCTCGCCGAACAGACCCAGGATCAGGTGGAGACCTTCGCGGCAGTCATTCGCGCGATTCAGGAGGATACCTCGGCCTTCGGCGTCGACTTGGCGCGCAACGCGGCGGAGCTTCAGCGCGGCGACGCGATCGGCCTGTCCACGCTGGCGACGCTGACCGGCGAGATGCTGAAGCGGATCCACGCCTCCGAACACCGGCTGCAACGGGCGACGGCCGAGGCGGAGACGCTCCGCGAAAAGCTGACTGAGGCGCGGGCGGCGGCCCGACGCGATCCGCTGACCGGGCTCGCCAACCGACTGGGCTTCAACGAAGCGCTCGTCCAGTGTTTCCAGGCGCGGCATCGCTGTCACCTCGTCCTGTGCGATGTCGACCGTTTCAAGCGGATCAACGACGAACAGGGCCATGGGGTGGGCGACCGGGTGTTGCTGGCGATCGGCAATATCCTGGCGGAGGAATGCAAGGGGCATCTGGTCAGCCGTCATGGCGGCGAGGAGTTCGCCATCCTCATCTCGCACCTGACCGATGCGGAAGCCTTCACGCTGGTCGAGCGGGCCCGCGATACACTGCGCGGACGGCAGATGAAGGTGCGGGAGACCGGAGCGGCGCTGGGGCCGATCACCTTCTCGGCCGGGATCACCGCCGTTCGTCCGGACGACACGCAGGAAACGCTTTTCGCACGGGCCGATGCGCTTTTGTATCGGGCGAAAAACGAGGGTCGCGACCGCGCCGTTGCCGATAGCTGATTTTCCGCCACGTCATGGCGTAAAATCCGCACCATCCCTGGCGCAGATTCCCAAACCTGATCTGCCGGAAATTAAAAAGCCCTGATTTCCGTCACTTATTGAACTGGCACGCTCCCTGCAAAGCGTATGGCATCGGTCGCCAAATGGTTGGACGACTGGATCATCAAGGGAGTTTCACCATGTTCAATTCGTTCCAGGCTCGCCAGATCCTCGTTTCCTGCTTCGGCGCGATCGTCTTCGCCGGTCTTGCCATCACCAGCGCCGCACCGATCTTTCCGATCGCCTGACGCGTGACGCGGCCTTTCAAGGCGCGGTCGGGCGATCCTGTCCCGATGCCTGACCGCCCCTTTCCGAACGATCAAGCGGGAGCCACCGCACCGACCGGGCCCACCGGCGCTTCCTCTTCCCGCGAATAGGTGCCGGTCAGCACTCCGGCGGCGAGCACATGCCCCGCCATCGCCTCGACCAGCGCACCGCGCCCCGGCGTCGTGCCGTCCATCTCGACCATGTGATCCAGCGCGAAGAGCTGAAACACGTAACGATGCTCGCCATGGCCGCGCGGCGGATCGGGCGGCAACCAGCCTTCGCCCAGATAGGAATTACGCCCGACATCCCCGCCATCGGGGGTTCCGGTTCTGTCCGGCGCGATCGCGCCCTCGGCCAATTCCCCGGCATGGGGCGGCAGCTTCCACAGGATCGCATGGACCAGCGGCTGTGGCGTGGGGGCATCGGCATCCTCGACCAGCAGCGCGAGCATCGCTGTTCCGCTCGGTGGATCGCCCCAGACCAGCGGCGGCGACACCCCCTCCCCATCGGCGGTAAAGCGCTCGGGCAGGCGCGCCATGTCGCCAAAGGCCGGGCTGTGAAGCGACAGGGAGGCGGGCGGCGCCAGTTCGGGCCGCACCAGCGCGATCGATTCGACCCCGGCGCGCCAACCGCTCATTGCCTTGCCCAACCAAGCGGGCAGATGTTCGAGCATGATCCTGTCTCCCTTTCCTATCGCGCCGCCATGGCCATGGGACGCGTCCGCCAGACGGTCAGCGTGTCGATCGCGCCGCGACATTCGGTCATGCTCGCCGCTTCGAGCAGGCGGAAGCGTGTCCCGTCCCAACCGAAAAGCTGGCGATCGCCGCAATCGCCCAGGCCGCGTCCCTTGCCCCAGCTCGACAGGCGGCCGGTCGGCGACCATTCGCTGTTGACCAGGGTCACCGCGCCACCTGGCTTCGCCTCGTCGGCAAAGGGGAAGGCGAAGTCGAACGTCGCAGGTGCAAGTCGCCCGCCCTGCCAGATCAGCGGCTTGACCAGATAGTTATACGCCCCCGCACCACAGGATAGCAGCACGAGCGTCGATCGCCTGTCCAGCCGATAGGCCTCGGCACTGACCGGGCTGCCCAGGCTGTTCCGGCAGTCGAGCCGCCGTCGCATATCGTTGAGCGCCGCATTGGGAATCGCCGGGGCCGCGCCCGGCGGCGGCGTCACCACCCGCACGACCGGCAGGATGGGCGCCCGACCGCGATAGCGGGCGCTTCCCCGGGCGACCAGTGCGCTCCTCGTACCGGCCCGCTTCTGCCGATCGTCCATATAGCGAAAGGCGGCGGTGGCCCCGTTCAGCGAGACGGGTCTGACCTCCGGCGTCAGGATGGCGGCGCGGCGTCCCTTGACCATCGCGGCGAGCAGGGTGTCGGCCGACGCCCCGCGCAGCCAGCCCTCCGCCTGTTCGGGCAGCGTGACGCTGGCGACCGATCGTCCGTCGATCCGTATCGTCGCCGCCTTCGCCTTGCCGGTCATGTCCGCCACCTTCACGGCGAGCGTCCCATCGGCCGCACGGCGGACCAGCAAGCCCGCATCCTGCAACGCGCCGTCCTCGGACGACAGCGACGCCGCCTCGCACCCGCCGCCATTGTCGCATGTGACGATCCAGTCGCGGAACAGCTTCAGTCTGGCGGGCGCCGGCGTATCGGGTGTCGCCGCCATGTCGGGCATCGCCAGCCCGGCCAGGATCGTAAAAGCGGCACTGCGAATCATGATGGACCAACCCCTTTGCTGGCGGTGACGTTCCGAAACGGATAGGGCGACTGTCAAAGAATAAGGAGAGTGTCGCGATGAAGTCAGTGGGCGTGATCGGTGCCGGCCAGATGGGCGCGGGCATTGCGCAAGTGTCGGCGGCGGCGGGCTATTCCGTCAAGCTGGCCGATGTCTCCGCCGAGCGGGCCGAAGCGGGCAAGGCGGGAATTGCCAAGGCGCTCGACCGGCTGGTGACCAAGGAAAAGACGACTCGGGCAGACGCCGATGCGCTGCTGTCGCGGATCGAGCCGGTCGGCAGCCTTTCCGCCATGGGGTCGTGCGAACTGGTGATCGAGGCCGCGACCGAGCGCGAGGCCGTCAAGCGCGCAATCTTCGAGGAGGTCGGCAAGGGGCTATCCGACACCGCGATCCTGGCGACCAACACCTCCTCCATCCCGATCACCCGGCTGGCGCAGGCGGCACCCGATGCGGGGCGGTTCGTCGGCGTGCATTTCTTCAACCCCGTGCCGGTCATGGGGCTGATCGAGCTGATCCGGGGTCTCGCCACCTCGGACGAGACGGTCGCCAGGGTCGAGGCGTTCGCGCAGGAACTGGGCAAGCGCGTGGTGCACGCAAACGACGCGCCGGGCTTCATCGTCAACCGCGTATTGATGCCGATGATCAACGAAGCGATCTTCGCATTGGGCGAAGGCGTGGCGGCCATCCCCGACATCGATGCGGCGTGCCAGTTGGGGCTCAATCATCCCATGGGCCCGCTGACGCTGGCGGATTTCATCGGGCTCGACACCTGCCTGGAGATTACCCGCGTGCTGTTCGAGGGGACCGGCGATCCCAAATTCCGCCCCGCCCCGCTGCTGATCAAATATGTCGAGGCGGGCTGGTATGGCCGCAAGACCAAGCGCGGCTTCTACGACTATACGGGCGCGGAGCCCGTCCCGACGCGTTGAGCCCCCGATCCTCCCCATCCAGGATGGGGAGGATGGACCGTCAGACGTGCCGGGGTCGCAGTATCAGACCGATGGGCGGGTGCGACGGATCGTCTGCGGACGGGTGGACGCAAGCGCGCGGAGCAGGCGTGCGCGCTCGCGCGGGACGCTCGCCATCACGGTGGCGAGGGACTGGGCGCGGATATGCGCGCGGAACATGGTGCGGGTCATGGCGGACCTCCTTCGGGTTCATATGGTCGAGCCCGGCGGAAGGTCGGCGAGGAACGGCTTTTAGCGGGCCGCTATCGGCGACCCCGTCAGGCCCGTCAGATGGTCGGCAAAGACGTGGACGCCGAAGCGTCTACTGTCCTCGTCGCCGGACAAGGGACTAGATCGGGGCATTATGATCCTGTTGTGTTGGTCGGCCACGCTGGCGACCGACAGGGCGCGGCATAACGCCCTGTCGCGCTGGATCAACCCCGAATGGGGGTCAGGCGATCAACAACCCCGCCAGCGCCGCCGACATCAGATTGGCCAGGCTGCCCGCGATCAGTGCGCGGATGCCCAGTCGCGCGATGGTCGGGCGCTGGTTCGGCGCCAGGCTGCCCGTCACCGCCATCTGGATCGCGATCGAGGAGAAATTGGCAAAGCCGCACAGCGCGAAGGTCACGACCGCGACGGTGCGCGGCGAGAGCTGCGCCGCCTGCTTGCCCAGGTCGATATAGGCGACGAACTCGTTGAGCACGATCTTCTCGCCGAACAGTCCGCCCGCGATTCCCGCCTCGTTCCACGGCACGTTGAGCAGCGCCATGATCGGCTGGAACACATAACCCAGCAGCGCCTGGAAGCTGAGCCCCGGAATGCCGATCAGATTGCCCAGGCCGCCGAGCAACCCGTTCGCCAGCGCGACGAGTGCGACGAAGGCCAGCACCATCGCACCGACCGCCACGGCCAGCTTCACGCCGGTTTGCGCGCCTTGCGCGGCCGCCATGATGATGTTGGCGGGCTTTTCCTCGTCATGCGTGGCTTCGGCCAGCGCGATCTTCTCGTCCTCGATCACATCGCCCAGCGGCAATTGCCCCGCGGGCGGTTCGATCCGGTCGGGCATGATGATCTTGGCCATCAGGATGCCGCCGGGCGCCGCCATGAAGCTGGCCGCGAGCAGATACTCGATCGAGATGCCCATTGAGGCATAGGCCGCCAGGATCGTGCCCGCCACGCCCGCCATGCCGCTGGTCATGACGGTGAAAAGCTGCGCCGGGGTCAGCCCGGCCAGATAAGGGCGAATGACGAGCGGCGATTCGGACTGGCCGACGAACACATTGGCGGCGGCGCACAGCGATTCGACCTTCGACACACCGATCACCTTCTCGATCGCGCCGCCCAGCCAGCGCACGACCAGCTGCATGATCCCCAGATAATAAAGGATCGACACCAGCGCGGCGAAGAAGATGATGACGGGCAGCGCCTGGATCGCGAAATTCCGGCCCAGCGGGTCGGAGGCCAGCGCCCCGAACAGGAACTTCGTCCCCTCATTGGCATAGCCGAGCAGCCCAGCCACGCCGCCCGACAGCCATTGCAGCACCTTCTTGCCCCAGGGGACATAGAGGACGAGCACCGCAATCCCGGCCTGCAATGCGAAAGCCGCGCCGACGACGCGCGGGCGGATGGCGCGGCGATCGGTGGAGAGGGCAACCGCGATGCCCAGAATGACAAGAATACCCGCGATACCGATGGCGAAACGATTCATGCGCGCTGCTTAACTGGGCCGCTTTGGGGCGGGTGGTGGATATACGCGGCCCCCCGGCTGCGCGGGGGTGCACCATAAGCATGGTGAAGCATGACCGCCATAGTTTTGATCGGGTGGCGAAATTCCTCCCCTGCAAGGGGAGGGGGACCATGCGCAGCATGGTGGAGGGGTGTCGCCCTCTCGATAGCGGGACACCCCTCCGTCAGCGCTGCACGCTGCCACCTCCCCTTGCAGGGGAGGAATTGCGTCAGCCCGTCAGCCCCGCCGCGGTCGCCAGTCCCAGGAACGCCAGGAACCCGATCGAATCGGTCGTCATCGTCACGAACACCGACGACGCCACCGCCGGGTCGGCATCGAATCGATCCAAAGTCACCGGCACCAGCACGCCCGCCAGCCCCGCGACCAGGATATTGGTCATCATTGCCGCCGCGATCACCATGCCCAGCGCCGGATTGGCGAAGACGAGGCTGACCCCCACCCCGATCACCGCCGCGACCGTCACGCCGTTCATCATCGCCACGCGGATTTCGCGCATGATCGCGCGGGCGGTGTTCGACTGGGTCAGCTGGTTGGTGGCCAGCGCGCGTACCGTCACCGCCAGCGTCTGCGTCCCCGCATTGCCGCCGACCCCGGCGACGATCGGCATCAGCGTGGCCAGCGCCACCATCCGCGCGATCGTCCCCTCGAACGCGGCGATCACCGAAGAGGCGACCATCGCGGTGATCAGGTTGGCGAGCAGCCAGCGGACGCGGCTCTTGTAACTGTCGAGGATCGGCTCGTTGATGTCGCCCTCGCCCGCACCCGACAGGCGCAGCACGTCCTCGCCCGCTTCCTGCTGGATGATGTGGACGATGTCGTCGACGGTGATCATGCCGACCAGCCGCCCGCTGCCATCGACCACCGCGGCCGAGATCAGCGCATATTTCTGGAAGCGCAGCGCCACCTCTTCCTGGTCCATATCGACCGGGATCAGCGTCTGCTCGCGCTTCATCACATCGCCGATCACGATCTGCCCCGGCGCGCGAAGAATCCATGAAAGCTGACAGGTGCCGATCGGGCGGTGGCCGGGATCGACGACGAAGATTTCCCAAAAGTCGGTGGTCAGCTCCTCGTCGTCGCGCAGGAACTCGATCGTCTCGGCCACCGTCCAATGCTCAGGGACCGCGATCAGCTCGCGCTGCATCAGGCGGCCGGCGGACTCCTCGGGGAAGGACAACGCCTCCTCGATCGCGGCGCGGTCGTCCGGGTCGAGCGCGCGCAGCACCGCGCGCTGCTCGTCCTCGTCCATATCCTCGATGATCGCCACCGCGTCGTCGGTGTCGAGTTCGGAGGCGATGTCGGCGACTTCATGCGGTTCGAGCGCCTGAATCAGCTGCTCGCGCACATAGTCGTTCATCTCGGCGAAGACGTCGCCGTTCAGCAAATCCGCGACCGCACGCGCCAGGTTGACGCGTTCCTCGTCCCCGACCAGCTCGAACAGGTCGGCGATGTCGGCGGGGTGCAGCGGCTCGACAAGCGCGCGCGCACCCTCGTCGTCGCCCGCCTCCAGCGCGTCGAGCACGGCCGTCACATATTCGGGCTTCAGCCGGTCGTCCTCGTCCAGCTGCGTCTCGGGCAGCGGCGTCTCGGTTTCCAGTTCGGGGAGTTCGGTGTCGCTGATCTCGGCCTCCCTCGATCGTGGATGAACGCGGTGTCACGCCTCTATAGAGAGGCGCCTGGATTTGCCAGCGGGCACAGGAATCCCTACCTGCGGGGCATCAACCAAGGAAGACCCTTATGGCCGAGACTTTTTCCAAGCTGACCCTGACGCTCGACAGCGGCGAGGTCGTCATCACCCTGCGCCCCGACCTCGCGCCCGAGCATGTCGCGCGCATCGGCGGGCTCGCCAATGAAGGCTTTTACGACGGCGTCGTGTTCCACCGCGTGATCCCCGGCTTCATGGCGCAGGGCGGCGACCCCACCGGCACCGGCATGTCGGGTTCGGACAAGCCGAACTTGAAGCAGGAATTCAACGCCGAGCCGCATGTGCGCGGCACCTGCTCGATGGCGCGGACCAACGACCCGAACTCGGCCAATTCGCAGTTCTTCATCTGCTTCGACGACGCGCGCTTCCTCGACCGCCAGTACACCGTCTGGGGTCAGGTCGAGAGCGGCATGGAGCATGTCGACGCGCTCCCGAAGGGTGAGCCGCCCCGCAATCCGGGCAAGATCCTGAAGGCGACCGCGGAGTAATCTTCCCGCGAACCGGATGGTTTTGAAGGGGAGTCTCGAAAGAGGCTCCCCTTTTTCGTTGCCCCCCGGCAGAGGCTTCACAAATCCTCCCCTGCAAGGGGAGGAATTGTGAGTATTACGAATCGCGAAAATCCGGCCGCCGCCGCTCCATATTCGCCCGCACCGCCTCGCGGTGATTCGCGCCCTTCATCAGACCTACCTGCTCGGCGCTTTCCATCGCCAGCATCGTCGCCGGTTCGGTGGTCGCCATCGCGCCGAACAGTCGCTTGGCGCTGCGCACCGCATCGGGGCTGCGCTCGGCGATCCTGCGGGCGAGCGACAGCGCCTCGGCCTTCGGGTCTTCCGCCAACCGCGTGACGAACCCCGCCGCCAGCGCCTCGGCCGCATTGAATTCGCGCGCGGTATAGACCCATTCGCGCAATATATCCTCGCGCACGCCGCGCCAGAGCGCGAAGCCGCCCATGTCGGGAACGATCCCCCAATGCACCTCGCGGATCGCGAAGCGCGTCGCGGGGTGCGCGATCCGGATGTCCGCGCCGCCCATAATCTGAGTCCCGCCGCCAAAGGCGACGCCGTGGACCGCCGCAATCACCGGCACCGACAGCGTCCGCCAGCCCCACGCCGCCTGCTGCACCAGATTCGCCGGGCCGAAGTCGCGGGCCGACAGGTTCAGCCCCGTCAGATCGCCCCCCGCCATCGCCGCCATGTCGAGGCCGGAGCAGAACCCCTCCCCTTCCCCCGACAGCACGACGGCGCGCAGGTCGGTGCGGGCCGCGAGAGTCGCGATCGCCTCGGCCAGCGCATCGAACATCGCACGGTCGATCGCGTTCAGCTTCTCGCCCCGCGCCAGCCGGACATCGGCAACGCCGCCCGCCACCTCGATGGCCACCCGGTCCCGCATATCGCTCTCCTTTTGCACTGGCTTTGCGCTCGTGTAGACCATCGGACCATGGGGTTCGATATGGAACGCTTCGTCGCGATGGGCGGCCTGGGCGGCGGGCATGGCCGGCATCTGGGGATCGCCTATCACGCGCATGGGCAAGACTGGGCGGAACTCGCGCTGCCCTATGACCGACGGCTGATCGGCGATCCGGCGAGCGGGGTCATCGCCTCCGGCCCGATCGTCGCGATGATGGACATGGCGACCAGCGTCGCCGTCTGGCTGAAGCGTGGGCGCTTCGAGGCGCATGTGACGCTGGACCTGCGCGTCGATTATCTCCGCCCCGCAGTCCCCGAGCGGACGGTGATCGGACGGGGCGAATGCTATCGCATCACCCGCAGCGTCGCCTTTGTCCGGGGCATCGCGCATGACGGCGATCCGGGCGATCCCGTCGCGCATGTCGCGGGCACCTTCATGGGGATGAAGCCATGACGATGCCCCGCACCGCAATCGGGCAGGCGATGGTCCTGCCGCCCTATGCGGAATGGCTCGGTTGCTCGATCGACTGGGTGGATGATGCTCCGCACCTGGTCATGCCGTTCGGCGACCATGTCATGGGCTGGCCCGGACTGCTCCAGGGCGGGGCGATCGCGGGGCTGCTGGAGGTGGCGGGGATCGCCGCGCTCACCCATAGGCTGGCCAGCGAGGGCGGCGGCCGGATCAAGCCGGTGACGGTGACGACCGATTATCTGCGCACCGGCCGCGATCACCCGACGCGCGCGGTCGGCACCATCCTGCGCCTCGGCCAGCGGGTCGCCAATGTCGAGGCGACGGCGTGGCAGGAGGATCGCGGGAAACCGATCGCGACCGCGCGGCTGAACTACCGTATCTTGCGTGGCTGAGGCTTGGCCAAAGCGCGCTTGATCGCGGCATCGGCGACCGGGGCCATGGCGGCATAGCCCGCCGCATTGGGATGCACGCCGTCGGTACCGAATGCAGGGTTCAGCGCGTCGCCGACATGCAGGACCGACCAGTAATCGGCATAGGTCGCGCCAATGCGGGCCGCGTAATCCTTCGCCCATGCATTCATCGCGGCGATGCGCGGGGCAGGCTTCACGCCGGGTTTCCATTCGAAGTGATCGGCGGGCGGAATCGAGGCCAGGATCACGCGGATGCCGTTGGCCTGCGCCAGCTCGACCATCGACATGATATTGCCCTGCACCTGCGCATCGGTCGTGGGGCCGGTATTGCCCGCGATATCGTTGGTGCCCGCCATGATCTGAACCACCGTCGGATGCAGGTCGATCACATCCTGTCGAAAGCGGAGCAGCATCTGCGAGGTCGTCTGCCCGCTGATCCCGCGTCCGACCCGCCCGGGGGTGAAGAATTGCGGCATCTTGCCGACCCAGCCCTCGGTGATCGAATCGCCCATGAAGACCACGCGCGGCTGTCCGGCGACGGGCGCGCCGAGCTTCGCATTGTCGTCCCGGTAGCGCGCCAGATAGGCGAAGTCGTTGTGCAACCGCTCTTCCCATTCGCGCGCCCAGCGCTGACCGTCTGTCTCCTTCTGTTGCGCAGAGGCGGACGTGGCGAGGATCAGCGCCAGCAATGCGGCCAGGGACACGCGGCTCACGGGCGCAGCTCCGCCGCGGTCGCGGTGACGTTCCAGCCGCGAAGCGTGACGCTCGGCTTGTCCGCCTTGGCCGTGGGATAGCGAATCTCGATCACGCGGGTCTCTCCGGGCAACAGGGTGATGTAATTGTCGCTGAAATAGGCGGGCAGCACCTGGCTGCCGTCCGCGTTCATCACGGTCAGCTTGGTCTCGATCGCGGGGACGGTGCCGCTGTTGGTCAGGGTGATGTTGGCGGTCGTCTCGTCGCCCTGCCCCTGAAGGCTGGTCGCCGCGGTGACGGTCGCCGCGCCCATCGTCGTCAGCGCACGGTAGCTCGCATCGTCCGGCGCCTGCCAATAGCTGTTGGTCGACAGGATTTGCCCACCCGCATCGCTCGCCTCCAGCCGGACCAGCACCGGCCCACGCTTCATCGCCGAGCCGAGGTCGAGGTTGAGCACCGGCGTCACCCCCTCGGCATTGGCGGCGACCTTCGCCTCCTGCTCGCCTTCGGCCCGGCCATCCAGTCCGACGATCTTGGCACGCACCTGCACGCCCTTCAGCGCGTCGCGGGTGTTGTTGACCAGGACCACGCGGTGGTCGGGCAGGTTCATCTGGACATGGATCGGCTCGGCGGCCTTCTTCACCCCGTAAAAGGCAGCGTGGGTGTCATAGTCGGACGAGAAGATCTGCCACGCCGAGGACGGCCAGGCGGGTTGCGTCATCCACAGCATCCGCCCCGAATTCTCGGTCCAGAGCCCGGCATTCATCCCCTCGAAGATGGCGCGATAGGATTCATACTCCATCATCTGCGCCTTGCGCTCGAAATCCTCCAGGCCGGTGGCGGGGCCGAAACGGCGTTCGAGCGCGTCGGTAAAGCTCTTCACCGCGCCATTCCCGGTCTGGTGCCAGTCATGATAGGCCCAGACATCGCCGATCGGCCAGCGATCCGCCTCGGCCGGAATGGCACGCTTCCACGCCTCCAGCGTCGGCAGCGAGGGGGTGCCGACCTCGACCGAGAAACCCTTGGCATGGTCGGTGAAATATTCGACCGGCGGCCGCCAATTATACGGCCCCGAACCTTGCAGGTTCACCGCGTTGGATGAGGGCATATAGAGCCTCGTCCCGTCCTCGGCGCGCAGCAGCGTGTCCAGCCCGCTATTAAGGATCGGCTGCGGCACGCCCTCGTTGCGCCCGAACCAGGCGATGATCGAGGGATGGTTGCGGAACCGGCGGACCACATCGGCGGCGTTGGCGAGGAAGAGTTGCGGGTCCTCGGCCTCCATATTGTAATCCTGGGTCGACTCCCAGAAGTCGGACAGGACCATCAGGCCATATTCATCGGCCAGATCGAAGAAACTCTCCTCGCTATTCTGGCCCACCCAGTTGCGGATGATATTCAGATGCGCGTCGCGATGGAGGCGGAAGAACGGCTCCAGATGCGCGCGGTCGACGCGCTTCCTATAATCGTCCATGCCGATATTGCCGCCACGCGCCGCGATCCGCACGCCGTTGACGCGCAGCACGAGATAGGGAGCAAGACGCGGATCGTCGGCGACCTTCGTCACCGCCGCCGACTGGTCGCCCCCCGGGGTGAAGCTCATCGCCCAGCCATTTGCCGTCTTGCGGATACCGGCATGGCTGGTGTCCACCACCCGCTGGCTGCCGCGCACCCGGTTGAGGTCCAGCGTCACCCGCTCCAGATCGCCGTCATCGTCGAACAGCGACAGGTCATAGCTGACCTGTCGCATGCCGAAGCGCAGCGCCTTCGAATCGGACAGCGCACCATCGACCGCCGCCGTCAGCGCCAGATCGTGCAGCGCCGGATCGCCATAGCCATTGGGCCACCAGAGACGCGGATTTTTGACCGACAGTTGCGGGAACTCGGTGGGCGACAGGACGGCGCGGATCGTCTGTCCCGGTGCCACGGTGACCGGCTTTTCGACGACGACATCGTCGAACACCGCGCGCACCGTCGTCGTCACCGGGGCCTGGCCGTTATTGGTGACGGGCACCGCAATCTCGACATCGGCGACGGAATTGTCGGGCTTGGGGAGCGTGGTGACGACCTGCGGGTCGCCCATCACCGCCGGGCCGGTCGCGGCCAGCGTCACCCCCTGCCACAGCCCGGTGTTGCGATCGCGGACCGAGGGAATCCAGTCCCAGCCCTCGGTCGCGACGAAGGTCGGGCCGTCGAGCATCTGGACGCCGCCATTCTCGCCGACGCCCGCCGTCATCGATTCCTCATGCGCGAGCCCCGGATGCGGCGGCGGCGAGACCCGCACCGCGACGGCGTTGCGCCCGGCGGCCAGCGTCACGGGGAAACGGCCACGGATGAACGCGCCCTTCATCGTCCCCGCCATCCGGCCATTGACCCACACTTCGGCCGAATAGTTCACGCCGTTGAAGGTCAGCCACATCTGCCGCCCGGCGGCCTCGGGCGGCGTATCGAACTCGGTGCGATACCAATAATCCTGCCGCGCCAGCGTCTCGGGGATGGACAGGTTGTTCAGCCCCACCGCCGGATCGGGATAGACGCCGCGATCGATCAGCGTGGTCAGGACCGTGCCCGGCACGGTCGCGGCATACCATTTGCTTGCGTCGAAACTTCCCTGCGACAGGTCCGCGCCGCCGGGGCCGACCTTGGCCGCCTCGATCAGCCGCCAGCCATTCACCGCCCATTGCCCGGTCGCGGTGGAGACCAGCGCGGGATCCTTGGGCTCGGGCCTGGGCGTCCCGCCGGTCGGGATCGGGGCCTTGGACTGGGGCAGGGTCCAGGCATCCTGCGGCGCCGTCTGCCCCTGCATCTGGCGGACCTGATAGGGCCAGTTCGGGCTGCCGATCTGGAGCGCCATCCTGGCCGGATCGGGGGCGCGCCGCGCGGCGACGCGGATGGTCAGCGGATCGACCACCTCGCGCACCATGCGGAAGTCGATGACCTTGCCCGCGAAGACCGGCTGATAGCTTCGCGGCGCCAGCGTCGCCACGCCCGTCACCGGTTCCAGCGACAGGCCGCGCTGGACCACCTGTCGTCCGTTGACGAACAGGCGAACGACCTTCCCGTCATAGCTGGCCGCGATATGGGTCCATTTGTTGCGATCCGCCGTGCCGCCGCCCTGCACCACCCCCGCTTCGGTGACGAGCGCGGGCTGTCCGTCGACCAGCGCCAGATAGCGGCGCGGCCCCCGCGTCGGATCGCCGAAGCCGCCGATCAGCATGGTGGTGCCCTTGCCCATGACGCCGCGTGGCTGGACCCAGGCGGACAGCGTCCAGTTGGGCGCGACAACCGGTGTCTGCACGATCGCCCGGCGATAGCTGTCGCCACCCGGCGGCAGATCGGCATTGATCGGGCCGAGGGGTGTCGCGGGGGGCGTGGCCGTCGGGGTGGCGGGTGCCGTCTGCGCGGAGGCGGCGAGGCTCCAGACCAGCGCCGTCATCGATGCCAGAGCTCCCATCGCTCTTGCCGCCGCCACGCTCATGCCTGCTCCCTTTTTTATCGCTGCCGGATAAAGCAAATGATTGGTCGTAAAGTCAAAGCTTCCCCGTCCTAACCCCCGAAGCGGCCGATCGCCTCATGGATGCCGGTCCAGACCTTACCGAGCTGTTCCGCGGTGATCGCATAGGGCGGCATGACATAGATGGTGTTGCCCAGCGGCCGGACGAGCAGGTTCCGCTCGCGGAAATGGGCGAGCAGCCGGGGTCCCAGGTCGGAGAGGTAATTCTGCCCCGCGCCCAGTTCGAAGGCGGCGATGGTGCCGAGCGCACGGGGATTGCGCACCGCCCCCTCGCCGCCGACCGTCGCCAGATGCCGGGCTTGCGCCGCCGCCAGCGCGTCGATCCGGTCCTGCACGGGCTCGTCGCGCCAGATCGCCAGATTGGCCGCCGCCGCCGCGCAGGCGATGGGATTGGCGGTGTAGCTGGACGAGTGGAAGAATTGCCTGGACCGATCCGTCTCCGACCAGTGCGCCTGGAAGATCGCTTCGGTCGCCAATGTCACCGCCAACGGAACCGCGCCGCCGGTCAGCCCCTTGGACAGGCAGAGAATGTCGGGCACCACCCCCGCCTGCTCACACGCCAGCAGCGTGCCGGTACGGCCCCATCCGGTCATCACCTCATCGGCGATGAACAGGACGCCATGCGCCGCGCAGATGTCGCGCATCGCCGCAAGCGTCTCGGGGGCGTAGAACAACATGCCGCCGGCCCCCAGCACCAGGGGCTCGACGATGAACGCCGCCGCGCCCGCCCGGCACTCCGCCTCCAGCGCATCGAGCGTCGCCTGGGCATCGACGGGATAGGGGATGGTGCCGACATCGAACAAGAGTGGCGCATAGGGCCGGTTGAACACGCCGCGCGCGCCGACCGACATCGCGCCGATCGTGTCGCCATGATAGCTGTGTTCGAGGACCAGGATGCGATGACGTGGCTCGCCCCGGTTGAGCCAATATCCCAGCGCCATCTTCAACGCGACCTCGACCGCGGTCGAGCCGGAATCGGAGAAGAAGACTCGCGTCAATGCCTCAGGCGTGATCCGCACCAGCTCGGCCGCCACCTCTTCGGCGGGCTCGTGGGTCCATCCCGCGAAGATGATCTGGTCGAGCCGGTGCGCCTGGTCGGCGATGGCGGCCGCGATGCGCGGATGGTTATGGCCGTGCGTCGTCACCCACCAGCTGGAGATGGCGTCGATCACCTCGCGCCCGTCGGCCGTGGTCAGCACCGCGCCGCTCGCGGAGGCGACCTTGGGGATCGGCTCGCCCAATCCATGCTGGGTAAAGGGATGCCAGACGGGCGAGGTCATCGGAAATCCCTGGCATCGAAGTTCGCGGCGAAGGCCTGCGCCAACGTCTCGCGGTTGAGGTTCGCCAGACGCGGCAGGCGGCCGAGCCGTTTCACGCCACCGATCGCGGCGATCGTCGCCTCGCTATCCTCGACCGCATCCCCGACAAAGGCGATGCCCAGAACGGGCACGCCGCGCGACCGCAACGCCTCGATCGACAAGAGGCTGTGGTTGATCGTCCCCAGCCCGGTCCGGGCGACCAGCACCACCGGACGCTGCCAATGGGCGAACAGATCGGCGAACAGCATGTGTCGCGTCACCGGCACCAGCACGCCCCCCGCCCCTTCCGCCACCAGCGGCCCATCGACCGGCGGCAGGGCCAGCCGCTCCATCTCGATCGTCACACCGTCGATCTCGGCGGCGCGGTGGGGGGAGCAGGGCGTCTTCAACCGATAGGCCGACGGCAGGACCGGACGCCCGCTGAGCGACGCGACCGTCTCGGCATCGCCATGCCCCTGCTCGTCGGTGCCTGCCTGGACCGGCTTCCAGTAACTCGCCCCCAGCGCGCCCGTCAGCGCCGCGGAGAAGATGGTCTTGCCGATCTCGGTATCGGTGCCCGTGACGATGACGGCGCTCATGCCAGAACCTCTTGTAACGCTTCGTCGAGCGCGATGATGTCCGCCTCCTCGACATTCAGGGTGATGGACAGCCGCAACCGCGCCGAGCCCACCGGCACGGTCGGCGGACGGATGCCGCGTATGTCATAGCCACGCGCCTGCAACGCCTCGGCCGTGCGCATGGTTCGGCCATTGTCACGCAGGATCAGCGGCAGGATCGGAGTGCCCTGCGCCGCGACGCCGTGCTTCGACAACCGCTCGCCCGCCAGCGCGATCCGCTGGTGAAGCGCGGCGCGGCGCTCGGGCTCCTCGGCCAGGATTCGCAAAGCCTCCCGCACCGCACACGCCATCAGCGGCGAAGGAGCCGTGGAGAAGATGAAGCCCCGCCCGCGATTGACCAGATAATCGCGCAGCAGCGTCGGCCCGGTGACCAGCGCGCCCTCGCACCCCATCGCCTTGCCACAGGTATGAAGCGTCACCACCCGCTCGCCGGGTATCGCCAGCCCTTGCCCGCGATCGCCGAAGACGCCGGTCGCGTGCGCCTCGTCGACGATCAGCATCGCGTCATGCCGCTCGGCCACCGCATGGAGCTCCGCCAGCGGTGCGGTGTCACCGTCCATGCTGTACAGGCTCTCGGCCGCGATCCAGACGGTGCCTTTCCCGCCCCGCCCGCGCCAGTCGCGGATCGCGGCGTCGAACGCATCGGCATCGTTATGCGCCGCCGCCACATTGTCGGCGCGCGACAGCTTCATCCCCTCATGCATGCTGGCATGGACCAGCGCGTCATGGACGATCAGGTCGCCCCGTTGCGGCAGCGTCGCGAGAAGCGTGGCATTGGCGGTATAGCCCGACGAGAAATAGAGGCTCGCCTCCGCCCCGAAGAATGTGGCGGCTTCGGCCTCCAGCGCCTCATGCTCCGGGTGATTGCCGCGCAACAGGCGCGATCCGCCCGAGCCGACGGGGACGCCCTCTTCCACCGCTCGCGCAATGGCGGCGGCAAGGCGCGGGTGGTGCGCCAAGCCGAGATAGTCGTTGGAAGCGAAGTCCTTGCCGCTCTGCGAGGCCAGCCCCCGCAATCGGTCCCGCGCAGCCAGTCGGGCCAGATCGGCGCGATGAAAGTCCAGCATACGGCTTCCCCTACCCAGCCAGGCTGAGGAGCGGAACCTTATTTATGAGGGAATCGGGTGGCCTTCGACTGCGCTCAAGCTGAATGGCCGCTTGGATGTGCGGCCCAAAGGACTTCGCTCCGTTCAGCCTGAGCGAAGTCGAAGGACACTCCCGAACGCCTAGCTCAAACCGGTTCCGCCAGAGTCACGATCGAAACCCCCGGCGTCATCGGCACGCGCCCGACCAAGTGCCGCTCCAGCCGGAAGATCGCCTCGAACGCCTTGTTGAGCGGCGCGGGGGGCGGCGAGTCGTCGCTGTCGTCGCGGCCACTGATCCGCCCCGCGATGCGCGCGGCGGCGGCCAGCGGGAACAGCAGCGAGTTGAAATAGCCGAGCTTGCGGGGTTTCAGCCCCGCCTTCTCGATCGCCGCGACCAGGGTCGTCTTGGAATAGCGACGATGGTGATGGTTCACCACGTCATGCGCCGACCACATCCATTGATGCGCCGGCACCGCGATCAGGATCTTGCCACCGGGCTTCAGGCACGACTTCATCGCGGCGAGCGCGGCGACATCGTCCTCGATATGCTCGACCACGTCGAGCACCGCGATCAGGTCGTAGCCGCCCCGCTCGATCCCCGGCAGTTCGGGAAGCGGCGCGTCGCCGACCGGACGGCCGAGCCGCTGGGATGCGATCGCGCGCGCGGCGGGATCGATCTCGATCGCGTCGACCGTGCCGAAGCTGGCCAGCATCGGCAGATTGTGCCCGGTGCCGCAGCCGATCTCCAGGATGCGCGCATCCTTGGGCAGCTTGCCATAGCGATCGAGATAATCGGCCAGGATGTCGCGGCGGGCGCGGTACCACCAATGGGTGGAATCATGCGCGGCCATGCGGTCGTAAACGATACGGTCCATGAACTTATCCGAAGACCCATTGGCGGTTGAGCGCGAAGGTCGCGATCGGCGTGATCGTGACCACCGGGATCAGCGCGACCCAGGGTGGTTGATGCAGGAGCCCGGTTGCGATCCAGGTGAAGAGCGCATTCAACGCAAGGCCAAAGCCCTGCACCACCAGGAATTTCAGATGTTGCTTGCCGCTGGAATCGCGGGTGCCGTGCCCGCGGAAGCTCCAGGCGCTGTGCAGGAAGAAGCCGAAGATCACCGCGACCAGAAAGGCCGGAGGAACGGCGAGCACGGCTTGGCTGTGCGGCAGCACCCAGGCGGTCAGCGGCAGATAGACCGCCGAATAGACGACCGTCGACAGGCCGCCCGCAATGCCGAAGCGGATGATCTGGCCCAGCATCCCGCTGGACCGCCATCGATCGATCTGGTGCTGAAGAGTCGCCACGCCGCCGCCTTTGCCCCGACCTTGCCCTTTACGCCGCCCGCGATAGAGCGGGCTCCAAGTCCTGCGCCTTAAGCCGCGGGCGGGTATGAGGGAAGCGTCTTTGGAACGTCTGCAGCGTGAGATCGACCAGCACTGGCGACGCTGGGTACTGGTCGCCTGGGTCGCGGTCGCCGCCTGGTACATGTATGACCGGTGGGGCCAGATACGCTGGTGGTCGCTGGGCGATACCGACGACAATATGCGCCTCATGCAGGTTCGCGCCTGGATGGCGGGGCAAAGCTGGTATGATCTGCGCCAGTATCGGATGAACCCGCCGGTCGGATTCGACATCCACTGGAGCCGCATCGTCGACCTGCCCATCGCGGCCCTGATCCTGTTCTTCCGCCTGTTCACCACCCCCGCCTGGGCGGAACGGCTCGCCTGCGGACTCGCGCCGATCATCCCCTTGTCGATCACCATGCTGGCGATCGCGGCGACCATTCGCCGGTTGATCGAGCCCTATGTCTGGCCGCTGGGAATCGTCCTGCTGCTTTGCGCCAGCGCGACGCAGTTGATGTACATGCCGATGCGTATCGACCATCATGGCTGGCAGCTGGCGATGCTGGCCGTCACCGTGGCGGGGCTGTGCGATCCGCAAGGACGGCGCGGCGGCGCGATGGTCGGGTTGGCCAGCGCGGTGTCGCTGGCGATCGGGCTGGAAATGCTGCCCTATGCCGCGATGGCGGGGGCCATATTATGCTTGCGCTGGGTATGGGACCGGGCGGAAGCGCCGCGTCTGGCGGTCTATGCGCTGACGCTGGGTGGGGGAAGCGCGGCGGGGTTCGCCGCCTTTGCCTCCAACGCCAATTACGCGATGCGCTGCGACGCGCTGACTCCGGTCTGGTTGTCGGTGACGGTGGTGGCGGGGGCGCTGCTGTTCGTGCTGGCGCGGATTAATCCGGAATCGCGGGGGGCGCGGCTTGGCCTCGCCGTCGCGGCGGGGGCGATCATCGCGGGCGGGTTCGCCAGCCTGTTCCCGCAATGCCTGACCCGCCCCGAACAGGTCAGCCCCGAGCTCCAGCGCAACTGGCTGAACAATGTCCGCGAGGCCAAGCCGATCTACAAGCATCCGCTTCGCGTTGCACTGCCCATGGCGATCATGCCGGTCATCGGCCTGATCGGTGCGGCCCTGGCGGCATGGCGGCGTCGGACGATCGGGTGGAGCGCGGTCGCGCTGTTCACCGCCTTCGCCTGCGCGATGCTGTTGTGGCAGGCGCGCGCGGCGCCGGCGGCGCAGATGCTGGCGGTGCCGGGCGTCGCGGCGCTGGTGTGGATGCTCCTCCCGCTGATCCAGCGGTTGCGCTCACCCTTGTTGCGGGTGCCGCTGACGGTCGCGGTGATCCTGATTCCCACCGGCGTCGTCGCCGCGCTGGTGCTGAAGAAGCTGCCGGCCGCGCAGCCCAGCGCCTATGCCGCGCGGGTCAATCGCGCGACCGGGCAGTGCGTGCGGACCTCGGTGCTGACGCGGGTCAACGCCTATCCCAGGGCGACGGTATTCACCTTCGTCGACTTGGGGCCACGTCTGATCGTCACCACCCATCACGATGCGATCGCAGGCCCCTATCACCGCAATGGCGATGCGATCCTGGACGTGCAGCACGCCTTTCAGGGCAGCGAGGCGCAGGCGCGGGCGATCATGAAGCGGCATGGCGCGACCCTGTTGCTGATCTGCCCAGACATGGCCGAGTCGACCAATTACCGCGCGCGGGCGCCAGGGGGATTCTACGACCGGATGGCGCATGGCTGGGTGCCGAACTGGCTGACCCCGCTGCCACTGCCCAAGGGGTCGCCGCTGCGGCTGTACCGGATCGATTGAGAGTCTTCGCGCCCTCGCGGTCGAACCGCTCGCGGATTGCGGGTTTGAGGTTCGCGCGGAGGCGGGGAGAACGCGGAGGGGGCGCCGTGCTGGATAGCTTTCGCTTCCTCTCCGACCGTTTCGAGGGTCTACCGCCAAAGGCGGTTAATCAGCCTTCTTCTCCGCGTCTCCGCACGAAATATCAACGCAAGGACGCGGTCACCCCGTCGATCACGAACTGCACCGCCAGCGCCGCCAGCAGGACGCCCAGCACGCGGGTGATCACCGCCTCGATCTTCGCGCCGAGCAGCCGCATTAGCGGCCCCGCCGCCAACAGCGCGACGAGCGTCAGCAGCAGGATCGTCCCCATCGCCGCCAGGACGACGATCGACGCCTCCAGCCCCTGATTACGGCTCATCAGCAGCATCACGGTGGCGATCGAACCCGGACCCGCGATCATCGGCATCGCCATGGGGAAGATCGACACATCCTCCGCCTCGTGCGGATCGTCGGCGATCTTGGCCGCGCGGTCCTCGCGCCGCTGGGTCCGCTTCTCGAACACCATCTCCAGCGCGATCAGGAACAGCATGATGCCGCCCGCGATGCGGAACGCCGCCATTTCGATGCCCAGGCCATGAAGCAAGGCTTCGCCGAACAGCGCAAAGACGAACAGGATGACCGAGGCGACGAAGACCGCCCGGATTGCCATCGCCCGGCGATGCTGCGGCGTGGCCCCCGCCGACAGCCCCGCATAGATCGGCGCGCAACCCGGCGGGTCGATCACCACGAAGAAGGTGATGAGCGAAGAGATGAAGAGTTCGAGCACCGGCTTACAGTGCCGTCTGGTCGATCGCGACGCCCTCGCGCCGCCCCGCGGAGACCAGCGTGTTGCGCAACAGGACCGCGATCGTCATCGGGCCGACACCGCCGGGCACCGGGGTGATCGCGCCGGCCCGCTGGACGGCCACGTCATATTCGACATCGCCGACCAGACCGGTCTCGATCCGGTTGATGCCGACATCGATGACGCTGGCGCCCGGCTTGATCCAGTCGCCCTTGACCAGGCCGGGCACGCCCACCGCCGCCACGACGATATCGGCGCGGCCGACCACCTCGGCCAGGTTGCGGGTGCGGCTGTGCGCAACCGTCACGGTGCAGCTCTCGCCCAGCAGCAGCTGCGCCATCGGCTTGCCGACGATGTTGGAGCGGCCGACGACTACCGCGTCCATGCCCGACAGGCTGGGATGGATGCTCTTGAGCAGCATCAGGCAACCGAGCGGGGTACAGGGCACGAAGCCCTCGACGCCCGTGGCCAGCCGCCCGGCATTGACCGGGTGGAAGCCATCGACATCCTTGTCCGGGTCGATCGCCTGGATCACCGCCTGCGCATCGATCTGGCCCGGCAGGGGAAGCTGGACGAGGATGCCGTCCACCGTCGGATCGGCATTGAGTTGTTCGACGAGCGTCAGCAGCGTCGCCTGATCGGTATCGGCGGGCAGGCGATGCTCGAAACTTTCCATTCCCGCCTCGCGCGTCGCCTTGCCCTTGGAGCGGACATAGACGCTGGAGGCGGGATCCTCGCCCACCAGTACGACCGCCAGGCCGGGCGCGCGGCCGGCGGCTTCGCGGAAGGTCGCGACCTGGGTGGCGATGCGGGTGCGGAGGCCGGCGGCGAACGCCTTGCCGTCGATGATCGTGGCGCTGGTCATGGCGCATCGCCATAAAGCGCCTCGGCGATGCGCGCCAGCATTTGCGGATCCCCGGCGATATGCAGGCGCTTCAATCGTGCGGTTTCGCCCGCAACGATCCTCACCGCGCGCTTGGGCACGCCGAAATGCCGGGCAACCAGCGGGACCAGCGCGGCATTGGCCGCGCCATCGACCGGCGGGGCGGACAGGCGCGCGGCGAAATGCTCCTCCGTCCCGGCGGTTAGCGCATCACGACCGCCGCGCGGCGTCACCCGCACCGCGATCTGGATGCCGTCGTCCCGCAGGGCCCAGGCGGGCATGGCTCAGCCGACGACGACCGCGCCCCCGTACATCTGCTGGGCGATCGCGGTATCCAGCACCTTGTCCAGGATGATGACGATCAGCAGAACGACCATCGGCGACAGGTCCAGCGCGCCGAAATCGGGCAGGATCCGCCGGATCGGGCGATAGAGCGGATCGGTCATCCGTTGCAGCGCATACCAGATCGACCGGATGAAATCATTGGAGGTGTTGATGACGTTGAAGGCGATCAGCCAGGACAGGATCGCCTGCACGATGATCACCCACCAGACGACATCGAGGAGAATTCGGAGAATCTGAAGGATGAGGATCAACGCAGGGAGCTCCTGAAGGTCTTTGTCCTCTATCTAGGGCGCGGGGACGGTCGGGGCAATCATCGCGCACCAACTCCTGACGCAGCCGGAACGAAGCACCGGGTCGCGCGTCCCGCTTAACATGGGACAAGCAACGGATCGTGCGGGGACGCGGCAGCGACATTGGGGACGGATCGCCTTGGGGGTGTTGGTGGCCGTGCCGCTGCTGCTTCTGGCGATTCTCGCGATCTTTCCTTGGGGCGTGCTTCGCGGCGCGGTGACGCGCGAGGCGACCGAGCGGTTCGGACGGCCGGTCACCATCGGGTCGGTCCACCGTGTCGACAATATCGGCTTCCACCCCGTCATTGCGGTCGAAAAGCTGCAAATTCCCCAGGCCGACTGGGCAGGGAAGGGCGATTTCGCCCGAATGGAGCGCGCCGAAATCCGCTTCTCGGTCTGGCCGTTGCTGAAAGGGTCTTTCGTACCCGAGGATATTCGCGTCTCGGGCCTGCGTCTCGCACTGGTTCGCGACAAGCAAGGCCGCACCAACTGGTCGCGCCCCGGCGAACCAGAGGAGGGCGGCAGCTCCACCGATTTGCAGGGGCTGACCATCACCGATGGCACCATCAGCTACCGCGATGCCAAGCAGGATCGCGACGCCGTGCTGCGTATCACCGCCGACCCCGACAAGGGCGTCCGGGCCGATGGGCCGGGATCGGTGCGCGGCGCGCCGGTGCGGATCATGTTCACCGGCGCGGCGGTCAAACCGGGGCGCTGGCCCTTTGCCGCGACGATCACGGGCAACACGCTGTCGATGACGGCGCGCGGGACGATGGATCGCCCGTTCGATACCGATGCGATGACGCTGGACCTGACGGCCAAGGCCGACGACCTGAAACGGATCGACGCGGTGATCGAGGCGGGGCTGTTCCAGACCCGCCCGGTCGCATTATCCGCCCATGTCCGCCACGAACGCCCCCGCTGGACCATCACCGATCTGAAGGGGCGGATCGGCCGCTCCGACCTGGCCGGGCATCTGACCGTCGACAAGAAGGCGGGGCGCACGGTGCTGGACGGCGAAGTGACCGCGCGGCAGCTCGACTTTGACGACCTGTCTTCGGCGGAAGGCCGGGCAGAGGCCGCCGCGCTCGAACGGCGGATCGGGCCGCGGCTGGTGCCCAATACGCGGATCGACATCTCCAAGATCGACACGACCGACGGCACCATCCGCTTTCGCGTCGGCCGGGTGGTCAGCGCGCAGGGCTCCTCGCCGATCACCGGCCTGGCCGGGCGGATGACGATGGATCACCAGTTGCTGACCATCGGCGACATCCGCATGGCCCTGCGCGAAGGCGTGGTGACGGGTCGGGCGGTGATCGACCAGCGCAACGGACGCAAAATGCCGCATCTGGCGCTCGACCTGCGATTAACCGGGGCCAGCGTCCTGTCGCTGTCCGGCCAGACCGAGATTACGGGCCAGGTCGCCGCCCGCGCGAAACTGGCGGGCAGCGGCGAAACGGTGCGCGACGCCGTCGGGCGGTCGGACGGCCGCATCGGCCTGGCCGTCGCAAACGGTTCATTGCCCGATCGCTATGCAGCCGCCCTGGGCTTCGATGCGGGTGCGGCGTTCATCGGAGATAGCAAGCGGGCAAGCCTGCGCTGCCTGATCCTGGGCGTCGACATGAAGAACGGCACGGGCCGCGCCGATCCGCTGATCGTCGATACCTCGCGCAGTCGGCTGGACGGCACGGGGACGGTCAGCTTCCCCGACGAGCGGCTGGCGCTGCGCCTGACCGGCGCGCCCAAACATGACGCGACGCTCAGGCTGGCGGGCGCGGCGACGGTGTCGGGGACGCTGGAGAAGCCCGATCTGGTCATCCCCAAGGAGGTGAAATCGGTCGGCAATATCTTTCAATCGATCGGCCGGGCTATCACGGGCGACTCCGGACCCAAGGCGCAAGACGCGGCCTGCGGGTCGCTCGCGCGACAGGTGTTGCGCTAAGACCTTCCCTCCGCAAATCCCGCCCCCGTTCAGCCTGAACGAAGTCGAAGGCGACGCTGAAACGCTCGCAAAAGGGGGCCTAGGCCACCGGAGTCCCTTGGCCTTCGACTTCGCTCAGGCTGAACGGAGCGGTGGAAGGATCAAGCCCCCTCGGCCTTGAGCGGCCGCGCCAGCAGCGTGCCGATCACCTCGCCCACCGCCGCGCCGTCGAGCAAGCGGCACACCGCCTCGCACACCGGCATGTCGACACCCGCCTCCGCCGCCGCCTGGCGCAACACGGGCGCGGTAAAGGCGCCTTCCGCGACGGTCCGCCGGTCGGCGAGCAACTCCGCCGCCGACCGCCCCTGCCCCAGCCCGACCCCGAGCGAGAAATTGCGCGAGGCGGTGGAGGAACAGGTCAGCACCAGATCGCCCAGCCCCGACAGCCCGGCCAGCGTCTCCGCCCGACCGCCGCGCGCCAGCCCGAACCGGGTCATCTCCGCAAAGCCGCGCGCGATCAGTGCGGCGCGGGCATTCTGGCCCAGCCCCGCGCCCTCCACCACGCCGCAGCCAATGGCGAGCACGTTCTTGATCGCGCCGCCGATCTCCGCGCCGGTCACGTCGTCGGTGGCATAGGGCCGAAAATGCGGCGCGGCGATCCGCGCGGACAAGGCCTTGCGGAGCTCCGGCTCCTCACATGCCAGCGTCACCGCCGTGGGCAGCCCCGCCGCCACCTCATGCGCGAAGGTCGGGCCGGACAGCACCGCGATCGACGCATCCGGATGGATCGCCCGAGCCACCTCGCCGACCAGCCGCCGCGACCCCGCCTCGATGCCCTTGGAGCACAGGACCAACGGCTTGGACCCCACCGGCATCGTCGCCAGCACCGAACCCACCGCCTGCGCGGGGGTCACGACCAGCAGCGCGTCCATCTCGGCCATGGCGGCGGGATCGCTGACCGCCTCGATACTCGACGATAGCGCGATGTTCGGCAGATAGAGCGGGTTGGCATGGGTGGTGTTGATCGCCTCCGCCACCGCCGGATCGCGCGCCCAGATCCGCACCGGCCGGTCGCCATAGGACGCCACCTGCGCCAGTGCGGTGCCCCAGGCCCCCGCTCCGATCACCCCGATCCTCATGCCTTCACCCCCGCGCCGCGCACCGCCTCCGCCGCCGGGTCGAGCGGCCAGCGCGCCCGTGCGGGCGTGTCGAGCGGATCGGTCAGCCCTTCGCGGAACCGCTCGACGCCCGCCCAGGCGATCATCGCGGCATTGTCGGTGCACAACCAGAGTGGCGGCGCGACGAAGCGCAGGCCGTGCTCGGCGGCGAGTGCCTCCAGCGCGGCCCGGATCACGCCGTTCGCCGCCACCCCACCGGCGACCACCAGCGCGGTGACCGGCGGCACGTCCGCCAATGCCCGGCGAGTGCGGTCGAGCAGGCAGTCGACGACCGCCTGCTGGAAGGATGCGGCAATATCCTCGGGGGAATGATGCCCGATCGCCCGCGCGACCGCGCTCTTCAGCCCGGCGAAGGAGAAATGCGGCTCGGCCGCGCCCTTCAGCGGTCGGGGAAGCGGCACCGCAAAGGGATCGCCCTCCCGCGCCGCCGCCTCGACTCGGGGGCCGCCGGGATAGCCGAGACCCAGCAGCTTGGCCGTCTTGTCGAACGCCTCGCCCGCCGCGTCGTCGATCGTCGTCGCCATCCGGCGATAGCGCCCGACGCCCTCGACCAGCAGCAGCTGGCAATGCCCGCCCGACACCAGCAGCAGCAGATAGGGATAGGCCAGTTCGCGGTCCGACAGCCGCGGCGACAGGGCATGGCCCTCCAGATGGTTGACCGCGATCAGCGGCTTGCCCGCCGCATGCGCCAGCGCCTTGCCGGTGACGAGCCCGACCATCACCCCGCCGATCAGCCCCGGCCCCGCCGTTGCGGCGATCGCGTCGACATCGGCCAGGGTCACGCCGGCATCGGCAAAGGCGGCGGCGACCAGCGGCTCCATCGCCTCGACATGCGCACGCGCAGCGATTTCGGGGACGACGCCGCCGAACGGGGCATGCGCCGCCTCCTGCCCCAGCAGACGATGCGCCAGCACGCGCCCGTCATCGGTGACGAGTGCGGCGGCCGTCTCGTCGCACGAGGATTCCAGTCCCAGGATCAGCATGGGCCACCCCATACGCGCCTTGCGGGATATTGTCGAAGGGGGCCGTGTTGCGGCAAAGGCGGCATCATGGTTCGTTTTCGGCTCGGTACGCGCGGTTCGCCGCTGGCCCTCACCCAGGCGCATATGGTGCGCGCGGCACTGGCCGATGCGCAAGGCTGGGACGCCGACGCGATCGAGATCGTGCCGATCAAGACCACCGGCGACCGGGTCCAGGACCGAGCGCTGGCCGAAATCGGCGGCAAGGCGCTGTGGACCAAGGAACTGGACCGCGCTCTCTATGACCGGGAGATCGACGCCTCGGTCCATTCGATGAAGGATGTGGAGACGATCCGTCCCGACTGGCTGCACATCGCCGCGATGCTGCCGCGCGCCGATGTCCGCGACCGGCTGATCGGGGTGGAGACCATCGCTGAACTGCCCCCCGGTGCAGTGGTCGGCACCAGCAGCCCGCGCCGCCGTGCGCAATTGCTGTCGCACCGCCCCGATTTGGCCATCACGCTGCTACGCGGCAATGTCGACACGCGGCTGGCCGCCGTTGCGAACGGAGACCTGGACGCGACCCTGCTCGCCGCCGCCGGGCTCGACCGGCTGGGGCGCGAGGTCGGGCATGCGGTGCCGACCGACCAGATGCTGCCCGCCCCCGCCCAAGGCGCGGTCGGAATCGAGACGCGCGCCGATGATGCCGCGGCGACCATGCTGATCGGCTCGATCGACCATGCCGAGACCCATGGCTGCGTCATGGCCGAACGCTCGCTGCTCGCCGCGTTGCAGGCGGATTGCCACAGCCCGGTCGCCGCGCTCGCCTCCTTGTCGGGCGAGATGCTGACGCTGCGCGCCGAATTGCTGGCCGAGGATGGCTCGGCACGGGTGACGGGCTGGGTCGAGGGGGCACTGGACGAGGAATTGGGGGCGCGGCTGGCGATGGACCTGCTCGACCGCGCACCGCCCGAGGTGCGCCGCCTGTTCGCCGGAGGCTGATCCGCATGGCGGTCGTCGTCGTCCGGCCCGAACCCGGCCATGCCGCGACGATCGCCGCCCTGCGCGATGCGGGGCTGGAGGCACGGTCGCTGCCCTTTTTCGCGACCCATGCGCGCGACTGGACCCCGCCCGATCCCGACGGCATCGACGCCCTGTTGTTCACCAGCGCGCAGGCGGTGCGGCTGGCCGGGCGGGGGCTGGACGGACTGAGGCATCGCCCCGTCGTCGCGGTCGGTGCCGCCACCGCCGATGCGGCGCGGAAGGCGGGGCTGTCGGTGGTGCTGACAGGGACCAGCGACGCCGCCACGGTGGTCGCACAGGCGCGGGCGATGGGGCTGGCCCGATTGCTTCATCTGGCGGGACGCGACCGGGTGGAGACGGGGGCGATGGTGCGGGTCGTCTATGCCGCCGATCCGGTGCCGGTGGCGACGTCCGCCTTCGCCACGCTGACCGGGGAGACCGTGCTGCTCCACTCCGCCCGCGCCGCCGCGCGGCTGGCCGAGCGTGTCGATGCGGCGGGGGTGCTGCGCACCGGCATCGCCATCGTCGCGATCAGTGCCAAGGTGGCGGAGGCGGCGGGCTCGGGCTGGCGCGCCGTGGCGGTGGCGGAGGCCCCCCGCGACGAAGCGATGGTCGCCGCCGCGCGGGCGTTGACCCGGACAGCCGCCACGGGGATAAGCGAGGCATGAACAATTTCGCGCCATCCGACCGACCGCCGTCGCGCGGCCCCCGTACGGGTGCGACCGTCGCGCTGATCCTGCTCGCCTTTGCTGCCGGACTGATTCTGATGGCCTATGCGATGCGCAACCTGTCCTGGTTCGGCGGCACCCAGGCCGCCAGGACGAACGCGGTGTCCACCGCCAAGCCGGGCAGCCCCCCCAATGGCGGATCGTCCGGCGGCGATGTGGCGCGCGCCGCCGCCGACCCGATCGCGCTTGCCACGCGCGAGGCCGCTCTGGCCGCGCAACTCGCCGCGCTGGAGACGCGCGCCGCCACCATCGCCACCGATGCCTCGGCGGCGGGGGCGCAAGCGGGCCGCGCCGAATCGATCCTGGTGGCCGCCGCCGCCCGCCGCGCGGTCGATCGCGGCCAGCCGCTCGGCTATCTCGAAGAGCAGTTGCGCATCCGCTTCGGCGCGAACGAGCCGCGCGCGGTCGCCGTGCTGATCGGCAATGCGCGCCAGCCGGTGACGCTGGAGACGCTGCGCCAGGGGCTGGACACGCTGGCACCCGATCTGGTCGTCAACGAATCCGATGGTTGGTGGGAAGGGCTCCGGCAGGAAATCGGCCGGTTGATCGTGATCCGCGAGGCCACCGCCCCCTCGTCCAACCCCGCCGACCGGCTGGATCGCGCGCGTCGCCTGCTCGACGGCGGGCAGGTGGAGGCCGCGCGGGCCGAGGTCGCGCGGTTGCCCGGTGCCGCGACCGCCCAAGCCTGGCAGCATGCCGCGCAGCGTTATGTCGCGGCCCGCCGGGCGCTCGACCTGATCGAGAATGCCGCGCTGGTCACGCCCGTCACCGCTCCGGCGCCGATCGTGACGACTCCGGTGACGGCCCCAGCGACGAACGCTCCTCCGGCCGAAGGTGCTCCGACCCCCGCCGCGCCAGAGGCCGAAACCGCATCGGGATCGCCCACCATCTGACCATCGCGGCACTGGCGGTTCCGACGGCAGGCGAAGCGCCGGATGCGGCCGGATGAGGAGCCGGAGGCGATGACGGGGCGTTGATCCCGATCGCTTCTTTGGAGACTTCGCCGTGACTCGTGCCGCTCCCCGGATCGCCCGCTGGCTGGCGGGTTCGTTGCTGCTGCCGCTGACCGCCTGTGGCAGCGGCAGCGATCCTGCCCGCAACGACGGCGCCCCCGTCACGGCCAGCCCTGCGCCCGTTGCCCCGTCGACGCCGGGCCCCGAGGCGGAGCAGGCCGCCCTCCCCGCGCCGATCAAGACCGCACCCTCGCCCGATCCGGACGGCATCTTGTCCTGTTCCGCCGAGCGGGGACAGGCGGCGGCCGACCGGCTGGTCAGGATCTGTACCTCGGTCTCCCCGGCCACCCATCCGCCGTGCAATGCCGCCAATAGCTGTGCGATCATCGAGGATGAGATCGCGCGGAGTTGCGCATTGCTGGGCGAGGATGCCGCAAAAACCACCGGCTGTTCGGTCGCCCCCCAAAGCGATGCCGCCGCCGCAGCGGTCGTCCGTCGCTACTATTCGGCGATCAACGCGCATGACTATGCCACCGCCTGGAGCCAGTGGGGCGAAAATGGGCGTCCGGGGCAGCGCTTCGCCGATTTCCAAAAGGGCTTTGCGGACACCCGTGCGACCAGTGTGACGATCGGCGCGATGCCGCCCAGCGAAGGGGCGGCGGGATCGATCTATGCGACCGTCCCGGTGACGGTCGATGCGCAGTTGAACGACGGCCGACGGCAGCGCTTCGTCGGCCAATATGTCGTACGCCGGGTCAACGGCGTGCCGGGCGCGAGCGCGGAGCAACTGCGCTGGCATATCGACTCGGCAACGTTGAAGCCGGTGGGGTCGTAGGGGCTGGCGTTATCCCGTGGCCTTCGACTTCGCTCAGACTGAACGGGTTTAGGGCTGAGTCCCCAATCTCGGTTCGCACGGAGCGAAGTCGAAGTGCCCTTTGAGCGTGCGCCCCCAATCCCTAAATCGGATGCCCCTCCGTATCGCGAAGCACCTCACGCCGACCGACATGATCCGGGCGCCCTACGATGCCGTCGGTCTCCATCCGCTCGATCAGCCGCGCCGCCGAGTTATAGCCGATGCGCAATTGCCGCTGGAGCCAGGAGGTCGAGGCCTTCTGGCTCTCGCACACCAGCTGAATCGCGGCACGATACTGCTGGTCCTCGGCCGAATCCTCGCCCGTGGGCGCACCGTCGAGCGCGAAGCTCTCCGCCGGTTCCTCGGTGACCGAGGAGATATAGTCGGGCTGCCCCTGCGCGCGCCAGTGATCGGCGACCCGGTGCACCTCGTCATCCGAGACGAAGGGGCCGTGGACCCGCACGATGCCCTTGCCGCCGGGCATATAGAGCATGTCGCCACGCCCCAGCAGCTGTTCGGCGCCCTGCTCGCCCAGGATGGTCCGCGAGTCGATCTTGGAGGTGACGTGGAAGCTGATCCGGGTCGGCAGGTTCGCCTTGATGACGCCGGTGATGACGTCCACCGACGGGCGCTGCGTCGCCATGATCAGGTGGATACCCGCCGCGCGCGCCTTTTGCGCCAGCCGCTGGATCAGGAATTCGACTTCCTTGCCCGCCGTCATCATCAGGTCGGCCAGCTCGTCGACGATCACCACGATCTGCGGCAGCGGTTCGTATTCGAGCTTCTCTTCCTCATAAACCGGCTGGCCGGTCTCGGGGTGAAAGCCGGTCTGGACCTTGCGCCCCAACGGTTGCCCCTTGGCCTTGGCCGCGCGCACCTTGTCGTTGAAGCTGGCCAGGCTGCGCACGCCGACCGAGGACATCTGGCGATAGCGATCCTCCATCGTCTCGACCGCCCATTTCAGCGCGCGGACCGCCTTGGCCGGATCGGTGACGACCGGCGACAGCAGATGCGGAATGTCGTCATACATTGACAGTTCGAGCATCTTGGGATCGATCATGATCATCCGGCACTGCTCGGGCGTCAGCCGGTAGAGCAGCGACAGGATCATGCCGTTGAGGCCGACCGACTTGCCCGAACCCGTCGTACCCGCGACCAGCAGGTGGGGCATCGGCGCAAGGTCGGCGACGACCGAGTCGCCCGCGATATTCTTGCCCAGGATGATCGGCAATTGCGCGGCCTGGTCGGCAAAGCTCTGCGACGCGACGAGTTCGTGCAGCGACACCATCTCGCGCTTTTGATTGGGCAGTTCGATGCCGATGACGTTGCGCCCCGGAATCACAGCGACGCGCGCCGAGATCGCCGACATGTTGCGGGCAATGTCGTCGGCCAGCGCGATGACGCGATTGGCCTTGATGCCGGGCGCGGGCTCCAGTTCGTACATGGTGACGACCGGGCCGGGGCGAACCTCGACGATCGAACCCTGGACGCGGAAATCGTCGAGAACATTCTCCAGCAGCCGCGCATTGCGCTCCAGCCCCGCCTTGTCGATCGTGCCCGCCGGCGTCGGCGGCGCGGGCGTCAGCAGGTCGAGGCCCGGGAGCTGATAGGGCGCATCGCGGTCGGCCGCCGCCTTGGGCCGGGCGGGGGCGGGTGCGACCTGGCGGTCGGCGATGACGGGGGCGGGGCGGTCCTCGCGCACCGGCACCGCCTTGCGCGCCAGCGTCAGCGGCTCCTCATCCTCTTCGTCGTCGTAAAGCGACTCGTCTTCATCGTCCCAGGGCACGCCGTCGGCCTCGTCGCCCGACATGGCGGCGCGGCGACGGCGCAACCGCGCCAGACCGCGTTCGGCCAGATCGAGTTCTAGGCTGCGTCCCCAGATCAGTGCACCGCCCAGGCCGAAGGCAAGCCCCGCCACGACCGAACCCCAGGTGACGACCGCCGGCTGTCCGCTGAACGCCAGCACCCAGTCGACCAGCCCGACGGCCGACAGGCCGATCACCCCGCCCCATCCGGCGGGCAGCGCCAGCACCGCCGAGTCGGACACGAAGGACAAGGCACAGGCCATCAGCGCGACGCCGATCACCGCCTGCCGCAGCATCCGCACCCAGCGTCCCGCCGGTCGGTCGCGCCACAGCCGGGTCGCGATGATCGGACCCACCGGCAGGATCAGCGCAACGGCGGGCCCGAACAGGGTCAGCGCGATATCGGCCACCCACGCGCCCGGCAGCCCCAGCCAGTTGGCGGGCACCGCGCCCGAGGCGGTGTTGAGCGCCGGGTCGCTCGCCCGGTAGCTGGCCAGCGCCAGCACCAGCATCAGCGTAACGGCAAAAAGGGCGATCGCCGTGACCAGCGCGCCGCTGCGCACCGCCCCCGCCTTCACCGTCTCGCGCCATAGAACCGGCTGCGCGCGGCTGGCCATGGGTGTTGTCCTTCAGGAATGTCCGAAAATGCGGGAAAATTCATCGCCTCTGATGGTTCCCACGTCAAGGCGCGAGCGCCTGCCACATTGTTTGGCGCGATAGGAAGGTCTAGGAGCGAAGCTATGAATAGCGACGTCATCATCCTCGGCGGCGGCCTGGTCGGCGCGACGCTGGGCGTCGGGCTGGCCGCGCATGGCCTGTCTTCGATCATCGTCGATCCCGCCGATCCGGCGGTGATCCTGGCCCCCGGTTTCGACGGACGCGCCTCCGCCGTCGCCTCGGCCAGTTGGCGGATGCTGGACGCGATCGGGATCGGCGCGAAGCTGGCGGGCCAGGGCTGCGAGATTCGGCATATTCGGGTCAGCGACGGGCTGGAGCCCGGCGCGCTCGACTTCATCCCCGACGCCGATGACGGCGCGCTGGGCACGATGTTCGAGAACAAGCTGCTCCGCCGCGCGATCCATGCCACCGCCAATGAGGCGGATCTGGTCGATCTGCGGATGCAGACCCGCGCCCTGTCGGTCGAGCGTGGTCCGGGCGGCGTCATCGCACAGCTTAGCGACGGCACCACCGTCCGCGCGCCTCTGCTGGTCGCGGCGGAGGGGCGGCAATCCCCGACTCGCGACGCGGCGGGAATCAAGGTCGCGCGCTGGTCCTATGACCATAAGGCAATCATCAGCGCCTTCCACCACGAAGCCTCGCACGAGAATATCGCGTTCGAGATATTTTACCCCACCGGTCCCTTCGCGCTGCTGCCCTTGCCGGACGACGAGATCGGGCATCGCTCGGCGATCGTCTGGTCGGTGCCGGGGCGCGACGGCGATGCCATGCTCAAGCTCTCCGACCGGGCCTTCCTGGCGGAGGCGGAGAAGAGCATGGGCGGCTTCTTGGGCGCGCTGTCCCATGCCTCCCCGCGTTCGGCCTATCCGCTGGGCTTCCACCGCGCCGCGACCATGACCGGCGACCGGCTGGTGCTGGTCGGCGACTCGGCGCATGGCATCCACCCGATCGCGGGGCAGGGCGTGAACCTCGGCTATCGCGACGTCGCCGCGCTGGTCGAGGTGCTGGTCGAGGGCAAGCGGACCGGGATGGATCTGGGCGATGCGGCGCTGCTCCAGCGCTACCAGCAATGGCGCGGGCTCGACACGCTGATGGTGTCGGTAGCGACCGACAGCTTCAACCGCATCTTCGGCGTGCCCGGAAAGACGGCCAGCGCGATACGGCGGCTGGGCATCACCGCGATCAACCATATCCCGCCGATCAAGAACCGCTTCATGGCCGAGGCGCGCGGCGAAACCGGACAGCTGCCCCGGTTGTTGCAGGGCGTGATGGTGTAACCCAATCGAGCGAGATGGCGATGCGGCACGATATCATTCCCTGCCTCCGGTACGAGAATGCGCCGCGCGCCATCGACTTTCTATGTGACGCCTTCGGGTTCGCGCGACAGGCGGTGTTTGCCGATCCCGACGATCCGACCGTCATCCATCACGCGCAACTGGTATGGCAGGAGCGGATGGTGATGGTGTCGAGCGCGCTGTTCACGCCCCATGCCGCCGTGGCGGGATCGAAGACGCCGACCCAGGCCGGCGGGGTGACGATGGACCTGTATCTGGTCGTCGCGGATGTCGACGCCCATGCGGCCCAGGCCCGTGCGGGCGGTGCGACGATCATAGCCGAGCCAGCGGACAAGCCCCATGGCGGGCGAGGCTATGCGGCGCGCGACCCGGAAGGCCATGTCTGGAGTTTCGGCAGCTATGATCCCTGGGCCTGATTATCCTGATCGCCCCACCCGCCCCGTTCGGGCTCCAATTCGCGACCGCCGCCAGACCGGCGTGGCGCGCGGCATGGGGGCGGCTCTGGCCGTCGTGGTCCTGACGCTGGCGATCGGCTGGGGTATCGCGCCCGTCCTGTCGCCCACGGACCGGGTGCTCCGCGCGGTGGCGACGGCGACGGTGGCAGCGCTCTGGCTGGCGGTGGCGATCGGACATGTCGCGGCGCTCCGCTTCGAATCGCCCGCCGACATCGATGCGGCAGCCAGCGGGAGCGGAGATTCGCCGCGGGTCGTCATCGCGCAGGCGGTGCTGCGCAACACGCTGGAACAGGTGGTGCTGGCGATTCCCGCCTATCTGGCGCTCGCCTGGGTGGTGGAAGGGTCGGGGGCGATGATCCCGGCGCTCGCCGCGCTGTTCTCGGTGGGGCGGACGCTGTTCTGGGCGAATTATACGCGGGGTGCAGCGGCGCGGGCGTTCGGCTTTGCGCTGACCTTCTATTCCAGCGTCGCGGCGCTGGTCATCGTGTTGGTGGCGTTGATCGGCAGAATCGTTTGACCGTTCCCATCCTCCGTTCAGCCTGAGCGAAGTCGAAGGCCAAGAGAAACCCTATCCGCCAACGCGGAACGTGCACTTCGACTTCGCTCAATGCGAACGGAGGTGGGGGTTGGTTGAACTAAGACGGGAATCAGATTTCCCGCGCTTCCTCGACCAGCATCACCGGCACGCCGTCGCGGATCGGATAGGCCAGCCCCGCCGCCTCCGACACCAGTTCCTGCGCAGCTTCGTCATAGCGTAGCGGCGTCCGCGTCACCGGGCAGACGAGTCGTTCGAGCAGCCACGGGTCCAGGCTCATTGCAGCGTCACCCGATCCTCGCCGTCATGGCGACCGAAAAATTGCATCAACTGGATGATCAGCTCGGCGCGCTGCTCCAGATCGGGGGCTTCCAGCAACGCCTGTTTCGCGGCGATGTCGAAGGGCGCGATCTGGGCGATGCCGTTGACCAGGCTCTCATCGTCCAGCCGACCGACCGCGTCCCAGTCGACCGCATAGCCCTGTAGATCGGCGAAGCGGCGCGATTCCTGTTCCAGCGAGGCGCGGCGGCCCAGCGACAACAGGTCTTCGTCCACCACGGGCAGCAGCTCTGCCTCGACCTGGCGAAACGGCGTCGTCACCTCCAGCTCACGGACGATGCGGAACAGCGACACGCCCTCCAGCACCAGATTGTAACGGCCGTCCTCCATCGCCTCGACCTCGGCGATACGGCCGACGCAGCCGGTCGCATAGAGCGAGGGCTTGTCCCCCTCGCCCGATGGTTGGACCATGCCGATCCGCCGGTCACGCGCCATCGCGTCGGATACCAGCGCCCGGTAGCGCGGCTCGAAGATGTGCAGCGGCAACGGCATCCCCGGAAAGAGGATCGCGCCCGCCAGCGGAAAGATCGAGAGCCGCGCCATCCGCTCTTATCCGAACAGGATGGCGGACAGGCGCCGCCGCTGCTGGGACACCCAGGGATCGGTCATGCCGACAACCTCGAACAGCTTGAGCAACTGCTGACGCGCAGCATCCTCGTTCCAGCTGCGATCGGCCGCGACGATGTGGAGCAGATTGTCCGCCGCCCCGTCACGGTCCCCCGCCGCCATCTGCGCATTCGCCAGCGCGAACCGCTTTTCATGATCGTCTGGGTTGGCGGCGACTTCATCGGCCAATCCGGCATAGTCCGCCGCCGGAGGTGCCGAGCGGGCCAGCGCCACGGCGGCGACGGCGCGGTGGATGGCGGGGTCGTTCGCCAACGTCTCGGGCAACGCATCCACCGCCGCTTCCGCCTCGTCCACCTGTCCGGCGGCGATCAGCGCCCGGATGCGACCGGACAGAACGGCGGGGTGATCGGGTGCCATGTCGAGCAGCTGGTCGAAGATCGACAGCGCGCGTTCGGCGTCGCCGGCCTCGAGCACTTCCTCGCCCATCGCGATCAACGGTTCCAGCTCCGCCGCCGCATCCGCTGCCTCCGACTGGATCGGCAATTGCTTGAGCAACTGGTCGAGCATGGTGCGCAGCGCGCTTTCAGTGCGCGCGCTGGTCAGGTCGGCGACCAGCTGTCCCTGGAACATCGCATAGACGGTCGGGATCGAGCGGATCTGGAATTGGTTGGCGATGAACTGGTTCTTGTCGGTGTCGATCTTGGCCAGCACGACGCCCTTGTCGGCATAGGCCTCGGCCACCTTCTCCAGCGTCGGGCCCAGCGCCTTGCACGGCCCACACCATTCCGCCCAGAAATCGAGGATGACCAGCTTGGTCATCGACGGCTCTACGACATCGCGGCGGAAGGCGGTGACGGCCTCCTTCTCGGCGGGCGACATTCCCAACGTGGCCAAAAGACGCTCCTTTACGTGTTGCCCGCCCTATGTGGGCGAGGGGATGCGGTAATGAAAGGCCGTTCGGTAAATCAGGCCGACAGACGCGCGACCGTCCGCTCGCGCCCGATCAGCGGCAGCAGCGCGGCCATGTCCGGCCCCTGCGCCCGCCCGGTCAGCGCGAGTCGCAACGGCAGGAACAGCGTCTTGCCCTTGCGCCCGGTCGCGTCCTTCAGCGCGGCGGTCAGCGCATGCCAGGGGTCGCTCGCCCAGTCGATTTCGCCCGCAACCTGCGCCGCCTGCGCCAGATAGGCGCGGTCGTCCTCGGCAGGTTCGGGGGCCTCGACCGGTCCCTCGATCACCTGCCACCAGTCGGCGGCTTCCGCGACGGTGGAAAGATTGGGGCGCACCGCCTCCCATTCCGCCGCGCCCATGCCGGTCGGCAGGCGATCGGCGACCGCGTCATAGGGGGTCTGGTGGAGGATGCGCGCGTTCAGTTGCGCCAGCTCCGCCTCGTCGAACCGCGCCGGTGCCCGACCGAAGCGCGAAAAGTCGAATCCGGCGATCAGGGGGGCCATGTCGGCGACCGGCTCGACCGGATCGCTGGTCCCGATCCGTGCAAGGAGCGCCAGCACCGCCTGGGGCTCGATGCCGATCTCGCGAAAGTGATCGACGCCCAGCGAGCCGAGTCGCTTGGACAGCTTGCCCTCATTGCCGGTCAGCAACGCAGCATGGGCAAAGCGGGGCAGTTCCGCCCCCAGCGCCTGGAACATCTGAATCTGGAGCGCGGTATTGGAGACATGGTCCTCGCCACGCACCACCTGGGTCACGCCCATGTCGATGTCGTCGATCACCGAGGGGAGCATGTAGAGCCACGTGCCGTCGGCGCGGCGGATCACCGGATCGCTCATCGTCGCCGGATCGAAGCGCTGGGCTCCGCGCACCGCATCGTCCCATTCGATGGCTGCGCCGTGATCGAGCTTGAACCGCCAGTGCGGGCGAACGCCCTCACCCTCCAGCTTGGCACGATCCTCGTCGGTCAGCGACAGGGCGGCGCGGTCATAGACCGGCGGCAGACCCCGCCCGAGCTGAATCTTGCGCTTCAGGTCCAGTTCCTGCGCGCTCTCATAGGCCGGATAGACATGGCCGCTCGCGACCAGCTCGGCAAAGCGCGCCTCGTACAGCGCGAAACGCTGCGACTGGCGGACCTCCGCATCCGGGATCAGCCCCAGCCACTGCAAATCTGCCCGGATCGCATCGACATAGCGTTCCTCGCTCCGCTCGGCATCGGTGTCGTCGATGCGCAGCAGGAAGCGCCCGCCGGCCTTTCGCGCATATATCCAGTTGTGCAGCGCGGTGCGGATATTGCCGACATGCAGCCGCCCGGTGGGCGAGGGAGCGAAACGGGTCACGGTCATGCCCCGCGCCATAATCCGGGAATCGCCTTTGCGCTATTGTGACAGCGCGATTAAAGGGGCCGCGATCAGAGACTGTCTGCGGGGACGGGGTAGTAGCATGAAGTTGATGACCGGCAATTCGAACCTGCCGCTGGCCAAAGCGGTTTCGGCCTATCTGGAAGTGCCGCTGACCGAGGCCCTTGTCCGCCGTTTCGCCGATGAGGAAATCTTCGTCGAAATCCAGGAAAATGTCCGCGGCGAGGACGTGTTCGTGATCCAGTCGACCGGCTATCCGGTGAACGACAACCTCATGGAATTGCTGATCATGATCGACGCGCTGAAGCGTGCGTCGGCGCGGCGGATCACGGCGGTCATCCCCTATTTCGGCTATGCGCGCCAGGATCGGAAGCCTGGCCCGCGCACGCCGATCTCGGCCAAGCTGGTCGCCAATCTGATCACGGTCGCGGGCGCCGACCGCGTCCTGTCGGTCGATCTCCATGCCGGTCAGATTCAGGGATTCTTCGATATCCCGACCGACAATCTCTATGCCGCGCCGGTCATGTCGGCGGACATTCTCGCGCGGTTCAAGAACGACAACCTCATGGTCGTCTCGCCCGACGTGGGCGGCGTGGTCCGCGCGCGCCAGCTTGCCAAGCGCCTCAACAACGCGCCGCTGGCCATCGTCGACAAGCGTCGCGAGCGTGCGGGCGAGTCGGAGGTGATGAACATCATCGGCGACGTCGAAGGGCGCTTTTGCATCCTGATCGACGACATCGTCGACTCGGCGGGGACGCTGTGCAACGCCGCCGCCGCGCTGCGTCAGGCGGGGGCGCAGGATGTCGTCGCCTATGTCACCCATGGCGTCCTGTCGGGCGGCGCGGTGGCGCGCGTCGATGGCTCGGAGCTGCGCGAGTTGGTGATCACCGACTCGATCGGGAATCACGAGTCGATCAACACCACCGGCAAGATCCGCCACCTGCCCATCGCCCCGCTGCTGGGCGAGGCGATCAAGCGTATCGCGGACGAGACGAGCGTTTCGAGCCTGTTCGATTAAGGTTTGAGCGGGGCCGTCGGCAATCATCATCGCCCGGCCCCCATCGCCCTGCATCAGGCGGTCCGGACATCGGTCCCGCAGCCTTCGACTTCGCTCGGGCCGCACGGATAATAGTCATTCCTGAAGCGCACGCTCTTCGCGCAAAGTAAAGGCGATGGTCAGCCCTCAGCGATTCCCCAAGCCGACGATATGTTCGAACACCGCCGGGTGAAGCGGCTTCGAAAAGGCGCAACCATAACGGAACCGGTCGCGCCATGCGATCACCGCCTCCAATGGCGCCAAGCCCGGCACGGTCAGCCAGACGATGGTGCCCGGCCAAAGAGTGAAGCTGGTTTCGGCACGAAAGCCTTCGGGCGACAGGTCGACCACGTCGATCTCGAACCGGGTCTGTCCCTTGTCGCGCAAATGCGCGCGCATCCGCACCGCATGGCGTAGCGAACGGCGAAGATCCTGGCCGGCAACCGGCTCGAACGGCGGGGTAAAGACCGGTTTTTCCATAGTGCCTTCATCTTATCCGAAAGAAGGTTACTTTTCCGACAACGCCGCATCCCGCTCGGGCGGCGCACCTGCCGGGCGACGCACCCCCGCCCGCGACCGCCGCTTCAACTCGGCCTTCAACGCCTCGGGCCTGGGCGCAACCAGAAAGCCGAAGCTGACCGTGCCGTGTTTGGTCTCGACGACATGGTGCAGCCGGTGCGCCTGGATGATGCGCTTCATATACTCGGATTTGGGCAGATAGCGGCTCGGCAGGCGCTTGTGCACGATCACGTCGTGAAAGCCGAAATAGATGGCGCCATAGGCCGCAATCCCCGCCCCGATCCAGGTGAAGCTCGGCCACCAGCCCAACTGCGCGCCGCCCAGGATCATCACGAAGGAGGGCACCGCGAAGATCGCCGCGTACAGGTCGTTCAATTCCCAATTGCCGGTGCGCGGGCGATGGTGGCTTTCATGCAGGAACCAGCCGGGCCCATGCATGATCCAGCGATGCGCCGCATAGGCGAATCCCTCCATGAAGATCACGGTGCCGAGAAACAGGAGGATACCAAAAGCCCAATGCATGACGGTGCTATAACGCATAAGCGATGATTTTGCGCACAATTCCCTTCATCGCCGCCATCGAACGCCCTAACCGATCACAAATAGCATTTGCGATGCAATTGCAATAAAGCGGTTTCGGGGTGGATTTACCGCCCGGCCTGTGCTTTAGCCGCAACCAATTTCCCTAGAACCACCCGAGAGGCGGAAGGCTAGCGTATGAACATCCACGAATATCAGGCCAAGGAATTGCTCGCCAAGTTCGGCGTGCCCGTCCCCGCCGGCTTCGCCGCGATGACCGTCGAGGAGGCCGTCGAGGCGTCGTCCAAGCTCCCCGGACCGCTCTACGTCGTCAAGGCGCAGATCCATGCGGGCGGCCGCGGCAAGGGCAAGTTCAAGGAACTCGGCCCCGACGCCAAGGGCGGTGTCCGCCTGGCCAAGACCGCCGAGGAAGTCCGTGCGCACGCCACCGACATGCTGGGCAACACGCTGGTCACCATCCAGACCGGCGAAGCGGGCAAGCAGGTTAACCGCCTGTACGTGACCGACGGCGTCGACATCGCCAAGGAATTCTATCTCGCGCTGCTCGTCAACCGCGCGACCGGCCGCGTCTCGATGGTCGCCTCGACCGAAGGCGGCATGGACATCGAGACCGTGGCGCATGACACGCCCGAGAAGATTCACTCGATCGACATCGACACCGCGACCGGTTTCATGCCGCATCACGGCCGCGCCGTCGCCGCCGCGCTGGAGCTGACCGGCGACCTCGCCAAGCAGGCCGCCAATGTCGCGTCGAAGCTGTACGCCGCGTTCCTGGGCACGGATGCCGAGCAGATCGAGATCAACCCGCTCGCCGTCACCGAGGACGGCAAGCTGATGGTGCTCGACGCCAAGGTCGGCTTCGACGGCAACGCCATGTTCCGTCACAAGGACCTGATGGAACTGCGCGACACCACCGAAGAAGACGCGATGGAGCTGGAGGCGTCGAAGTACGACCTGGCCTACATCAAGCTGGACGGTGACATCGGCTGCATGGTCAACGGCGCCGGCCTCGCCATGGCGACGATGGACATCATCAAGCTGAACGGCATGTTCCCGGCCAACTTCCTCGACGTCGGCGGCGGCGCGAACAAGGAGAAGGTCACCGCGGCGTTCAAGATCATCCTGAGCGATCCCGCCGTGAAGGGCATCCTGGTCAACATCTTCGGCGGCATCATGCGCTGCGACATCATCGCCGACGGCATCGTCGCGGCGGCGAAGGAAGTGAACCTGCAGGTTCCGCTGGTCGTCCGCCTCGAGGGTACGAATGTCGAGAAGGGCAAGGAAATCCTCGCCAATTCGGGTCTCGCCATCGTCCCCGCCAACGATCTGGGCGACGCCGCCAAGAAGATCGTCGCCGAGGTCCAGAAGGTCGCCTAAACCGCACCTTCGGCCCTGATGGACCGATATAGGGGGCTCGGGCGGAAACGTCCGGGCCCCTTTCTCGTTGGTCGGGCGTAACTCTTGCGATGCGGTCGCAAGCCCGCCAAAGACGGCGGCATGATGGGCTATCCAGCCGGGAAGGAATCGCGATGAAGATCGTCGTGCCCGTGAAGCGGGTGTTGGACTATAACGTGAAGCCGCGTGTGAAGGCGGACGGGACGGGCGTCGATCTGGCGAACGTGAAGATGTCGATGAACCCGTTCGACGAGATCGCGG